>ERZ869909.2953-NODE-2953-length-10416-cov-4.205726_pt1 | contig 10416 bp, 10 predicted proteins | sample MGYA00520892_ERZ869909 | MGnify/ENA primary metagenome ERZ869909 (study PRJEB32215, sample SAMEA104723947) | bioreactor metagenome | biome: bioreactor; feature: anaerobic bioreactor; material: water | place: China | collected 2015-03-12 ... | reverse complement strand
TCGCGCAGCAGCTTCACCTGGCGCTCCACCAGGGAGACGGCGCCTCCCGGCAGATGCGGAATGCGCAGCTCGGGAATCAGCTCGTCGTGATCGACGAAGAACTCCGGATGAGCGCTCAAATAGGCTGCGACGGCTTCGGCATCGGGCAGCGGCGGCTTGTTCTGGTTCTGCTCGGTCATAGGCGAACCTGTCCTTCAAAAACGCGTACGGCGGGGCCGGTCATGATAACGGGCTGTCCGGAACCTGCCCATTCGATGGACAAACGGCCACCGGGAAGATCGATCTGCACGGGTGAATCCATCCAGCCCTGGCGAATCGCGGCGACGGCCGCGGCGCAGGCGCCGGTACCGCAGGCCTGGGTTTCGCCCGCGCCGCGTTCCCAGACGCGCAGTCGGGCATGCTGGCGGTCGACGACCTGCAGGAAGCCGGCGTTGACCCGCTGCGGAAAGCGCGGATGGTGCTCGATCTTCGGCCCCAGCGCATGTACCGGTGCGTTGTCGATATCGCTCACGCGCAGTACAGCGTGAGGATTGCCCATGGAAATCGCAGCGATTTCCAGTTGCTCGCCATCGACGTTCAGCGGGTAGCTGTGCGCCTCCGTATCGGCCTGAAACGGAATCTCACCTGGGACCAGTCGCGGCGGCCCCATGTCGACACTGATCTGGCCGTCGGCACGCAGGTTCAGCTCGATGATGCCGCCCTTCGTCTCGACGCGTATCCGGCGCTTGGCCGTCAGCCGCTTGTCCAGCACGAAGCGGGCGAAACAGCGCGCGCCGTTGCCGCATTGCTCCACTTCCGAGCCGTCGGCATTGAAGATGCGGTAGCGGAAGTCGACATCGGGGTTGTGCGGTGGCTCGACCAACAGCAGCTGGTCGAAGCCCACGCCAGTGTGCCGGTCACCCCATTGCCGGGCGTGCTTGGGCTGAATGTGCGCGTGCTGGCTGATCAGGTCGATGACCATGAAGTCATTGCCCAGCCCGTGCATCTTGGTGAAGCGCAAAAGCATCGTGTCGGCCTCAGGCGGGCAGCAGGCTTTCGCCGGCATAGAGCTCCTGCACGCTTTCGCGGCGGCGCACTTCAAAAGCCTGATCACCGTCCACCAGCACCTCGGCGGCACGGCCGCGGGTGTTGTAGTTGGAACTCATGACAAAGCCATAGGCGCCAGCTGAGCGCACGGCCAGCAGATCGCCTTCGGCCAGGGCCAGCTCGCGGTCCTTGGCGAGGAAATCCCCGGTTTCGCAGATCGGCCCGACGATGTCGTACGGACGGCTCTTGCCTTCGCGTGGCTGCACCGGCACCACGTCCATCCAGGCCTGGTACAGCGCCGGGCGGATCAGATCGTTCATCGCCGCATCGACGATGGCGAAATCCTTGTGTTCGGTGTGCTTGAGGTATTCCACGCGTGTCAGCAGCACGCCGGCGTTGGCCACGATGGAGCGACCCGGCTCGAATACCAGTGCCAGCTCGCGGCCTTCGACGCGCTGGCGCACGGCCTTGATGTAGTCGCCGGCCAGCGGTGGCTGCTCGTCGCGGTAGCGCACGCCGAGGCCGCCGCCCAGATCCAGGTGGCGAATATGGATGCCACGCTCGGCAAGGCGATCGATCAGGCCCAGCAGCCGGTCCAGTGCATCGAGGAAGGGCGGCAGGGTGGTGAGCTGCGAGCCGATATGGCAATCGACGCCGACCACTTCCAGGTTGCTCAGCTCATTGGCGCGGGCATAGACGGCCTCGGCATCTGCGATGGCGATGCCGAACTTGTTTTCCTTGAGCCCGGTGGAAATGTACGGATGGGTACCGGCGTCGACGTCCGGGTTGACCCGCAGCGATACAGGCGCGACGAGATCGAGCTCGGCGGCGACCTGCTGCAGGCGCTCGAGCTCATCGGTGGACTCGACGTTGAAGCAGTGCACGCCGACTTCCAGCGCGCGGCGCATGTCGTCACGGGTCTTGCCGACGCCGGAGAAGACGATGCGCTCCGGTTTGCCACCAGCCGCCAGGACGCGCTCAAGTTCGCCGCGCGAAACGATGTCAAAGCCGGCACCCAGGCGCGCCAGTACGTTGAGCACGCCGAGGTTGGAGTTGGCTTTCACTGCGAAGCAGACCAGATGCGGCATGCCCGCGAGGGCATCGGCATAGGCCCGGTACTGCGCCTCGATGTGCGCGCGGGAATAGACGTAGGTGGGGGTGCCGAAGCGCTGCGCGAGAGCAGGCAGTGCCACGCCCTCCGCGAAGAGTTGACCGTCGCGGTACGAGAAGGCCTCCATGGTGATGCCTCCTTACAGTTCGAATCGGTCTTTGGAGCGTTCTTTGACGGTGGCTTCGTCATCCGGCAGATACAGCGGGCCTTTCTGCCCGCAGCCGGCGAGCATGGAGCCCAGCATGGCAAGGGCGACAAGAGGAAGCAGCAGACGCTTCATGGGAAGAAATCCTTGAAAAAACGAATGCGGCGAGTATACCCAGCGCTCGGTGGATTGCCTATGTGAGCGGGCAGTCGCGCAGCAGGCCTGATAAGCTCGCCGGCGTATCGCGGCTTAGGACCGCCATTTATTCAGCAGGAAAACGACCCATGAGCCTTAGCGAAGCGCGCTTCCATGACCTTGTCGATGCGGTGCAGGAAGAAATCGAGGATGTGTTCGACCACAGCGGTATGGATGTCGATCTGGAGAATTCGGGAGGCGTGCTGACCGTGCGTTTTGAAAGCGGCAGCCAGCTGATCTTCAGTCGCCAGCCCTCACTGCGCCAACTCTGGGTTGCCGCCCGCTCGGGTGGTTTCCATTTCGACTATGATGACGCCGCTGCGTTGTGGATCTGCGACGCCAACGATGAGCGTCTGGGCGAGCTGCTGACCCGGGTGGTACTGGAGCAGGGCGGCGAGGCGCTTGAGTTCGAGGATCTCTGAAGCTTCTGCGCTGGCGCCGCGAGCCGACCCACTTGCTTATTTAATAGGCTGTGATAGGGTCTGTTCAGGTTTAAAAACCCCGCCTTAGGGCGGGGTTTTTGCTTTTTCCCCTTTAGACTTTTTGCTGGAGCTGACCAGGACCCATGACCACTGCACCGTCAATCATAATCACCAAACCCGATCTTCAGCGGCTGGAGCGGCTGCTCGATAGCCTGGATGATTACGGTCCGGCCGCCGAGGCGCTTGAGCAGGAGTTGTCCCGTGCCCAAGTGGTCGAGCGCAGCGAGCTGCCAGCCGGTGTCGTCTCGATGAACTCGCGTGTCCACTGCCGTGAGGAAAGCGGCGGCAAGGATTACCACCTGACGCTGGTCTTCCCCCAGGATGCCGGCAAGGACGGCACCGTATCGGTGCTCGCACCGGTCGGCACTGCGCTGCTGGGCATGACTGTCGGCCAGCATATCGACTGGCCGACACCCAGCGGCAAGGTGCTCAAGCTGACCCTGCTGGAAGTGGAATATCAGCCAGAAGCTGCGGGCGATTTCAATCTGTAAACCGCTGTTCGCTGGCCTGACTCTGGCCAGCGCTGTGCAAGGGGCATCGCGGCGCGATGCCCTGTCAAACAGTAGGCTTGAGACGTAGCGAAGTGCTCGGAAACCGCGGATGGTCTTTCTGTGCGGGCTCCCGACTTCACCACCTCGTCAATGCATTGTTCTTCGATTATCCAAAGGCAATTTTTCTCATATCTGGCTGGTGGCCTGATTGAGAGCCGCTTCCAGATGGGCCTTGTAGCGCAGGTACTGCACGGTCTGTGAGCGCCCGCTGCCATGCAGTGCGGAAAGATCCAGGTCGGTGATGTAGCAGGGATAGCGCTCGCCCAGTCGGCGCTGAGCCAGAATGTAACGGGCCACGGCAGCGAACAGGCCGCTGCCGTATTCCAGGCTGGAAAATTCCTGCTGGTTGCAATACAGGGTGACCTGCGAGCGACTCCGTTCACCGGGTTCGATGATTGCCTGCACATCATGCAAGGGTGCATTGACCTCGATGCGCGGCGGATTGCGGCGTTCCACCCAGGCCGGACGCTCGCCAAGGGCCGGCATGATCCGATAGAACAGGATCTCCATGCTGGCGATACCTGTTTCATCCAGCGCCTCCTGTGCGCTGCGGCGGTGTTCCAGGGATTGCAGGAATCGCCGTAGCGGAGTCAGCAGGCTTTGCTCGTCGCGATAAGGCAGGCGCTGCCGCCACAGGGCGTTGAATTCGTCCAGTACGCTCAGTTCGGCCTGATCACCCTCAATGCGGTAGAAGATCTGCAGGCAATCCTCCTTGCCCTGCGCCAGTATCAGGGGCAGATCATGGCCGGCCAGCAGGTTACGATCCAGATGCAGTGGGCGGTGGCGGTGATGGGCCTCACCCAGATACTCGAGCAGCGCGCCATGGTCGTTGAGCTGGGTATGGCTGATCTGTTCCGACAGCAGTTCGAATACATGGAACTGCTGCCTGATCTGCAGCAGGTAGCGGCTGTCGCCATTCTCGCCAAGCGCCTGCTGGCCGTCGCGGATGATGTCTTCCACCCGCCGCGCAATGGCCGGTCCGGTTTGCGGGGTAAAGCAGCGAACCTGTAGCCCTGGACGGTTGCCGCTCGACAGGCTGGCGAGATAGCTGCTCAGGCAGCTGGCCAGCGCCAGCGGGCCGGTGTAGCGGCTGACGATCAGTTCGTTCCAGCTGTTGAGCGTGAGCTGGTCGATGCTCAGCACCAGGTTTTCCCGCGGCGTGTCATAGCCAGGCAGGCTTGTGCCTCTCGATGCCGGCGCCTGTTCAGGCTTGAACGGATCGAAGCCGGCGTTGATCAGCATCAGCACCTGAGTCGGTACGGCTGCGGTGAGCAGTGTCTCTTCGCTGACGACGGGCGGCGGCATCGCAATCGTCTGGCGCAGGCCGCTCAGCAGTGCGAACAGCTCAGCTTCGGTCATGCCGCTGTCACCCGGATGGAGGGCGATATGGGTGGCGCTGCCGATGATGCCGTTGAGATGGCACCAGCCCAGCAGGGGGATCAGCTCACGGGTGCGTTTCAAGGGTGAGAAGTTGGCGATTTCCCTGGCATGCAGGCTGCCCTCGTAGAGCGCCCAGGACAGATCGCCAGCGGCGTCGTAACTCTGTACCAGTGTGAGCTGGTCCTCGGCCATGTCCGGCGAAATGCCCAGGTTGATCGCCTCGATCTTGCCGGCCTTGCGCTCGATGGCCGCTTGCAGGCGTCTGCCGATCACGCCCAGGTCACGCTCGTCGATGCTGCTGGTAATTTGCTGGCGACGGGCGAATTCGCTGAGAAAGCGGTAGGCATAGGTCAGTTCGTTGACCAGCGCCCGTCGCTCCTGTTCGACCTGCCGGGTTTTCCAGCGCCCGCGCCGATCAAGCTGGATGAACTGGCGCTCGTCCCAGCCCCAGTCGCGGCTCAGGCGTTCGAGCAGGCAGCGCTGCCAGCTTTTCTTGTGCCGGGTCGGGGGCCGGCTCAGGGGCTTGTTGACCTTCAGATACAGGCAGCGGCGCAGCAGCGCCAGGCGCTCATGGTCGTCGCGCTCGGCAAGATAGCCCTCGATCCGGCGGTAGGCGGCGATGTAGGGGTCGAGCTCGTTCAGATCCATATGCCCGCCATAGACGGCGCGCTTGAAATCCAGGCTGAGGCAGCGCAGTTGCGGGTGCTCGCTGGCGTAGACCTCGATCAGCAGCAGCTTGAACAGTGATTTGTAGGGGGCTTCAAGCGCCTTGTACAGCTGCCACAGGCCTGCGCCGAGGTATTCGCCTGCCGGAATGCTGCCGAGGTTGCCCAGGTCCAGCACTTCTTCGCTGCGCACGAAACGCTTGCTGAGCAAGGCACTGACGTACTCGCCGTAGCGATGTTCTTCGTAGTCGGGGACCATCCACCAGAGCGGCGTGCGGCCGCCGAGCCAGATGGCCGTGCGGTAGAACTCATCCAGCAGCAGATAATGCTGGGTGGTGCCGCAATCTTCGGAGGTCAGCCTGGTTTCGCGCTGGCCCTGGACAAAACGCTCCGGGTTGACCAGAAAGAAATGTGCCTCGCTGCCCAGGCTTGCTGCCCAGGCCTGCAGCATGTCGCATTTCTTGCGCAGCTCGCCGAGCTGCTGCGGCGACAGTTGCGGGTCGTGGCAAACCCAGACATCCACATCACTCTGCTCTTCCTGGGCGATGGTTCCCAGGCTGCCCATGAGGAACAGGCCCTGAATCGGCTGGGAGGGTTTTCCGCGCTGGGGCTTGTGGGAGAACGATCGGCTCAGGCGCTGCGCCTCGGCCAGTATCTCGGCGTCCGGCTCGAACTCGGCCAGGCCGGCTGGCACGGTGGCGGAAACATAGCCCGGAAGGATCGGATGGTTGACGTGAAACAGCAGCGGCAACAGTTTGAGCACCGGCTGTTGGCGTGGCGACAGGGTTTCCAGTGCCCGCTCCAGGCGCCCTTTGTTGATCGTCAGAAAGCGCGTGCGCAGCGACGCCAGCACCTTGCGGTCGATGCCGTCTTCGAGAGCGGGGCGGATTTCATGAATGCGGGTCATGGATATTTTCGTACAGATCGCGGGGGCTGGCAGGCTGTTGAAAACTTTCTGGGCTGGTCACAGAGCCTCAAAACAGGCTCGGCAACTCGCTTGGCTGCCGCAGTTTCAATGGCCTGCCTGCACCCATCATCGGCCAGTCAGCGTCGGGCTTGAACAGGCGGCGACGACTGGCGCTCAGAGGGTGTCAGCGGCTCTCGTGATGGTGTCGCACCACCACGAATCGACTCAGGCCTCAGCCGTCTCTGTGAGGATGGTCAGCAGCGTCTGTGCCTGCTCCGCCGCATCGCGGCCAAGGCTGGTGAGATAGCCGCCGTCTGGCTGGCTGGTCAACCCCTTCTGGTGCAGGCGCTCGAAGGCGGCGATGGTGGATGGGCTGGCGTTGTGATGAACCTTGAGGCCTTCCTGAAGGTTTTCCAGGTTGAACTGGCACAGTACGTCCAATTCGGCGATTTGCTCGGGGGTATACGACATGCTCGTTCCTCGGATGGTGGGCGCTGGCGCCCCGTGTGCTGAGTGTAATGGGAGAACGCATCCCTGGCTTGATCCATGTCTTGCAGGCGGGTGAAACCTCAGGCTATTCCGGTAGCTCAGGCAGGTTGCGCAGCATGGTTTCGTAGGCCTCGGTGTCGAACGCTCGATCTTCGTCGAGCATCTGGCGAATTTCCTGCGCTAGCACCAGCGCCATCATGTGCAGGCTCTCATCGCGTTCGTAACCAACCAGCGTCAGCTTGTTCAGCGTGGCCTGGGTCGCCGCCGGCTCGCCGGCTTCCAGCTGGTTTTCGATGGCCTGTATCAGGGTGGATTCGGCGAAGGCTTCGTCGTCTTGCGGTTCGGACATGGCGCGGTTCTCGGGTGGCAGTGGATTTTCTTCGTCCAACTGGCAAAGGGTGCAGCCACCGTCATCCGGGCGGCTGGTTTCGATGTAGCGTACCCGGCGGCTGCCGCTCTGGCGATCGGCATCGACGCGAAAACGTGGGCGGTCTGATTTCGGCATGGCAACGTCCCTCCGCTGATGGTGTCCGGCAGCTCGCGCGGTGTTTTAGTCGATGAAGCTCAGCGCCAGACACAGCATGCCGAATACCGACCATACCAGCGAGAAGATGAGTGGTGTACGCAGCGAGAACAACAAAGTGCGCTTGTAGCGCCTACCGCCTGCGGGGCTGTCGCCTTCGCCGAACAGTGCCGACTCGTTGTTTGGCAGTATGCCGACGCGGCCCTCGCGTTGCAGCAGTTCGGCCTGCTTCTGGTGCCAGCGCTCGATGACCTCGAAATTGGATTTGATACCTGGCATCGCATGCAGGGATGTAATCAGGCCCAGCAATGCCAGTACTGCCGGAACCACCAGGCGAAACAGGTTCCCCCAGTCTGGATTGCTGTTGGCCATCGTCGAGGCGAACGCGATCATCAGGAAGGACTGCGAGGACAAATAGGCACTGGTTCGTTCTGCCAGCAATGAGGATTCGAAGTGAATTTCCGAGCGGTAGAACAGCAGGCGTTCCCTGGGTGACTCGAAAAGCTCGCCGCCCTGGGTGTCCTGGTTCAGCAGCAGTGTACGAAGGTCAGTCATGCCGGTCCCGGTAAGGTCAAGGGCTGCGACTTTTTGTCAGCCGATGCTTGTAGGTCATGTCTGCCGTTGCGGAGTTCCGGTCGCGGGCTCAGCGTTCCACCGGTAAATGGCGACCGTTGTCGGGATGAGCATCGCGGCACTGCCAGAGCAGCAAGGCCAATGCCAGATAGGCCAGCGTCCAGCAGCCGGCGGCGAGCAGCAGCCAGCCCGTGTGTTGCCAGCCCAGCAGTGCCGGGGCGATACGCGCCAGTGCCGCCAGGCTTATCAGCAACGCCAGCGGATGAATCCAGCGCCGCGCGGCAGGATCGCGAAAGCGTTGGACCAGTCGCGTGCGCGCCATCACGCCAAAGGTCAGGCTGCCCAGCGCACCGACGCTCAGGGCGTGCAGCGTGGCGGTCGCGGGGAGCGTCGGGATGATCGCGCTCAGACCGAGCAGCAGCAGGCCGAGGGCAAGCCAGGCATAGCCGAGCAGCAGCACCAGCAGGTCCATCCGTGTCCGGCAATGCCAGGGCTGCCAGCGCAGCAGGCGGATGGTGGTAAGCACGCTGGCGGCAATCAGAGTGGCTCCGGCCAGGCGCTGGAGCAGTATCCAGGGCATGGGCGCGAGCAGCAGCGTGAAAGCCAGCAGGATCAGCACTGCGCCTTCCAGGTGCGGCTGTACGCGAGCGTCCAGCCGTCGCCCTTCATTTTGCGCATGGCCGGCGAGTGCCGGTGCGATGATGCGCCCGCCCATGAAGAACAGTAGGGCGGCGAGCAGCAGCAGCGCCTCGTGCTGCAACAGACGAACCAGGCCCTGATCGAGGCCGCTGGCGGTGACGGCACTGAGCAGGGCAAGCCCGCCGACCACCGGCGCGACGGACTGGTTGCGCCACTTTTTAGCGGCACCGATAAAGCGCGGCAGCACCTTCCAGGCGAGCCCGCTGGCGAACAGCAGCGTAGCGCCGAGCGCCAGCCAGGAGCCGGGCCAGAACAGCGAGCCGAATCGCGCCAGCAGCCAGCAGGCCAGCAGCGCAAGTGTCACCCGCAAGGGTTGCGGGCCGAGCAGGTAGCCGGCAATCACCGCCAGGGCGAAGCCGAAGAGCATTTCCTGAGCATGTCCGGCGGGCGTGGCCAGCCCCGGCAGGGCAGGGATCAGGCCGAGGATTGTCAGTACCGAGACCGGCAGCAGCAGGGCCGCATACAGCGCGGCGGCAGGGAAGAACCAGGCGTTGGCGAAAGGAAGGCGCGGTTTGCGCGGGTGCATGGGCGCCTCCGGTTCGGAGCGGGCAGGCGCCCGCTACGGGCGTGGGTCAGCGGCTGGCGAGCAGGTCCCTGCCGCGCTGCACGGCGGTGCGTACCTGATTCGGTGCGGTGCCGCCGATATGGTCACGGGCGTTCACCGAGCCTTCCAGCGTCAGCACGGCGAACACGTCGTCGCCGATCTGATCGCTGAACTGGCGCAGCTCGTCGAGGCTCATCTCGGCCAGGTCCTTGCCGGTCTGCACGCCGTACTTCACAGCATGGCCGACGATCTCGTGGCAGTCACGGAACGGCAGACCCTTGCGTACGAGGTAGTCGGCAAGATCCGTGGCGGTGGAGAAGCCGCGCAGGGCCGCTTCACGCATGATCTCGCGTCGGGGCTTGATCGCCGGAACCATGTCGGCGAAGGCACGCAGGCTGTCGCGCAGGGTGTCGGCGGCGTCGAACAGCGGCTCCTTGTCTTCCTGGTTGTCCTTGTTATACGCCAGCGGCTGGCCCTTCATCAGCACCAGCAGGCTGGTGAGATCACCAACCACGCGACCGGTCTTGCCGCGCACCAGTTCGGGCACGTCGGGGTTTTTCTTCTGCGGCATGATCGAGCTGCCAGTACAGAAGCGGTCGGGGAGCTGGACGAAGCCGAACATCGGCGTGCTCCACAGGATCAGCTCTTCGCTCCAGCGCGACAGGTGCACCATGAGCAGGCTGCAGGCGGAGACGAATTCGATGGCGAAGTCGCGATCGGACACCGCATCCAGCGAGTTCTCGGTGACACCGTCGAAGCCCAGTTCACGCGCCACGGATTCGCGGTCGATGGGATAGACGGTGCCGGCCAGCGCGGCCGCGCCCAGCGGCAGGAGGTTGACCCGCTTGCGGGCGTCGACCAGCCGCGCGCGGTCGCGCAGCACCTGCTCTCTCCACGCCAGCATGTGATGGCCGAAGGTCACCGGCTGGGCGACCTGCAGGTGGGTGAAGCCGGGCATGATGGTGTCGGCCTCGCGCTCGGCCAGGTCGAGCAGGTTGGCGGCAAGGACGTCGAGGTCGGCGATCAGCCCGTCGATGGCGTCGCGCACATAGAGGCGCACGTCGGTGGCCACCTGGTCATTTCTTGAGCGGCCGGTGTGCAGGCGCTTGCCGGCTTCGCCGATGCG
>ERZ869909.2952-NODE-2952-length-10416-cov-4.933939_pt1 | contig 10416 bp, 4 predicted proteins | sample MGYA00520892_ERZ869909 | MGnify/ENA primary metagenome ERZ869909 (study PRJEB32215, sample SAMEA104723947) | bioreactor metagenome | biome: bioreactor; feature: anaerobic bioreactor; material: water | place: China | collected 2015-03-12 ... | reverse complement strand
TACCCATGTCAGCGTCGTTCCAGTAGATGGCCTGCTGGGTCACCAGGTCGACCACGCCCTCGAAGTTTTCTTCGGAGCCGATCGGCAGCTGCATGACCACCGGGTTGGCCGCCAGACGCGTCTTCATCTGTTCGACCACACGCAGGAAGTTGGCACCGGTGCGGTCCATCTTGTTGACGAACGCCAGACGCGGCACCTGGTACTTGTTGGCCTGGCGCCATACGGTCTCGGACTGCGGCTGCACACCACCCACAGCACAGTAGACCATCACAGCACCATCCAGAACCCGCATGGAACGCTCCACCTCAATGGTGAAGTCCACGTGCCCCGGGGTGTCGATGATGTTGATGCGGTGCTCATCGAACTGCTTGGCCATGCCACTCCAGAAGCAGGTGGTCGCTGCGGAGGTAATGGTGATACCCCGCTCCTGTTCCTGCTCCATCCAGTCCATGGTGGCTGCGCCGTCATGCACCTCACCGATCTTGTGCGATACACCTGTGTAGAACAGGATCCGCTCGGTGGTGGTGGTTTTACCAGCGTCAATGTGGGCGCTGATACCGATATTTCTGTAGCGATTCAGAGGAGTCTTGCGTGCCACGTTGCTATCCTCGCGTCATGCTGCGAATTCATAAGCCGGCCCCACAGGGCGGGGCCGGCCCAACAGGTAGTACCAATCAGAAGCGGTAGTGCGAGAACGCCTTGTTGGCTTCCGCCATGCGGTGCACGTCTTCACGCTTCTTGACCGCGGAGCCCTTGCCTTCGGCAGCATCCAGAATCTCGCCTGCCAGGCGAGCCGCCATGCTCTTCTCACCACGCTTGCGGGCGGAATCCACCAGCCAGCGCATGGCCAGCGCGGTACGACGGCTCGGACGCACTTCAACAGGCACCTGATAGGTCGCACCACCCACGCGGCGGGACTTCACTTCCACCATCGGGCGGATAGCGTCCAGGGCCTTCTCGAAGAACTCGAGGGGCTCGGCCTTCTTGCGCTCTTCCACAACGTCCAGGGCACCGTAAACGATACGCTCGGCCACCGACTTCTTGCCGGATTCCATGACGTGGTTGATGAACTTGGCCAGCAACTGACTTCCGAACTTCGGATCAGGCAGGATTTCACGTTTTGCTGCGACGCGTCTTCTTGGCATCGGATGTGTTCCTCATACACCCCCGCAGGGCGGGGAAGGCTTCAGGGTTAACCGGGACCGCCGCTCAGGGAACGGCGCCCGACCTTACTCATCCCGCCGCAAGCCTCGGGCTCACGGTAGTCTGAACGGGGCCTCTGCCCCACGCCGGCTTTACCGGCGCTTCTTACCAATGCGCCGCAGGGCGCCAGGGCGCACTGCGGCTGCATGTGTGACCGGCACCCCGCCACAGGGCGGGATGCTGTCGGCGGCCTTACTTCTTCGGACGCTTGGCGCCGTACTTGGAGCGGCGCTGCTGACGACCGTTCACGCCAGCGGTGTCCAGGGTGCCACGCACGGTGTGATAACGCACACCCGGCAGATCCCTCACACGACCGCCGCGGATCAGCACCACGGAGTGCTCCTGCAGGTTATGACCTTCACCACCGATATAGGAGGTGACTTCATAACCGTTGGTCAGACGCACACGGCAGACCTTGCGCAGAGCCGAGTTCGGCTTCTTCGGGGTCGTGGTGTACACGCGGGTGCAAACGCCACGACGCTGGGGGTTGCCCTGAAGGGCCACCGAATCACTTTTTTCGACCTTGCTCTTGCGCGGTTTGCGCACCAGCTGGTTTACGGTTGCCATGAAAACTAACGCTCCACGCTTACAATACTGTGACGATGACCGGACAAGCCCCGAGGGAATCCGCCATCCGAAAGGGAGCGAATTCTAGGAACGACCCCGCCGCAAGTCAAGCAGCGGGTGCCGGGTCTCTCATTATCCCGGCCGGAGCCGGGCATTATTCCGGCCGCAACCGGGCTTTTCCGCCCTGCGGCCGGGGTGTTACTCGTCCGAGGAGCTGAGCGCCTCGGACAGGGCCTGCTCCACCTCATCCATAGTGGGCGCTTCCGGCGCGCGACCCAGGTCACGCTGACGGCGGCGGTCCATATGGTAGGCATAGCCGGTACCGGCGGGGATCAGACGACCCACCACCACGTTCTCTTTCAGGCCGCGCAGGTCGTCTTCCTTGCCGGTTACGGCCGCTTCCGTCAGCACCCGGGTGGTCTCCTGGAAGGAGGCCGCGGAGATGAAGGACTCGGTCGCCAGCGACGCCTTGGTGATACCCAGCAGCAGGCGATCGAAGCGCGGCAACATCTTGTCTGCCGCCTTCAGGCGATCCATCTCGTTGAGTACCCGCGACAGCTCGACCTGCTCGCCCTTGATGAAGCCGGACTCGCCCTGCTCGGTGATTTCCACCTTGCGCAGCATCTGGCGAATGATCACCTCGATGTGCTTGTCGTTGATCTTCACGCCCTGCAGGCGGTAAACCTCCTGCACCTCGTTGACGATGTAGCGCGCCAACTCGGTCTGGCCCAGCAGACGCAGGATGTCATGCGGGTTCAGCGGGCCGTCAGAGACCACCTCGCCCTTCTCCACATGCTCACCCTCGAACACGTTCAGCTGGCGCCACTTCGGAATCAGCTCCTCGTGGGCGTCGCCGCCGTCGTCCGGGGTGATCACCAGGCGAACCTTGCCTTTGGTTTCCTTGCCAAAGGACACCATGCCGGTCTTCTCCGCCAGAATGGCGGCTTCCTTCGGCTGGCGCGCTTCGAACAGGTCAGCCACGCGCGGCAGACCCCCGGTGATGTCACGGGTCTTGGAGGATTCCTGCGGAATCCGCGCAATAACGTCACCGATCTGGATCATGGCACCGTCTTTCAGGCCGGTCAGCGAACCCGCCGGCAGGAAGTACTGCGCCGGCGTATCGGTGTTCGGCATGTTGACCGGCTTGCCCTTGGCATCCAGTACGCGAATGACCGGACGCAGATCCTTGCCCGCAGACGGGCGATCCTTGGCGTCGATCATTTCGATCATGGTCAGGCCGGTCAGCTCGTCGGTCTGGTAGTTAACGGTGATGCCTTCTTCCATATCACCGAACTGAATCTTGCCTTCCACCTCGGCGATGATCGGGTGGGTGTGCGGATCCCAGGTTGCTGCAACCTGACCACCGTCCACCTTGTCACCTTCCTTCGCGGTGATCAGGGCGCCGTAAGGCACCTTGTAGCGCTCGCGCTCGCGGCCCAGCTCGTCCGCCACAGCCAGCTCACCAGAGCGGGACACCGCCACCAGACCATCCTTGTGGGCCACGGTCTTGATGTTGTGCAGACGAATGGTACCGCCATGCTTGATCTGGATACTGGACACCGCAGACGCCCGGCTCGCCGCACCACCGATGTGGAAGGTCCGCATGGTCAGCTGGGTACCCGGCTCACCAATGGACTGCGCCGCGATGACACCGACCGCCTCACCAATGTTGATCTGGTGACCACGGGCCAGGTCACGGCCGTAGCACTTGGCACACACACCGAAGCGGGTGTCACAGCTAATCGGCGAGCGCACCAGCACTTCGTCGACGGCATTGCTTTCCAGCAGGTCTACCCAGTTCTCGTCCAGCAGGGTGCCTGCCGGCGCCAGCACGTCATCGGTACCCGGCTTGACGACATCGCGGGCGACCACACGGCCCAGCACGCGCTCGCGCAGCGGCTCGACCACGTCACCGCCTTCGATCAGCGGCGTCATCAGCACACCATTCTCGGTGCCACAATCTTCTTCGGTGACCACCAGATCCTGCGCCACATCCACCAGACGGCGAGTCAGGTAACCGGAGTTGGCGGTCTTCAGTGCGGTATCCGCCAGACCTTTCCGCGCGCCGTGAGTGGAGATGAAGTACTGGAGTACGTTCAGACCTTCACGGAAGTTGGAGGTGATCGGCGTCTCGATGATCGAGCCGTCCGGCTTGGCCATCAGACCCCGCATACCCGCCAACTGGCGAATCTGTGCAGCAGAACCCCGGGCACCGGAATCCGCCATCATCCAGATCGAGTTGAACGAGCTCTGGGCTTCCTGTTCACCTTTACGGTTCTTCACCATCTCGGTTTTCAGGTTGTCCATCATCGCCTTGGCGATCTGGTCATTGGTGCGCGACCAGATATCCACCACCTTGTTGTAACGCTCGCCGCGGGTCACCAGACCGGAAGCAAACTGCTCCTCGATCTCGTGCACTTCTTCCTCGGCCGCCGCCAGGATGGTGACTTTTTCGTCCGGGATGACCATGTCCTCGATACCGACGGAGGAACCTGAATAGGTCGCTTCGCGGAAACCGAGGTACATCAGCTGGTCAGCGAAGATACAGGTCTGCTTGGTACCCAGAATGCGGTAGCACTGGTTCAGCAGACGCGAGATCGCTTTCTTGGTCATCGCCTGGTTGACCGACTCGAAGGACAGGCCTTCCGGGACGATATCCCACAGCTTGCAACGGCCCGGCGTGGTATCCGCTACGTAGGTACGCTCTGTCTCGTTACCGTGCTGGTCACGCACTTTCTCGCTGATACGCACCTTGATGCGGGCGTGCAGGTGCACCGCCTTGTTACCCAGGGCACGGCTGACTTCGCGCGTATCGACGAAGAACATGCCTTCGCCCTGCGCGTTCACACGCTCACGGCTGATGTAATACAGGCCCAGTACCACGTCCTGCGTCGGCACGATGATCGGCTCGCCGCTGGCCGGCGACAGGATGTTGTTGGTGGACATCATCAGCGCCCGGGCTTCGAGCTGAGCTTCCAGGGTCAGCGGTACGTGTACCGCCATCTGGTCACCGTCGAAGTCGGCGTTGAAGGCCGCACACACCAGCGGGTGCAACTGAATCGCCTTGCCTTCAATCAGTACCGGCTCGAACGCCTGGATACCAAGACGGTGCAGGGTCGGCGCACGGTTCAGCAGCACCGGATGCTCGCGGATCACCTCGGCCAGGATATCCCACACCTCGGCGGTTTCCCGCTCGACCATTTTCTTGGCCGCCTTGATGGTGGTGGCCAGGCCACGGGCTTCCAGCTTGGCAAAGATGAACGGCTTGAACAGTTCCAGCGCCATCTTCTTCGGCAGGCCGCACTCGTGCAGTTTCAGGGTCGGACCCACCACGATCACGGAACGACCGGAGTAATCCACGCGCTTGCCGAGCAGGTTCTGACGGAAACGCCCCTGCTTGCCCTTGATCATGTCGGCCAGGGACTTCAGCGGGCGCTTGTTGGAGCCAGTGATGGCACGGCCACGACGACCGTTATCCAGCAGCGCATCCACGGACTCCTGCAGCATGCGCTTTTCGTTGCGCACGATGATATCCGGGGCGGACAGGTCCAGCAGACGCTTCAAACGGTTGTTACGGTTGATCACGCGGCGATACAGATCGTTCAGATCCGAGGTCGCAAAGCGGCCACCGTCCAGCGGTACCAGCGGACGCAGGTCCGGCGGCAGCACCGGCAGCACTGTCATGATCATCCACTCGGGACGGTTGCCGGACGCCTGGAAGGCTTCCATCAGCTTCAGACGCTTGGACAGCTTCTTCAGCTTGGTATCGGAACCGGTGGACTCGACCTCCTGACGCAGGTCAGCAATCTCCTGGTCCAGATCCAGATCAGCCAGCAGTTGCTGCACCGCCTCGGCGCCCATACGGGCATCGAACTCATCGCCGAACTGCTCAAGCGCTTCGAAGTATTCCTCGTCGGTCAGCAACTGACCTTTTTCGAGGCTGGTCATGCCAGGCTCGACCACCACGAAAGATTCGAAGTAGAGCACGCGCTCGATGTCACGCAGCGTCATGTCCAGCATCAGGCCGATGCGGGACGGCAGCGACTTCAGGAACCAGATGTGCGCCACCGGGCTGGCCAGCTCGATGTGACCCATACGCTCACGACGCACTTTGGAGAGCGTGACTTCAACGCCACACTTCTCACAGATCACGCCGCGGTGCTTGAGGCGCTTGTATTTGCCACACAGGCACTCGTAGTCCTTGATCGGACCAAAAATGCGGGCACAGAACAAGCCATCACGTTCCGGCTTGAATGTCCGGTAATTGATGGTCTCGGGCTTCTTGACCTCGCCAAAGGACCAGGAACGAATCAGGTCCGGCGGTGCCAGACCGATCTTGAGTTTGTCAAACTCAGTGACTTGTCCCTGACTTTTCAGAAGATTCAGCAAGTCTTTCAAGGCCAGTCCTCCAATAGGAGCATTTGCTCGCTACGCGTTAATCCGGGTGCTGGTTGACCAGACCCTCCCTCGTTCGGGAGAGTCAGATCAATCGTTTTCCAGCTCGATGTTGATACCGAGGGAGCGGATTTCCTTCAACAATACGTTGAAGGATTCCGGCATGCCCGGATCCATACGGTGATCGCCGTCGACAATGTTCTTGTAAATGCGGGTACGGCCATTTACGTCGTCCGACTTCACCGTCAGCATTTCCTGCAGCGTGTAGGCGGCGCCATAGGCTTCCAGCGCCCACACTTCCATCTCACCGAAACGCTGACCACCAAACTGCGCCTTGCCACCCAGCGGCTGCTGGGTCACGAGGCTGTAGGAACCGGTGGAACGCGCATGCATCTTGTCGTCCACCAGGTGGTTCAGCTTCAGCATGTACATGTAACCAACGGTCACCGGGCGATCAAACTTCTCGCCGGTCCGGCCATCCCAGAGGATGGACTGACCTGACGGGTCGACATCGGCCAGCTCCAGCAGCGCCTTGAGCTCAGGCTCCTTGGCACCGTCAAATACCGGCGTCGCCATCGGCACACCTGCGCGCAGGTTCTGCGCCAGTTCGATAATCTCGGCGTCAGAGAAGCTGGCGATGTCTTCCTTGTTACGGACATCGCCGGTCTGGTTGTACAGCTTCTCCAGGAAGGCACGCACCTCTGCGATCTTCTTCTGTTCGTCGAGCATCCGGCCGATCTTCTCGCCCAGACCCTTGGCTGCCCAGCCCAGGTGGGTTTCGAGAATCTGACCGATATTCATCCGCGACGGTACACCCAGCGGGTTGAGCACCACATCCACCGGCACGCCATGCTCGTCATGCGGCATGTCTTCTTCCGGCATGATCACGGAGATCACACCCTTGTTACCGTGACGGCCTGCCATCTTGTCACCGGGCTGGATGCGACGCTTGATCGCCAGATACACCTTGACGATTTTCAGCACGCCATGGGCCAGGTCATCGCCGCCGGAAATCTTGCCCTGCTTGTCCTTGTAGCGCTCTTCCTGCTCTTTCTTGTGCGCTTCAAGGTACTGCTGGGCCCGCTCCAGTTGCTCGGCCACATCATCATCCGCCGGGCGCAGCTCGAACCATTGCTCGGCCTTGAGGCCATCCAGCAGTTCGTCCGTCAGTTCGGTGCCGCGCTTGAAGCCGGCGCCACCGTTGACTTTCTTGCCCAGCAGTTCACGACGCAGACGCTCCAGCATGTCCTGCTCAAGGATGCGGTACTCGTCTTTCAGGTCCTTGCGGAACTGGTCCAGCTGCATCTGCTCGATCTGCTTGGCGCGCTCGTCCTTGTCCACACCGTCACGGGTGAAGACCTGAACGTCGATCACCGTACCCTTGATGCCCGAGGACACACGCAGGGAGGTATCTTTCACGTCCGACGCTTTCTCGCCGAAGATGGCACGCAGCAGCTTCTCTTCCGGGGTCAGCTGGGTCTCACCTTTCGGTGTGACCTTGCCCACCAGAATGTCACCAGCGCCCACTTCCGCACCGATGTACACGATGCCGGACTCATCCAGCTTGGACAGTGCCGCCTCGCCCACGTTGGGAATATCGGAGGTGATCTCCTCCGGCCCCAGCTTGGTGTCACGGGCGACACAGGTCAGTTCCTGGATGTGAATGGTGGTAAAGCGATCTTCGCGCACCACCTTCTCCGAGATCAGGATCGAATCCTCGAAGTTGTAACCATTCCAGGGCATGAAGGCGACGCGCATGTTCTGACCCAGCGCCAGTTCACCCATATCGGTGGACGGGCCATCAGCCAGAATATCCTTCGGCGCCACCACATCACCCACCTTCACCAGCGGACGCTGGTTGATGCAGGTGTTCTGGTTGGAGCGGGTGTACTTGGTCAGGTTGTAGATATCAACACCGGCTTCGCCTTCCGCAATCTCGTCATCGTTCACCTTGACGATAATCCGGCTGGCATCGACCTTGTCGATCACACCGCCACGACGTGCCACCACACACACACCTGAATCGCGCGCCACGTGGCGTTCGATACCGGTACCCACCAGCGGCTTGTCCGCACGCAGGGTCGGCACCGCCTGCCGCTGCATGTTGGAGCCCATCAGTGCCCGGTTGGCGTCATCGTGCTCCAGGAACGGAATCAGGGCCGCAGCCACCGACACCACCTGACGCGGCGACACGTCCATATGGGTAATCTGGTCCGGCTGAATCACGGTGAATTCGTTGCGGTGACGTACCGCCACAAATTCTTCCACGAAACGACCGTTTTCGGTTTTCGAGTCGGCCTGCGCGATCACGCACTCGGCTTCTTCGATGGCAGACAGGAACTCGATCTCGTCGGTGACCTGGCCGTTGACCACCTTGCGGTACGGGCTCTCGAGGAAACCGTAGGCGTTGGTACGGGCGTAGGCCGCCAGCGAGTTGATCAGACCGATGTTCGGACCTTCCGGCGTTTCAATAGGGCACACACGACCATAGTGAGTCGGGTGCACGTCACGCACCTCAAAACCGGCACGCTCACGGGTCAGACCACCCGGGCCGAGAGCGGAAACACGACGCTTGTGCGTCACTTCCGACAGCGGGTTGTTCTGGTCCATGAACTGGGACAGCTGGGAAGAACCGAAGAATTCTTTCACCGCCGCCGCAACAGGCTTGGCGTTGATCAGATCCTGCGGCATCAGGCCTTCAGACTCTGCCAGGCTCAAACGCTCTTTCACCGCACGCTCGACACGCACCAGACCCACACGGAACTGGTTCTCTGCCATCTCGCCGACAGAGCGAACGCGACGGTTGCCGAGGTTGTCGATATCGTCAACGATGCCGTTGCCGTTACGGATATCCACCAGAGTACGAATGACGTCCACGATATCGGAAACGCCGTCGCCCATCTGCTCGTAATAGCGCTTGCCTTCTTCATCGTTACGCAGGCTGAAGTAGCGGCCGTCGTACAGGATGCCCGGACCTTCGATTTCCTCGCGGCCCAGACGACGGTTGAACTTCATCCGGCCAACGCCAGACAGGTCATACCGCTCTTCGGTGAAGAACAGGTTCTTGAACAGGTTTTCCGCAGCGTCCTTGGTCGGCGGCTCGCCGGGACGCATCATGCGGTAGATCTCGACCAGCGCTTCCAGCTGGCTGCGCGTGGCATCGCTGCGCAGCGTATCGGAAATGAAGGCGCCATGATCCAGATCGTTGGTGTACAGCGTTTCGAACGCGGACACCCCGGCGGCCTCCAGCTTGGCCAGCACATCAGCGGTGATCTCGCTGTTGCACTCTACCAGGATCTCGCCGGTGCTCTCATCGATGATGGAACGGGCCAGGACCTTGCCATGCAGGTAGTCACCCGGAATTTCCAGGAATTCGATATTGGCTTTTTCCAGCTCGCGGATGTGACGCGCGGTGACACGACGGCCAGCCTCGACCACGACCTTGCCGTCGGCCAGGATGTCGAAGGTTGCAGTCTCGCCACGCAGACGCTCAGCGATCAGGCGCATGCTGAAAATGCCATCTTTCAGAGTAATCTCGTTGGTCTCGAAGAACATCTCGAGAATCTCGTCCGAGGTATACCCCAGCGCACGCAGCAACACCGTCGCAGGCAACTTGCGGCGACGGTCGATACGCACGAATACCATGTCTTTCGGGTCGAACTCGAAGTCGAGCCAGGAGCCACGGTAGGGAATGACACGAGCGGAATACAGCAGCTTGCCCGAGCTGTGCGTCTTGCCCTTGTCGTGATCGAAGAACACGCCGGGCGAACGATGCAGCTGGGACACAATGACTCGCTCGGTACCATTGATGATGAAGGTACCGTTTTCGGTCATGAGCGGAATCTCGCCCATGTAGACCTGCTGTTCGCGAATATCCTTGATCGCGCCGGATGATTCCTTATCGTAAATCACCAGACGGATACGCACCCGCAACGGGGCGGCATAGGTCGCGCCACGGAGCATGCACTCCTTGACATCAAATACCGGCTTGCCGAGCTCGTAACCGGCATACTCCAGCGCCGCATTGCCCGAATAGCTGGAAATCGGAAATACGGACTTGAAGGCAGCTTCCAGACCCGTCGCTTCGCGCGCATCGGTACCCTTATCGTGTTGCAGAAAGGTCCGATACGAATCAAGCTGAATGGCGAGAAGGTACGGGACCTCCATCACCTGGGGAAGCTTGCCGAAATTCTTGCGGATCCGCTTTTTCTCAGTAAATGAGTATGCCATCTGCGTTCCTCGGCTGTTGAC
>ERZ869909.2951-NODE-2951-length-10420-cov-2.950885_pt1 | contig 10420 bp, 9 predicted proteins | sample MGYA00520892_ERZ869909 | MGnify/ENA primary metagenome ERZ869909 (study PRJEB32215, sample SAMEA104723947) | bioreactor metagenome | biome: bioreactor; feature: anaerobic bioreactor; material: water | place: China | collected 2015-03-12 ... | reverse complement strand
TGAAGATTTCTTCTACTTATGGCGAAACGAACCTTCTGTTATTGTTGGTAAAAACCAAAATACGTTTGAAGAAATGAATCACGCTTTTATTGAAAGAAATCATATCAAAGTAGCTCGACGCGTCTCAGGAGGTGGAGCAGTATATCATGATCTTGGTAATTTAAACTTTTCTTTCATTATCAATATTGAAGATCCAGGTGAAGTTAACCATAATAAATTCATTTTTCCGGTTATTGATGCATTGAAGGAAATGGGAGTCACCGTAACGTCTTCAGTCAGAAATGATTTAATGATTGATGGTTTGAAGATTTCCGGAAATGCTCAACGCATGGCCAATCGAAAGTTGATGTATCATGGAACATTGCTGTTTGATGCGAATCTAGAAGATATGGAACATGCATTGCATGTTACTTCTAATAAATATACATCGAATGGTGTGAAATCGGTTCGATCAAGAGTTACCAACATAAAAGGGTATCTACCCGAAAGTACCAACATATTCGATTTTTGGAGTTCATTGCATTTTTTTCTTTCAAACCAAGGTCAAGACAAAGAAATTGTCTTGAGTGAAAACGAAATCGCAAGGATTGAATTTGAAGCAATGAACAAATTCGCCACATGGGATTGGATCTATGGTAAATCACCAGAATTTAACATCGTGAGTAAAAAACACTTTAAAGGCAAAGACCTTGAGCTTAAAGTGGATGTTAAGCAAGGACATATTCAGTCCATTCGTTTTGTTATCGATACCTTAGGTTTTAAGGAAGTGAATGAGGTTGAAGAGAGATTAAAGAATATCCGATTCCATCGTTTAGACGTTGATTCCACGTTAAGTCGTATTGATTTAAATGAATGTTTTGGTGAAATCACTAAAGATGAAATTTTGATACTGATGTTTGATTAGAACGATGCTTATCAATGTAAGTTCAATTATATAGATCTATTTTGTAGAGAAAGTATATGTAATTCAAACTATAAAACAGAAAGGATCAGGGATAAATCATGATAAATAAAAAGAAATTTGATTTCGCTGCTCACCTTAAATCCGTCGAAGAGAACTATCAGATGATTCAAATACTCAATGAAAAAGGGGATATCGTGAACAGTGATTTAGTACCAGACTTAAGTAATGAGGAGCTTGTTCAGTTATTTAAGGATATGCTGTGGTCACGTGCGTTAAATGATCGCTCCGTCATCTTAGCGCGTCAAGGACGTTTAGGTTTTTTTGGGCCATCCGCAGGACAAGAGGCAAGTCAATTGGCTAGTTGCCTTGCATTTGATAAGAACGATTATCTTTTGCCAGGGTATCGTGATATTCCGATACTTGTAAAACGGGGGTTACCACTTTATAAAGCTTTTTTGTGGAGTAAAGGTCATGTCGAAGGGGGAATGTATCCCGAAGACTTCCTTTCGACGACTCCTGAAATTATTATTGGAGCGCAGTTTATTAAGGCTGCAGGGGTTGGACTCGGTTTTAAAAAGCGTGGTAAGAAACAAGTGGTATTTACTTACACAGGAGATGGAGGTTCTTCTCAAGGTGACTTCTATGAAGGGATTAACGTGGCTGGAGCATTTAAAGTACCAGTGGTTTTCATCGTTCAAAATAACCAATATGCAATTTCAACGCCATGGCGTAAGCAAACTGCCGCAAATACGCTGGCACAAAAAGCAGCTGCAGCAGGTATACCGGGAGTTCTAGTGGATGGAATGGATCCATTAGCTGTTTATGCAGTCGCAAAAGCAGCAAGGGATTGGGCACTTGCTGGCAATGGTCCGATCTTAATTGAAACATTTACTTCTCGATTCCAACCGCATTCCATGTCCGGTGATGATCCAAAATTATATCGTGATGAGGACAGTTATGCCGAATGGGAAGGAAAAGATCCTATGATTCGCATGAGAACTTATTTAACTAAAAAAGGGTTGTGGGATCAAGATCAAGAAGAAGGTCTGATTAAGCAGTTTGATCAACAAATTCAAGAAGCTGTTAAAAAAGCAGACGATGCTCCAAAACAAAAGATTTCTCAGTTGCTGGAGTTGATGTTTGAAGAACCTACACAAGTACTCAAGGAGCAAATTGAATCTTATAAGAAGAAGGAAGGTGAATGATTCATGGCACAGTTAACAATGATTCAAGCCATAACGAATGCACTTGATAATGCTCTCGAAAAAGATGAAAATACATTAATATTTGGTCAAGATGTTGGGTTAAACGGCGGAGTATTTCGAGCAACACAAGGTTTGCAGGCCAAGTATGGTGAAGAACGGGTATTCGATACACCCTTAGCTGAATCTGCAATTGGAGGATTGGCGATTGGTTTGGCATTTGAAAATTTCAGACCCATCCCAGAGATTCAATTTTTCGGATTTATCTTTGAAGTAATGGATGGCATTGCGGGCCAAATGTCACGTACCCGGTATCGAACCGGGGGTACTCGTACGATGCCAATTACAATTCGCTCACCATTTGGTGGGGGTGTACATGCTCCTGAACTTCACTCAGATAGCCTAGAAGGTTTGATGGCTCAAATTCCGGGTATAAAAGTAGTGATTCCAAGCAATCCATTCGATGCGAAAGGTTTATTACTAGCGTCCATCGAAGATAATGATCCAGTGATATTTTTAGAACACATGAAATTATATCGTTCATTCAAAGAGGAAGTTCCAGAGGAATATTATACGATTCCTCTTGGAAAGGCGAAAATAGTTTTTGAAGGAACCGATGTAAGTATCGTTACATATGGATACATGGTTCATGAAGCACTTAAAGTTGCAAAACAACTTGATGAAGAAGGTATTTCGATTGAAGTTATTGATTTAAGAACGGTATCACCAATTGATGTTGAGACAATCATTCAATCGGTTGAAAAGACCGGTAGATTGGTGGTCGTGCAAGAAGCACAACGCCAAGCGGGAGTTGCATCAACAATCATGGCAGAAATGGCTGAACGAAAAAGGGCAATACTCGCGTTGAAAGCACCAATTGGGCGTGTTTCCGCGCCTGATAGTGTGTATGCGTTTAGTTTAGCAGAAAATGATTGGCTACCAGATGCACAGGATATCATTGATAAAGTAAAAGAAGTAATCAACTTTGATTAAGGAGGTGAAATCAATGGCTTATAAATTAAAAATGCCTGCAATCAAAGAGGGAGTAAGAGATTCAACCAATCAAAGTTCGATCTATATTTTTCGCTTACCAAAAGTTGGAGAGGGAATTGCGGAGGGAAAACTCGTCACATGGCTTGTGTCTGTAGGAGATAGTATCACTGAAGATGAAGCAATTGTTGAGGTGCAAAATGACAAACTGTTGCAAGAAGTACCTTCACCCGTTTCAGGAATCCTTTCTAAAATTTTAGTTGAGGCGGGAAACACTGCACAAATTGGTGATGCAATTGCTGAAATTTCAGTGGAAGGGTCTGTTTCTTTAGCGAAGGATAAGGAAGTTTTAGCTACAACATCTAAGATACAGCTTAAATCATCAAGTGAACGATCAAATCCGTCCGTGGTTGCTAAAAGAGTGTTGGCGATGCCATCGGTTCGTCAATATGCCCGAGACAAAAGTGTTGAACTGTCGATTATTTCTGGAAGTGGAAAGCATGGACACATAATAAGAGAGGATATTGATGCATTTTTGTCGAATCCAGCAAAAGAAAATGCAATTCAAGAAACATCGGAAGTGAAAAAGAGTTCGATCGCACAGCATGATGTACACGAGGCATATGCAGTTGTTGAAACTGACAAAACGACGCGCGAAAAGATGTCCATCACAAGACGAGCAATTTCAAGAGCGATGGTTAATTCAAAAGCACATGCGGTTCATGTTGCGATTTTTGATGAGGTCGAGGTATCAAAATTAATCACTCATCTTCAACGGTTTAAAGAAATCGCGGATAATCAAGATGTTAAGCTAACTTACTTGGCATACATGACGAAAGCATTGATTACTGTTTTGCGCAAATACCCAGTTCTTAATGCAAGCATTGATGAAGTAACAGAAGAAATCGTATATAGAAATTATTTCAATATAGGATTTGCGGTAGATACTCAACGCGGACTATATGTGCCAAACATTAAGGATGCGGATCGAAAAGGGATATTCACAATTGCAAAGGAAATTACTGATTTAGCAAACAAAGCCCACGAGGGTACGTTGGAACCTTTTGAAATGAGAGATGGATCTACAACCATTACCAACGTTGGTAATATTGGAGGGAAGTGGTTTACACCCATCATTAACTTCCCTGAAGTCGCAATATTTGGCATGGGAAGAATTGAGAAGAAACCAATTGTACTTGAAGATGATACACTAGGAATTGGAAGTGTTCTGCATTTGTCGATGAGTTTTGATCATAGGATTGTGGATGGAGCGATGGCTCAACGTGCAATGAATGAACTGAAACGCCTTTTGGCAAATCCTGAACTCTTATTAATGGAAGGATGATGATGAAATGGTCGTTGGAGATTTTGCTCGAGATCTAGAGCTGGTTGTCATTGGTTCTGGCCCGGGAGGCTACGTTGCTGCGATTCGTGCCGCACAACTTGGAAAAAAAGTAGCAATCATTGAAAGAGATGCGTTTGGTGGTGTTTGTCTGAATGTTGGATGCATTCCATCTAAGGTGTTAATTCATGCTGCTCATCATTATGTGGATGTCAAAGCAGATAAATTTGGTGTTAGTGCGAAAGAGGTTGAGGTCAACTTAGAGAAAACTCAACGTTGGAAAGATGAAGAAGTCATTAGCAAATTGACAAAAGGTGTTGAGATGTTATTGAAAAAGAATAAGATAGAAATCATTAAGGGCTCAGCATTTTTTAATGGACCCAATCATCTGCGAGTTGTAAATGGTGAAGAGTCTTCATCATATCAGTTTAATGAAGCCATCATTGCGACGGGAAGTCGTCCGATAGAAATTGATGGTTTCAAGTTTAATGGTCGTGTCCTTGATTCAACGGGAGCTTTAAATTTAAAAGAGATACCTAAATGTTTTGTTGTGATTGGTGGAGGATATATTGGCTGTCAGATGGCAAGTGTCTATGCCAACTTTGGATCAAAAGTAACGATTATCGAAGCTGATGATAACATCTTGCCAAACTTCGAAACGGATATGGTGGACTTAGTTAAAGGACAGTTTGCTTCGAAAAACGTTGATATCATTACAAAAGCTAGAGCAAAAGTTGCTAGTGAGAGCTCTGAAAGTGTGCAAATAACTTACACTGTTGATGGTAATGAACAAACTCTCGATGCTGATTATGTCATGGTGAGTGTTGGTCGAACGCCTAACACGGATGATCTAGGATTGCAAATGGCCAGTGTTGAAGTGGATACATCAGGTTTCGTCAAAGTTGATCATCAAGGGCGTACATCCCAACAACATATTTTTGCGATTGGAGATGTGACTCCTGGTCCAGCCTTAGCTCATAAAGCGAGTTATGAAGCAAAGATTGCGGCAGCTGCCTTGGCTGGAAAGAATGTCAAGATTGATTATGTTGCGATGCCTGCGGTTTGTTCTGCGGATCCTGAATTAGCAACTGTTGGCTTTACTAAAAAACAAGCTGAGGAAGAGGGAATTAAAGTTAATGTATCTTTATTTCCATTTGAGGCAAGTGGGACTGCCTTATCATTAGGTAACACGGAAGGATTTATAAGGATAGTCACTGATAAAAGCACCGGACTCATCTTGGGGGGACAAGTTGCAGGTGTAGGGGCCGGGGGGATAATTGCAGAACTAGCACTAGCAATCGAAACAAGAATGAATGTGGAAGATATTTCGTTAACGATTCATGCGCATCCAACAATGTCTGAAGTAGTGTTGGATGTTGTAGACCTTGCTCTTGGCTTGCCTATCCACATATAATTCTGTTTTCACATAAAATCGTGAGAGTCATTCAAAATCTATAATGGTTCTGCAAAGTGCAGAACCATCAGGTATTGACAAAGTGGTGCCTTTGGATGGTATCACTTTTCTTTTTGTCAAAATTTCTTGATTATTGCAAAATTAAGCAAATATAAATTAAGGAATGAAGTTCCATCTCGCCACTTTTTTCAGATTGTAGCACGCAAAAATCAACGTTGCCTGATGTTGATTTTTCTTCAGACCAAGTAAGCATGTATATCTTAAATTGTACTGTTCCTTACAGTCCGCAAGCACTCTCTTGATAGTTTCCTTCCGCTCATTATATATCTCTTTTGACTCAAGTGTATGACGAATTTCTTCTGCTTCCTCTTTGTATACCCCCATATGTGGCGTGTAACCACTTTTTACTTTGAGGCTTAACATGTTTTTTTTAGCGGACAGAGTGTACAATCTTTTTTTGAAGCTTTGTATTCACGTTATCCTTCTCGATTTCTAGTCTGCATTGAGCATCTACTTTTCGTTCAATAGACTGTTTTCGAGGCTTAAAACGAACTTTTAAAGGTAATCAATGTTTCGGACAGATAGAATCCCGTTGTCAATGAGGATGTATAGATGTCTCTGACTTATAGTAAACGGATCTTTATTATTCTTATAAGCATGATTAATTGATTGTGATTGATGTTTTAACTAGTGGGACAAGAATGCTTTCGAGACGCTGTAGTTCGTTCTGTGTATATCCATGGCCTTCCCTTGAACTACAATGTAGTGAGTCCGACGCCTCTTGAGCGACAGGCGATATGTAGATACGTTTTGAGCTTTTACAAATGGTCCGAGTCGTACATCCATTACATACATAATGAGCTTTGTTAAGCTTCGGACAAAGAAACATCTGTAAATCCATACAGTTTGAGTTACACGATAAGCAACCTCGGCAAGGACGTCCCTTAAAAATACATAAACTACATACATGACGTTTGCGACATGAGTCTGAGAGAGCGCAATTATTTAGATACGATCCCTTATTGCCTTTGGTCCACTGTGAACTATTTCTCTGAATCACTCTTCGTAAACCAGAGGTGTCACGCCCTAACGTCGACGCGATTGAAGACAAGGATTCTCGTTGATTAAGCATATGTTCTATGATATTTCTGTCATATGAACTGAGTTGAGTGTATTTTTTAGCCATATTTCTTTTCTTTCTCCCTGTAGCACTCTACTCATTTCAATTATGAACGACTTATGTCCAGTTTTCAATTTGAACTGGTTATGTCCATTAAAAGTGGACATTACAATTTCAATTAAGGTAAATATAAAATTAAACAAAAAATTTTTAAAGTTTAGTTTGTTTATGTTATAATGGTCGAATGTCAAAAGGAGTGCTTAAATGATTGAAGTAAAAGATATAACGATGCAATTTGATTCTCGTGTTCTTTATAAACATGTTAATTTAAAATTTACAGATGGGAATTGTTATGGATTAATTGGTGCCAATGGGGCTGGTAAATCCACTTTTTTAAGAATACTAAATAAGGATTTAGAACCTGATTCAGGTCAGGTGTATATTCCTGAAAACGAAACATTATATATGTTAAAGCAAGATCAATTTGCGTATGATGAATATACAGTTCTAAATACAGTGATGATGGGTCATGAAGCACTATATAAGATTATGGATGCTAAAGATAAGCTGTATGCTAAAGTGGATTTTAATGAGGCAGATGGAATTATAGCTGGTGACCTTGAAGGTAGATTTGCAGAGATGGATGGTTGGAATGCTGAAAGCGATGCAGCGACACTGTTAAGTGGTTTGGGAGTTTCGATTGATTTACATGATTCATTGATGAGTGAATTAACAGGTAGTGAGAAAGTTAAGGTTTTACTGGCTCAGTCCTTGTTTGGACAACCGAATACACTTCTTCTTGATGAGCCAACAAATAACCTTGATGTCAAAGCGGTGGCTTGGTTGGAAGAGTTTTTAATCAACTATAAGAATACGGTGATTATAGTCAGCCATGACAGACACTTTTTGAATAAAGTCTGTACACATATAGCAGATGTGGACTTTGGTAGTATTAAAATATTTGCGGGTAATTATGATTTTTGGTATGAATCAAGTCAACTTTTATCACGTCAGTTAAAAGATGGTAATAAGAAGAAGGAAGATAAAATCAAAGAGTTAGAAGATTTTATTGCTCGATTCTCTGCAAATGCCTCAAAGTCAAAACAAGCGACTTCACGTAAAAAAACGCTTGATAAAATTGAACTGGATGATTTAAAACCGAGTGGTAGAAAATATCCGTATATTGAGTTTAAACCTGAAAGAGAATCAGGAAAATCAATTATTTTTGTTGAGGATGTTTCAAAGCAAACGGATGCAGCAAGTTTAGAAAATGTTACCTTTTCTCTAATGCAGGGAGACAAAGTATTAATTATTGGGGACCCTTTAAGAACTACTTTACTGATGGATTTACTTGAAGGAAAAATAAAGCCTGATAGTGGGACTGTTTCACTTGGTCAAGCAGTAAAAAAATCATATATACCCCGTGATAATCGCGAGTTCTTTATGAGCTCTCATTCGATTTTAGAGTGGTTATCTAACTATACGCTAATCGATGATCTGTCCTACATACGTGGCTTTTTAGGACGGATGTTGTTTAGTGGAGATGAACCACTTAAGTCAGTAAGAGTCCTATCTGGGGGTGAAAAGGCGCGTTGTATGCTGTCTAAATCAATGTTGGAAGGTCCTAACTTATTAATCCTTGATGATCCAACAAATCACTTAGATCTAGAATCAATTCAGTCTTTAAATAACTCATTAACTAAGTACAAGGGTGAATTAATCTTTGTCTGTAACGACCGTCAGTTCGTGGAAACCATTGCAAATCGCATTATTGAAATCAAAGATGATGGAACTATTGTGGATAAAAGAACAACATATAGCGAATATTTAGCTAATGAGTATGGTATTGAGGACTAACTCGCTCCTTTAAAAGGGAGTGTCTAATAAGTGCAGGTTTTAATCTAACAGTGGTAATAAAAGTGCCTGCTACAAGCATGACTAACCTCTCAAATTAAGACTTTTATAGAGTGAAAGTAGCATTTGATATAAACATATTGCATTAATATGGAAATGAAGTAGGACTTTGGCAATTAGTCGTACTTTTTAATGTTTGACTGAATAGAGAGAAAGAATGGGGTAGAATATTTTTTAGGGAATTACAGTCATACCAGAAAAATCGAAAGATAAATCAAAGAAAACTTCTTAGGATTGTAGTTTATACTCGTATCTGAACTGATTCAAAGGAAAAAGAATCAAGTTTCGAATTTCATTACACTTATTTTAAACATTGGATTAGTGGAAGGAATAATTTGATACTGACAAATATATATATATATATGGATTATTCATTTAAAACGAGATGGATTTTAAAAATGATTGCTAATGCTTTGAAAGTCCACTAGACGTCCGCACTCCCAACTGGTCATATAGATCTTGCGGGACACAAATTGTTGTTTTAAGAATTTATTTGACTGATTATTGGTGATAATGCTAGATGTAGAACACTTCTTAAGAAATTTTTCGGTATCCTGTGAGTATATGCATAGTTCAATTAGTTAGTGATTAGAGTTGACTTGAAAAGGTATGACATTAACTTTTGGGGTCATGTTATGATAAATAGAAAGAGGTGTGATGTCATGATTCAAGGAATCGTTGGTTTTGTGTTGGATTGCAGGGATGCTCAATCTCTAGCGGATTTTTATGTGAAGTTATTAGGGTGGGAAAAAGTGTTTTCAAATGATGGCTGGACTGGATTAAAGTCACCACAGGGATGGACATTGGCTTTTCAGGAAGTTGAAGGATACGTTGCTCCAGTTTGGCCATGGGAGCCTAACTCGCAACAACCTCAGGCACATATGGATTTTCAGGTAGAAGACTTGGAAGCAGTGGTGATGTTTGCGATGGAGTGCGGAGCAACCAAATCGGATGTTCAGTACTACGAAACCTCGGTTACTATGTTTGATCCTCAGGGTCATCCATTTTGCTTGTGCACAGCTAACTAAGGAGTTGCCTGTAAACAAAGATTCAATGAAGTATGACAAGGAGAAATGTCATGCTTTTTTTGCTTTTTGTAGCAAAAATTTGTGAACATTTTCCTTAATAAAAAACATTATCAAGAAGACTATGTATAAATGCACAAATGATTTTGCGTATGCTATAATAAATTCATGGAGTTTAAAACTATAATAGCACAATTAGAAAGTGGTGAATGTATGATTTCAAATCAAGTCTCTACTCCTCAAGTTGAGCATACAACCAAAAACCTGGTTATTTTTACCGTGGCCGCAGGGTTGTTATTGCTCACCGCTTCTGTCATTTTCACACCGATGATCTTGGCAATTGCGGCAGTGTCTTATGTTTCAGCGTATATTGTTGAAGCAGGATTTGCGAAATTTCGCAAACGTCCGCTCGACAAAGCATGGTTTGTTACACCAATGATATTTACACTTATGTTACCCCCAACTGCACCATTATGGATGGCAGCGATTGGAAGCTCTTTTGGAGTTTT
>ERZ869909.2950-NODE-2950-length-10424-cov-3.902774_pt1 | contig 10424 bp, 7 predicted proteins | sample MGYA00520892_ERZ869909 | MGnify/ENA primary metagenome ERZ869909 (study PRJEB32215, sample SAMEA104723947) | bioreactor metagenome | biome: bioreactor; feature: anaerobic bioreactor; material: water | place: China | collected 2015-03-12 ... | reverse complement strand
CTCTGGAGTCAATTTCGTCTCCTGAGTTCAAGGCGGATCACGAGTCGCCAACACTCTACGGTACCCTGTTCCGTTCGTCAGCACCCGAGCCGAGGGGAGACAAGCCATCATGAGCGTCTACTGGCCCATCATCCGGCGTCTGATCACCCATCCCCGCTACGAGGCCGTCGTCGATGACCAGCGACGATGGAAGAGCATCGAGCTGCTCGTGGGGGCGATGCACCTCGCTGCGGAGATCGAACGCCGGAGCAAGACCAAGACCGTCGGTCTCCTCCTGCCCACCGCGGGGGTCTTCCCGATGGCCATGCTCGCCACCTGGTTCCTCGGGCGGACCATCGTGCCCATCAACTACCTCCTCAAGCGCGAGGAGATGCAGTACATCATCGACCACTGCGAGACGGACATCGTCCTCACCGTCCGGCCCCTCGTCGAGTTCGCCAAGTTCGAGCCGGAGGTCAAGAACCTCGTCTACCTCGAAGACCTCTCCTTCAAGGGCATCCCCAAGCTCCGCATCCCCGCCCGCAAGTCCGATGATGACCTCGCGACGCTCCTCTACACCTCCGGCACCAGCGGCAAGCCCAAGGGCGTCATGCTCACCCACGGCAACCTCAAATCAAATCTCTGGCAGTGCGTCGGCCTCGCCAAGTTCGCACGCAACGACACCTTCCTCGGCGTCCTGCCGCAGTTCCACTCCTTCGGATTCACCGTCCTGACCCTGCTCCCGCTGACCATCGGCGCGCGCGTCGTCTATACCGCTCGCTTCGTCCCCAACAAGATCTTCAACCTCTTCCGCACCGAAAAACCAACGGTATTCATCGGCATCCCCTCGATGTACGGTGCGCTCGCCAGCGCCAAGAGCGGCACGAAGGAAGACCTCAAATCCCTCCGCTTCGCGGTCAGCGGCGGCGAACCTCTCCCCGAAGCCGTCTCCAATGCATTCCGCGAACGCTTCGGCGTCATCATCAACGAGGGCTACGGCATGACCGAGACCGCACCCGTTACCAATGTCTGCCTCCCCGAAGAGTTCCGTCCGCACTCCGTCGGTCGCTGCGTCCCCGATCTTGAAATGCGCATCGTCGATCCGGAGAACGGCAAAGTCCTCGGCCACGGCAACGATGGCGAAGTGCGCATGCGCGGCCCGAATGTCATGAAGGGCTACTACAAGATGCCCGAGGAGACCAAGGAAACCTTCGACGACGACGGCTTCCTCCGCTCCGGCGACCTCGGACGCTTCGACGAGGATGGTCACCTCTACATCACCGGACGCATCAAGGACATGATCATCGTCGGCGGCGAGAATGTCTTCCCGCGCGAGATCGAGGAAGTCCTCAACGCACACGAAATTGTCGCGGCCAGCGGCGTCGTCGGCCAGACGGATTCGGTTCGCGGCGAGTTGCCCATCGCCTTCGTCGAGTTGGAGGAGGATGCTCAGTTCGATGAGAAGGCGCTGAAGGCCTGGTGCCGCGAGCGCCTCGCCGGATACAAGGTGCCACGCGAGATCCGTCACATCGAGAAACTGCCGCGCACCGCGAGCGGGAAAATCGTCCGGCGCGACCTCCGCGACCTGCTCAAGGAAGCCCCCGCATCCGGGGAGTGACTGGACAGGAACCACCGGAACCGGCTGGTGCAAACCCCAGTCGTCAGTGCTCAGAGGACCCCGAGAAACTCAAAACCCCCGCCGAAAAAGTGCCCGGGAGAGGACTCGAACCTCCACCCCGTATAACCGGGACCAGCACCTCAAGCTGGCGCGTCTGCCAATTCCGCCACCCGGGCAGGTGGTTGACGCCGCGTTTGGGGCGCGGCGGGGCGGCGAGTATAGCACCACTCCCGCGGTGTCGACCCCCAGCGACGGGTATTCTCGCACACATGACGCCACACCCGACATCCTCAACCCCTAGGCGTGGGGTGGTCCTGCTCTCCGGCGGGCTCGACTCGGCCACCTGCCTGGCCATCTGCCGTGCCGAGGGGTACGCCCCGTACTGCCTGACGGTGACCTACGGCCAGCGCCACGCCGTGGAAGTGCAGGCCGCGGAACGACTTGCGAGCCACCTCGGGGGCGTGGAGCACAAGGTGATCCAGATCGACCTGCGGGCCTTCGGCGGGTCGGCCCTGACGGGGGACATCGAGGTGCCCAAGTCCGATGCGGCGTACTCGCCGTCGGGAGTGGGGGCTGGGGAAGGGGAGATCCCGGTGACCTATGTGCCGGCGCGGAACACCGTCTTTCTGGCGTACGCCCTCGGGTACGCGGAGGTGGTGGGGGCGCAGCGGATCTACATCGGGGTGAACGCCGTGGACTACTCGGGGTACCCGGATTGTCGCCCGGAGTTTGTGGAGGCGTTCCAAAGATTGGCAGATGTTGCGACGAAGGCGGGTGTGGAGGGGCACGGCGCGCAGGTGGTCGCGCCGCTCCTGCACATGACGAAGGCGGAGATCATCCGGCGCGGGCTGGAGTTGGGCGTGGATTACGCGATGACGCACTCGTGCTACGACCCGGACGAGCGTGGGCGCGCGTGCGGGCGGTGTGATTCGTGCCGCATCCGGATGGCGGCGTTCGCTGAACTGGGGATGGCGGACCCGGCGATTGGGTAGATGCCGATGGTGGGTGAAGGCGAAGCGTGAGAGATGCTCCACGACGCCCCTGCACGGACGCCGTTCATGCGCTGCACTCCGCATCGCCGATCACACGCAATGAATATGCGCGTCGCGCAAACTCCCATCAACACATGGGTTGAAATTGCACTCGATCTGAGCGCACAAGGGAACACGCACCACCCGATCCGCGTCAAACTTCACCAATGGAGATCCGCCGATGACACCCCGTCTCCTTGCCCCCATCCTCCTTGCCGCGACGATCACGCCGGCAGCGATCGCCCAGCACATCACCACTGAATACGCCATCGACTTCGTCACCGTCGGCGATCCCGGAAACCGAGCGCCAGTACAGGACGAGGTGCCGCAGCGTCCCTGGCTTTCCTTCGGGTCGGTGGATCAGACCTTCAGAATCGCTCGAACGACAACGACCGCCACCCAATGGCTTGAGTTCATCGGCGCGTACGCACCGTTGAACGAAAATCCGACAGATATAAATTTTACTTCGAATTTGATCTCCCCGGATTACACGGGCAATTACTATATTCGGAGCCCTGAAATTGTGAACTTCCCCGTGGAAGTGTCTTTCCTTTACGCGGCTCGCTACTGCAACTGGCTGCACAACGGCATGGTCAACGAGGCCTGGGCCTTCGAGTCCGGCGCCTACGACATGTCCACCTTCTTCCTTCACCCCGAGACCGGCGATTTGGTTGGTGATCCGACGCGCTCGCCCAATGCCCGGTACTGGATCCCCACCGCCGATGAGTGGATCAAGGCCTTCTACTACGACGAGAATCGTTATGCCAACGGAGACGGCGGCTATTGGCTCTACCCGCATGGATCCAACGAGCCACCCATCACCGGCTATCCCGAAGATGGCGGCGAGACGAATGCCGGCGAGGAGCCGTATGTCACGCCACTACTTCCCGTCGGTTCCTACCCCAACGCAGCCAGCCCGTGGGGCGCACTCGATGCCTCCGGACAAGTTCGCGAGTGGACAGCCAGTCCATATTCCGAAATCACGGGCGAGCCCGACGAGTATCTGAGGTTGCTCCAGGTCGGTAGCAGCGCAGGTTTCCCGTATCCCTGGCTCTATGACCGCTTGGACTATCAAGCGATTCTTGCACCTGCTGGCGGATTCGGCAGGGGTTTCCGCATCGCCACCACCATACCTGCGCCCGCATCGGCTGTACCGATGCTCGTCGCATGGTGTGCTCTCAGAAGGAGAGATCGTCATGAACCGCCTGTCCATCGCATGTGCAATAGCCCTGTGCACATCAATCGCCCCGCTGTCCCTCGGTGCGATTGATACCTCCGGGTCCTCGAATGTCTCGATCACCGTCACGCCAGTTGGGGCGAAGTTCGATGTCGATGTTGTCTTCAACAGCATTGCCAACTTCGGATTTGCGAGCATCAAGACCACTGCGAGCGACCAACTCGGCACAGTGACCCTACGGAATCAGAGCGGTGTACAGCTGCTGCACACGAGCTAGGCGGAGATCATCCGGCATTCGCTGAACTGGGGATGACGGACCCGGCGATTGGGTAGGCGTCAGTCGTTTGGGCTCACAGGGTTCGGGAGGAGGTCGGCGCGCCGGAGGATTGCGAGTGAGTATGAGGTGTACCGTTGTGCGTGGCCGGTGCGGGTGATGGCGGGGTCGTTGGCGATTTGTTGGAGCGTCGCCGCGGTTTCCATGGCTCGCGCTCGGTCACCGAGAGCGTTGTACGCGAGGGCGAGTTCTCGGTATGCGAAGGCGACATAGGCCTGTGTGTCGAATCGTTGATGACTCGCCTGGAGTACACGGGGGAGCGCACTTTCGAGTTCGGCGCAGAGATCGGGGAGATGCTGGAGATGTTCATGCTTTCGGCATGCCTCGATGTAGGTCCAGAGTGTGGAGCCGAGTGCGTATACGAAGGCGCTGCGGTCCGGTTGCTTGGCGATGAGTTCACGGGCGAGTTGCAGTGCTCGGGTGAAGTATTCGGTCGCGAGCGGAAAGTCTTCGGGGTTCCCGCTGCGGCTGAGCGTTGTTGCGTGCTGGGCGTGGGCGTGTTGGAGGGCGTACTTGGAGAGCAGGCGGTCGGGGCTGTCGGCGAAGAGTTGGCGTGCGTGGTTGAGTTTGTATTCGGATCGTTCGGGTGTGGCGTGTTGGGAGAAGCTGTCGGCGAGTCTCGTGTAGCTCCAGTAGATGTCATCGCGGAGGCCGATGTGCCCGGGGAAGCGTTCGAGGGCGTCGAGCTGCATCTGCAGGGCCTGCTCGTAGTAGGACAGGAAATCATCGGGAGGGTAGGTTCCGTGCTGGTTGTACGCGTTTCCGACACGGATGATGGATTCGGCGTGAGCGCGGATGAATTCGACATCATGGCTTCGTGCCGGCGCGAGCCGGTCGTAGATCTCTCTCGCTTCGAGACAGACGGCTTTCATTGCATCATGATTGCTTCGGTCGAGATGGAGGTATCCCAGTGCGCGGAGCAGGCGTGCCTTGGTTTCGAGCAGATCGTGATCGTCGGGGTGCTTGGTGAGAAGAGCATCGGTGCGGAGGAGCAGGCCCTGGACGAGTTTCTCGCGTGCCTCCTCCGAACCGAGAAAGACCCAGATCTCGTCGAGGATGTCATCGATGGTGGTGATGAGCATCTCGCGCTGGGCGGCGAGTTCGTTTTCGAGTCGTGTGTTGGCGATTTCGGCGCGCACACCGAATGCAACGATCGCGCCGAGTGCGACCAGCACGAGCGCACTAGTCCACGGATGACGCGTGATGGCGAGGCGGGTGCGGTACAGAAAGCCGGGAGGCGCGGCGAGGAGCGGCTCATTGGCGAGGTACCGCCGGAGGTCCGCAGCGAGTTCTGAAACGGTCTGATAGCGGTCGGCGGGAGCGAGCGAGCAGCACTTTCCGATGATCCAGCGGACCTGTATGGGGATGTGTGCGAGTGCGGGATCCTTGTCGCCGAGCACCGTCGGGCTCGTCGTCGAGGGGAGTGAGTCGTTCTCCGCGGAAGCATCGTCCGGCGGGAGGATGTCGCGGAGCGTGATGCCGAGCGCGCAGACATCGCTGCGCACATCGACGATTCCCGCGTCGCGCTGCTCCGGGCTCATGTACCTGCGCGTGCCGATCAGTTCGCGTGTTGCGGTCAACGAGTGTGCCGGATCCGGATCGATGAGCCGTGCAACACCGAAATCGATCACCACGGGTCGCGCTTCACCTTCGACGATGTGGACGAGGATGTTGCCGGGCTTCAGATCGCGATGAATCACCGAGCGTGCGTGGGCGTGCTGGATGGCATCGCAGGCAGCGGCGAGCAAGGCGATGCACTCCGGAATGGAGAGTTTCTTCTCCCGGCAGTAGGTACGCAGGTTCGGGCCCTGGATGAGATCCATGACGAAGTACGGTCGTCCGTCCGGGGCGGCGCCGGCATCGAGCAGACGGGCGATGCCGGGGTGGTCGAGGGCCGCGAGGACGCGCCGCTCGAGGTCGAAGCGTCGGAGAACGCGCGGGCTGCCGATGCCGGGGTGCAGCAGTTTGAGCGCCACGCTTCTCTTCACGGGGGTGACTTGCTCGGCCTGGTACACCGAGCCGTACGCGCCCGCGCCGAGTCGACGCACGAGCGTGTAGTGACCGATGGTCTCTCCGCTGTGGTTGTGATGGTCCTCGACACTGAACTCGCGGACGGCTTCGCGGAACGCCTCGGCGAGGTCGGTGAGTGGATCGTTCTCCGTATCGAGATCCAGCTCTACGAGCCGTTCGAGGGCTTCGCGGAGATCGGGCCGCCCCTCGGTGAATGCGCGGATGAGTCCGGCGCGATCCGCCGGTTCTGCCTCGACGACCTTCACCGCGAGTGCCGCGAGGCGGTGGCGATCCTGCTTGGAGAGCGATGCATTCATTCGAGCGATGCGATCAGGTAAACCCGTGCCGCGCGGAGGTACCGCTCCACGGTTGCGGTCGAGATCTCGGCGATCTCTGCAATCTCACTGTTCGTGAGGCCGAAGGCGACTTTGAGCGTGAGCACCCACGCCTCGGCGGGGTACTCATGAGTAAATTGCGTCAGGGCCTGCTCGAATCCATCACGAAAAATGATGTCATCGGTGAAATTCCCTCGATTGGGGATGTTCTCCGAGATCGGGTCGGGGCGTACCCCGCCGCCGCGCTTGAGACGCGAGCGCCTCCGGAGGTAGTCGATGATGATCTGAGAGCAGCGGACGGTGGCGACGCCCATGAGGTGCTCACGGCTGCGGAAGGGCTGCGGCTGGGTCATCAGGCCGATGCACAGCTCGTTCGCGAACTCGGTGGGGGAGAAGGTGATTTGATGCGCCGGGCGGTGTGCGTGCCGGGCGAGGCGGGCCCGGACGATCCCCTTGAACTGGGGGTAGAAATGCTCGATGGCCTCGGCGATCTCCTCGGGGGTGAGGGCGCGGGCCGATTCGGAATCGGGCGGGCACGGCGTGGTCACGCCATGATCGGGATTGGGCTCCTGATCGGACATGGCTCGCTGTCTCTCTCCAGAGAGAACTACCCCGAATCTGATCAGATCCGTCAGGGCGCCGAAAGTTCCCCAGCAAATTCCCTGGGTTGGGTCACTCGTCTTCCATCTCGGGGTTCTTCGAGACCGGCTTGGCGCGTCGGCCTGCTTCCTCCCACGGGGACGCTGGCGGCGGGGCACCGGGGTCGCGCTCGGTCGCCTTGGGGCGGAGGGCTCGGGGGCGGAGCCAGTACCGGAGGATGGTGTAGCCGATCAGGACGATCAGGAAGGTGCAGATCAGGGCCAAAATAAGGGCGAGCGCGATGGCCTCGCTCTGGAGACGGTCGGGGGGGGGCGCGGGAGGATCGGCGGGGGGCTGCTGGGTCGTGGTGGTCGCGATGAGGTGAGGCATGATGGATGTTCGCGTCGGGGGAGAGTGGGGAGGCAGCCGCGTCGTGGCCGATCCGTATAGTTTGGCATGAAATGCGCTCCGGCGGCAGGCCCGGGAACCGGATCGGCGTTGCAATCCCGTATTTGGGGGGTGGAATGCCCGATCGCGGGATCTCGGGGTGCTGGCGGGGCCGGGATTGGCCGATGCGGAACAGAACGCAGATGAAGGTTGTTCGTAGAGGGGTAGGGGGTGTGGGAGAGTTCAGGTTGTCCCGGCTCCATGGAGAGCCCTGCGGAAGGGAAAACGAGTGATGACGAGCGTGAGGCATGTGTGGTCGTTCGCGGTGGCGGCGTTGCTGGCACTGAGCGGTCTTCTCGGCCTGAGCATGGCCAAGGCGAGTGATCGCGGAACTGCAACGGCCTCCTCGGAGCGGATCGCCGCGTGGTCCGAGCGTGTCTGGACATCAGCCACCCGGGGTGATGGCGACCGCGTGCTGGAACTGCTCGGCGACCTTCCGGATGGGATCGAGCCCGCGACTGTGCAGGCGCTGATGAGCGGTGTAGACCGTTTTCGTGCGCGCATGGACGAGCGCGAGGCGGCCCGCGAGACACGCCTGAACGAGGTGCGGGGCGAGATTCGCGAGAGTCTTGAGAAGAAGGACTACGCAGAGGCGCTGCGGATCGTGCTGGAGTGGTCGGCGCTCGTCACAGATGATCAGGGCGCAATCTCACCGATTCTGGATGAGCCGCTGGTCGCCGAAGTGGTTCGCCGGTCGCGTGATGCCGCGGCGCGGGCGGAGTCCGACGGCGACTGGCTCGAAGCGTACACGCTGTACAACCGTCTGAATCTGCTGCACGATCCTGATGAGCGGTTCAAGGAGGACGAGCGTCGTCTGTGGACCCGGATCACGCTGATGCGTCTGTATGTTCCGGATCGTCTGCACGAGATGCGCAGCGCACGCCGGGTCGCCGAGGGCGAATCGGCCCTCCCGCCTTACAACAACGCGGGCGAGGACTGGCGTCAACGCTGGGCCGGGATCGACGACCGGATGGTGATCAACGCGCTCGGTCGTGCAGCGCGCGATCATGTTGAGCGGGTGCCGGTGCTGACGATTCTGCAGGGCGGTCTGAACCGCGTGCGGACCTTCGTGACGACGAGCGATCTGAGCGGTGCGCTGCCTACGCTCGGCGATGAGCGTGCGGTGCAGCGTTTCGTGCGCGAGTTGGACGAGATCGACGCCGTGCTGGAAGCGCAGGGGAACCGTCTCGGGAACTACGACATTGTGAACACGGTTTCGCGGATTCTGAGGATGAATCGCGAGACGATTCGCGTCGCGGATGAGGCGATCCTGCACGAGTTCGGGACCGGCGCTGCCGAGGCGACGGACGAGTTCACGGCGTTCTACTGGCCGGACGAACTGGCGAATTTCCAGCGCACCGCGGAGGGCAACTTCACGGGCGTCGGCATCCAGATTTCGTTGAATGAGTCGATGGAGCTGCGCGTGGTGACGCCGGTCTTCGGCACACCCGCGGCGGCGGCGGGCATCCGCCCGGGCGACCTGATCCGCGAGATCGACGGCGACTCGACGGTGGGGATGCAGTTGTCGCAGGCGGTCGATCGAATCGTGGGTGAGCGCGGCACACCGGTGACGCTCACCATCGAGCGGCCGGGTGAGACGGAGTGGATCAAGTTCCGCATCGTGCGCGACACGATCCCGCTGCACTCGGTCAAGGGCTGGCGACGGACCGGTCCCGAGGAGATGGACTGGGACTGGTTCATCGACCGCGACACGCGCGTGGCGTACATCCGGCTCACGCAGTTCATCCGCGGGTCCTCGGACGATCTGCGGGCAGCGCTGGATCAGGCGATGCGTCAGGGGGCGCGGGGCGTGATCCTGGACATGCGTTTCAACGGCGGCGGACTGCTCGATGAGGCGGTCAAGGTCGCGAATGTCTTCGTCGATCCCGGCGTGATCGTGACGCAGGAGGACAACACCGGGCGCGTGCGCAGCTCCGAGCGGGCGATGCGTCCGGCGATGACGCGCGATCTCCCGATGGTGGTGCTGATCAACGAGGCGTCCGCCTCAGCGAGCGAGATCGTCGCCGGTGCATTGCAGGATTACGGGCGTGCGGTGCTGGTCGGCGAGCGGACCTTCGGCAAGGGCAGCGTGCAGAATGTATTCATGCTTCCCGGCGGGAGCGCCGCCTTCAAGCTGACGACGCAGTACTACAAGCTGCCGAAAGGTCGCCTGATCCATCGCAAGCCCGGCGCGAACACATGGGGCGTCGAGCCGGAGGTGCGCGTGCGCGTGCTGCCCAAGATGATCGGCGAGGCGCTGATGACGCGCCAGAACGCCGATGTCGTCGAGTTCGATGCCCAGGGTCGACTCGTTGAGAATGGCGACCGTCCCGATCCGAACGACATTCTGGAGAAGGGCCTCGATCCGCAACTCGAGACGGCCATGCTGCTCCTGCAGGCACGGATCGTCGGCGAGCAGGAGGCACGCCGGGCCTCGCTCCGCTGAACACGCCAGCAGACTGCGGCGTTGGGCGGAGTGCTGCCGATAGCAATGGCATGAACCGCGAGGAATCGGCCCCCGGACGCAAGGTGCTGGTGATCAACGACGGATCACTCGGCGCGCTGGTCGCTTCGATGATGGAGCGCGAGCGTGGGGATGTGATCGCATGGGTGCCGCCCGCGGGGTCCGGGCTGTCCGAGGATGAGCCGGGCTCGGGGCGGTCGGCGGAGCTTGTCCGCGAGCAGGCGGCCCTGCTGGGGTATGTGCAGGTGCGGGTGGTGGATGGGGATCCGGGGGGTCCGGGGTCGGATGAGGATGCGGGGCTGGAGACGACGCTGCTGCTGGTCTCTGCGGTGGCCGATGCCGCCCGCTTGGGGTGCGAGCGGGTGGTGTGGCCGGTGGTATGCGGGGCGGATCTGGAGCGGATGCAGCGTGCCTCGGAGCGGGCGATGCTGGTCTCGCGCCTGGCCTGGC
>ERZ869909.2949-NODE-2949-length-10425-cov-3.041361_pt1 | contig 10425 bp, 9 predicted proteins | sample MGYA00520892_ERZ869909 | MGnify/ENA primary metagenome ERZ869909 (study PRJEB32215, sample SAMEA104723947) | bioreactor metagenome | biome: bioreactor; feature: anaerobic bioreactor; material: water | place: China | collected 2015-03-12 ... | reverse complement strand
CGATGAACATCCGCCCGCGCTCTTCCAGGTTCCACAGCGCATAGGCCACCGAGACGCCATTCTCCATCGAGATCAGAACGCCTTGGCGACGGCCCTGGATCGCACCCTTGTAAGGCGCCCATTCGTGGAAGACGCGGTTCAGCACGCCCGAGCCGCGCGTGTCGGTCAGGAACTCGCCATGATAGCCGATCAACCCGCGCGAGGGCACATGCGCGATGATCCGCGTCTTGCCGACACCCGCGGGCTTCATCTCGACCAGATCACCCTTGCGCGGGCCGGTCAGCTTTTCAATGACCGCGCCGGTGTATTCGTCATCGACATCGATGGTCACTTCCTCGACCGGCTCCAGCCGCTGCCCGCCCTCTTCGCGGAAGATCACGCGCGGGCGGCTGATCGACAATTCGAACCCCTCGCGGCGCATGTTCTCGATCAGGACGCCCATCTGCAACTCGCCCCGCCCCGAGACGACGAAGGAATCGCCCCCCGGCGTCTCCTCGATATGGATCGCGACGTTCACTTCTGCCTCGCGCATCAGACGCTCGCGGATGACGCGCGACTGCACCTTCGAGCCGTCGCGCCCGGCAAGCGGGCTGTCATTGATGCCGAAGGTGACGCTGATCGTCGGCGGATCGATGGGCTGCGCAGGCAGCGGCGCCTCGACCGCCGGATCGCAGAGCGTGTCGGCAACGGTAGCCTTCGACATCCCGGCAAGCGTGACGATATCGCCGGCCTCCGCAGCGTCGATGGGCTGCTGGCCCAGCCCCCGGAAGGCAAGGATCTTGCTCACGCGGAATTGTTCCAGCCGCTCGCCCGTACGCGATAGCGCCTTCAGCGTCTCGCCCACCTTGCAGGTGCCCGATTCCACGCGCCCGGTCAGGATCCGGCCCAGGAACGGGTCGGCCGAAAGGGTCGTCGCCAGCATCCGGAACGGCTCGTCCCGGTGGGCGACCTGCGCGGGCGCGGGGACATGCGCGACGATCAGATCGAAAAGCGCGGCCATGTCCTGGCGCGGGCCATCGAGCTCTGCATCAGCCCAGCCATTGATGCCGCTGGCATAGAGCACCGGAAAATCGAGCTGGTCGTCGTCGGCGCCCAGATTGGCGAAAAGGTCGAACACCTCGTTCAGCGCGCGGTCGGGTTCGGCGGCCGGCTTGTCGACCTTGTTGAGCACCACGATCGGCCGCAACCCCAGCGCCAGAGCCTTGGATGTCACGAATTTTGTTTGCGGCATCGGGCCTTCGGCGGCATCGACCAGCAGGCAGACGCCATCGACCATGCTCAGGATGCGCTCCACCTCGCCGCCGAAATCGGCGTGGCCGGGCGTGTCGACGATGTTGATGCGCACACCCTTCCATTCGACCGAGGTCGCCTTGGCGAGGATCGTGATCCCGCGCTCTCGCTCGATATCGTTCGAATCCATCGCGCGCTCGGTGACGGCCTGCCCGGCGCGGTAGACGCCCGACTGCTTGAGAAGCTCGTCGACCAGTGTCGTCTTGCCATGATCGACATGCGCGATGATCGCGATGTTGCGGATTTCCATCTGCGGACCCTTGTTGCTGCGGCGCCGCGATAGCAAGCTCGGGGGACAATGACCAGCACCAACGCGCGGAGCGTCTATTCCCGCCGGCCGCGTCTGCGGCCCCGGCGCCACGCGAAAGCGGCGCCGATCACGATCAGCGCGATGCCGACCGCTTCGCTCCAGCGTTCGGCGGGGATCTGCAGGAACTGCCATTGCATCCCGTGCCGCAGGTTGCCGATATCCGCCGCCCGCAGGGCGATGAAAGCCGCCAGAACCAGCCCTCCCGCCAGAACCGGCAGGTTTCGCCAAAGCGTCCGGCGCAACCACCAGAGTATCAGTAGCCCGGTGACCGAAAGCCCCGCCGTCAGGGCAAGAACGAACTGCCGCTGAACGGTATCGCGGGTCTGGTACCAGCCCTCTGCCTGCGCGATGCAGCGTCCGGCCAGCCGCAAGGTGGTCTGCAGATTGAGCTGCTTGTTGACAGCCAGAAAGATCAGGGCGAGCGCAACCACGGTCCAGAAGGCCCGCTCGCGCAGGCGGGTGTCGGCAGGAAAACCGCCACGCGCGGCGACCAGCGCGGTCATCACCGCAGCCAGCGCATAGCCCGCCGTCAGCGACCAGCCGAGGGGATGGTTGTCGCCAAGCTGCCAGACCCAGTTCTCTTGCAGGCAGGACAGGATCAATCCGGTGTCCATTCCACCGCCCTCAGGTGCCGATATAGCGGTCGCGGCGGTGGTTGATGCCGACGATCACATTGACCACGACCGCGCCCAGCAGCGACCAGAGCACCAGCTCCGGCGTCAGCACCAGGAGCGCCAGGGCAAAGAGCAGCGCGTCGAAGCCCAGCTGCACCCAACCCGCGCGCCAGCCCAGCCGCTCCTGCGCCATGAGCGCGACGATGCCCACGCCGCCCAGGCTTGCGCCGTGTCGAAAGATCGCCAGCAGCCCCGCCCCGGTGACCGCGCCGAACAGGATCGCCGCCAGCGCCGGGTGCAGGATCTGGATCTGCACCAGTTGCGGCGAGACGGCCGCAAACCCCGACAGAAGCGCCACCGCGGCAAAGGTCTTCAGCGTGAAGCGCGCCCCCATCCGAGACAGCCCGAGCGCGTAGAAGGGGATGTTGATCAGAAAGAAGATCGGCCCGAACCCCCAGCCCGTCGCGTAGGAAATCAGCACCGCGAGCCCCGCCGTCTGCCCGGTGACCAGCCCCGCCGAGGTCAGCACGACCAGCCCAAAGGCACACATGAAGGTGCCGAAGATCAGACCCTGTGCATCGTCGAACGGGCTGTGGCGCATCGGATCAGTGCATCGCCGAATTCGAGAAGAGGTTGATCACCAGGATCCCCGTGATGATCAGCAAAATCCCGATGACCGCCGGCAGGTCCAGCCGCTGGCCGAAGACGAAATAGCCGATCGCGGCGATGAAGCAGATGCCCAGCCCCGACCAGACCGCATAGGCGACGCCCACGGGGATGTACTTGAGAACCAGCGCCAGCAGGTAGAACGACACCCCATAGGCCAGCACCACCAGGATCGACGGGCCCAGCCGCGAAAACTGCTGGCTGGCCTGCAGGGCGGTCGTGCCGATCGTCTCGAAAAGGATCGCAGCGCCCAGAAAGAACCAATGCATGACTAACTCCCGACGGATCGGCCCGGCTTCGCACCTTTCGGCACGCTGGGCAAGCCGGGCTCAACCGCGCGGCAGACCTGTAGGCAGTCCGGTCGGCAGCCTGGTCGGCGCTCTCATTCGTGGTGGCGCTCGGGATCGCTGCGCACGGGAAGGCCGGCGACCCAGCGGGCGTAATCGGGCGCACGCGCGCGGTCGACCAGCGCCGACAGCCCGTCGATCGGCCGCTCGGACCAGTCCACCCGCAGATTGAGCGGCGGTTCGGTATCGCAGACGATCAGCATCGCGGCCGACATGTTGCCGCGGCTGTCCCCGCCCGCCATTTCGGCGGCGCGCAGACCGGCCAGCAGACGGTCCACCATCAGCCCCTCGGTCCGCAGATAGGCGTCGCGCGCGGCTTCCACCACCTGCGGACCCTTGAGCGTGTTGCCCGCGACGATCAGATCCTCGGCGACCAGTTCGCCCTTCCAGCCCTGATTGCTCTCGCCGGTGAAGACGCCCATGGTCCCCGACCGGCACAGAAGGCTCATCTGCCGCCAGGCACGGCCGCCATCGCGCCGGGTCACCTGATCGACCACATGCTGCGCCTGCTGGTCGTCGCGCAACAGATCGAAAGCCTCATCCGCCCAGATGGTAGAGGGTTTCTCACCCTGCGTCGCGGCGATGCCGGTGCGCGAATCCCCCCACAGCACCCAGGCGCCGACGCACAGATTGCCGGTCATCGCAGCCCCGCCCAGAAGCCCGTTCTCCGGATTGCGGGCAAGAATCGACATGGTCACGGGTGCATCCTCCTGTTGCAGATCGCGGGGCCGAGGATGCGCTGGAAAACGAATCCTTTCCAGATTGCAAATTATCATGATAAATTTGCCAGAGCGAGATCAACAGGGAGAAACCGCCATGCCGCCATTCCTGACCCGCCGCGCCGCCGGGCTCCTGACTGCCGCCTTCCTTGCCTCTTCGGCCCTGACCGCGCCGGCGCTTGCGCAGACCCCGCCGGGCGTGCTGGTCGTCGGACAGATCGCCGAGCCGCAGGCGCTCGACCCCCACGCCGTGACCGCGGTCAACGACTTCCGCATCCTGATGAACCTCTATGACGGGCTGGTGCGCTACGCCCCCGGCACGCTGGAGGTCGAACCCGCGCTGGCCGAGGAGTGGGACATCAGCGAGGATGGCACCGTCTACACCTTCACCCTGCGTGAGGGCGTGACCTTCCACGACGGCAGCGCGCTCGATGCCGAGGCCGTGGTCTGGAACTTCGATCGGATGCTCGACGAAGATCACCCGCTGCACGAAGCCACCGGACCCTTTCCGCTCAGCTTCTTCTTCTCCGCCATCGAAGAAGTCGAGGCGATGGACGACCGCACCGTGCGCTTCACCCTCAACGAACCCTATGCGCCGTTCCTGTCGAACCTCGCCTATCCGACCGGGCTGATCGTCTCGCCCGCCGCGGTCGAGGAGCATGGCGAGGACTTCGGCCGCAACCCCTCGGGCACCGGGCCCTTCATGTTCCAGGAATGGCGCTCGAACGAGCGGGTGACCGTGGTGCGCAACCCCGATTACTGGGATGGCCCGGCGCAATCCGAAGCCGTGATCTTCCGCCCGATCACCGACGCCAACACCCGCACCGCCGAGATGCTCGCCGGCGGCATCGACATCATGGTCGAGGTCCCGCCCGTGGCGCTGTCGCAGTTCCAGGGCGCGGGATTTGAAATCGCCGAGCAGGCCGGGCCGCATGTCTGGTTCCTGATCCTCAATGCCAAGGAAGGCCCCTTCGCGGATGTTCGCGTGCGCCAGGCGGCGAATTACGCGATCAACAAGGAGGCGCTGGTCAATGACGTGCTCGAAGGCACCGCGACCGTCGCCGCGGGCCCGATCGCACCCGCCTTCGCCTGGGCCTATAGCGAGGATCTCGACCCCTATCCCCACGACCCCGACCGCGCCCGCGAGCTTCTCGCCGACGCCGGGGCCGAGGGTGCGACGGTGACCTTCTATGTGACCGAGGGCGGCTCGGGCATGCTGGACCCGGTGCCGATGGGAACCGCGATCCAGGCCGATCTCGCCGCGGTGGGCTTCGACGTCCGGATCGAGACCTACGAGTGGAACACCTTCCTCGGCCGGGTGAACCCGGGGCTGGAGGGTCAGGCCGACATGGCGCAGATGGCTTGGATGACCAACGATCCCGACACCCTGCCCTTCCTCACGCTGCGCACGGATGCTTTCCCGGACGCGGGCGGATTCAACTCGGGCTACTATTCCAACCCCGAGGTGGACGAGTTGCTCGAACAGGCCCGCGTCGCCACCGACCAGGACGAGCGCGCGCGCCTTTACAAGGAGATGCAGGAAATCGTGCGCGAGGACGCGCCCTGGGTCTTTGTCGCGAACTGGGTGCAGAACGCGGTGACCAGCGACCGGGTCGAGGATTTCGCGCTGGAGCCTTCGTTCTTCCTGCTCCTGAAGGACGTGGTGAAGAACTGAGACGTCTTGCCGGGGGGCTGTCTGCCCCCCGCCGGGCTGCGCCGATTCACCCCCCGGGATAGTCCGAAACCCAATCCCGGGGGACGCGGAGGGGGCGATGGGCGGATACATCCTGAAGCGGCTACTCTCGGCGATCCCGGTGCTTCTGGGCATCACGGTGATCGTCTTTCTGATCATGGCGATGATCCCGGGCGATCCCGCCACCGCGATCCTCGGCTCCTACGCGACGCCCGAGAATGTGGACCGGCTGAACCGGCACCTCGGCCTCGACCGGCCGCTCTGGCAGCAGTATTTCATCTGGATCGGCAATCTGCTGCAGGGCGATTTCGGCCGCTCCTTCGCGCTCAACCGCCCGGTGCTGGATGAGATCCTCGATCGTTTCGGCGCGACGCTGGTGCTGGCGGGCACAGCCTTCATGCTTTGCGCGATCTTCGGCATCGTCGCCGGCGTCGTGTCTGCCGCGCGGCAATACGGGTTCGCCGACAAGGCGATCACCGCCGCGGTGATCCTGGGGATCTCAGTGCCGTCCTTCTTTCTCGGCATGATGATGATCCTGCTCTTTGCGGTGAAGCTCAGGTGGTTGCCGGTCTCGGGGATGTATTCGATGTTCGGCGGCGGCGATCTGCCTGACCTGATCCGCCACCTCGCCATGCCCGCAATCGCCCTCTCGCTGGTCGCCACGGGCGTCGTGGCGCGGCTCTCGCGCGCCGCCATGCTGGAGGTGCTGCGCCAGGATTTCATCCGCACCGCCCGCGCCAAGGGCGTGCCGGAGCGGCGGGTGATCTGGGGCCATGCGCTGCGCGCGGCGATGGTGTCGATCATTCCCGTCCTCGGCCTGCAGGCCGGCTTCGTGCTCTCGGGCGCGGTCTATATCGAGATCGTCTTCCAGTGGCCGGGCATCGGCCGGATGCTGGTCGATGCGATCCTCAAGCGCGACATCCTGCTGGTGCAGGGGGGCGTGGTCTTTGTCGCCGCCTGCTATGTGGGCTTCAACATCGTCGTCGATGTCGTCCAGGCCTGGCTCGACCCGCGGATCAAGACATGAGGGCCGCGCCATGAGCCTTTTCTTGCGCCTACTCTTCCGCAACCGGCTGGCCGGCTTCGGCGCGGTCGTGCTGGCGATCATCGTGGTGCTCGCGCTGATCACGCCCTTGCTGCCCCTGCATCCGCCCAATGTCACCAATACCGCCAACCGCTTCCTGCGTCCCTTGTCCGAGGGGCATCTGCTGGGCACCGACCATCTGGGCCGCGACCTGCTCTCGCGCCTGCTGCACGGCACGCGCCTCAGCCTTGCGGTCGGTTTCGCTGCCGCGGTGATCGCGGCGGTGACCGGCGCGGCGATCGGCATCATCGCGGGCTATGCGGGCGGGCGCACCGACAACGTCACCATGCGCGGCGTCGACATGCTGATGGCATTCCCCTACATTCTGCTCGCGCTGGCCATCGTCGCCGCGCTCGGACCCGGCCTCATGAACGCGCTCATCGCCGTCGCCGTCGTCAACATCCCCTTCTTCGCGCGCAACATCCGCGGCGTCACCGTTTCCATCGCGCACAAGGAATTCGTCGATGCCGCGCGCCTCTCGGGCCTCGGCCACACCCGCATCATCCTGACCGAGGTGCTGCCGAACGTCGTCCCCGTCATCGTCATCGCCATGTCCACCACCGTCGGCTGGATGATCCTGGAGACGGCGGGCCTGTCGTTCCTCGGCCTTGGCAGCCAGCCGCCGCAGGCCGACCTCGGCTCCATGCTGGGCGAGGCGCGGGGTGCGCTGATCACCGCGCCGCATACCTCGGTCGTGCCCGGCGTGATGATCCTCTTGATCGTCATGTCGATCAACCTTCTGGGCGACGGGGTGCGCGACGCGCTCGATCCGCGCCTGCGCTCGGGCGCGCTGTCGCGGCCGATGGCGGCGACGCTGGTGGACCGTGACGCCCCCCCGCCGCCGGACGCGGGCGGCGAGGGGCTCCTGCGCATCGACGATCTGCGCACCGATTTCCGCCTCGGCAAGCGCACGGCCCGGGCGGTGGGCGGCGTCACGCTGGCCATCCGCCCCGGCGAATGCCTTGGCCTCATCGGCGAATCCGGCTCGGGGAAATCCGTCACAGCACTTTCCGTCATGGGCCTCGTCGCCTCGCCCCCCGGCGTCATCACCGGCGGCGCGGTGCGGCTGGGCGACGAAGACCTGATCGGCGCCCCCTACCGCCGCCTGCGCGCGCTGCGCGGCGACCGTGTCGCCTATATCTTCCAGGACCCGCTTGCGACGCTGCACCCGCTTTACCGCATCGGCGACCAGCTGGCCGAGGCGATCCGCGTCCACCACCCCGTCAGCCGGGCCGAGGCGTGGACGCGGGCCGAGAAACTGCTCGCCGACGTGCAAATCCCCAACCCGAAGGGGCGCATCACCGCCTATCCGCATGAACTCTCGGGCGGGATGCGGCAACGCGTCGGCATCGCCATGGCGCTGGCCAACGACCCCGACGTGCTGATCGCGGACGAACCCACCACCGCGCTCGACGTCACCGTGCAGGCGCAGATCCTGAAGCTGCTCGATGACCTGCGCCGCGACCGGGGGCTGGCGATCCTCTTCATCACGCATGATTTCGGCGTCGTCGCCCAGCTTTGCGACCGTGTCGCCGTCATGTATGCCGGCCGCATCGTCGAGGAGGGGCCGACGCCCGAGGTCCTGAAAGCCCCCGCGCATCCCTACACCGCCCGGCTGATCGCCTGCGTGCCCGAACTGGGCACCGGCCGCCGGCGGCTGGAGGCGATCCCCGGCCTGCCGCCCAATGTCGATGACCTGCCCCCCGGCTGCGCCTTCGCGCCGCGCTGTGCCAAGGCGCAGGCGGACTGCCGGCAGGGCGAAATCCCGCTCGCGGGCGGAACGCGCCGCGTGCGCTGCCTCTACCCCGAAGTGACACTCGAGGCCGCGCAATGAGCATCGCGCTGAAAACCGAAAACCTTGCCTGCCGGTTCGAGATCGGCAAACGGCTGATCGGCCCGCCCAAGGCGATCCTGCACGCCGTCCACCCGATGAGCTTCGCGGTGCAGACGGGCGAGACGCTGGGGATCGTGGGCGAATCGGGCTGCGGCAAGTCCACGCTCGCGCGGATGCTCGTCGGCCTGCAACCGCCGACCGAAGGCGCGATCGAGATCGAGGGGAAGGCGCTCGACCGCGCCGACCCCGCGGCCTTCGGGCGGCTCATCCAGTATGTTTTCCAGGACCCGGTGAGCAGCCTCAACCCGCGCAAGACGATCCGCCAGATCCTCGAGGTGCCGCTCGTTCATCTGCACGGCATGGACCGCGCCGCGCGCCGCAAGCGCATCGCCGAGATCTTCGATGCGGTGAACCTGCGGCCTGAATTCCTTGAGCGCTATCCGCACGAATTTTCCGGCGGGCAGGCGCAGCGGATCGGCATCGCCCGCGCGCTGGCCGCCAACGCCCGTATCCTGATCCTCGATGAGCCCGTCTCGGCGCTCGATGTCTCGGTGCAGGCGCAGGTCCTGAATCTGTTGGCGGATCTGAAGGCGGAATTCGGGCTGACCTACCTTTTCATCAGCCACGACCTCGCCGTGGTCGAGGCGGTGAGCGACCGGATCATGGTGCTTTACTTCGGCGCCGTGGTCGAAAGCGGACCGGCCGAACGGGTCTTCGCCCGCCCCCGCCATCCCTACACGCAGCTTCTGGCCGACAGCGCCCCGCAGGTCGGCCGCGCCATCGGCGGCGGCGCACAAGGCGAGTTGCCCGACCCGCTGAACCCGCCCCCCGGCTGCGCCTTCGCCAGCCGTTGTCCGCGCGCGACCGACCGCTGCCGGGCGGAACGGCCTGAACTCAGGCCCATCGACGGAGACCAGCTTGCCGCCTGCCACCACCCGCTCTGAGGCCGGCCCCGCGCAACGGCGTTCGCGCCCGCAACAGGTGGCGGAGGCGATCAAGCAATGGGTCATGGACGAAGGGTGGCAACCCGGCCAGCGCCTGCCCTCGGAAGCCGACCTGATGGCGCGCTTCCGCATGGCCAAGAGCACCATCCGCGAGGCGATCCGGCTTCTGGAAGCGCAGGGGCTCGTCAAGTCCCGCACCGGCCCCGGCGGCGGCGTCTTCGTCCATCAGGTGTCCGAGCAACGCGCGGCGGCCCTTCTGGGCAATTATGTCTATTTCGCCCATCCCACGATCGACGACATCTACCAGCTGCGCGCCGCACTGGAGCCGGAACTCGCCGCCAGCCTCGCCGGTCGGCTGAGTGCGGCAGAACTCGACCGGCTGGAGGCGGTGATCGCCGAAAGCGCCGCCGCCGATACCGACGAGGCCGCGCGCCACGCCGCCTCGCTCCGCTTCCATTCCGAACTTGCCGCGCTCTCCGGCAACCCGCTCCTGCGCTTCGTCATCCGCTTTCTCGCCGAGCTTCTGAGCGACGTGACCGTGGCCCGCGGCCTGCACGCCGAGACCGACCCCGAACTCTGGAAGACCGGCCTTGCCTACCAGACCCGCCTCCTCGACGCCCTGCGCAGCGGCAATGCCGAAGCGGCGCGTTCGGTGATTGCGGCGCATATGGCGACCGCGCAGGACCTGATGCGCACCCGCGAAGCCGCGCTTACCCGCCGCTTCCTCTCCGACCGGCCCGACACCCGAAACAGTCCCCGGACCGGAAAATCCGGCAGCAGATGACCGCCACGATCGGTCGCCGGAGGCCTCGGTTCGTCCTGGGTTCGCCCTGCGTTCGTCCTGCGCGCGCCCGACGCCTGCCCCACTTCCCGCGCCGCCCCTGCCATACGTTTGCCATACGTTTGCCATACGTTTGCCATACG
>ERZ869909.2948-NODE-2948-length-10426-cov-4.132187_pt1 | contig 10426 bp, 10 predicted proteins | sample MGYA00520892_ERZ869909 | MGnify/ENA primary metagenome ERZ869909 (study PRJEB32215, sample SAMEA104723947) | bioreactor metagenome | biome: bioreactor; feature: anaerobic bioreactor; material: water | place: China | collected 2015-03-12 ... | reverse complement strand
TATGGCGTACTGAAATCCGGTGAACCGTTCAATCCCAAACTCGCTATTGCGAAGTGACGGGCAAGACGGTATCTACGAACGACGGCTTACTGCGCCTGGTAGATCTGATCGAACACGCCGCCGTCGTTGAAGAACTTCGGTTGCGCAACCTTCCAGCTGCCGAAGTCCTCGTCGATGGTGACCAGCTTCAATGCCGGGAACTGATCCTTGAACTCCGCCGCCACGGCTTCATTACGCGGACGGTAGAAGTTCTTCGCGGCGATGCGCTGGCCTTCCTCGCTGTACAAGTAGTTCAGGTAGGCTTCGGCGACTTCGCGGGTGCCCTTGCGCTCGACGTTCTTGTCGACCACGGCGACTGGCGGCTCGGCGAGGATCGACAGCGACGGCACGACAATCTCGAAGTTCTCGCCACCCTGCTCCTTGAGCGCCAGGAAGGCTTCGTTTTCCCAGGCCAGCAGCACATCGCCGATCTGGTTGTTGACGAAGGTGATGGTCGAGCCGCGGGCGCCGGTATCCAGTACCGGAACGTTCTTGTAGAGCTTGTCGACGAAGGCCTGCGCCTGCTCATCGCTGCCGTACTTCTGCTGGGCATAGGCCCAGGCGGCCAGGAAGTTCCAGCGCGCGCCACCAGAGGTTTTCGGGTTCGGCGTGATCACCTCGACGCCCGGCTTGACCAGGTCTTCCCAGTCCTTGATGCCCTCGGGGTTGCCTTTGCGCACCAGGAACACGATGGTCGAGGTGTACGGCGTGCTGGCCTGGGGCAGGCGGGATTGCCAATCCTCGGGGATCAGCTTGCCGAGCTTGTGCAGCTCGTCGATGTCGCCGGCCAGAGCCAGGGTCACCACATCGGCACGCAATCCATCAATAACGGCGCGGGCCTGCTTGCCCGAGCCACCATGGGACTGCTGAACCTTGATCGGCTCGTGCCCTTCGGCTTGCCAGTGCTTGTTGAAGGCTTCGTTGAATTCAACGTAAAGCTCACGCGTCGGATCGTAGGACACGTTGAGCAGGGAGTCGGCGGCCACGGCTGGTCCGACGATGAGTGCGCTGGCCAGGGCGGCGAGCGTGAAGTAACGAATGGACATGTGCAGCTCCTGAAAAAACCTGGTTCTGTGTTGGCGGTAACGGTTCAGGGTGTTGGGCAATCAACTCCGCATTCGCGGGCGACAGCTGCAGTACCGGTGCGTGTTCATGGTCTTGGTCTCATGGTCACGCCCTCCGGTGGTCCAGTCGGGCTTGGGGTTGATGGATCAGGAATTCTTGGCGGTCGGCTGCAGGCGGAATTTTTCCTTGCGCTCGATCTGCACGACCTGCCCGTTGTGTACGGTGACTTCCACCGAACCAAACTTGAGGCCATTCAGCGCGGCGTGGATTTCGCGCAGGATGCTGGCTTCGTCCTGACCTTCGAGGTTGCGAATGGTCGCGGTCATTTTCTATCTCCGTGAAAGCCTCATGACGGCCAGGACAGCCGTAGCCAGTGAGGCGTGGAGCGGATATTAAGCAGCGGAAGAATATTCTTAAAAATACTGTTTAAGAACATTTATAGATGATTTGGGAATATGTGAGCTGGAACGAAATTCTTCACAAATTGCATAAGCAAAGAATTTCTTATTCTTTTTAAGCAAAGTCCCTGCTGGCTAGACTGGCCGCCATCAACGTGCAGGAGGCGCCGACATGCGCAGTGAATCCATACGCTATCTCATCGTGCCAGGCTGGCACGGCTCACCCGAAGACCATTGGCAAAGCCACTGGCAGCGCACCTTGCCAAACAGCGCGCGGGTCGAGCAGGCTGACTGGCTGACGCCCCGGCGCGAGGATTGGGTTGCCGAACTGGAGCGCTGCATATCCGTCAGTACCCAGCCAGTGATTCTTGTGGCGCACAGTCTGGGCTGCATCACCGTCGCGCATTGGGCGGCGCAGGCGACGCCGGCACGGGTACGCCGGGTACGCGGTGCCCTGCTGGTCGCCCCAGCCGATGTGGAGCGCAGCAATTGCCCGGAGCCGTTGCGCAATTTCGCGCCGCTTCCCCGCCAGCCGTTGCCCTTTGCCAGCCAGTTGATCGGTTCCGACAACGACAGCGCCGCCAGCGCCGGGCGCACTGTCGAGCTGGGCCACGGCTGGGGCAGCGAAATCGCGATACTCGCCGACGCCGGGCATATCAATGTGACGTCCGGGCATCACCGCTGGGAGCAGGGTTTCGCCTATCTGTACCGCTTGCAGAGCCGTATTGAGCGCAATGACCGCAGGCGCGCCTGAAGCGCAGCGCCAGCTGTTGTGCTGCAACCTTGACCGAGACGCCGAGCGGGTTATATCGAGTGGACCTTTCGCCGGCGCCTGGCGCTTACTTATCGAATACCTGGGCTTGCCATTGCTAAACTGAGCGACGATCAGTGTTGTGAGGCGGGAACGACCGGAACAGCTTCGGTTGATTTCCCGTCTGTTCCGCACAATACCCGCCAACGGCGTATTCAAGGAGTTTCCATGTCCGACAAGCTCGACAGCCAGTCCCCGGATCGCGATGCATGTGCGCAAGAGGCATCGTCCAACCCGATGTCCTGGCACCTGGAGCAGATCGTCGGCGAACTGCGCGCGGCCCGTACCGAATGGCGCGTCAGCACCGGGCGTGCCCGCGAGCTGGGGAGCCGCGAGCTGCCGTCACGCCAGGCGCTGGAATGCATCTTCTCCGACCTGCGTGGCGCGCTCTTTCCGATGCGCCTGGGTCCAAGCGACCTGCGCCTGGAGAGCGAAGACTTCTACGTCGGTCATACATTGAACAATGCGCTGAACAGCCTGCTCTGCCAGGTACGCCTGGAGTTGCGCTATGCCGCCCGCCAGCGCGGCGAGCCAGAGGCCGGCAGTGACGCCGGCGCGGTGCAGATCGTGCGCGACTTTGCCGCCGCCCTGCCGCAGATGCGCCGGCTGCTCGACAGCGACGTCACCGCCGCCTACGCCGGCGACCCTGCGGCACGCAGCGTCGACGAAGTGCTGCTGTGCTATCCGGGGATTCTTGCGGTTATCCATCACCGGCTCGCCCACCATCTATACGCCGCCGGCCTGCCGCTATTGGCGCGCATCGGCGCGGAAATCGCTCACTCCGCCACCGGCATCGACATTCACCCTGGCGCGCAGATTGGCGGCAGCTTTTTCATCGACCACGGCACGGGCGTGGTCATCGGCGAAACGGCGATCATCGGCAATCGGGTGCGTATCTACCAGGCCGTTACCCTTGGCGCCAAACGCTTCACCGCCGACGAAACCGGCCAGCTGCACAAGGGCCGCGCGCGCCATCCGATCGTCGAGGACGATGTGGTGATCTATGCCGGCGCGACCATTCTGGGTCGCATCACCATCGGCCAGGGTTCCACTATCGGTGGCAACGTCTGGCTCACGCGCAGCATCCCGCCAGGCAGCAACATCACCCAGGCCGGCCTGCAGCATCAGAAGCGGGACGACGCCTGACAACCATGTCCGCCAACTCGCTCTATACCGACCTGTCGGGCTACTACGATCTGATGTGCGACGGCATCGACTACCGTGCGCAAAGCGACGCTGCACGCAGGTTGCATCAGATATTCGGCAACCAGGGCACACGCCACCTGGATCTGGCGTGTGGCACCGGGCCGCATATTCGGCATTTCCTTGATTCCGGTTACCGAAGCAGCGGGCTGGACATCAATCAGCCCATGCTGGACATCGCCCGGCTGCGTTGCCCGGAAGCCCAGTTCTCATTGCAGGACATGGGCAACTTCAAGGTTGATGAGACCTTCGATCTGATCACCTGCTTCCTGTATTCCATCCACTACAACAACGGTCTGGACACGCTGCGCGCGTGCATGGCCAGCGTGCATGCGGCGCTCGATGAAAACGGTGTGTTCTGCTTCAACACCGTGGACAAGCACAGGATCGACAACACCTCATTCACGCGCCATGCCGCCGAGCACGACAACAGCCGCTTCATGTTCACCTCCGGCTGGCATTACGGCGGCTCCGGTGACCGGCAGACCCTGAAACTCGCCATTGAAAAGACCACCCAGGACGTCACGCAAACCTGGCAGGACGAACACGCCATGGTCGCCACAGGCTTCGACGAGCTGCAGGAACTGTTGCAGCCCTTGTTCGATGTGCATGTGTTTGAGCATGACTATGAAAAGATCACCCCCTGGGATAAGGCTTCCGGCAACGCCCTGTTTGTCTGCGTAAAGATCTGACCGCAAACCCCGTCAAACCCTCTGCGCCACGCCCAGCTCCCCGCGCAACCACTCGGCCAGCCGCTCCGCACGCCGGTCGACACGGCGTGCGGGCACCCACAAGGCCAGCCGTGCCGAGGTTTCAACGAACCCCCAGGGCGCCAGCAGGCGGCTCGCGGCCAGATCGTCGGCGACCAGTTGCTGCGGGGCGATGGCCACACCCAGCCCGGCCAGTGCCGCTTCCAGCAGAAAATACAGGTGCTCGAAACTCTGCCCCAGGCGCAGCTCGGATGGCTCCAGGCCCTTGCCGCGCGCCCAGCTCGGCCAGGCCTGCGGGCGTGAGGCAGTGTGCAGCAGCGGCTCGCCCAGCAGCGCCGCCGGCGCTGAACCGCGCCACGCCGTGCAGCGCGGGTGATACGGGCTCAATACCGGGCCGATGCTTTCCACGGCCAACTCGAACACCCGCATGTCCGCCGGCCATGGCGGCTCGGCGTACCACAGCGTCGCGTCGAGCCCGGCGCGGCGCGGGTCCAGGTCGCCCTCGCTGGCCGACAGTTGCAAGCGCAGGTCGGGCAGCTCGCGGTTGAGCCGGTCCAGCCGCGGAATGAACCAGCGCGCCAGCAGGCTGCCGGGACAGCCGAGCACGAAGGGTGCCTCGGCGGTCTGTCGCTGCAGCTCGGCGCAGGTGCTGCGTAGCCGCTCGAAGGTATCGCTGGCGACATCGCGCAGCCGCACGCCTGCATCGGTGAGTTTTACACCACGCCCGTCCTTTTCCAGCAGCGCAATGCCGAGTGCGTCTTCCAGGCTCTTCAACTGTCGGCTGATGGCCCCGTGGGTGACATGAAGCTCGACGGCGGCTTGCTTCAGGCTGCCCAGACGCGCCACGGCCTCGAAGGCACGCAAGGCATTGAGCGGCGGCAGGCTGGTATTCATAGTTGATTTTTCCTCACTAGTTTCGGCGATCTTATCGCTTTTTTTCCGCGTTGCATCCGGGTAGGGTGCATGCAATCGCGTAGGAGCGGGCCATGCCTGCGAACCGATGGTCCGGTCATTGGCCTGGTTCATTCGCGGCCAAGGGCCGCTCCTACAAAAGAACTCCAGGAGACTACCCATGACTGCATACCGCAACGGCCCCGACGCCCGCGGCCTGTTCGGCTCGTTCGGCGGCCAGTACGTCGCCGAAACCCTGATGCCGCTGATCCACGAGCTGGCTGCCGAATACGAAAGAGCCAAGCAGGACCCCGAGTTCGCCAGGGAGCTGGCCTATTTCCAGCGCGACTACATCGGTCGCCCTTCACCGCTGTATTTCGCCGAACGCCTGACCGAGCACTGCGGCGGCGCGAAGATTTACCTCAAGCGTGAAGAGCTCAATCACACCGGCGCGCACAAGATCAACAACTGCATCGGCCAGATCCTCCTGGCGCGGCGCATGGGCAAGCAGCGCATCATCGCCGAGACCGGCGCCGGCATGCACGGCGTGGCCACCGCCACCGTCGCTGCGCGCTTCGGCCTGCAGTGCGTGATCTACATGGGCACCACCGACATCGACCGCCAGCAGGCCAACGTCTTCCGCATGAAGCTGCTGGGCGCCGAGGTGATTCCGGTCACTGCCGGCACCGGCACGCTGAAAGATGCGATGAACGAAGCGCTGCGCGACTGGGTGACCAACGTCGACAGCACCTTCTACCTGATCGGCACCGTTGCCGGGCCGCACCCCTACCCTGCGATGGTGCGCGACTTCCAGGCGGTGATCGGCAAGGAAACCCGCGACCAGCTGCAGGCCCAGGAAGGCCGTCTGCCTGACTCACTGGTGGCCTGCATCGGCGGTGGCTCCAACGCCATGGGGCTGTTCCACCCCTTCCTCGACGATGAAAGCGTGAAGATCATCGGCGTCGAAGCGGCTGGCTACGGCATCGAGACCGGCAAGCACGCGGCCAGCCTCAACGGCGGCGAACCGGGCGTGCTGCACGGCAATCGCACCTTCCTGCTGCAGGACGATGACGGTCAGATCATCGACGCGCACTCGATTTCCGCCGGCCTCGACTATCCCGGTATCGGCCCGGAACACGCCTGGCTGCACGATATCGGTCGTGTCGAGTACACCTCGATCACCGATCAGGAGGCGCTGGACGCCTTCCACCAGTGCTGCCGCCTGGAAGGCATCATCCCGGCGCTGGAGTCTTCCCATGCGCTGGCTGAAGTCTTCAAGCGCGCCCCCACACTGCCCAAGGATCATCTGATGGTGGTCAACCTGTCCGGTCGTGGCGACAAGGACATGCAGACCGTCATGCACCACTTTGCCGAACAGGAAGAACGCATATGAGCCGCCTGCAGACGCGCTTCGCCGAGCTGAAAGAACAGAACCGCGCCGCGCTGGTGACCTTCATCACCGCTGGCGACCCGGACTACGCCTCCTCGCTGGAAATCCTCAAGGGCCTGCCGGAAGCCGGCGCCGATGTGATCGAGCTGGGCATGCCCTTCACCGACCCCATGGCCGACGGTCCGGCGATCCAGCTGGCCAATATCCGCGCCCTGGAAAACGGCCAGAACCTGGCGAAAACCCTGCAGATGGTTCGCGAATTCCGCCAGGGCAACCAGACCACCCCGATCGTGCTGATGGGCTACTTCAACCCCATCCACAAGATGGGCGTAGAGCGCTTTATCGCAGCCGCCGTGGAGGCCGGTGTCGATGGCCTGATCGTGGTCGACCTGCCGCCCGAGCATAACGAAGACCTCTGCGACCCGGCCCAGGCCGCTGGCATCGACTTCATCCGCCTGACCACCCCGACCACCGACGATGCGCGCCTGCCGGTGGTGCTGAACAACAGCTCGGGCTTTGTCTACTACGTCTCGGTGGCCGGCGTGACGGGCGCGGGTTCCGCGACCCTGGAACACATCGAGCAAGCCGTCGCGCGCCTCAAGCGCCACACCGATCTGCCGGTGGCCATCGGCTTCGGCATCCGCACACCGGAGCAGGCGGCGGCCATTGCCCGGCTGGCCGATGGCGTGGTCGTCGGCTCGGCGCTGATCGACCATATCGCCAACGCCAAGGGTGCCCGGGAAGCCATCACTGGCGTACTCACCCACTGCCGCCAGCTGGCCGAAGGAATTCGTAACGCACGCAACTGACCTTTTCGCGGCGCTACAGCCGGCGTCGCGGATATAGTGACGCGTTCAGAAACGACGACGAGGGATGCGCCATGTACAAGCTGTTCAATCACGGCCACCAGGGATTGGCCCTGCTGTCCTTGCTGCTGACTATCGGCTGGGCTGTGGTGGTGCTGTTTACGCCACGGATTACCGCCGCGCTGGGGCGGACGCAACGGTTGTTCTATATCGGGTCGATGGCGGCGACGGGCCTGGCCGGCGTCACCGGACTGGTGCTGGTCGCACTGGCGATGGGCTCATGGCTGGCGCTGCTGTTTCCCTGGCTGGGCCTCGTGGCTGTGGCCGGCCATGGCTTCGCCGGCGTGCGCAGCCGCAAGGCGCTGCTTGCCGGCAACAAGACAGTAGCGGTAGTGGCGGTGGTGGTGCAGATCCTGCTTCTGGTCGCCGCCTATGGGCTGATGACGGTCAAGCCGTTCTAGACCGCAAGCGCTGCCGGCTTCCGATGGCCACCACATCGGAAGCCTTGCACCTGGTTCTTAGATCATAAAGTCATAAATTAATCGTTATATATTCTTTTTCATATAGACCATTTCTGCACATAGTGAGCGCCACCCTCTCCAGGAGCATCACCATGAGCATCCGCCTCGGCGACATCGCCCCCGACTTTGAACAGGATTCCAGCGAAGGCCTCATTCGCTTCCATGAATGGCTTGGCGACAGCTGGGGCGTGCTGTTCTCCCACCCAGCCGACTTCACCCCGGTATGCACCACCGAGCTCGGTTTCACCGCCAAGCTAAAGGACGAATTCGCCCAGCGTAACGTCAAGGCCATCGCTCTGTCGGTGGACCCGGTGGATTCACACATCAAGTGGATCGACGACATCAACGAGACGCAGAACACCGCGGTGAATTTCCCGATCCTGGCCGATGCCGACCGCAAGGTCTCGGAGCTGTACGACCTGATCCACCCCAACGCCAACGACACCCTGACCGTGCGTTCGCTGTTCGTCATCGACCCGAACAAACGGGTGCGCCTGACCATCACCTATCCGGCCAGCACCGGGCGCAACTTCAACGAGATCCTGCGGGTGATCGATTCGCTGCAGCTGACCGACAACCACAAGGTCGCCACCCCGGCCAACTGGCAGGACGGGGACGAGGTGGTGATCGTGCCGTCGCTCAAGGACGAGGAAGAGATCAAGCGGCGCTTTCCCAAGGGCTATCGCGCAGTGAAGCCGTACCTGCGCCTGACCCCGCAGCCCAACCGCTGATTGCACAGAAGAATAGCGACCATGTGGGTCGTTTCTCGCGCGGGGATTCGACCGCCTGCTGCAACGCCCGTAGCCTGCGAGCTGGAGCTGGGTGTTGGCAGCGAGGTGAGCGCCCTCGTGAAATCCACCGAGGTGTCCATCACCAAGCGCTGACGGGATGGCGCAGCAGCGGCAACCGATCGGGAATCCGCTGCCGCCGCCGCCGCTCGGTTGCCGCTGGGGCGGGTTTATTCGACGGTGACGGACTTGGCCAGGTTGCGGGGCTGGTCCACATCAGTACCGCGCAGCACGGCGACGTAATACGAGAGCAACTGCAGCGGCAGGGTGTAGAGAATCGGCGCCAGTGCATCGTGAATGTGCGGCATGTTCACCACGAAGGTGCCTTCGCCGTTCTCCATCCCGGCCGAGCCGTCAGCGAAGACGATCAGCTCACCGCCACGCGCGCGGACTTCCTGCAGGTTGGATTTGAGTTTTTCCAGCAGCTCATTGTTCGGTGCCACGGTAACCACCGGCATGTCTGCATCGACCAGCGCCAGCGGACCATGCTTGAGTTCACCGGCCGGGTAGGCTTCGGCGTGGATGTAAGAGATCTCCTTGAGCTTGAGCGCACCTTCCATCGCCACCGGATATTGCGCCCCGCGACCGAGAAACAGGGTGTGGTGCTTCTCGGCGAAATGCTCGGCAATCTTCTCGACCGTGGTATCCATGGCCAATGCCTCGCCCAGGCGGGTCGGCAGGCGGCGCAGTTCAGCGACCAGCTCGGCTTCCTTGTCCGCCGACAGGGTGCCGCGCACCTGGCCCAGCGCCAGGGTCAGCAGCATCAGCCCGACCAGCTGGGTGGTGAAGGCCTTGGTCGAGGCCACACCGATTTCCGGGCCGGCCTGGGTCAGCAGGGTCAGGTCCGATTCACGAACCAGCGAACTGATGCCGACGTTGCAGATCGCCAGGCTGGCCAGATAACCCTCGTTTTTCGACAGCGCCTTGGCATTGCGCAGCGCGGCGAGGGTATCGGCGGTCTCGCCGGACTGGGAGATGGTGACGAACAGGGTATCGGGCTGCACCACCACCTTGCGGTAACGGAACTCGCTGGCCACTTCGACCTGACAGGGAATCCCGGCCAGTTCTTCCAGCCAGTAACGCGCGACCATGCCTGCGTGGTAGCTGGTGCCACAGGCGACAATCTGCACGTTGCGCACCTTGGCGAACAACTCGGCTGCCTGCGGGCCGAATGCCTGCACCAGCACCTGCTTGTCACCCAGACGACCTTCGAGGGTGCGCTGCACGACCTTGGGCTGCTCGTGGATTTCCTTGAGCATGAAATGACGATACTCGCCCTTGTCCGCTGCTTCGGCCCCCTCGTGGTACTGCACCGACTCACGCTGTACCGACTGCCCGGTGGCATCCCAGACCTGCACGCTGTCGCGGCGGATCTCGGCAATATCGCCCTCTTCCAGATACATGAAACGGTCGGTGACCTGGCGCAATGCCAGCTGGTCGGAAGCCAGGAAGTTCTCGCCCATGCCGAGACCAATCACCAGCGGGCTGCCGCTGCGAGCGGCCAGCAGGCGATCGGGTTGCTTGGCACTGATCACGGCCAGGCCATAAGCTCCGTGCAGTTCCTTCACTGCAGCCTTGAGCGCAACAGCCAGATCGCCGAACTCGTCCAGCTTGTGGCTGAGCAGATGCACGATGACCTCTGTATCGGTATCCGAAACAAAGGAATAACCCAGACCCTTGAGCTGGCTGCGCAACGCTTCGTGGTTCTCGATGATGCCGTTGTGCACCACCGCCAGATCTTCACCCGACACATGCGGATGGGCATTGCGCTCACAAGGCGCGCCGTGAGTCGCCCAGCGGGTGT
>ERZ869909.2947-NODE-2947-length-10436-cov-23.302828_pt1 | contig 10436 bp, 8 predicted proteins | sample MGYA00520892_ERZ869909 | MGnify/ENA primary metagenome ERZ869909 (study PRJEB32215, sample SAMEA104723947) | bioreactor metagenome | biome: bioreactor; feature: anaerobic bioreactor; material: water | place: China | collected 2015-03-12 ... | reverse complement strand
GCTGACCACGGCCATGGGCACGGTGGCCAAGCAGATCCTGCCCATCGAGGTGGCCGAGAACCAGCCGCCGGTGTGTGCGCTCGAGGTGACCGAGACCAGCCGCGACTGGCGGGTCAGCGCCGACTGCCAGGACCCGGACGGCCGGGTGCGCGAGTACCACTGGCAAGTCAACGGGGACGAGGTAGGCCGTAGCGGCTACCGGCTGTCGCTGAGCAAGCGCAACCACGAGAGCCTGCCCACGGTGCAGGTGGTGGCGGTTGACGACGCAGGCGACCGCTCAGAGCCAGTGCAGGTGCCGTGATCCTGATCGTTCACGGCGTCTGATCGCTTGCCCAGCACCTCGGTGCTGGGCTTTTTTCCCCTTCCGACGTGCCCCCCAAGGGCACGTCCTCGCAGGGGTTACCACTGCGTTGAGGGATATGCTTCCTGTCAATCACATACGATGGGCATAGAGGGTTCACACCAATGCGGCGAACTATTGAGAAAGGACTCGCGAGTGGGTTGCTGGCAGTTTCACTTGCTAGTTCCGCCACGGCCAATCAAGACGTCCCCTTCTCCGAATTTGATATCCAGCACCTGGACATTCGTGGATTGGTGGAGCTGCCCATCGACGGTGTAACGGCAGTCGACAATGCGGGACAAATAGTATTTGTCAGCAGCAACGGGCGGTTTGTTTTTTCAGGGCAGGTCTATGACATCTGGCAGGGCAAGCCGCTCAATACTATGCCAGATATCCAGCAAGCAGCTACTCATATCTATTTAGATGGGATGAAGATCCATCCCACTGACCTGAATACTGTGACTATGGGCGAGGGGCCCCTTGAGGTGACGATGTTCACCGACCCCCTCTGTGAGCATTGTCATGCACTGGCAACCGAAGCCAAGAAGCACCTGGACGATTTTACGATTCACATGGTAGTTGTTCCAGCTTTGGGTGATAAGTCAGATGAGCTGGCCCGACAGCTCTACTGCAGCAGTGAGGGACAGGCAGAAATTGACGCGCTTTTGAATGGCACTCTTGGCGAGCTATCCACGGTCGAGAATTGCGACACAACAGGCTATGACATGACCCTACTGGCTGCAGAGATTCTTGGTGTGAATGGAGTTCCGTTCCTGATTCATGACGATGGACGGGTTAGTCGAGGAAGGCCGGCTAACTTCGAGCAGTGGCTGAAGGTAGGGGGGGGCGAATAATGGATGTCGTGGTCCATCAGGGGCGCAGGGACAAGCTGATCCCAAAAGAAATGCGGGCCAGCTCGCTGGTGCCAGTCCTGGCTTATGATCCGAATAACTATCTTTTTTTGAGTGATGACCAGACGCTGGGTTTCGCATTTCATTGCGAACCGCTTAATTATGGGGATGAAAAAATACAGGAACGCGTCTCCGGGTTATTGAACCAGATGTTCCCGCCTGAGACAACGCTACAGTTTATACTTTTCAGATCGCCAGATGTTGCAGCAAAGCTGAACAGCATGCTTGCAATTCGGGATGGCTTCCGTCATCCGCTATTGACAGGTGTGGTTAGGGATAGGGTTAAATTCCTTAGAAGGTATACGATGGAGAATCTCGAGTCATCGTCAAAAAAAGGGATTTTTGATAACGGCCTTGTCCAAGATCTGAAATTAATAATTTCAGTAAAATGCCCTATTGCGAACTACAAGCCGTCAAAAGATGAAATCGATCAAATGGTGCACCTCCGCACAAAGATCGAGTCATCACTGAAAACCATAGGCATGGGACCGATCCCTATGAACGCAAAATCGTTCATAAGGACAATGGGGACCATGTTGAACTGGGGCGGAAAGGCCTCATGGCGGTCTGATGTAGATGCATGGGATCAAGATAAGCCACTCTGTGATCAAGTTTTCGACTATGACACCGACATTACAGTAACGAAGGACAGGCTCCAGATCGGTGATTACCATGTAAAGGTAATGAGTGCAAAGAAGTTGCCGCCCGCACTTTATTTTGGGAATGCCCTGTCTTACGTGGGAGACATATCCGGGGGCACGTCCTCTGTGCGCGAGAACTACATGATCGTGACAAACGTCTTCTACCCGAATCCCCAGAAGACGAAGGATAAGCTGGAACGCAAGAGAAAATTTACCATTAACCAAGCCTACGGGCCTCTCCTGAAATTCGTCCCCATTCTCGCCGAGAAAAAGGGGAGCTTCGATGTGCTCTATGACTCCATAAATGATGGGGCCACACCACTACAAATCAGCTACTCAGCTGTGATTTTCGCACCGACGGAAAAAAGGGCGCAGGCCGCAGCAACATCAATGGCTGGGTATTGGAAGGAGAGCAGGTTCACACTTTTAGAAGACAAGTTTGTGTCGCTTCCAATGTTCATTAATTGCCTGCCGCTCTGTACCGATCGGCATGCGGTTAGAGACCTTAATCGATATAAAACCATGACAAGTGAGCAAGCGTGCGTGTTGCTTCCGGTTTTTGGAGAGTGGAAGGGCACCGGTACATTCCACGCGGGACTGCTGTCGAGAAACGGTCAGTTGATGTCGATGAGTCTGCATGACTCAAATACCAACAAGAACTTGGTAATAGCGGCTGAGTCGGGGTCGGGTAAGAGCTTCTGGGCTAACGAACTGCTGTTGTCGTACCTTTCCGAGGGGGCCCAGGTCTGGGTTATCGATGCGGGTAAGTCATACCAGAATCTATGCAGTGTTCTGGAAGGCGACTTCTTGCAGTTCTCGGATGGTGCTGATATCTGTCTCAGCCCATTTGAATTGATTCATAACTACGAAGATGAAGAGGATGCGCTGGTCAGCCTTGTCAGTGCCATGGCTTCAGCAAAAGGAAAACTAGAAGAAATCCAGATCGCTTCCCTGAAACAGGTGATGTCAGCGCTGTGGGAAGAGCATGGGCAGAAGCTCAAAGTAGACCACATAGCACAGCGCTGCCTTGAATCAGATGACCAGCGAGTGAGAGACATTGGCTCTCAGCTTTTCGTGTTCACAAGCAATGGTAGCTATGGTAAATATTTTGCGCATGACAATAATGTAAAGTTCAAGAATCAGTTCACCGTCCTTGAGCTTGATGAACTGCAAGGGAGGAAACACTTGCGGCAAGTGGTCCTTCTCCAGCTGATATATCAGATCCAGCAAGAGGTGTTCCTGGGCGAGCGGGACAAGAAGAAGATCGTCTTCATCGACGAGGCCTGGGACCTTCTCAAAGAAGGAGAGGTGTCTGTTTTCATCGAGCATGCTTACCGGAAGTTCCGTAAGTATGGTGGATCAATGATCATAGCCACCCAGTCGATCAACGATCTATACGAGAATGCGGTAGGTCGCGCTATTGCAGAAAACTCGGCTTCAATGCACCTTCTCGGCCAGACGGAAGAGACGGTTGAGTCTGTGCGGCGCAGCGGCCGCCTGACGCTGTCTGAGGGCGGGTTCAACATGCTTCGGTCAGTGCATACAGTAGCAGGCGTGTACTCCGAAATATTTGTTAAATCGAAATCCGGCATGGGAGTGGGGAGGCTTATCGTGAGCGAATTCCAGAAGCTTCTCTACTCGACCGATCCGGTGGACGTAAATGACATAGCCAATTATACGAAGATGGGCAAGACAGTGCCTGACGCGATTAATTCAGTGTTGAAAGATCGAGGTCTCGTCAATGAATAAAACCAAGCAGCAGTCACCCGCAAGCGGGTTCACCGCTTTTCAGATCATAGTCGTGTTCACCTTGGTTACATTGGTTGCAATGGGATTTCTGATGAATCAGCGGTTGTCCGCGGTAGAGGGAGTAGGCGGGCAACCAGGCATCTTGGTCGTTGACTACGACATGGCGATGATCCATCTGGTCGAGCAGGGGGATGAGCAGAAAATAGCCGAAGGCATCGGTAAACTGAACGAAGGTATCTTGGCATTGCAGGATGCCGGCTACATCGTCCTGGCAGGTGACAATGTGCTTGCAGCACCTTCAGCTAACCAACTGGACTTTAAGCTTATCCTGGAGGGCGAATAATGCCTGTGAGCGCCACGGTCGATCAGCCTTCACGCCTGAACCTTCCGTTCCTCTTAAAAATGGCCGGCGTTGCAAGCATAATTGTCATCGCTGGAGCTGCTTTCACAAGTCGCTATCACCTGGGTTATGACTCACAGGAAGTGAAATGCATCGGTAACTACAGTTTTTTCCTCGTGGATAGGAAAGACACTCAGCTCACGCGTGGCAACATTTATGCTTTTTCGGCAGAAAGGGTGGAGCCGTATTTCGATGATGGCACACAATTCGTAAAGATACTGATGGGCCTCCCTGGGGACCATATCCAGATCACGGATGATGAGAGAGTTCTCGTCAATGGTGAAGATGTAGGTAGAGGTCTGATTTTGGCTGAAGATCTCGGGCTTACGGCGGATGGATTTGTCGGAGAAACAGTTTTAGAGGAAGGGCACTATTGGTTCATGGGGGAGACCCCGTACAGCTTTGACTCCCGATATTGGGGAACAGTCACCGAGGAGCAGATCATTGGAAAAGCCCGCCCGCTCATTTAAAGTGCCATTTGTAGTGGCCGCCGTCTGCTTCATGGCGTCAGGCGGCGTTTCTGCTGATTATCGATTGAGTGGTAACCCACTTACGGAAGAGGATAAAGCATGGATTGACGCCTCTGAGCAGATTGTCGATAACCCAAGCGAACACATCGACTCAGACATTTTTGACAAAATGGACATCGGCGCGGCCATTGACGACGCCGAGATGTTTTTTTCCGACCTGAGACGAACAAACCAGACTGTTCGGGAACTTACTCAAGCACCTCAAGAGAAGGGAAATGCTGCACAATATGATCAGTTTGACACATATCTGTTTAGCTCATTCTCCCTTGAAAATGAAGGGCTCGATGACATTCTGGAGCTCGCTTCCAGAAATCCGCGGATTGTAGTTGTGTTTCGTGGGATACCGGAAAATATGGAAGTATCGGAAGGAATCCGATACTTGCAGTCTATTGCAATCCAGCTAGATCCAGTGCCAAACATCGTTTTAGATCCGACCTTGTTCGATGATTACATGGTCGACGTTGTTCCGACCATCATTCGCGTTGGTGAAGGGTCGGGTCGACATGGTGAAAGAAGGCCAATAATTGCTCGGGTTGCCGGCCTGACTGAACCAGCCTGGTTGGATAGGCAGATTGCCCATGGCGAGACCGGGGATCTTGGCGTTCGGGGCCCTGTCGCTGAGGTTGAAGAGCGGAACTTGATCGAAGCGATGCAGGAGCGTGTGCTCGAGATCGACTGGGCTGAGCGGCGTGAGCGCGCCATTGAAAGGTTTTGGGGTAACCAGGAATTCCAGTGGATGCCGGCTGCAACGCGTAGTCGTGAAAGACAGATCGACCCCAGAGTTCATGTTTATCAAGACATAATCGGACCAGGTGGTGAACTAATTGCGGAGAAAGGCCAGATTATAAACCCCTTGGATTCGGTCCCGTTCAACCAAGCCGTGATCGTGATGAATGCTTCTGACAAGAAAGAACTAAGCATTGTCACGCGCTACCTAGAGACGCTAAGGCGTGATCCGCGGGTAGCAAGAATCACCTTTATTACCACTGAGCTGAACCGTGACGATGGCTGGGATAGCTACGCTGAGGTCACAGAGCATTTTCAGGCGCCTCTATTTCTTTTAACGTCAGACGTCAAGGAAAGGTTTAGCCTGGAGCACACGCCATCCATAATAACAAGCAATGGTGAGGTTTTCCTCGTAAGGGAGTTGACCGAAGAGGATGTGATATGAAGGACCATTGCCTGTATTTTCAGCCGATTCTTGACGTTGTGGCCATGCGCCCCCATGGCTACGAGGTGCTTTCACGATTTACAGATATGGCGAGCAAGCGGCTCACAGGGCCAGATAAAAACCTTGGCCATGACCAATGGACGTCATTGGATGCAAATGTGGCTGGGATTCTAATGAAAAGTCTAGAGAAGGGACAGCTTTCAAAACCAGGCCTCTTTGTAAACGTGTCGGCAAGCACCCTTAGTTCACCGAGTAAATTTGAAGAGTGGGCTGGGATGATGGAAGTATTTCAGCAGATGTACTCAGGCCGACTGACACTGGAAGTCCATGAAGATGTTGAAACTGATGATCTGGATGCATGCTGGCCACGGTTGGCGGGATTGGGCGCTGCTATTGCCATGGATGACGCCTGCACTAGCAAAGCAACCATTGAGCGGTTAATACGCTTCCCATGGGATGTATGTAAAATCGATGTGCACTCGCTTTTTTCACCTGTCGGTGATGAGGTGAGGAATCATGCTGACAAAAATGGCACCCTGCTTATTGTTGAGCAAGTGGAGACAGAGCTTCAGAGCATAGGCGTAAAAATGGTAGGGATAAACCTACAGCAAGGTTTCTATCACGGCCACCCAAAGCCAATTGCTCATCAATTCCATATTCATCGCGGCGGGGTGGTGGCATGCTGACTCATCTAAGGAAGGTCTTTGCTGTGCTGCTATTTGTAGTCGCGAGCGCGGCCTCGGCGACTGCTCAAGCCAACGATGCGCAGTGCAACAATGCCAATATCATTGGCCCCAAGCTCATAACGGATATTTGCTGGAATTGCCTATTCCCTATACGAGTCGCCGGGATTCCTATGGGAGGGAGTGCCAGCGAAATTCCTGAAGGGCATGCAGATCGCGTTGTATGTGCCTGCCAGGACAATCACGGGGTGCCACATCCTGGGCTGGTGACCTCCTACTGGGAGCCGGCTCGACTCGTGGAGTTCCAGAGAACACCAGGGTGCTCTTCGGTCCTAAACGGCATGCGTTTCCCGATGGATCAGCTATTTCGAGGTCATCATGGTGGAACAGACTATGATGGTGGTGATGGTTCATTCATGCATTACCACTATTATGCATTCCCACTTCTCCTGATTCTCGACATGTTTGTTTCAGGTCAGTGTAATGCGGATGGGTTTACTGACCTTGATCTTATGTACCTAAGTGAGTTAGATCCGACATGGAACAATGCGGAGCTGGCATTTTTTGCCAATCCTGAAGCTGCGGCTGTTGCGAACCCGATTGCCGCATCTGCTTGCATCGCAGATGCCGTGTCCTCGACTGCCCGCAGACCGATCAACTCTATGTTTTGGTGTGCTGGTGCGTGGGGCACCCTTTACCCTCTATCCGGGGAAGTCACTGGCGGCGACGATGTTATCAGGACTAGTAGTCTGCTGAAGACCAGGGTGTTGGCTGCCTTGCATCGTCGTGGGCTCGCCTGGCAAACCATGGGGACGTCAGCCATGTGCAACGGCGGCCACATCCGGCCAACACTACCCAAATCACAGTATCGCTTTTCATTGCTCCATCCCATTCCGGAAACTCGACGAGCGCACGTCATTGGTGAGTCAACCAACGTCTGGGGCCTGGGAAAAACCATACCTGGAATAGGTAATGATCCGATCTATACCATTTGGCGCTGGCAGGATTGCTGTAACTGGTGATGTTGATCCTGATATTTTTCTCCACAAGACAACGGGGTGATGGAGGTGAAAATGATACGCCAGTTTAGCGCCTTTAGGTTTACTGCATACCTGCTCATTTTAGTTATGGCATTGTCGCCAGTAGTTGCCTCTGCCCAGTCGCTCAGTATCCCGACGCCGACTCCGGCTGATACGGCTAGGCAAGCTGGCTCTGGTCAGAGCTATGGCGAAAGCCTAGTGCCAAGTGATATAGGGAGCTATGACAACGGAAACCTAAGCTTCCCTGGCGGGAGCATTTCCATCAACGAGCTTTTTCCCGACTCCCAATCAGAGGAAGGCGGCAGCCACAACTTCCCTTATTCTCATAGCACATCAGATCTCACAGCTGAAGCTAACTCCGATCCTGGACTGAACTCTGTGGGAGGCACATCTCTCTCAGGAATGCGCTCTGAGGTGAATCGTCCTGGAGGTCCAACCTCGATCCAGGGGATGGCCTATGAAGTAATCCATCGAGCGGGTGAGCAATCGCGACCAGACTTCCGCAATGACCCAATGCTTAACCCAAGTCGAAACACAATGGATAATATTGACCTTATTGTTGGGGGTTTTGCAGATTGCTCCGTAGGGGACAATTTCGCAGAAGGAATAATTGGCGCGCATGTTCCTGATTATCAGCAGTGCATACGGCAAAATGTTCCTAAAGGCGACTGCACGATAACGCACCATATCGAAATCGATACTGAGCCAACGGATATCGTGTTCATCATTGACCGTTCCGCGTCAATGGATAATGAAATTGCTGCCTTGAGACAAGGTGTGAGTGCTTTTGCCACGCTCCTCAGTCAAGGCAGAAGCAATAACTTGCGCATTGGTGGGGCGGCAATGCGTGATGATAACCACCTCTCAATGAATACGCCTCTTTCCTACGACATCAACCGTTTCCAGCAGTGGATTAATGGCATAAGCACACAAGGTGGGCCAACCTCACCATGGTCGGTGCTGGGATGGGCTGCTAATCATTTTGACTGGCGCACAGATCCCGACGTTCATAGAGTCGTGGTAATCATTGGTAACGACGATGACTGGGGTAGCCGCTCTCCGCATGAGGGGCGACTGATTAACAAGGATATTGACCTATATGTCTTTCATAACCGCTACAATAATTCATGGCATGGGACCCATGTGGACAATAGGTTTAACAACCAAACCTTTATGCGTTTAGCGCAATTCTTTACGGTCGTCTATGATTACTGGGCACCTGATAGCTGTATAGATGATGCTGTGGCTACCCTGGAGGAATTTTGTACTGGCTCTTACGCTCAATATCCGACAAATCCAAGAAATTGCGTTGACATTGATGGCTTCTACGTATGCCCCGGAGACCCGATCTATCATCAACTGACAACGCCACCAATCCCGAATGTTGATCGTCTGGCAGCAAGAGTGAATGTGTCACCGATCCAGTGCCACTATGACCAAGGCACGGAAAGCTGTTGGATCGATCAGTTTGGCGATGAACAGTGCGTGTCTGGTGGCGCTGTCCCTGCTGATGAATGCAAGGCTTTCGAAGACAACCCACAATGTGGTTTTGTCTCTTCAACCTGTGTTGACTATGCAGAAGGTTCCTGGGGCACCTGTTATGTCCATGAGGAAACCTGGGACTGCGGTGAAACATATGACGTCCCGACATTAGAGCGCTCTGGGGAATACGAATGTGGAGGACCAATACGCTGCATGGGAACTGAGTGTTTCAGCTTTGAACAGCAGCAGAGCCCTGATTTTGCACGCGCCACGGCCATGCTAAATGCAGCTCAGAACATGGTGTCTGACATGTCATGCGAGCAGGGTGCCGTGGGCACGGCTTGTACGGTATTCTCGGGGGAGGCTCAAGAGTGCAAGAGGGCTGTGAGTGGCACCGTGGACTGCTGCGAAACGCCCAGTGGGATTTCGCTTAAAGATTATCTAACTATGATCATGACGGTGCCAAAAATTGACTCGGCTATTATGGGTATAGAAAGCACGGACGCTCTATCGGGGCTGAAGTCTTCTTATGAGCTCCTGCGCGAACCGGTCATGGATTCATGGTCCACCATTACTTCACCATTTTCTAGTCGGGTAGACGCGGCATCAGGTGCGTGGGATGGCCTTAAAGGAACCGTCCAGGATGCGGCTCTTGAGGTGGTGGAAAACCTCAAGAAGAAAGCGGCCGAGTTGACAAACGACCTCATCTTTTCAGCGGCTGAGGATGTGGGGATGGACGCAGCCGGTCAAGCGGCCGCAGGGGAAGGTGCCGAAAGTTTTTCCCAGCAACTCCTTGGGGAGGCAGGTGCGAGCTTCCTCGGGACTGCCATGACAGCCTACCAGATATATGTTGCTACTATGATTGCAATACAGTTGATCTGGCAGTGCGAGGAAGAAGAGTTTGAATTAAACGTCAAGCGCGAGCTGAAGTCATGCCGTCATATTGGAACCTATTGCAAGACCAGGGTTCTGGGGTATTGCATTGAGCGCCGCCAAAGCTACTGCTGTTTCAATTCACCCTTGTCTCGTATTTTGCAGCAAGAAATACGCAAGCAGGTTGGGCCCTCTTGGGGAAGTGCCGAGAGCCCTAGTTGTGATGGCATCCCGGTAGGCCGTCTAGATCAAGTTGACTGGGACAGAGTCAATCTTGATGAATGGCTGGGGATACTAGCCAAGGAGGGCCTCTACAAAGGATCAGCGGATTTCGATATCAGCAGCCTCACTGGTTACGACTCGCACCTGAATACCGACGACAGGCTCGATGCGATTGATCGAACGCAAAAGAGATTCGATGATCTTGATGTTGATCAATTCCGGATGGATGCTCGTGATGAAATGCGCAGAAGCCCAATGAACTAATAATTTTTGGGATAACCAGCCCGGCAAGGATAACCTGCCGGGCTTTTTTTATTGTGCGCCAGGCATGGCGCGTAGCACCGATAGGTGCTGTTCCCGAGGGTGGTGCCTCGGGATGACTTGGGGGTGAAAG
>ERZ869909.2946-NODE-2946-length-10442-cov-3.976170_pt1 | contig 10442 bp, 5 predicted proteins | sample MGYA00520892_ERZ869909 | MGnify/ENA primary metagenome ERZ869909 (study PRJEB32215, sample SAMEA104723947) | bioreactor metagenome | biome: bioreactor; feature: anaerobic bioreactor; material: water | place: China | collected 2015-03-12 ... | reverse complement strand
TTGCAATATCCATTCTTTGGCTGTGTGTTTGTGGAGAGGGCGAGGTGTGCGTCCGGCTGAACTGATCGTGCGACCTGCGCGGTTGGACGGCGGGTCATGCACGATCAGTCCAGCGGCGTGCACAGGGTGGAGAGGATGGAGAGGAGATTCGAGTGATCAGCGGCGGCGGCGTGTTGCCATGAGCCCGCCTGCTGCGAGCAGGGCAAAGGCGCCTGGAGCGGGCACATACGCGATGTTCACGAACAATCCGTCACCGGGGAGGTGCCAGAAGTCTACGGTGAGCGAGTTCAGTGAATCGTTGATCTGGACAAGAGCCAGTTCAGTGTTCCACCAGGGATCTGCTCCGCCGAGTCCAGTCTGTGTGTTACGGAGCGTGAAGGTTCCCGCGCCGGGGATGAAATCCGTGGCTCCCCAGTTCTGGCCGCTGATGAAGTCGCCCAAGAAGGTTCCATTTTGATTGACTGTCGCGGTGGACTCGATACCACCGGCATTCAGGGTTCGTCCGAGTCCGGCGATGCCCAGGTAGATCTGATTGGCCGCAACGGTGGACGGAAAGGTGTAGGTGATGCTCCACGGAGCACCAACGGAAGGCGTGCCATCCGGGTTGGTACTGCCGAGGTTGGTGGCACCGAAGTACTGATGTGCGCCCCATGTGTAGGTATCCGGCCCACTGACGACATTCCCGTTCTGGAAGATCGCGTTGGTGCCGTGGAGGTGATTGATGAAGGAGGGGATGTTGTAGGTGATGGTGACATTGCCGAGCCCCGGCATGAAATAGGCGGAGTTATTGGGGACGGGTGTGTTGATCGGAACCGGGGCCATGTCCAGCCATGTGAGGGGGATGGTCGCGGCGGATGCCGGGAAGGCGGCGGCGGCGATGGCTGCGGCGGCCGCTCCGGCCGCCCCGAGACCGATGGCGGGGCGGTTTTTCCGGGCGTCGCGGGTCAGGGTGCCTCCGAGTTGGATCGGATCGGCATGCGGTGTCAGCACTCTCTTGATGCGCTTCGTCATTGTGTCTCTCCCTTTTTCTCTGTCTCTGCGATCTGGCACCCGCTTTCGGACGGGTGGGGGAGGCGATTTGCCATCCGCCGTAGAGACTGCGGGGGAGGCGGCTGAACCTTGCAGCAAGGGAGAAAAAATTTTCACGGGGCTTGATGTTGGCTAAATGTTTGGTATGCTGAACTTGGTGCTTTACGGACGAGCAAAGCGTCCTTCGTGCCAGAAAGTCCTGCGGCGTGCTGACGAGGACGACAACGCAGATCCTGGATTCATTGCGTGACCCCGCGAACGCGGACATGTGGCAACTCTTCGATCAGCGATATCGACCGGTGATCCATGCCTTCGGGTTGCAGCGTGGCCTGACGGATTCGGATGCCGCGGAAGTGGCGCAGACAACGCTCGCACAGTTCACAGCAGATTACAGTCTGGGTCGGTACGACCGAAGCCGCGGGCGTTTGAGTTCGTGGATTCTGGGGATAGCGAGTCACCGGATCGCAGATATCGGGAGGGCGAAGCAGCGTCATCGGCGTGATCGGGGAGAGTCCGCGTTCGAGCAATTGGCTTCGGCATCATCGCCTGAAGAGTGCTGGCAGGCCGCGCTGCGGAAGATCATTCTTGAAAGGGCGTTGCGTGCATTGCGAGAAGAGACGCGGCTTGATGAGCGGACGGTCAGGGCATTCGAATTGTGTTCTCTTCGCGGGGTACCGGTGGGCGCTGTTGCTGCGGAATGTCTGATGACGGTCGATGAGGTGTATGTGGCGAAGAATCGCGCGATCAAGAAGCTGCGCGAGATCGTGGAACGCTTCGAACACGAATTCGAGGAAGATTGACGGGTGAGCAGCATGGGATGCCCGACGATCGCGGAACTCGAGGAATTGGTGGGCCGAACGGCATCGGGTGCGGTGGAATCAGTACTCGGCTCGCATGTTCATGAGTGCGTGCGCTGTCGCGATGAAGTTCGCCAGATTCGCGAGAATCAGGCGTTCATGCGCGATGCATTACGCGATCTAGGCCAATCAGGCAGGGCGGTCACGGAACCAGGTGCCGGCACGCCTCTGACGAGTTTTCGGATTGTGCGCGTTATCGCACGGGGCGGGCAGGGTGTGATTCACGAGGCGGTGCAGGTCAAAACGAAGCGTCGTATTGCATTGAAGATCATCGAGCCGGGTGAGCCGAATGCTCTGCATCGTTTCGAGCGTGAAGCAGAGCTGGCTTCCGGGCTCCGTCATCCCAACATCGTCACGATCTACGAGAGCGAGATGCTTCCGGACGGTCGATACGCGCTCGCGATGGAGTATGTCGAGGGCGTGCGCCTGGATGAGTGGGTGCAGGCGAAGAACCGCAAGGCGATGCCGACGCGCGAAGGTGCGATCGTCTGCATCAGGTCGAAGCTCGGGATGTTTCTACAGATCTGCGATGGTGTGCATCACGCGCATGTGAACGGTGTGATTCATCGAGATCTGAAGCCGAGCAACATCCTTGTGACCCACGATGACAGTCCGCGTATCGTGGATTTCGGGATCGCGCGTCGGGTCGCGAACGCGACGCAGCTCACTCGGGCTGGTGGATTCGCGGGCACTCTGGCGTACGCCTCACCAGAACAGGTTTCCGGGGATCGCGGCACGGTGGACACACGCACGGATGTGTACTCGCTCGGACTGATTCTTTACGAGATGCTGACAGAGCGCAGGCCGTATGACACTGAGAGTTCATTGAGCGGCGCGCTCACGAACATCACGAAGTCACCGCCGGAGCCGATGCGCGTGATGCAGCCGGGCGATGTGCCGGCCGGGTCTGAGTTGGAGTCGATCATTGAAAAGGCCCTCACGAAGGAGCGGGAGGATCGGTATCAGTCAGTGTCGGCATTGCGCTCCGACATCGAGAACTGGCTCTCCGGTCGTCCGGTCCAGGCGCACCATCAGCACACCATGTATCTCGTTCGGAAGCTCGTTGCTCGTCACCGGGTGGGATTCTCGATCTGTCTTGCGTTCGTGTTGTTGTGCGTCGCTCTTGCGGTTTCGATGACATGGTCTTCACAGCGGCTTTCGGAGCAACGATCACTCCTGGCTTCGGCGTTGACTTCAAGCACAGTTGAGCGGGGTCGGCTGATGGGTATTACGGGCGAGAATGCACGCGCCGAAGAACTCATCTGGCCTGTACTCATCGCTTCACGGCATGATGTTCGTAGCCCCGATCTCTCATTCAATTCGCCCCCCGGTGCGACGCAGGCCGCATGGGCTCTGTACGAGCTTTACAGCCGACACCCGAGCATGATGTATTTCCAGGCACCCCCCGGTCTGCATGCCATCCGTTTCGAGAAAGCCGACAAACAGCTCCGCCTCGTATCTCTCAACGGCTCTCAGACCGTCCTGAGTCTTCCCGATGCCACGGTTCTCGGCACCCTGCCTCCGATTACCGATGCCGTACCTCTGAAGGTGGAGTTGGATACGAATCGAAAGCACTTTCTACTCTCATTCCCTGGTCATGCCATCGCCCTGAACCTGGACACGCAGTCACAAAGCATCATCCGACACGATGCTCTCGACGGTGCCAGCGTGCGTGATCTCAGCGCCGACACTTCGCGATTCCTACTCCTGACCACCGCGGGCACGCTGAGTCTCTGGCGTACAGATCCAGTCGCCAAGATCCGAGATCTTGCCGAATCGGTGTCATCCCTGAGCAAGGTTCATTTCTGCCGCAATGGTCGATTCATCACCGCTGGCGTGGGCAACCAGATACTCATGTGGCAGTCGGAGGACGGTGAAGTCTCCGGTGCTTGGAAAGTACCAACCGAAGGCAGGAATGTATCAGCGCGAGCCCCCATCTATACCACAGCGGTGAGTCCTGATGGCAAGTTCATTGCTGCCGGAGTGCAGAATGCCGTGATGATCTTCTCGGTCAATAATCCCGATCTCCCGCCGCGGATCATCGCTTCAGCGCACAGAGGATTCATCAGTTGGATCGAGTTCAGCGAAAATAGCTCGAAGCTGCTGACTTACGGCATAGAACGCAGTTGCAAAGTCTGGAATCCGGCGACCGGAGAACTCATCGGTGCTTTTGAGCAGCCGTCCCCGTTGCGAGGGGTTCCGGCTCTCGCATCGTGCGGCACCCTCATCGGCATCTGCGATGAAGTCGGGCGGGTCCGGCTCTTCGAGTGTCATCCCCAGAGTTGGCTTACGAAACTCGGACCAGCCGACAATACATTCCACGCTGCTCAGTTGAGCCCCGATCAGAATACGCTCGCCGCGATCTCCGCTGATGGGAAACTCAGTGCGTGGACAATGTCCGATCTTTCTCCGCTGTGGATGTACGCGGTCGCACCAACGATCCTCAAAACGATGTGCTTTTCGCCCTCAGGAGACAAGATCGCCGTCGGCGGGCAGGATGGCGGCATTCATCTGATCTCTGCAGCAGACCCGAAAGCGGCGTCTTTCTTCGGCCAGTGCGACTACGAACTCACATGGCTCGGATACAGCCCCGACGGCCGCATCTTGGCCGCATCAGGAGCGAGCACGGCCATCGACATCTTCGATGCGGAGAGTGGGGGGCTCATCAAGAAGCTCTCTGGTCACTCGGCGCGTGTTGTGCAGGGCGCGTTCACCGCCGATGGAGAGCTGCTCATCACGGTCGGTGCCGATGGCATCGCGATTGCATGGAATCTTGTTGACGGATCCGAGAAGTACCGGACGCTGCCCATCCATGATTCGACCCGAGCCATCGCGATCTCACCGAACGGACAGCATTTCGCGACCGGGAGCGATGACTGGAAAATCCGACTCTGGGATATTCGCACCGGCACGCTCGTCCGCACATTCACAGGGGCAAAGCAGCATGTCTTCGGTCTTGCCTTCCATCCGGACGGGAATCTCCTCTTCTCTTGCGGGAGAGATTCTGCAGTGCAGGTCTGGGATGTTCGCACCGGGCGCGAGTTGGCGGTGCTCGCGGGGCACACCGACCTCGTACTTTCGGTCGCCGTTTCTGCAGATGGCAGAAAGCTCATCACCGCAAGCGCAGACGGAACCACCGGTGTCTGGGACCTCGACTACTACCGATCACACCTCATCGGGAACGCGAAGCGATGGGCAGCGGTGCGATAATGGTTAGGTTGCTTTCGGAGGTGTCGGCGTGGCGGATGGTTTGACGCGGTAGAAGAGCGCGTACAGGACCGGGACGAGGATCATCGTGATCGCCGAGCCGATGGCGAGTCCGAACATGATCACGACGGCGAGCGAGACCCAGAAGACATCGCCGAGGAGCGGGATGACGCCAAGGACGGTCGTTCCCGCCGCGAGGAGGACGGGTCGGAGTCGGGCGATGGCGGCGTTGATGAGCGCGTTGTATTCATCCTGGCCCTGCGACTTGAGATTGTTGACCTCGTCGAGGAGGACGATGGCGTTCTTGACCATCATGCCCGCGAGGGACATCGCGCCGAGCAGCGCGACGAATCCGAAGGGTTGTCGCGTGACGAGAAGGCCCGCAACAACACCGATGAGCGCGAATGGAACCACGCACAGGATGATGAGCGGCTGTCGGTAGTTGTTGAACAGCCCGACGATGACGAGAGCCATGATGATAAATGCGGGTACGACACCGGGGATGAGCGACTTCTGGGCATCCCGTGAGGAGCGGAACTCACCATCCCACGAGAGCGAGTAGCCGGGAGGGAGTTCGATGGCGTCGATGCGTTCGCGAACATCAGCGAGGTAGTCGGTCGCGAGTCCTTCGGGAACACCCTGCGCGGCGATGGTGCGCCGACGGTTGAAACGAAAGATGAAAGGATCGCGCCACTCAGTCATGACCGAATTCGTCACCTGGGAGAGCGGCACCGACTGACTGGAGAGAAGCGGACGGACTTGGAGTATGTCGAGGTTTCGCGTGATCTGTTCGCGGTCGCGTGCAGAACTGCGCAGGATGATCGGGAGGAGCTTGTCATCTTCACGGTAGAGCCCCACGGCGGATCCGTCGTGGGCACGCCGGAGTGCTGCTGCGACATCGGTGCGTGAGACGCTGGTCCAGCGTGCGTTTGCCTGGTCGTAGTCAGCGACGATAATCGGCGTCTTATTTCGCCAGTTGGTCCGAACAGTCTTGGCGTGCGGGCTGTCGGCAAGGATCGCAGCGGCCTCCTCGCCGAGGTTGCGAAGGACTCCGAGGTCTGCGAACGCGGGGCCGCTGATGCGTGCCTCGACGGGCCAGGATTTGAATGGTCCGAGGCCGTACTTCCGTGTGATGACGACGGCATCAGGTATGTTCTCGTTTGCCCACGACTGCACGAGAGGGAGAATACGATCGACGGTACCAGCATTGGCGGTGTTGACGATGAGCTGGGCATAGGAGGAGTTGGGTGATTCGGGTTCGACGGGCAGGTAGAAGCGGGGTGGCCCGCGCCCGATGAAGGCGCTGACAGCGGTGACGCCGTCAAGTTCGTTGACATACGCCTCGATGCTTCGGAGTGTGCCGGAGGTCGACTCGATTCGTGTTCCCTCGGGCATCCACACATCGACCATGAACTGAGCACGATCCGCGGCGGGGAAGAACATCTGGTCGACGAGTCGGAAGCCGAGGATGCTGATGACCAGTGCGACGATAAAGAAGAGTAGGACTGCAGTACGCATCTTGAGCGAGAGTTCCAGAATGCGTCGGAAGGTCTTGTAGAGGATCCCGGAGTACGGATCCTTCTGCTCGCCCTTGGGTGTGGGGAGCAGTGCTACGCACATCATCGGGGCGATGGTGATCGCGAAGAACCACGAGACAAGCAGAGAGACCCCGGCGATGGAGAAGAGGGCCTGGGTGTACTCGCCAGCGTTCTCGGTCGATGCGGCGATGGGGTAGAAGGCCATGACGGCGACGATGGTCGCTCCGAGCAGCGGTATCGATGGTTGCGACGCCGCCTCGATGGCGGCGGGGATGCGCTTCATGCCGCGCTGCATGCGGATGAGGACGCCGTCGGCGACGACGATGGCGTTGTCGACCATCATGCCCATCGCGACGATGAGGGCTCCCAGGGACATGCGGTGGAGGTCCTCGTTGATGAGATTCATCACGAGGAAGGTCGCGACGATCACCATCAGCAGTCCGGTCAGTCCGACAACAATCGAGGAGCGGAGACCCATGGAGAGGCAGAGAACGCCGAAGACGATTCCAACCGCCAGGGCGAGACTGATCATGAAGTCACTGATGGCGCTGCTCACCTGATCGGACTGCCATGAGATCCGGTCGATCTCGATTCCGATCGGAAGGTCGGCGCGGATCTGTGCGAGGCGTCGATCGATCCGCGTACCGAGTTGGACGATGTTCACGCCCGGGGCGTTGGAGACGGCGATGCCGATGGAGGGGAGACCGTTGAAACGCATCTCGGCGGTGGTGGGTGCGAGTTCGCCGCGGGTGATGGTCGCAACATCGCGGATCTGGATGAGTCGCCCCTCATCCGGTCCGCTGAGACTGCGCCCGCGGATGACGAGTTCGCCGATTTCTTCCGGTGATGCGAACTCGCCGGTGACCTGAAATCGAAATCGCGTGTCATGCAGGTCAAGAGCGCCGGCCTCGACCATGGTGTTCTGCTGGGCGAGCGTATTGAGGACATCAAGGAGTGACAGGCCGAGTTGGGACAGGCGTGCCTCGGAAGCATCGAGGTAAACACACTGACGCTGCACACCCCACAGTTCGACCTTTGCTACACCGGGAATAACCGAGAGCTGGGCCTTGATGTCGTCGGCGTAGCGTTCGAGTTCGGCGTGGCTGAACCCATCTGATTGCAGTGCAAAGAGGAAGCCGAAGACATCGCCGAAGTCGTCGAAGACCTGCACCGGACCTGCGCCGGGGGGGAGTGAACGCTCCGCATCGCTGATCCGCTTGCGGAGATCGTCCCAGACCTGGGGTAGTTCAGGCGTGCGAACTTGTGGTTTGATAATGACCTTGACCTGCGAGAGCCCGTGGCTGGAGTAGGACTCGACTTCCTTCAGTACCGCGATCTCCTGAACCGCTTTTTCGATGACATCGGTGACTTCGAGCTCGACTTCCTCCGGTGAGGCGCCGGGGTACGGGGTCGCCACCATCGCGACCTTGACCGTGAACTCCGGATCCTCCAGTTGGCCGAGCTGAAAGTACGAAAGAACGCCGCCGACCATGACGACCGCCGTGGCGAAGACAGTCATGACCGAGCGTTCAAAGACCTTGGCAACAAGCTTCATTCGCTCTGCCTCCCCCGGATCGGTGTGGACTCGAGCACAGGGAGCACCGCATCCTCGATCGAGGCGGTCTCCATGATGCGCACACGCTGTCCTTCACGGAGAAATGCGGCCCCCGCGGTCGCGATGAGCTCGCCGCGTTCCACTCCCCGGATCCGTATCCCAAAGGGCGACATCGCTCCGACCTGTACGGGGCGTTTGGTCGCGACCGATCGCTGCTCATCGATGACCCAGACGAAGCGGACACCATCGGCATCTTCTCCGATCGCGCTCGGAGTGACATCGAACTCATCGGGGAGATCATCGGGCAGACGGATGCTGTGTACCCACGCTCGTCCTGTCATGCCGGCAAGAATGCGTAGCCCCTCGGGCTGATCCAACACCAGCGTGATGGGGAAAGTGCGGGTGATGTCGTCGGCCTCGCGTCCGATCTCATCGACTTCTGCAGGTATCTCAAGCCCGGGAAATGAGTCGAACTCGCACCGGATCTCCTCGACCGCGGCAAGCAGAATCATGAGTTGCTCAGGCACAAAGACGGTAAATCGGATGCGGGAATCATCGAACATGCGGAGGACGGGCTGGCGTGGTTGCACATCCTGGAAGTTCTCGATGTACCGCACCGCGATCTCCCCCGAGAACGGCGCTCGCAGCGTCGTATCCGTCAGATCATCCTGTGCGGACTCAAGTTCCGCCCCGATGGCGTCGACCGTCGCCGAGGCGATGTTCACCGCCTCCCGCGCCCGCACGAGCTCGATCTCCGAGACAGCGCCGCCCTGGAATGCCTGATTGACGCGTTCAAACTCGACCTCGGTCCGAGCGAGTTCGGCGCGGGCTCGGGCGAGCGATGCCTCGGCGCCGCGGACTCTCACTCTGAAGTCGCGAGGATCAAGCTGGGCGATGACTTCACCCTTGTCTACGCTGCCTCCGACGCGAACAGGCAAAGACTGGAGCGTGCCCGACACACGGAACGACAGATCGGCGAACTGCAACGCCTCGGCCCGTCCCGGGAACTGCCTGCCCCGGAAGGGTGAGATGTCACCGACGCGCACTGCGCGAACGGGCCGGATCTGTTCCGGTGCCTCGGCGCGTTCGCGGCAGCCCGTGCACAAGATAGTGAGCAAGACGGCACAGCACGCAAAGAGTGCATGTCCGGCCTGCGGTCTGGTTCGATTTCGAGATGGCGTCTGATGCATGTGCGAGTGACTCTCGGGGTGTGGTGGCTTGCGGTTCTTGAAAGGTCCGCGTGTTCTTCAGGGCGATGTGTTTCGTGGTGTGCGGAGATTACGGCTGTGGGAGAGCGTCAAGATCGAAGCGGATCTCGGGCAAGAGGAATCCGCTGCCGGGGATGTCCGGAGCGATGGCTTCGGTGCGCCAGGAGGACGGGTCATTCCCCAAGGTGTATCCGATGGAATGGACCTTCGCCATGAGATCCTGGTCGAAGAGTCTGCTCCGGGACTCGGGCAACTCGACATTGTCCGGCAGAGCGAGATAACGGAACTCGACCGGAACACCGATTTCAACCTCGAGCAGTTCCGCTGCGAGTTGCATCTGGCGGAGTGTTGTCCTCGTGGAATACTTGGTCAGCACGGCTACGCTCCGCGAAGCGATCGAGATCCATCGTTGCTCGATCAGTTGTGGCGGAGCATCCAGTTGCCCGTTGATGAGCATCCACATACGGAATCGAGGGGTCGGTGCGCCGGGGTTGCGGGCCATGAAAGCATCAACCGCCTGCCGGATGGCATGGCGATCCATGCCGAAGAATGTGGCGACCGCCGCAGCGCCGTCCGCGTAGAGCACTCCATCAATCTCGACGGGAGGGAAAGCCGCTGGAATGGATGCCGAGGAGAGCATCGCTTTCTGGAACCGGGACGGATCGTCAGATTCGACGGCATCGGCCGCCAACCGGCCCATGTCCCAGATGTGGAAACGCCCGAGGTCAAGGTCGGTCGCCCCGACCAGAAGCATGCGGTGATCCCGGTGCGCCTCGGCGACTTCCGCGATGGTCTCTCGATCAATCTCCTGCTCGATGCGTTCGACGAGTGAACGGTTGTCGAAGAACGAGACGCGGGAGGGGAGGAAGAAGAGCAGGCCGCGGAGCACGGCGAGGGTGTCGTCTGCTTGCTTATAGAGGTCGGCGATGCGCGAGATGGAATAGTCGGTGCCGGAGAGCGCGAACGGTGCGATGAGAGCGCCCGTGCTGACCCCCGTCACGATGTCGAAGACCGGGCGCTGGTACGGGCCTGATTCGATGGCTCCCCA
>ERZ869909.2945-NODE-2945-length-10449-cov-3.564211_pt1 | contig 10449 bp, 11 predicted proteins | sample MGYA00520892_ERZ869909 | MGnify/ENA primary metagenome ERZ869909 (study PRJEB32215, sample SAMEA104723947) | bioreactor metagenome | biome: bioreactor; feature: anaerobic bioreactor; material: water | place: China | collected 2015-03-12 ... | reverse complement strand
ACTGATCGTAGTTAAAAAGATGAAAACATACAGTTTTGTTACCATCTGATTTTTTGCTAGACTACAACCTAGATAGTGAATTTATGAAAAAAGTAGTAGTTTTGTTACCATCTGATTTTTTGCTAGACTACAACAACGTATCGGTAAGAACAATCAATGACATAGTTTTGTTACCATCTGATTTTTTGCTAGACTACAACTGTAGTGACAGAAAGACCAAGCCAAAACAAGTTTTGTTACCATCTGATTTTTTGCTAGACTACAACCCAACAGTATTGATCATTGTATTTGGTTACGTTTTGTTACCATCTGATTTTTTGCTAGACTACAACGAATTGATAATGGCTTGTTGTTGCGTTGACGTTTTGTTACCATCTGATTTTTTGCTAGACTACAACTCAACATAGGTATAGCAATTAATAATTTATGTTTTGTTACCATCTGATTTTTTGCTAGACTACAACTTCATCATTGCGGTATACTGTTGTATTAATGTTTTGTTACCATCTGATTTTTTGCTAGACTACAACAAAAACTTTTGTACGATGTGGTCATCCACCGTTTTGTTACCATCTGATTTTTTGCTAGACTACAGTTAAGTCAGAATTTACTGTGATATAATAGTAAACATAGGGAGGGCAGATTATGATTGAACCCAATGAACTATGGATCTTGCTTGTCACCTTTAGTGTGATTATCGTCTTCTTTTCCGTGTTATCCCTGCTCTTTTTACAGGGGAAAGCCTTTTTTTTGATTTCCGGATATAATATGTCATCTGCAGCTAAACAGGCAGAGTACGACCCAAAGAAGTTGGGTCGATTTATGGCTATTTTTATGTGGATCACAAATGGATTTTTAATTGCTTTGCTATTTGTCATTCTATTGAATCAGGAAACCTATGTTATTTCATTGGTAATACTTATGATTGTTACCATGGTGGGTCTACTGATTTATGGCAACACAGGGAATCGGCTTAAGAAAACAAGAGAAGATGGTATTGAAAGTTCGAGGTATGATGTATGAAGTTATTTATATTATTTGTTCTCGTTGCGACATTTGTGTTTGAATGGGTGATGTCAACCTTAAATTACCAGCATCGGACTCAACCGATTCCTGACAATGTGAGGGATGTGTATGACCCGCAGGAATACTCACAATGGCTAGAGTACACAATGTTAAATCATCGATTGTCGAATGTCGGTTCGGGTATCTCGTTTGGGATCATGCTTGTGTTACTCAGTTCTGATTTTTTTCTGTATGTACACCAATGGACAATGACGATATCCAATTCGATTCCAATCACAACACTTCTGTTTTTGGGTGTATATATGTTTATATCTTTAGTGATAAACCTTCCTTTTGATTATGTAACGACGTTTGTCATTGATCAGAAATTTGGTTTCAATACATCCACGTTAACGACGTTTGTTCTGGATAAAATCAAAGGGCTGTTATTAACTGTGATTTTGGGTGGTGCACTGGGTTTTCTTTTGATTACATTGTACCTTCGGTTTCAACTTACGTTTATTCTGATTGGATGGGGTGTTATGGTACTTGTAGTTCTTCTGGTCAATGTCCTATATACCAAAGTGTTTATTCGGCTTTTCAATAAACTCACACCGTTGCAAGATTCTACTCTAAAAGCCAGGATTGAGGTATTCGCACAATCCGTAGGGTATGAAGTGACCAAAATCAGTGTCATGAATGCTTCCAAGCGTTCAACGAAACTAAATGCATTCTTCTCGGGATTTGGTAAGTTTAAACAGATTGTCTTATACGATACACTGGTGGAGCAGTGCAGCGAAGATGAAATCATTGCGGTACTGGCTCATGAAATAGGACATGCCAAGCACAGGGATGTGATTCGAAGTTTTGCTCAGTCCGTGATTATGCTCTTTGTGTATCTTGTGGTGCTCGTGATTTTCTTTGAAACAACCTACTTTGTTCAACCCTTTGGGTTTAGTGAGCCTCACATTGGATTTTCGATGATCCTATTCAGTATTTTAATGTCTCCGATAGGGATTGTACTTCAACTACCGTTATCATACCTATCCCGAAAGGCGGAGTTCAAAGCTGATTACTTTGCGAAAGTTCACGGGTATGGTCCGGCACTTGTTTCAGCTCTCAAATTACTGGCAAAGAAGAACTTTAGCAATTTAACTCCACATCCGTGGGTTGTGAAGCTGTCCTATTCGCATCCTCCGATGAGTAAACGCATTGAAATGTTATCAAAATAGAGGCTGGGAAATGTTTTCCTAGCCTTTTGGCTATAAAGAGAGTATAATAGACGTTTATCCGAAGGAGAAAACCATTGAACTTTAATCAACTAAACTTAATTGAACCTATACTTAAAGCTGTAACCAAAGCAGGGTATACTATTCCAACCCCAATCCAGCAGGAAGCGATACCTGCAATTATGACCGGACGTGATGTTATGGGGGCAGCGCAGACCGGAACCGGGAAAACCGCTGCATTTGCCATCCCTATGTTACAAAACTTATCAAAGACAAAACGAAATCAACGAGTCATCCGTGCGCTTATCTTAGCTCCGACTCGTGAGTTGGCTATTCAAATCCAGGAAAGCTTTGAAACCTATGGAGCCTTTCTGCTTCTTAAAAGTCTTGTCATCTATGGAGGAGTACATCAGAACCCTCAAACCAGATCACTGCAACAAGGAACAGATATTCTGGTAGCAACACCAGGAAGACTCTTGGATTTAATCAAACAAAAATTCGTGATCTTGGACCATGTGGAATACTTTGTCCTGGACGAAGCAGATCGCATGCTCGATATGGGAATGATTGAAGATGTTCGTAAGATCGTTCGCAAATTGCCGGAGAAAAGACAGAATCTGTTTTTCTCTGCTACCATGCCTGAAGAAGTGATGAAACTAGCTCAGTCCATCCTTCGCACTCAAATCAAAATTCATGTAACACCAGAAAAAATCACAGTAGATTTAATCAAGCAATCTTTGTATAGAGTAGAGAAACAGGATAAAATTAGACTCTTATTACATTTACTGAAGAACAAACAATTGGATTCTGTACTTATTTTTTCAAGAACCAAACATGGCTCGGACAAGATTGTCAAACAATTAGTTCGTAGTGGAGTAGAGGCATTGGCCATTCATGGAAACAAATCACAGAATGCTCGTCAAAATGCTTTATCAAAGTTTAAAGATCGTGAAGTAAGAGTTCTAGTGGCTACAGACATCGCAGCACGGGGTATTGATATTGATGGATTAAACTATGTCATCAACTATGATTTACCTGAAGTTGCTGAAACGTATGTACATCGAATTGGCCGCGGTGGACGCGCAGGGGCTGTAGGTACGGCGATATCCTTCTGTTCTAGTGAAGAAACACAATGGCTTAAAGGGATTGAGCGTCTGATTAAAAAGGAAGTTCCAGTCATCGATCATCCGTATACGTCTAATGTCATTGTGAAGGAATCGTTACCAGAGAAAAAGGAAATCAAAGGTGCTTCCAAAAGAGTTGCCAAGAAAACCTATAAAAGAGAAGAAACCCGTTCTTCTAAGTCTTCAGCGAAGGATTCACCTCGTCCCTACGCCAAATCATCCTCAAAACCTAAACGCAGTTATGCAAAAGCGTAGTAAATCTGCGTTTTTTTCTTTTTGGGAGTATAATAAAGATAGGAGGTCACACTATGGACATACTACAATTGTTTTCTCAGTTAACGAAAGAAGAATCTTTAGGGCAGATGGCCAAGCAAAATGGAGTAGACCAGAGTTCTATTCAAAAAGTCGTGGAAATGGGATTGCCAACCTTGCTTGAAGCAATGGGTAAAAATGCAAAAAGCCCAGACGGAGCAAAATCACTTGCTAAGGCGCTCGATGATCACAAAGATGATCCTGTAGACAACATGTTGGGTTTTTTAAGGAATGTAGACACAAATGATGGTGCTAAAATTCTCAAACACATTTTAGGATCGAAGACGGAGACGATTGAATCAAAAATCGCTTCACAAAGTGGTGTTAAGGCGAGTCAGGTTGATGGTATTCTTAGTCAACTAGCCCCCATGCTTCTAGGCGCTCTTGGTCAGGAAAAGAAAAAGGGGAATATGGATGTATCCAACTTATCATCCATGTTACCGATGATGACCCAAATGTTAGGCAAACAGTCGAAGAACAGTGATCTTATGGGGATGGCAGCTTCATTGCTTGATTCCGATAAAGATGGTGACATCATGGACGACGTAGGGGATTTAGTCAAAGGATTCTTTGGGAAGAAATAATGGATGATGTGTTATATCGAAGAGGTATAACACTCTTTTTCTATATTTACGTAATATATTACGTAAAAGCCTTGACAAACCAGACGAAATGTAATATATTACATAACAGAGGAGGGATGATATGAAACGATATCCACATATCCCAGATCGTGAGTACTCATTTGGTATGATATTTAATGTGTCCAATCAGTTGCAAGCGGTTCTGGATGCCTTTTTAAAACCTCAGGGACTGACCACAAAACAATGGTACTTATCCGTTGTTGTGAGTTCACTCTTTGATTCACCTCCTCAGTTGACTGAGGTTGCCAAGACGATGAACACATCCCACCAGAACGTCAAAGTGATTGCACAGAAACTGGTTGAAAAAGGACATATGCGATTACTAGGTGATGCTAAGGATGAACGAATCCGTCGACTGGTATTAACTGAAGAAAGTAAGAGTTTCTGGCAAGAGCATGCTTCCGAAAGTATGAATGCCATCAATCAGATATTTGAAGGGATCACCGATGAAGAAATGAGTAAGTTTGCATCAACCCTTACCAAGATTCTTGGAAATCTTGAAAGCATGAAGTAGGAGGTAGTTTATGAAAAAAGTACTACGTGTCATTGCCATCATCTTAATGGCCGTTATCATTCTAGCATCTATTGGCATTGGGTTTTTAATCAAAGATCTAGAGGCTGTAAAATCCAATCAAATTGAAGGTGTATCGCTCAGTAAGTTATCCGATGGTGAGTACATCGGTTCATATTCACTGGGACGATTTAGCAATACCGTCAAAGTAGTGATTACCAATCACCGAATTGTGTCCATCGAAGTGTTAAAACCCGTCACTCTAGAGCGAAAAGAAGTCACTGAAGCGCTTTTCCAATCCGTAATTGGGAGTCAATCGTTAGATGTAGATACGATTTCGGAAGCAACGGCCACCTCACTGGCCTATTTAAAATCAATTGAAGGAGCACTGAAACCATGAAAACATGCATTATCTACGCTTCAACGCACGGCTCAACTGAGATGTGTGCCAAAGAATTAGGGAATCTACTGCAAGCAGAAACCATAAATATTCATGATATGAAGACCATATCAATCGCTGAGTTTGACTGCATTATCTTGGGCAGCAGTATCTATGTAGGTCAAATCAATAAAGCATTAAAGAGTTGGGTGAATCAACATGAGTCCATGCTACTAAGTAAAACTTTGGGATTGTTTGTCTGCTGTGGAGTTGATGAGCAGAAAAGCACATACTTTACAAGCAACTTCAGTTCATCTCTTTTAAAACATGCAACAGCGATGGAATCATTTGGTGGTATCATCGATGAATCAAAAATGACATGGACTCAACGAATGATTACAAAGATGGTCGAAAAGTCACAAAAAGAAAAAAGAGAAGTCGTTCTACTTGAAAATCGCATTCAAGAGTTTGCAACACAAATGATAAATAGAGCAACGTTGTGTAGTTTGAACAACGATTCTGCTCAATAATCGTCATGTTATTACAATGACGATTTTTTTTTGTAATGATATGATGCTATTAGTTAAAAAGGAGAGAAATGATGTCAAAAAAAATCGTGATTGCTCTTGGGGGGAATGCCCTGGGAAATAACTTAAAAGAACAGCAGGAGGCGCTATCGCATACATCCAGTATTATTGTGGATTTGATTGAAGAAGGTCATCAGGTGATTATCACTCACGGAAATGGCCCGCAAGTCGGAAAAATCCACCAGTTGGTCAACCAGAATTCAGATGAAGTCATCCCTCTATATGTCTCTGTTGCGATGAGCCAGGGATATATCGGATTTGATCTATCCAGAAAAATTTCAGCGGAACTCTCAAAACGGAACATAGAGAAGAAAGTTGATTATTTACTATCTCAGGTCGTGGTGGATAGGGAGGATGAAGCCTTTGAACATCCAACCAAACCCATTGGTGCCTTTGTGGATGAGTCCACGTCAAAACAACTTGAAACACAAGGGTACACGATGATTGAAGATTCCGGTCGGGGCTATCGTAGAGTCGTACCATCTCCGATGCCAAAACATGTGATTGAACTCGAATCCATTACTTCACTTAGTAACTCAGGTCATGTGGTCATTTGCACAGGTGGTGGTGGTATCCCTGTTGTTATAGGTGATACAGGGTATCAGGGGGTTGAGGCTGTCATAGATAAAGATCGCGCCAGCGCACTGTTAGCTAAGGAAGTGGATGCTGATATTTTATTCATTCTTACCGCTGTTGAAAAGGTAGCCATCAACTATGGTAAACCAAATCAGAAATGGTTAAGCACCATGAGCATTGAAGAAACGTACCAATATATCGATGAAGGACACTTTGCTCCAGGTTCCATGCTTCCAAAAGTTGAAGCAGCACTTGCCTTCGTAAAAGCCGGGAAGGGTAAGAAAACGATTATTTCACTGCTTGATAAAGCCAAGGATGCGCTGGATGGAAAGACAGGCACCGTGATTGTTAGTGAATAGTATGGTGAGAAGTTTTGTCATGCTCAAACCTGATGCGATCAAACGAGGGTTAAAAGAAGAGCTGCTATTGAAACTGAATCAGCTTGGGTATCGGATTGTCACTGAGGAATCGGTAGAAGTTGATGCAGACACGATTCTGGCGCATTATGCCGAAGTAATAGAGAAGCTACCGATCGAGAACTTTAAAGAAATGGTGATGGAAGAGTTTGTCAATCAGACAGTACATATTGTCGAAGTTGAAGGAAAAGATCAAGATATGATTGCAAAAATCAGAGAATGGTTAGGTGCAACAGATCCGTCAAAAGCACATCCTCATTCCATTCGTGGTCAATATGGTGAAGACAGTTTCGAACTTGCTTCCATGGAAAAACGGATGGTTCGAAATCTGATTCATGCATCGGATAGTATGAAGAGTGCTACGGAAGAGTTGAAATTATGGTTTAAAAGACACGAATAAGTGTCTTTTATTTGTGCATAAATTATCAATATTGCATGTATTTTGCCATCCAAAGGATATCGTCCATATTCTTTGAAAAGATATCGAAAAAGGGTTGACGTGCTGTGTGAACCCGATTATAATGAAATTAATTAATTAAACAAGTTAACCAAAAGAGATTGAGTTCCTTTCTAAGTCGGAAGTGCAGATCGCCACTGCACTCCGATATATTTTTTGACAGATGATGTAAGCGCTCACAGAGGAGAAAAACATGCTAGAACAACTTCGAGAAAAAAACCCAACGATTCATATTTATTCAGTGAACGATCCGGAGTTCTCCTTGTATGGGGAAGTGCTAGACTCAGACTCCTTTGATTCATTTCTTAATTATTTAAAACAAGAGACAGTGGTACCTGAAGAAGGCAATGTCTACCAAGCGCATTGTGATCAGTTAAAAAATCTGTCGATGCAAAATCAAACGATCGATGATATCTTCGGTAGTGTTACCTTGGAGTATGGGTATGTGAATGGGAACAACACAAAACTTAATGCGATGGAGTTTCATAAATCCTCGGAAATCAACGTGATGGCAACACCGCTGATTCTTCTGTTGGCTACTCTAAGCGATATCACGGAACATGGATTGGATTCATCGTGTGTTAAAGCCTTCTATATACCGGAGGATACAGTAGTGGAAGTGTATGGTACAACCTTACATTTCTCTCCCTGCAAAGTTGATGATGCGGGGTTCAAATGCGGAGTCATCTTACCCTATGGTACTAACATGGAGTTTGTGAAGTCGAAAGGCTCTTCCGGAAAATTTAGTAAATATCTGTTTAAGACGAATAAATGGCTATTAAATCACCCGGAGAATCAGAGAATGGTCGACCTGGGTGCCCACGTTGGCATCACAGGTGAAAATATTGAAATCGCTTATTAGTGGAGGTAGCTATGCTAACGTTTAAAGAGATTCAAGATGGGATTAACATTTATTTTAAAGACGAATGCATCATTCATCATACGTTGACGATGCCTACGTTCTTTGTCGGGTACGGAAACGAAACCTTTGATAGTTATCGAGGTAACTATAAAATTGAAGATCATGTGATTAGTCGTATACCATTAGCCAAATATTCAGTTGAAGAAAATCGTTGTACCTTTTTTAGCCATGATGTGAGTATCACCGTTGAGTTTAGTATTGACTCAGATCGATGTGTTATGAGATTTTCGACGGATCAGGCAAATATCAATCGTTTCTGGATGAGATTACACGCAATACCTGAAGAAAAAGTGTATGGATGTGGCGAACAGGCATCCTACTTCAATCTGCGTAAACGTAATTATCCGCTATGGACATCGGAGCCAGGTGTTGGTCGAGACAAATCCAGTTTAACTACATTTTATGCGGACAAGGTGGATAAAGCGGGTGGTGACTATTACACAACTTATTATCCGGAGCCAACCTTTGTATCCACAAGAAAATACTGGTTTCATGTTGAGTCAACCGCATACGCTGATTTCAACTTTAAGAATGAAACTTATCATGAGTTGCTCTTTTGGGAAGTTCCCCGTGAAGCAGTTCTCAGTTTTGCGCCAACGATGTTGAATTTAATAACTGACTTAACGGATTACACAGGACGCCCACCAAGATTACCTGAATTTCTTCATGATGGAATTATTCTTGGTCTTCAGGGAGGCATCGATACCGTATTGAACTATAAAAACCTCGCGGTTGAACATGGTATCAAAGTCAATGGATTGTGGGTGCAGGATTGGGTAGGTCATCGTTTTACAACCTTTGGGAAACGACTTTACTGGAACTGGGTTTTGAACGAAAAACTCTACCCGCAACTACCTGAGCAAATCAAGCAGCTTGAAAAGGAGAATATTTCCTTCCTAACGTATATTTGCCCATTCCTACTGGAAAATGAAACCTTGTTCAATGAAGGGAAATCACAAGGGTTTCTCGCTACTGACAAGCAAAATGAAGTCTATCTTGAAGACTTTGGAGAATTCTACTGTGGCATCGTGGATTTAACGAATCCAAAAGCATTTGAATGGTACAAAGGAGTTATTAAAACCAATATCATCGCTTTGGGAATCAAAGGATGGATGGCAGATTTTGGTGAATACCTACCGGTGGATTGTGTGCTTCATAATGGTGTGGATGCAAAAATTATGCACAATGCCTGGCCGGCTTTATGGGCAAAGTGTAACTTTGAAGCAGTGAAGGAAACAGGAAACCTTGGCAAAGTCTTCTACTTTATGAGAGCTGGCGGATTTGGCTCTCAACGATATAGTACATCCATGTGGGCTGGTGATCAGAGTGTCAACTGGGAAACCCATGATGGTATTGCCTCAGTCATCCCATCCGCATTGTCCACGGGAATCATAGGAAATCCGTATACACATAGTGACATCGGTGGTTACACCAGCCTTCATGGAAACATTCGAACCAAAGAGCTGTTTGACCGCTGGTGTGAAATGAACATCTTTACATCCTATATGAGAACTCATGAAGGGAACCGGCCAAGTGAAAACTTCCAGTTCTACAACGATGAGGATACGATGAAACATATGGCCCGTTGTTCCGCTATTCGTGTTGATTTAAAACCGTATCTATTACACCTGATGGATGAAGCACAAGCGTTTGGATATCCCATCCAGCGACCTCTGTTTCTTCATTATCCACAGGATGAAACGGTCTATGATTTGCAATATGAGTATTTATTCGGACAGGATGTATTTGTCAAGCCTGTTGTCAACCAGGCACAAACGACGCAAACGTGCTATCTGCCAGAGGATCAATGGGTTCACTTATGGAGTGGAACTAGATTTGAAGGTGGAGAAGTAACAGTGGATGCGCCAATTGGATATCCACCTGTATTTTATAGAAAGAATTCTTCGTTTTCATCGCTATTTGAGTCGATTACAGCGAAGTACAAGTAAAGGGGTATGTCTATGGCGAAACGAATTAAAAAAGAAAGAGGTGTTGAGTTTAAGCAAAAGGTGGTTCCTTACATGTTTCTGGCACCAAACCTGCTTATCTTCTCAATTTTCATTATCTTACCAGCACTGATTGGTCTATATTATTCATTTACCAATGTAACACTATTTACCTTCGATGGCTTTAAGTTTATTGGTATCGACAACTACGTCCGACTATTTAGAAACCGATATTTCATTGATGCATTTTTTAACACAATTAAACTAGTTGTGGTGGTGGTACCACTGATGTATGCCATGTCCTTAATTCTGGCATTACTCATTGTCCAACCACTTAAAGC
>ERZ869909.2944-NODE-2944-length-10451-cov-3.190862_pt1 | contig 10451 bp, 14 predicted proteins | sample MGYA00520892_ERZ869909 | MGnify/ENA primary metagenome ERZ869909 (study PRJEB32215, sample SAMEA104723947) | bioreactor metagenome | biome: bioreactor; feature: anaerobic bioreactor; material: water | place: China | collected 2015-03-12 ... | reverse complement strand
CGAGGATATGGCGCAGGCGCCGTTCGGGAACCGATGGAATGGACGCGATCTGCTGGTCGTATGCGGCGCGGACCGCCTCGTCCGTAACCGCGGCCGCAACCCGCTGCTCTACAAAGATCGATCTTAGGGTTTGTGCCTCGAAGAAGGCGAGCTGCCGCTTGAAGTCGTCCTGTTCGGTCACACCCGCCTCACGCGCCGCCTCGGACACGATCCGCAATTCGATCAGCGCATTGACGATGACGGAAAGCCTGGCGTCGGAGGGCATCTGTCCGAGCTGGGGTCCGTACATCTCCTCGGCGACCGCTACGTCGGCCCTGGTGATCTCGTGGCCGGCGACGCGGGCGACGACCTCATCGTCCTGGGCGTAGGCAAGGGTGGCGCTCGTCGTCAGGAGAGTTGCGCAGGCGAGACGCTTCAATGCCTGCGGCGTGAAGAAGGAAAGGCTTCGCATCGGGCGCTCCCCGCTCATGATCTGCTTGCCGCGATCAGCAGATCGACGATCTCGCTGAAGCGCTCAAGGCTGAGCACGCCCTTGTGCATCTGCCCGTTGACGAAAAAGGTTGGCGTCGAATCCACCCCGAATCCGCGACCGGCTTCGGCCACCGACTGTACCTGCTGCACCAGCTCCTCATCCTGAAGGCAGGCTTCGAAGCTTGCGTCGTCCATGCCCGTCATGCCCATCACGGACTTCATCGCATTGGACCCGTCCGAAACCCGTGCCCAGCTATCCTGCGTCCTGTAGAGCAGGTCGATCGTGGCGTACCACTTGTCGTCGCCCATGCACCGGGCCAGCATGAAGCCGGCGGTCGAGCGCGGATCGAACGGGAACTCCCGCATGATGAAGCGCACCTGCCCGGTATCGACGTACTTCTCCTTGAAGGCCGGCCAGATATCGACATGGAACGTCCGGCAATGAGGGCACGTGAGCGAGGCGTACTCGATGACGGTGACGGGTGCGTCCTCGGCGCCGAAGCTCTTGTCCGGCAACGCGCCAGGCGCCAGCAAATCGTCTTGCGTCGGCTGGGCGAGGATCGCGCCGGGAAGCGCAACGGCCGCCCCGCTTGCGGATATCCCGATAAGAAACGTGCGTCGTTTCATGGAAGGTTCCTTTCATGAGCGCGGAGCCTAATATCTCCAGCCGCTAGAGATTCAAGAGGAAAGTTCAAACGGCCCGTGCGCTCGCGCTGCCTCGAACGAAGATCGGGGAGGGCGTCGCCACACGATCGTAAAGGTCGATAATGTCCTGGTTGATGAGGCGGACGCAGCCGCTGGAGACCGCCCGGCCGATAGTCCAGTATTCGGGCGAGCCATGCAGCCGGTAGAGGGTGTCCTGGCCGTTCTGGAAGATGTAGAGCGCCCGCGCGCCGAGCGGGTTGTCGAGGCCGGGCGGCTGGCCGCCGTTTTCCGCGCTGTACTGCTCCAGTTCGGGCTGACGTTCGATCATCTCGGCTGGCGGCGTCCAGACCGGCCACGGCCGCTTCCACTGGATGACGCCTTCGCCGGACCAGGTGAAGCCTTGCCGCCCGAGCCCCACGCCATACCGCATCGCCTTGCCGCCAGGCATGACGAGATAGAGGTAGTACGCAGAGGTATCCACGACGACCGTGCCCGGTCGCTCTCCCGTCGGATCGTCCACCAGCCGCCGATAGAAGCGCGGATCGACCCTTGTGAGATCCACCGCCGGTATCGGGAAATCCTCTTCCGGCATCGCCCGGTACATACGGACGAAGCTCGGATCTATGCCGGGCTTTTCAGGCGCCGGATCGACCGACTCCATGGCGGTGGTCGAGCAACCGGATGACGCGACTGCTGCCGTGGATGCGACCGCAGCGGTCAGGAATTGCCGTCGTGACAGCTCCAGGCGAGATAAATTGAACGTCAATGCTTCGCTCCCAATAGGATCGGTTTCCGTCGCTTTCGGCGGAAAGCGGCTGGCAGGGCGAAATGCGATACCGATTGTGGGCGAGGGCGAATGGAGCCCCGCGCCGCGGTCACACCCCGTGCATCGAACTATTGGGGAGGTGGAACGAGAATGGAGACGAAGGCAGGCGGCGCCTGGCTCGGATGCGTTTCAATGGAAAGCCGGCCGGCATCTTTGACGCTTCCGCCCGTCCAGACGGCGATACCCTTGCACTGGTCATGGCAGGAAGGCGACGCATGCGCCGAAAGCGGCTGGGGCTCCTCGTCTGCCGGCTCCGGCAGATCTGTTCCAGGCCTCACCGTCTCGTCCAGCCAGACGGCGGTCCCGACAACCGGGCCAGGGCCGACCGCCGCAAAGGACGGAGTTCCGACATGGACAGCCAGGAACAGAATGACGATGAGGGCGAGGAAGCGGGACGGCACGATGCGTCTACTCCCTTGGAGAGTGCGGATCGGCCAGCGCGGCGCTCGGCCGGCTGATCGGCACCGACGTCAGCGACGTGCGTTTGGCCAGTGCGTTCTCGCCGCTGCGTTCGAGCAACGAGCGGAAGCTGGGATGCATGCCGCCGTCCAAATAGGAATGGGCGGACAAGGCAGTGCCGGTGGAGATGAGATTTTCCATGGCAAGCCGGTCGGCTTCCGCCCGGCTTGCGATCGCCGGATGGACCTCGTTGGCGACCGGCGGACAGGCCGCAAGCGGGTCGCGCGGCTCGCCGCCCTGGAACTCGGTGTCGAACACGTAGCGGCGGCCGCAATGGGAGACCTTCGGCTGGCTGCGCGTCACCTCGAACATATCGTAACCGCGCTTCAGGTCGCTCCAGAACGCGAAGTTCGGATCGTCGCGATGCTTGGCCATATTCTGCGGCGTCATGCGGAAGGGGAATGCCTGCACCTGAAAGGCTCCCTGGCCGCCCCTGAGCGCCTCGCGCGCGACCGCGTAAATCTCCGAGACGCCCTCGTCGGTCAGCGCATAGCAGCCCGACGACGAGCAGGCGCCATGCACCATCAGCGCATCGCCGCTGTAGCCGAGCGCGGCTTCCAGCCGGTTCGGGTAGCCGAGATTGAACGACAGGTAATACTGCGAGTTCGGATTCAGCATACCGGCACTGACATGGTAGAAGCCCTCCGGGGCCTGGCGGTCACCGCTCGTCGTCTTCGGCCCCAGCTTTCCGGACCATCGGCACATCGGATAGGTCTTGAGCAGCGCATACCGGCCGCTGCGGTCCTGCTTCCAGATCTCCAACTCGCTTTCCTGCTTGAAGATGCGGACAAGGATCGGCGCGGAAGGCGACATCGACTTCTTCGACATTTCCGCCAGCAGGGCAGCGGGTATCGGCTGCGTCGCCTTGTTGTCGACGGACAGCACGCTCGACACGCAACCGCTCAGCATGATCGCGAGCACGCCGACGGCTATCGTTTTCGCTGCATTCCACATTCTGTTGCTACTATGCCAAATCACACGGCTCCCTCCCCGGAGCGAAGTTTGAGTGTGCCGCTATCACAGTTAACGGTACGTTTCCTATGACATCTTCGCGAGCGACAGTACATCGCAGCCGGGCAATCTAGCGGACAGTCGCCGAAGTTCACTAAGATCATTCTAGGCAGCCCGCCGCCCTGTGAAAATCGAGAATCGAGAGTTCAAATGCCGCATTCGCTGGAGCAACTGAGCACGGATGAAACACGGGCACTGACGCGCAGCAGGTCGCGCAAAAATCTTGCGGTGATGGCACTGCTGACCGCCTTCGTGCTGGGCGTGTTTGCATTCAGTCTCATCCATATTCAGGCGGAAATGCGTCCCGTCCAACAAGACGTCCGATCGCAATAACGTCGTGATCACCGACGCTTGAGTGGCTGTAGACGCTCCACGATGAAAGAATGGGCTGCAGGGTGCCAACCGCGGTCCAGTTCATGCTGATACGTTTAGGGTCTTTTCTGGCTGCCGGTGCAGCGGCCTATCTGGTGCTTTCCGTTATTTTCTCGTTCGTCTGCCTCGGCCTCGGGCACAACACGATGGAGATGATGTACGGCGGAACGGCGCTATACGTTCTGACCCTCGCTGCGGCCGTCGAGGGTGCGTGGCTGCTGCCGGACGAGATCAGGAACTCGCCATCGGTAGCGAGGCTGACAAGGACATCCCATCGCACGGAGTATTGCCGGATATGCCGCGAAGCAGCACGTCAACCTTCGACGCACATCACGGGAGCGGCCCCCGACGGGGAACTCAATGCCCAGCTGCTGCTCGCTGATCGGGAGCGGACATAAGTGAGAACGGCGGGCTTTTACTCCTCGCGGACGGACCTCACCGCCTCGGCCAGCGGCTCCTTGCCTACGGCGCCTACGACGATGCGATCGCCTATGACGAACGATGGGGTTCCAGTCAGCCCAAGGCGCTGAGCGAGCTCAAGATTCGAAGCGATGACCGCCTCGATCTCGGGAGATTGCATCTCGATTTCGACATGCCCACGATCAAGACCCATTTCCTCCACCAACGCCAGCGCGCGCGCCGCGTTGGCCTGACCTTGCATACCCATTAGCCGCGCATGGAAATCGCTCGCGCTGGCGTCGTCACCCAAGCGCTTTACGGCAAGCGCGACTTTGGCCGCCTCGACGGATCCCGGACCCAATATAGGAAAGTCCTTCAGGACGACACGCAGTTGCGCGTCCTCCGTCAGCAACCCTTGGACGTCCGGAAACGCCCTTTTGCAGTAGCCGCAGTTGAAGTCGAAGAATTCGACAAGCGTCACATCGCCATCAGGATTGCCGAGGACGAGATCGGCGTCGCTCCTCAGCAGAGCGTCCTGCTCGGCCCGAATCGTCTCCGCCCGGGCTTCCTCCTGCGCCCTTTTCGAACGGTTCTCCAGCTCGATCAGCGCTTCCTCGATGATCTCGGGGTTTTCAAGAATGTACTCCCGAACGATCTTCTCGACCTGCGAGCGATCGAGCGACTCCGCCATCGCCGCCGGGGTTGCCATCAGGAGAAAGGCGATGGCTCGGACAAGCAAGGCACGCAACATCGTGGTTCTCATCGGATTCTCAACATGCTAGCTCCAGCCGCCGCCAAAGGTGCGATAGAATATGTGCGTGCCGATCTCCGTCATCCGCTCCATCGACTGTGCCCATTTCGGATGGACATAGGTTGCATTGTAATGTGTCGACGACGCCACCTCCGGCAGGAAAATCTTACCTGCGGTGACGGCCATCGCAACATCTTTTGCGAGCCGGTAGGCCCTCCGGTCGGTGATCACGTCAGGAATCCCGTCACACGCGAATGAAAATTGGCACCGGTTCAGCATGTGCTGGTTCTGGTAGACGACATCGCAAATGGTGTCTGGATAAGCCGGGTTCCTGACCCTGTTCAGTATCACCTGGGCAACGGCTGCCTGCCCCCTCAATTCCTCGCCGCGTGCCTCGAAATAGATGCCTGTCGCCAGGCATTTCTGCTCCGCGCCCGCGAAGACCATCGGCGGAAGCGGCACTCTCATCCACGAATGGTCACCTTCCGCCATGGGCGGAACGAAGCGGCCGACATCGTCTCGCCCTCCAAGTAGCGCATCGAAGGGAGTAGATGATGCATGGAACGGATCGCTTGGTGCATAGGCAGTCGCAAGAACGTCCGCACGGTCATTGTTGACGAGATCCGCAAGGACGGGAGGCACGCCCTCAAGTCGGTGCGAATCTGCACGATGAAGCATCGCCACTGCGTTCAGGACGTCCGGCGCCGCCTCCGGAAGGAAACCGCGCAGGCCGTTCGGAGCATCAAGTCGGTTCGAGAGGAGGGCGGTTACCAGTCTCGTTCCGTCGAAAGTGTCTCGCGCGGAATTTCCCGAGAGCCTTGCCATCTTACCCGATGCGATAGTCTGGCTCTGGATGGAGCCCTCCTTCGAGGCGCTGTCAGAGAAATCGCTGCTCCGGCTTGCGACCGGCGCGATCACGAACCTGTCCGATCCGGGCGCAGTTCCAAGTCTAAGCGTCCGCAGATGGCCCCTGTGCATTATTGGGACATAGATTCACGGTAGGAACCTGCTGGACGGTACCAACGCGGTCGGGCAACAAGCGACGCCATCCGGGACGTCCCTGAGGCAGGTCATTGCTTCTGAAACCAGACGCTGCAGGTGGCCGACGTCACCGCGACCTATCATACCGGCACGTCGCGACCGGAGCAGAATTTCGCGCATGCGGCGACAACTGCGGAAGCATCTTCACCAGCGCCCATCACGAGGGCTGAAGCACGATTTCGCTGCCACGGACGTCCTAGATGAAAAAGGCCCGGTACGGGAGAAAGGCCGCCTTCTTGCAGAATGCTTCCGTTGGAACGGGTACTGCCTGGAATCTGGAGCCATGCGCTATCGTCTCGATATCCGATGCACCAGATGACGGAATCGATCACCCGTTTCGATCCATCGGCAAAGAATGCGAGGCGGTCTTGTGAAGAGACTGAGCGTTTCGCGACGGCTACGCCCCTTCGTTCCAAGTCGTCAAGGCTCCGATCCCTGTCAGGAAAGGGGTCCGCGCGCCGCATCACGCGTCCTATCGTCGATTCGGGCCTTGCTCTCATCAAGCCCAATGTGTGCAGCCACCACCATGTACTCTGGCCCAGAATGCGCTCGGGAAACAGACGGCGGCTGCGTCCAGCCGCAAGCACCACTTCATGGGTCAAAGCCAGCTCGGCTGCGATGTCGCGTCCGCTTGCTCCATCTCCGACAATAAGGACCATGCCAAGCGGGAGATCACTGGGATTGTGATAACTTTCCGGTGTTAGTTGCTTGACTGCGCTGTCGAAGCCGGCAGCAATCGTTGGGATTATCGGTTTCTGAAACGCACCCGTCGCGACGATCACTGCCTTCGCTACTATGTACCTGCCATCGTCGAGTTGCGCGGCGAACCGCTCATCGGCCCGGCGTTCGAGCCGAGCCACACCATTTCCGGAATGCACCGGTAGGTCGAAATGGCTGGCGTAGGTTTCGAGATAATTCGCAAACTCGTCTCGCGTTGGATAGCCTTCTGGGTCCCCATCGAGCGCAAGACCAGGCAGCGAACTAAATGCGCGCGGAGTGAACAGGGTCAGGGAATCGTAGCGATGGCGCCAACTGTCGCCGACGCGGGCATGGCGATCGACGATTTGGAATGAAAGCTCTGGTCGGGCAAGATAATAGCCGGCTGCGAGTCCCGCTTGACCCGCGCCGATCACTAGAACGTCTATTTCCTCCGAACCATGGCTCACGGATAGCTGGCGAGGGCTTCTGTTCATGCAGCCTTTGCTTTGCCTTTTACCAGAATGCTCTCCATCAGCAAAAGCCCTACCCCACAGACAATCGCCACGTCGGCAAGATTGAAGGCGGGCCAATGATAGCTGCCGATGTAAAAATCCAGGAAATCCGTCACGGCACCCTGCCGGAGCCGGTCGAGCAGATTGCCGAGCGCCCCCCCAACCACGAGCCCGAGGGCGGATGCCGTCAGGCGGCTGTCGCTTCGATGGATCCAGATAAGGAGGCCGGCGACTATAGCGAGCGGGAACGCCATCAGGAGCCAAACCGGCGCCTGGCCGAACAATCCGAAGCTCACGCCGGTGTTAAAGCCGAGCACGAGATTAAAGAAGCCGGTGACGGGAATGACCTGAGGTGGATTCATAACATGGTCCATGACCCACCACTTCGTCGCCTGATCAATGAAAAACCCGCCAAGGGCGAGTGGAAGGCCGAGCCTGAGCATGTCCGAATGTCCTTTAAACTCCGGCTTAGCCGATCCGACCGAGGGCCGGGAACGTCTGGAGCAGCCATATTGCAAAGCTAGAGAGATGGCCGGTGATCATGGCGATGCCCATCACCACCATCACCCCACCAGCGACGATTTTGAGCACCCGGCCGGTGCGGCGCATCGACATCATCCGCGCCATGAACCCGCGCATGAATAAAGCCGCCAAGATGAAAGGGAGGCCAAGGCCCAGGGAATAGACGGCGAGCAGCGTCGTTCCGCTTGCAACCGTGGCGTTGGCAGCGGAGAGGGTCAGAATCGCACCTAGCACTGGTCCGATGCAGGGAGTCCAGCCGAACGCAAAAGCGAGACCCAGGAGATAAGCGGCCCCAGCGCTTCCGCTGCCCGGATTGGCATGGAACCGGGCTTCACGATTGAGCCAGGGCATTGGTACGAGGCCGGTCGTGAATAGGCCGAAGACGATAACGATCCCTCCGCCAATCAGGTTCGCTTCGAAAAGATACATGCGCAAGAGCCGGCTCAACACGGTGGCGCTGGCCCCAAGGATGACAAACACGGTCGTGAAGCCGAGCACGAAGCAGAGGCTGAGGCCGAGAGTTCGGCCCGCTGCCCTGAATTCTGTATCGGCCGCAATTCCGTCCGGGCTAATCGTGCGGCCTGCAACGTAGGAAATATAGCCCGGCACCAGCGGCAGAACGCAGGGCGACAGGAAGGATATAACGCCAGCGGCGAAAGCCGTCGCCATTCCGATACTGGAGAACTCCATCAGCCAATCTCGCCCACTAGACGGCGGAGCTTCTGCAAGCGAATCTCACGCGGCTCGTGCATGTCGAGCGTGCCGACGAATTGGCTCTCGGCATCCATCATGTAGACGCCTGCGGTGTGATCCATCGTGTATTCGCCCCCCTCCAGAGGCACTTTTCGCGCGTAGGCCGCAAAGGCCTTCACCACGGCGTCCGTTTCCTGTCGATTTCCCCGCAATGCGAGGATGCGATCATCAAAGGCTGTCATGTATTGAGCCAGCAGCTCTTGGCTGTCTCGTTCGGGATCGACGGTGAAGAACAGTACGTTGAACTGGTCGGCCACCGGCCCGAGCTCGTTCATGAGATCGCTGAGTTCGTAGAGCGTCGTCGGACACACATCGGGACAATGGGTGAAGCCGAAGAAGGCGAGATAAGGCTTTCCAGCAAGCGCGGCATTGTCGATCGTCCCGCCTTGATGCGATGTGAGCTGGAACGGGCCGCCGATAGCTGCGATGCCTGTCGAAGACGCGACCGCCGCATTTTGCTGCTGCCAAGGCTTGGACACTGACAAGCCGATGAAAAGCCCACCGACAGCGGCGACGGCAACCCATGCAACAAGACGGAAAAGTTTGACGCCGCTCATTGGACAGCCTCTCCGTGCCCGTCATGTTCGTTCGCAAATTCCGGACGAGCACCCATGTTCTGCACAGCGAACTCAACGTCGATGGTACCGGCCTGCTCGAACACCAGTGTTGCGGCAAACCGCTCCCCTTCCTTCAAAGGACGCGATGGCTTCAAAAACATGATGTGTATACCGCCAGGTTGAAGTTCGACCGTCTTGCCAGCCCCAATTTCGATGCCATTTTGCACCGGCCTCATGCTGGCAACCCCGTCGATCACGGTCGACTCGTGGATTTCCGCCCGTTCTGACAGAGGTGATGAGATCGAAACCAGACGGTCGGCCATACCGCCATCGTTCGTTAGCGTCAGATAGCCGCCGGCTACCGGCGCGACCGGCGGAGTCGCGCGCGACCACGGATGATTGATGGTGATCGAACCGGCTTGGAAGTCGTGACCAACGGCAGGAGAGATCAATACCGCAAGGGTAAGGAAGGCGGCGGATAGGGCTCGTGAACTAATCATGTTGATTAACTTTCTCTCCAGCTTCCCCGGCCTTTTCAAGAATTTCCAAGCCGCTTCTGACAACGACAACAACCACGCCCAGGCCGATGATCAGATCCGGGTAGGGCGAATTGAAAAGGATTACGGCCAGACCCGAAAGCGCGATGGCTGAGTTCACGAGCATGTCGTTTGTCGTGAAAATCCATGAGGCTTGCAGATGCACGCCGCCTTCCCGATGAGAATTCAGGAACCACATGCAGATCATATTCGTAAGCGCGCTCGCGATTGCCACGGCAATCATGACCGGCCCTATCGGATCGGAGCCAGTGAAGAAGCGACGACCGACTTCAAATAGAAGAAGACCAGCGAAAACCATCAGAAGGATACCCGACAGCCGGGCAACTCGAACCTTCGCCGCCAAACCGCGACCTACGACGAAAAGGCTAATAGCGTAGACACCGGCATCGCCAAGATTATCGAGTGCAGAGCCCATCAATCCTGTTGACTGAGCCCACCACCCTAATCCCCCCACAATGGCTGCCTGGGCCGTATTGATCGCAAGCACCCATGCGAGCGCCCATTGTTCGCTCTTCTCGGATGAAGTGGCACTGCCCTTGGACTGATTACTCATAAATTACACCTCGGCTTTCTTGGCGAGAAGTGGAAGCCGCGACCTGCCTTCGCGCACTGCTTGGGCTCATTTGTCGCGGGTGCCGCGCCAGGTCAGCAGGCGCAGCGCATTGGCTGTAACGAGGACCGTAGCGCCCGTATCGGCGAGAATCGCCATCCAGAGCGTGGTAATGCCGAATAGAGTCGTCACGAGGAAGACGGCCTTCAGACCAAGCGCTATGGCGATATTTTGCCAAATATTGCCGAGTGTCGCCTGTGACAACCCGATGAGATCGGCAACACCCGTCACCCGGTTTCTGAGCAGCGCGGCATCTGCGGTCTCCA
>ERZ869909.2943-NODE-2943-length-10452-cov-3.876530_pt1 | contig 10452 bp, 12 predicted proteins | sample MGYA00520892_ERZ869909 | MGnify/ENA primary metagenome ERZ869909 (study PRJEB32215, sample SAMEA104723947) | bioreactor metagenome | biome: bioreactor; feature: anaerobic bioreactor; material: water | place: China | collected 2015-03-12 ... | reverse complement strand
CATACCCTTCAGGGCAATCGTCTGCCCGCGCACAATACGCGCCATGGTCAGCCATTCCACGGCACCAATGGCTACGAAGATCAGGATGATATTCCGCCCGAACACCACCATCAGGATGATGACGAAGAAGATGAAGGGCAGCGAGTAGAGCACATCCACGATACGCATCATCAGCTGGTCTACGCGCCCGCCGATAAAGCCGGCGGTCGCGCCCCAGAGAACGCCAATGACCAGTGACACAGCGGTTGCCACCACACCGACCATCAGCGACATGCGCAGGCCGACCAGCGTGCGCGCCAGAAGATCACGCCCCTGCGCGTCGGTACCAAACAGGTGCCAGTTTTCCCAGCCCGGCGGGATCTGTACCCGGTCGCGATAGATGAAGCTGGAATCATGCACCCACAGCAACGGTCCGATAAACGCCAGGAAACACAGAACGCCCAGGACAATGAGGCTGGCGACAGCTGCGCGGTTACGCAGCAGGCGCGCACGCGCATCATCCCACAGGGACCGGCCGCTTACCGCGGCGCGTTCCATCATTTCGGCCTTTTCGGTCGGAGGAGATGTAAACGCCATCAGTCGTACTTCACTTTCGGATTGAGCGCCGCATAGAGCAGATCCGCGATCAGATTCAGAATGATGATGAGGCTGGCATAGAGTATGACCACGCCCATCACGACCGTGTAGTCACGCTGCAAGGCGGCCTGCACGAACTGACGCCCGATACCGGGCAGCTGGAAAACCTGCTCGATCACAATCGAGCCCGTCAGCAGCGCCGCAGCGGCCGGCCCCAGATAGCTGACCAGCGGCAGGACGGCACTGCGCAGGGCATGGCGCACGATGACGCTGGCAGCGGGCAGGCCCTTGGCTTTCGCCGTTCGCACATAGTTCGACCGCAGAACCTCGATCATGGAGGCGCGCATGAGCCGGGAAATGATAGCGATCTGCGGCAGGGCCAGCGTTATCACGGGCAGGATGAGCCGCTCCGCCGTCATGCCATACCGTGGATCAAGCCCGCCCGTTGGCAGCAATCCCCAGTGCAGACCGACGAGCAGGGCCAGGATTGGCCCCATCACAAAGGGCGGAATGACTATGCCGATAGTGGATATGCCAACCACCGTATAGTCCGCTGCGGTGTTCTGCCGGAGCGCGGCAATGGAGCCCATGATCGTGCCGACAAACACGGCCAGCGAGATCGACAGCGCACCTATCACGGCCGATACAGGGAAACCCTCGGCAATGATGTCAGCAACCGTTTTGTCACGGAATTTCAGCGACGGACCAAGATCGAACCTCGCGATCCCGGCCATGTAATCCACATACTGCTTCCAGACAGGCTGATCCATGCCATAGGCCGCCATGACATTCTGGCGGATCTCTTCTGGCATGGGGCGTTCAAGGTCGAACGGGCCGCCGGGCGCGGCGCGCATCATGAAGAACGCAACAGTGATGATCACCAGGATCGTCGGGATAGCGACGAGCAGGCGCCGGGCGAGATAACTGAGCATGAAGCCTTGCGCGGTAACTGAACGAAGGCGCGAAGTCTTGGCCGCTTAGGCGTGTGCGATCAAGCAAGCCTCGCAGTCATATCTGCGCTCCGTTACAGAGCGCCCTGTTCCAGCACTATTCGCGCGCTGCCCGCTGGCGCCTGCCCTGCATCTCCTCCCGCAGCGCCGGGAGAGCCGCCCAGTTTTATTGCTGCGGCGACCAGGATTGCCATCAAAACAACACGAATGCGCGCCGATATTCCCGACAGCACCTTTCCGGTCTTTTCCATTGGGCTGTGCCAACCTGTTTCAGCTTTCCGCCACTGCGCGCACTGCAGCAAAAATCACGCCGACCTAGCTACTGTGCAAAACACACCATTTGCGTTGCCAAGCCTCACCGAGGCGCTAGAGTGCGCCCGGAACCTGTCTGGGAGCCTAGCCTGATGGCCTCTTCTGCCTGGTGGAATGATTTCCGCTACGCCAAAGGGACGATGCATGTGAAGAAGACCGGCGCGGCGGTGCCTATCGAACCGGCCATCGTGCGGGACTTTCTGAACTGGTGCGTGTTTCACGGCTGGGTGGAATGTGCCCGCCACAGCGTGGTGTCTGACGGGCCGCGCATCTGGTTTTCGCCCGACCAGCCCAGGCCCTGGTATCTCATCTGGCCGGTCATGGCGCTTAGCCGCGCGCGCTTTGCCCGCCACCCCTCCGAAGCCGATGTGATTTTCACCTTTGATGACGCCACCTGGGTGCCGGAGCGGCCAGTGCCGCTGCATGTTCCTGTGCTGAACGCCCGCTGCAGCGACATCTCGAAAACGCATGTGGCAGAGGTGTTCGAGCAGGTCTCAGGCCGGGCCTTGCGGTGTGACCCGTTAAATTACGGCGCTCCCTATGTCGAAAAATCCGAGCAGAACGCGGCCCATGACGGCCGCATCCTCTACCAGCCGCAAGCTCCGCGCGATGGCTACACATACCAGCGCCTCATCAACAATCTCGACCATGACGGCAATGTGCTGGACCTGAGATGCTCTACCATCGGCGGGGAGATTGTTCAGGTCTATCTCAAGCGCCGTCCGGTCGAACGCCGCTTTGCCAACAGCAATACGCGGGTAACGCTCGCAGACCCCGCAACGGTTTTTACGGCGGTCGAACGGGCGATGATTGCCCGCTTCTGCTCAGCCATGGAGCTTGACTGGGGCGGCATTGACGTCTTGCGTGATCGCGACACAGGCGAATTGTGGATCGTTGACGTGAACAAGACCGATATGGGGCCGACCATTGCGCTCGGCCTGAAGGACAAGATTACGGCTGTACGCAGGCTCGCCACCCGGCTGGACGCCTATCTGGAGACGCGCCTGCGCCAAGAACAGTCCGCGATTGCCGCGTGACCCGGCAAGCCCCCACACCCCCGCCGCCGGTCCCCTTTGTACGGGAGATGGCGTTCCAGCCCGGACAGGCCGATCAGGTTTCACCGGCCATCAGACGCGTGGTGGCAGGCAATTCGGGTGCCTTCACCTATACCGGCACCGGCACCTATCTGGTCGGGCGCGGCAAGGTCGCCGTGATCGACCCCGGCCCCGCTGACGACGCGCATTTTGCCGCGCTCAACCGGGCGCTGGGCGGCGAAACGGTCAGCCACGTCATCGTCACCCATCACCATCTCGACCACTCTGCCCTCGCCCGGCGCTTTGCCGATCATCATGGCGCGAAAATCTACGGACGGCCCGCATCTGGCGGACGGCCCATGGATCCCGATGCGCCGGTAATGGAAGAAGGCGCTGATTTCAGCTTCACACCGGACCACACGCTGCAAGATGGCGATGCCATTGCCGGACCGGGCTGGACGCTGGAAGTGCTGCACACGCCCGGTCATACGGCCAACCATATCTGCCTTGGCCTGATGGAAGAGAACGCCCTCCTGTGTGGCGATCACATCATGGGCTGGGCGACCTCGGTTGTGTTACCCCCCGACGGTGACATGGGTGATTACCTCCAGCAGCTGGAGCGCGTGCGCCAGCGCGGCTTTGCGACGCTCTGGCCGAGCCACGGTCCGCCCGTGACAGACCCAGAACCCTTCATCACCGCCTACATCGCCCACCGCCATTACCGCGAGGCGCAGATTCTGTACGCGCTTGAAGCCGGACCATCACGGATTACGGATCTGCTGCCCGTCATGTATGCCGGGCTGGACGAGCGGCTCTACCCGGCGGCAGCCATGTCGGTCTGGTCCCACATGGTGGATCTGCACCGGCGCGGGCGCGTGACAGCGGGCGGCGAACCGGCGCTGGACAGCACTTACGCTCTCAGTCGCTAGGGCTTAGTCCTCGCCCAGCCGGTCACGCAGCCGGTCCGAGAAAGTACGCAGGCGCGCCGCATTTGCACCGAGATCAGATACGCCTACGCGCGATACGGACCGCGCATCCACCACGGCCCCGCCATCGGCAAGCGCCGTGACGCGCACCACAATATCGTCGCGGAAACCGTACCAGAATGTCGTCGCGGTCGCCTCGAACATGAGCTCACGCTCGGACTCGGTAGAGACCGTCCATCCCAGCTCGCGCGCCACCCGCAAGGCTGCCTGATAGGCCGCTAAAGGTTCGGCGGAAACGGCAATCGGCTGGATGTCGGGATAGGCCTCCGCCTGCACCTCCGGCAGCGGGCGGCCCGAACGCGGATCGGTCTTGGCGGCGTAATCGACGCTGTTGGCATCCGCCCCGCGCCGGATAACCAGCGAAGCGGTAAACTGGGGCGGGTTCGTCGTATCAGTGGAAATGTCGTGGATGGGCGGAATCTCGGCAGCGCGTGCGGCCACAGATGCAGCGTACCACAGGCCGGCCGCACCGACGGCGATCGCCGCAAGCGCCGCAACCCACGAGCCGGCTCCTGCCCTGCGATCCTTGACGAAAATCGCCGTGGCAATCAGCAAGACCAGCGCCAGCGCGCCCAGCCCCAGGGCGGCAAAAAGCAGGTTTGGCCCGATCTCGCGCGTCATTATGCCAAGGCCAACCTGCCAGTCCCACAGGCCAAAACGCGAGCCCAGCCCTGCGGCTGCGAACCAGAATGGCACGATGATCGCAGCCAGCCCTGCCAGCCAGATAACGATTGCCCTGATGGTCAGCAAAATGCCCATAACGCTTCCCCGCCCCGCTTTTACATGCTGGCTAAGGATAGAGCCTTGTCTGCGTGAAGGGCGAGTCCAAATCGGCCCGCTCGAAAACCAGACGGTCATGCAGGCGGAAGGGCCGGTCGCGCCAGAACTCGATACGCAAGGGGCGCACGCGGTATCCGCTCCAGAAATCCGGGCGGGGAATCTCGCCCAGGCCAAACTTCGCGGCGAACTTCGCCACGCTCTTTTCCAGCGCATGGCGGCTTTCCAGCGGGCGCGACTGGGATGATGCCCAGGCGCCGATCCGGCTGTCGCGCGCGCGGCTGGCGAAGTATGCGTCGGCTTCGGCATCGCTGACCGGCTCCACCAGCCCCCTCACCCGCACCTGACGGCGCAGCGACTTCCAGTGAAAACACAGCGCCGCCTTCGACACGGCGGCCAGCTGATTGCCTTTGGCGCTCTGCAGATTGGTGTAGAAGACAAAGCCGCGCGGGTCGGCGTCTTTCAGGAGCACCATGCGAACATCGGGCAATCCGTCTTCATCGACTGTTGCCAGCGCCATGGCATTGGGATCATTGGGCTCTTTCCCGCGCGCCAGGGCCAGCCAGTCGGCAAACAGCACGAATGGGTCATTGCCTTCGGTCAGCGGCACATCGCCTTTTGCGCCATCGCGCTGATAGTCCGCCTCGCTGGGGCTGGGCGGGATAATGTCGCGTGAGGCCATGGGAAGGCTCCTTAGGAAAAAATCAGGCATGAGCGCAGAAATGACACCCCGCGCGATATCGTCAACCTTTCGCCAACCGGCCTGCGGTTAGTTTGCCCCTATGAGCAATGCGAGCGAAGCCATTTGTGCCGCGTACCGCGTGTTGGGCCTGGAGCCCGACAGCGACTACGCGTCCGTGAAATCTGCCTTCCGCAACAAGGTGAAGGCCGTGCACCCAGATCATGTGGAGCCGACCGCCGATACGCTGTCACGCCTGCAGATTCTGCTCAAGGCCCACGAAATCCTCAAAGTCTGCGCGCCGCGCCAGCAGGATCTGGTGTTAACGCCCGACGAAGCGCGCGTGGGCGGGCTGCGCACGGTCGACCTTGATGGACGCAGCGCGATGATACGCGTGCCGCCCTTGTCAAAGACGGGCGCGACCATCGTGCCCATTGGTGAGCCCGTCTGGCGGGTGCGCATTCTGGTGCGCGATCCGATGGCCGACTGCGCCGCCGATGAGGGCCCCGCCGAGCGCGCCGCACGCGAGGAAAAGGCACGAAAACTGGCCGAAGCCGACGCCCGCCGGCAGGCGGATGAGAGTGCGGGCCTTCTGTCGGCGTTCTACGAGCGCTTCGTCAAAGCCTCTCCGGCTGCCCGCTTTGCCCGATGGGTGCGCAAGAACGCGGCGTAAGCCAGACCATGGATGACGCGGGCGCGAACGCGCCCTAGGATCAGCCATCACTCCCATCGCGTCTGGCAGCTTCCTCATGTCTCACAACAGTTTCGGCCATCTGTTCCGCTTCACCACATGGGGCGAAAGCCACGGGCCTGCCCTTGGCTGCGTGGTTGATGGCTGCCCGCCTGGCATCGCCCTCACCGAAGCCGACATCCAGCCCTTCCTGGACCGGCGCAAGCCCGGCCAGTCACGCCACGTCACCCAGCGCCGCGAGGATGACGCCGTGCGCATTCTTTCCGGCGTGTTCCGGGACGAGCGCACGGGCGGTCAGGTGACAACCGGCGCACCGATCAGTCTGATGATCGAGAACACCGACCAGCGCTCAAAGGATTATGGCGACATCCGCGATAGCTGGCGGCCCGGTCATGCCGACTACACCTATGACGCCAAGTATGGCGTGCGCGATTATCGCGGCGGCGGACGCTCCAGCGCGCGGGAAACGGCTGCGCGCGTTGCCGCCGGAGCGATTGCCCGCAAGGTTCTGGGAGACACAATCACCATTCGCGCCGCCCTCATCCAGATCGGTCCGCGCGCGATTGACCGCGCCCGCTGGGACTGGGACGAGGTCAGCCGCAACGATTTCTTCTGCCCGGACGCCGAGACCGCCAAGCTATGGGAGGCGGACATGGACGCCATCCGCAAGGCGGGTTCGTCTGCCGGCGCGCTGGTGGAGATCGTCGCTTCCGGCGTACCCGCAGGCTGGGGCGCGCCGGTCTATGGCAAGCTGGATGCCGACCTTGCCAGCGCGATGATGAGCATCAATGCCGCCAAATCCGTCGAGATCGGCGCAGGGCTGGAAGCGGCCTCGCTTCGCGGTGAGGACGCCGCTGACGAGATGTATCTCGATGAGAACGGCCGTCCCGCTTTCCGCGCCAACCACAACGGAGGTGTGCTGGGCGGCATCTCGACAGGGCAAGATGTGGTCGTGCGCATGGCGATCAAGCCCACCTCCTCCATCCGCATTCCCCGCCAGAGCCTGAACCGCGATCTTCAGAGAGTGGAAGTCGTCACCAAAGGCCGCCATGATCCATGTGTCGGCATCCGCGCCGTGCCGGTCGCCGAGGCGATGATGGCGCTGGTGCTCGCCGACCAGATGCTGCGCCACCGCGCGCAGACCGGCCTATGACCCTGCATTCCGGGCCAAAGCTGGCCGTCGGCGGCGTGGTCTGGCGCGGCGGCGAGGTGCTGCTGATCCGCCGCGGCAAGGAACCCTGGATGGGCCAGTGGTCGATTCCCGGCGGCAAGGTGGATTTCGGTGAGACGCTGGAAACCGCACTGGCACGTGAAATCCGCGAGGAGACCGGCGTCGAGGCTGCGCTGAAAGGCTTTGTCGGCGCGTTTGAATCCATCACCGCGCACGGCCATTACGTAATGATCGACTATGCCTGTGAATGGCTGTCTGGCGAGCCGGTCGCGGCAGACGATGCGCTGGACGCCGCCTTCTTCCCCTTTGCCAAGGCGATGGAGAAGGTAGGCTGGGACGAGACGCGCAATGTCATCTCGCTCTCGAAATCGCTGATCACGCCTTGAACATGCCGCTTTTTCAGACGAATAGACGCTCCATGATCGCGCGCATCGCCCTCCTCGCCCTTGTCGTGCCGGCCCTGACGGCCTTTGCCCCCAAGCCGGGCATGCTCGCCACTCAGGCGCCCGTTACTGGCAGCGCCCAGTCCGACGCCACCTACCCGCTCGAACAGCTCGCCGGCGTGCTGGGAGAGCTGCATGCGCTCGCCTTCCTGTGTCAGGGATCTGGCGCGCAAGCCTGGCGCCGCCGGATGGAAGAAATGCTGTCGGTGGAAGCGCCCGATGATGCGCGCCGCCAGCGCATGATTACCCGCTTCAATGATGGCTTCCGCCAGCACCAGCAGCGGCGCACGCGCTGCGGCGCGGAAAGCGAGATGGAAGCCCAGCGCCTCGCACTTCAGGGCCAGGCCCTGTCTGAGACCCTGCGGCGCAATTACGCGGATTGATCTTGCAAATTTGTACAGAAATATGTACATAGCTTGCATGGATACGATCCTTACCTTCACTGAAGCGCGCGCCAGCCTGAAAGCGCTGATGGAGCGTGTCACCGGCAACAAGGCTCCGGCCATCATCACCCGTCAGGGCGGTGAGCCGGTGGTGATGGTGCCGCTGTCTGAATGGGAAGCCATTCAGGAGACGAACTATCTGCTGAAAAGCCCGGCCAACGCCGCGCGCCTTGCCGCCTCCATCGCCACTGCGGACAAGGGCGAAGCCGTGCGCCACAGCGCAGATGAGCTTGCCGCGCTGCTTGACCGGTGAATGTCGAGCTGACGCCTCAGGCCCTTGAGGATATTGGCTGGCTGGCCGCCCGGCAGCCCAAACTCCTGAAACGCTGTCTGAAACTCATCGAGGATATACGCCGCGCGCCGTTCGACGGCCTTGGCAAGCCTGAACCACTAAAGGGTTCGCTGTCGGGCTGGTGGTCGCGCCGCATCGATGGCGAACACCGCCTCGTCTACCGCGTTACCGGAACGGGCGATGATGCCCGCATCCAGATCGTGCAGTGTAGGTATCATTATTGAGGGGGTGGCGGTCCCGTTCGCGTTGCCACGTACAAGCTATATCCAAAGGGCGTTAATGCGAAAACAGACAAATTGTGTCTCGCAACAAAATGTCCGTCAGGATCGAATATGTCTCTGTCGAAATAAAATTCTTTCAATATATTAAGATTGTTAAGGTGAGACGCCTCATTAAACGTATCGTCACTATCTGCAAATCCCCAATTAAAAGTTGATGATTTGCTTATGCTTACCACCGCAGGGACGCCAGCGGGAACGTCGGCGCCTTCTAATCTTTCAATCAGGCCGGGGAATTTCGGATTTGGCCGCAAAGACACACTAGAAAATAAAAACGGCAAAGCCGCCGCCTCGGCAAACATATCAACACTTAATTTGCTTTTGTTTGAAGTGTTCAATAGCAAATTTACCGCCTCCGCAAGTTTATCCGCCTGCATTACGGGATTTGCTGCAACCGAATATACAATGCGATCACAAAAATCTTCGAGCAACTTCGCCGATCTAGGCGATAACTTTGATATAGCATCGGACAGCAATGGAAGGGGATCAACCTTACCGGCACTGGCATTGGCTAACAAAGCGGCCCACAATTCAAAAAGCCGATAATGCTCTTCGTCTTCGTCGTTTTCCAGCGACGCTTTCTCATAAAACGGGACAAGAAATTTTAGAGGTGGCGCTTTGAGTGCCAGGCCATTTTCGTCGGCAATTTCTTTAGCCCGACGGGTTATTCGAGCCGCCATATCAACGCGCGCCAAACGCACGGCGTCTCCGAGCATGCCGGCAAACTCAGTGGCAGGCGAGAAGGCATCTACGACAGCATCAATCAGCTTGTCGACCGACTTCTTGCCAACGGAAACTTCAACACGCGCCTCTACCGGCAGCTTGGCCATCTTCCCTCACAACGGAATATTGTCGTGTTTCTTCCACGGGTTGGTGAGTTTCTTGTCGCGTAAGGTCCGCAGTGCCTTGATCAGGCGCACGCGCGTATTGCGCGGCTGGATCACATCATCGAGATAACCGCGTGAGGCGGCCACGAACGGGTTGGCAAAGCGCGTCTCGTAATCCTTCACGTGCTCGGCCATTTTTTCAGGATCATCCATGTCCTTGCGGAAGATGATCTCGGCCGCGCCCTTCGGCCCCATCACGGCGATTTCCGCCGTCGGCCAGGCATAGTTCACATCGCCGCGAAGGTGCTTGGACGCCATCACGTCATACGCCCCGCCATAGGCCTTGCGGGTGATGACGGTGAGTTTCGGCACGGTGGCCTCGGCATAGGCAAAGAGCAGTTTCGCGCCGTGCTTGATGAGCCCGCCATATTCCTGGCGCGTGCCGGGCAGGAAGCCTGGCACATCGACAAAGGTGATGATCGGGATTTCAAACGCATCGCAGAAACGCACAAAGCGCGCGGCCTTCTTGGAGGCATCGATATCGAGCACGCCCGCGAGGGAAAGCGGCTGGTTGGCGACAAAGCCCACCGTCTGGCCCTCAAGGCGGCCAAAGCCGACCACGATATTCTTGGCGTAGTCCGGCGCGATCTCGAAGAAATCGCCCTCGTCCGCCGTTTTCACGATCAGCTCGCGAATGTCGTAGGGCTTGTTGGGGTTGGGCGGCACCAGCGTTTCAAGACTCGGCTCCACGCGGGCCGGATCGTCATAGACCTCGCGTACGGGCGGCTTTTCACGGTTGTTCAAGGGGAGAAAATCAATCAGGCGGCGCATCTGGATCAGCGCCTCGATATCGTTGGCGAACGCCCCGTCGGCTACGCCCGATTTCTTGGCGTGGACGCTCGCCCCGCCCAGCTCTTCATGGGTGACGATCTCGTTGGTGACGGTTTTGACCACGTCCGGCCCCGTCACATACATGTAGCTGGTATCCTTCAC
>ERZ869909.2942-NODE-2942-length-10456-cov-4.321226_pt1 | contig 10456 bp, 9 predicted proteins | sample MGYA00520892_ERZ869909 | MGnify/ENA primary metagenome ERZ869909 (study PRJEB32215, sample SAMEA104723947) | bioreactor metagenome | biome: bioreactor; feature: anaerobic bioreactor; material: water | place: China | collected 2015-03-12 ... | reverse complement strand
AGGTCAGGTTGCCGGTCGCCGCGCGCACGCGGGCGCTCAGGTCCGGTGCGTCCTCGATGGCTGGTGCGCTGGCGGCGGAGGTGGGCGCCGGTTCGGGGGCCGGGAGCACGACGCCGCCGTCGTCGTTGAAGATCGGGCGGACCATGGCGACGGTCCCGGACTTGCGGGCCGGTCCGGGCCGCGCGGCCTCGACCTGCGCGGCGCGGGCCGCGGGACCGGCGGAGGTGTCCTCGTTGTCGTCGGCAATGGAGCGGCTGGCGGGTTGTCCGAGGGGCTGCTGGGGGCCCGTGGGGAGCTCGCTGCGGGGTGTCGCCGGTTCGCTTCGCTGGATCACCGGTTCGCTGCGCGGTGCGGCCGGCTCGGCCTGCGGCGCGCTGGCGGTGACGGTGATGCGGGTCTCCTCGACGGGCATCTCGTCGCCTTCGTCGTCCTCCATGAGGTCCATGACCTCACGGCGGGCGATGCCGGTGATGGGTGTGGCGTCGTCGGGTCGGCGGATGGCCTCGTTGGGGCGGGTGTGGTTGCCGCCGACGATGCCTGGCGCGGTCGCGGGAGCGGGAGCAGGTCGAACGGGCGGCGCGTCATCGATGGAGGAGCGGCCGCTGTCCCGCTGGGTCAGCGTGCTGCCGCGGCTGTCGTTGGCCTGGCGTTTGAGGAGCTCCGGCGGGCGGGAGCTGCGCCCCTGGACGAGCAGAAAGACCAGGAGGCCCAGGAGCAGGACGACGAGGACGGCGATGACCAGGAGGATGACGTCGTAATTCGACATTGCGGGTTCCAGCTGCAGGGCCGCGTGACCGCACCGGTCCCCACGGACGGCGCGCTCTGCACAGGGTTCAGCGCTTCAATTGGCTTCAGAAACGCACAGCTTTGGGGAAAGCGCAAATTTTGTGCGGGGTGTGGTGGCCGCTCATCGCGCTCGGGTCGGGATCGTCGTGGGCGTGGTGGGTGGTCGCTGTCGTCGCGTGTCGGCGGTGGGTGTCGGCGCGCTGGTCCCGGGGCGGCCGGTGCCCACGAGCGTGGTGGGCGGTGCGTGGGGATCGGGCGTGTGTCCCGGGGAAAAATCGTACCCCTGCCGGGTGGTGTCCGGCATTTTTCATTGCAGCCGGTGCCGGTCGTTCCTATACTATCGGCCTTGCGGTCGCGAAGCCCCCCAGAAGGCATAGCGACGCGTGTCACTACACCCACCCAGCCGGCTCGCCGGATGGGGAACAGGCGACAGCGGGAGTATCGACTGCGCCCGGAACGGTCCCCCGACCTCGAATCCTCGAGGAACAGGACGCTGAACGTTTCGGGAATCCGGGGAAGTCAGCTGGAACAGAAGCGTCGCGCGGTCAGGGTGAGGTCCGCGGCGTGAATCCGGCAGAACGGCGACCCCGACCCTTGCACAACTTTCATGGTGTTGGAACCGCCAGCGGCGACCGGCTCATTCTGAGCGGCGCTGAGGGTGGTGTCGTTATCGCGGAGGTTTATGGAGTGAACACTCGAGGACGTCATCTGCTGGTAGAGTACGGCGGCTGCAGCCCGGACATGCTCGACAACCTGGAGGCCATCGAGGCGCTGATGAAGCAGGCGGCCATTGCGGCCGGCGCCACGATCGTCACCTCCACCTTCCATCGCTTCGTGCCCCAGGGCGTCAGCGGTGTGGTGGTCGTTCAGGAATCCCACCTGTCCATCCATACCTGGCCTGAGGTCGGGTATGCCGCCGTCGACTTCTATACGTGCGGCGATTGCGTCCCCGAGGAGGCTCACAAGACCCTCTTCGACGGCCTGCAAGCGCGTGATTACGAGCTCATGGTCGTCGAACGGGGCCTCGGCCCCATCGGCTCCGCCATGTTCCAGGTCAAGCACACGACCACCGCACGACCGGTCCTCGCCGCTGCCAGCGGCATGACCCCGGTCCTCAAGTAGTCGCGACACGGCCCCCGGAAAACGCGCTGAAGACCCGGTCCGACGCGCACTGAGGCGGCCGAGCTCGCTCGGCCGCCTCGCTTTGTTTTTTTCTGGTCACGACGACACCCATCACGAGGGCGCACCATGGCACTCTGGTACGACGAAGAACACAAGGGCCTCTTCCGCATCGGCCTCAAGGTCCGGCGCACCCTCTTCTCCGGGACCTCCGAGTTCCAGAAGGTCGATATCATCGAGACCGAGTCCCTCGGGCGCGCCCTGCTGCTCGACGACACCTGGATGACGTCCGAGGCAGACGAGAAGACCTACCACGAGCCCATCGTCCACCCCCCGCTCTGCGTCGCGCCATCCATCGAGCGCGTGCTGATCATCGGCGGCGGAGACGGTGGCACGGCGCGGGAGGTCCTGCGCTACCCGGAGGTCCGGCACGTCGATATGGTCGAGATCGACGGCATGGTCGTCGAGGCCTGTCAGGAGTTCCTGCCCACGATCGGGACCGCCTGGAGCGACCCCCGTCTGCACGTCCACATCGACGACGGCATCGCCTGGGTGCGCAACGAGGAGCTCGAACCCTACGACGTGATCATCGTTGACGGCGCTGATCCGGTCGGACCGGCGGAGGGCCTCTTCAACCAGTCCTTCTTCGAAGCCTGCCGGGCTCGCCTCAAGCCGCGTGGGGTCTTCTCCACGCAGGCGGAGAGCCCGGACATGATGCGCCGCATCCACCTCGACATGCTCCAGGTCATCGGCGACGTCTTCCCGATCTGCGCGCCGTACTACGGCGCCGTCACGATCTACCCGGGCGCCTACTGGTCGTGGATCTTCGCCTCCAACGACGTCAGCCCGAGCGACGTCGTCGAGGAGCGAGTCGCGCGCGTCGAGCAGGAGACCTGGCTCTACAACCGGGCGATGCACGACGCGATGTTCGCGGTCCCCAACCACATCCGCCTCGAGCTGCTGCGCAGGGCCCCGGCGACGACCTGACCGGGCGTCTCCAGCACCCGCACCCGCACACCAGGCGCTCGCCATGACACGCCTCGCCGCCATCGACGACATCCCGGACATGCGTCCTCTCCGTGTCGAGCACGAAGGGCGCGGCATCCTGCTCTGCCGCGACGAGCAGGGGCGTGTCCACGCCATCGACGAGCTCTGCCCGCACAAGGGGCTCAGCATGGCCTGGGGCGCCGTCCTCCAGGGACACCTGATCTGTCCCTGGCATCAGTACGCCTTCAACCTCGAGACGGGGCGCTGCGCGCGACGCTGCGCCCCGGCGGAGGTCATCGAGATCGACGTCCGCGATGGCGCGGTCTACCTGACCGCCTGACATCGGACCTGCTCGGGCCGGACGGGCTCAGGTCGAGCGGGCTCGGGTCGAGCGGCCCATGACGCCCGGGCTCGTCGGGTTCCCGATGCCGGGGTGGTGCCGTCCGCTTTGCGGTCCTTGCGTGGCCAGGCGCGCGTGGTCCCGCAGGCGGGCTCCGGACCGCGCTCGGCGTGCCGTCAACCCAGCGCCTTGCGCAGCCGCGTCGTGTAGTCCGGCAGGAAGACGCTCCACAGCAGCCCGAGCTGGCACCGCGAGCCGTCGACGAGCAGCCCCCAGCGGAACCGGTCGGTCAGCTGGACGATCACGATGTACATGCCGTTCTCGACCTCGATGAGGTAGCGGTCGATGCGGCTGACGAACGAGTCCTCCGCGCCGGTCAGCGTCTCCGTCATCTGGTCCGTGAGCCGGTTGAACAGCGCGCAGGCCCGCGGCTTGGAGTTGTGGCCAACGATCGGCATGCCCGTCGACTGGTCCCAGATGTCGGTAGCGAGCAGCCCGTCCATCGAGTCGCGCAACGAGTCGATCAGCGTCTGGGCCTGCTTGATATCGGTCATGGTTACCTCCCTGGAGGGCGCCTCCGGGGGCGCGTCCTCTGCGGCGATGGCCGCCAGTTGTCCGGGGGATCCGTCCCCCGCCGTGGTGGACGGTGTCCCGTCCTGAGAGATCTTGCGCACCCGCCGGAGGACCTCAAGCGGCAGCGTATCGTAGCCGCGCGGCACCGTATCCTGGACTGCTCGTGGGTTGTCCGGGTCGCCGGGTTCGGCCGGCGGCAGCAGGCCGGACTGCAGCGCGAGGATGACGGCGTCAGCCGGCGCGTCGATCGTCAAGATCGCGACGTCCGGCACCGGCTCGACGGCCACCTCCCAGGCGGCCGCGCCGCCTGCACCGCGGATCGCGTCCAGCCCGGTCAGCTGACCGCTGACGGCGTGCTCGAGCGCGCCTTCGCGGATGATCAGCTGCAGCTCGGCCTCATCGCTGCCCAGCAGCAGCGTGAGGCTCGAGCGCTCGTCCTGCCATTGGCGCACGAGGTCGAGCAGTACGGGCGCACTGACCGTGAAGCCACGCGGGGGTCCTGCTTTGGCGTCGCTCATGGCTTGCATTGTCTCGAAGTGATGACGGGTTCGCCGGGCACTCTGCCAGCGTTTCGCGCCGTCGTCCACGCCGCTGTGATCGGCCTGCGCGACCATTTCCGCGCGTGATCCGCATCTGTCCGGGATGACGTCGGATTGCGTCCCTGACGCCTCGTGAGGGCGCGCGGCGCGGCGCACGGTTTGCGTCGGTCGAGCGCCCCGGCTACCGTAGGCGTCGTGGATCGGAGCCCCACACGCGCCCCGGTACTTGCCCGCCCCGGCGCCGTGACTACGTTCCACCCATCGGCCGCTCTGGAACACCGCGCTCAGGAGGAGCCATGATCCGTGAGTACCAGATCCCCGAATACCTCATCATCGAGGAGCAGCGTCGTCGCAGTCAGCAGGACGAGCTGGCAGGGATCCCGCTCCACGCCCCGTCTCCGGTGCCTCCGGCCACGTGGGACAACGAACGACGCCAGGAACCGGAGCAGCCTGCCGGATCCCGCGTCATCATCATCGACCTGAGCTCCATCGCCTGAGCTCCATCGCCTGAGCTCCATCGCCGGCGACCGAGCCTCAACGCGCCGCTCGGGTGATCGGCCGGCCCTGCGTCCACGCCCGGCGCGTCAGCGCTCGGGAGGTTCCTGGGCCCGCGGGACCGCCGTCAGCACACGGCGCTCGCCCGAACCCAGCGTCATCGGACCCACCACATGGACCGGCCCCCCGGGGCAGATGACATGATGCGTCCCCGCGGGGAGCTCGAGCGCCCGGCCGGGTGCGAGCCGCTCGCCGTTCACCTGCGCGGCGCACGGCAGGCCACGTTCCGCCTCGATCGTGCCGCCAGGCAGCCGGGACAGCAGCTCGGACACGCGCCGCATCGAGTCGGATCCCGGACCACGCGGGTACGCCGACGCCAGCCGCGCCGCGGTCGCGGCGTCGCTCAGGTCCACCAGCACCTCCGTCAGCGGCATGATCACCCGGCCGTCCACCTGGGTCAGGCTCCGGGGCAGCGGCGGCGTCACGTACTGCCGGATCGCGAATCGGAGTCCGACACCCCACCCCTGCGCCCGCAGCGTGCCCAGCGACGTCGCGAGCGCACGCAGCGCCCGATCGTGGGTCGCGGTGTCGTCTGCGGCGCGGGCCAGCACCAGCGCCAGCGCCAGCTCCGACTGCAGCGCCACGTCGTACCGCTCGTTGCCGCGCGAGGCCATGCCGTCCAGCACAAGCCCGGCGAGCTCGCGAGCCCGCGCCGGCTCGACGACGGCGAGCTCGCGGACGTCCTGCGCGAGCGTGGCCCGCAGCTCGGCTGCGACGGCGTCCTGGGCCGCCGCGCTCGCTGGCGCCATCCAGGTGCGGACCGCGTGCCCTGGCCAACGGTCCGCGCGGCGTGCCGGCACGGTGTCGCCGCGAGACTCGGCCTCCAGGCTGTCTGCGCCCGCGTTGGCTGCGCCCGCGCTGGCGGCGTCCATGGACGCCGGCTCGTCCTGCGCCGCAGCGTTCACCCCGACGGCGGCGAGCAACGCGGCGGTCAGCGCGGTGGCGAGCAGCGTGGTGAGCGCCGTTCGCCGGGCGCGATGGGTGCTGCGGTGGGAACGGGACCGCGGGGCGCGGGGAAGGCTCATGGGCGACCTCGAACAGGGGGCGACGAAGCTGGGCGGCCTCTAGCCCAGCGTGGCGGCGGCGTCAGCAACAGCGTCCGGCTGCCCCGCTGTTCCGGAACGAGCACGCCCCGCCCGGGCTCACCTGGTGCATGAGGTGGAACGAAACGGGGCTGGTGGGCGTTTGATGTGGCGAAGGGGGGTCGTCGCCTCTCGGCACGGAGGGTCTCATGGAGCTCTGGCAGATTATCGTTGGGGGAACGCTCGCCATCCTGGCGGTCGTCTGCGCCGTCGTGCTTGTCTACTGCGTGTACCTGATGTTCGAGTGAGCGAGACTGGAGGCTGACGTTGGACCTCAGGTGGCGGTCAGGGATGCGTGAGATCTTCGCACTTCGGAGCATGAGTGTGTCAAGCCGCTGGTCGTGGGGCGCCGAGTTCGCTACAGCGTGGCAGGCGGCAGCGACGACGTGCACAGGGCCCCTGGGCTCGGTGGGTCGACGCACGGACCACGTCCTACAGGACCACGTCGTACAGGATCGAGGCACAGCGCGATGACTTCCGGACTACAGGCTGCCCGTCTGATCATGCTTGGCGACGACGCCGTCCTGGCGCCGCTCACTCCGACACTCGAGGGGTGCCTGCCGGGCGGGGTGCTCGCCGTGGCGCCCGATGACGTGCTCGACGACGACGTCGTGCTCGTCGGCGTCCCGGCGGGTGGTGACCCCGAGCTGGCGACCCTCGTCGCGGAGCTGTCCTCGCGATCGTCCGCGGGCATCGTCGCGGTGCTCGAGGCGGGATGCACGGCGGACGACTGGGACCGGGCGCTGCATGTGGCGCCGCTGGTGGTCTCGGCTGCCGCCTCGCCGGAGGAGCTCCGGGCGGCGGTCGGTTTCGCGGTAGCGGCGCGGCGCCGGCACGACCTGGCGCACCTGCGCGAGGAGAAGCTGGAGCTCACGCGACGGTCGATCGAGCAGATCTCGATGATCGACACGAGGACGGGTCTGTACAACCGCCGGTTCCTGATGGTGTCTCTTGAGGACGCTGTCGCGGCCGCTCGGCGCTACGGCCGGCCGCTGTCGCTGTGCGTCTTCGAGGTGCGCAATCACGCGGAGCTCGAGGCGCGTCACGGAGCGACGGGGCTCACGGGTGTGTACGAGCAGGTCGCCGACACCTTCTCGCAGACCCTTCGTGGGGCCGACATCGAGGCGTGGGTGGGTCGCGATCGGTTCGCGGTGATGCTGCCGGAGACGAACGAGGAGGGCGCCCGCCGCGTGGCCGAGCGGATCCGCGAGCAGCTGGGCCTGTGGTCGGAGCAGAGCGGTGTGACGCTGGAGCTGGTCAGCGGTGTCGCGACGGTGTCCGAGCAGACGCGGGACGCGGGCGACCTCATGAGCCAGGCCGAGAGTCTGCTGACGCGCTGAGTGTTCCGGGGCCGCGTCGGGAGCGCCATCTGGTGCGCGAGCGTCGAGCTTGCGCGGCCCGTCCGTCGTTGCGGCATTTTTCGTGCGGCGGCGGTGAAGCGTTGCAGTTCGCAGCGGTCACGGGCATGATGGGCGCGTGTATCGCCGCTGGTTCGCGGACGCTTGCGTTCGCTTGCGGCACCTTCCCCTGTGACCCGCCGGGCCTGGGGAGGGTCATACGTGCCGTTCGGGGTGAGTGGCACTCGGCCCGCGGTCAGGCGAACGATTCGATTCGACGGATCAGGCGGAGTCTCCGACAGGTCAGTTCCCCGGGTACCCGATGGTTCCCGTAACGAGGAGAGAGACGCGATGCGAATGAAGCCATGGTTGACAGCGCTGTGCGCGACGGCCGCCTTCGGGCTGGCGTCCGGTGCAGCCGCGCAGAGCGGCGTATCGGTGCAGCAGTTCGAGCCGCAGCCGAGCCAGTTCCGCAACTACTTCACGGTCGCAGCGCCGCAGGTTGTCGAGGCGTGGCGCTTCGAGCTGGGCCTGCTCGCGGACTACGCGGACGACCCGCTCGTGCTGCGTCGCTCCAGCGACGGGCGCCGCATCGAGGACGGCGACATCGTCGGCCAGATGATCACCACCAACGTGATGGGTGTGATCGGCCTGGGCGGCATCATGGACCTGGGTATCGCGGTCCCGATCGTGATGCTCCAGCGCGGCGACAGCCCGCTGGCCGGCGGTGGCACGCCGCTGGACGGTGACGGCCGCGCGCCTGTCGGCGTCGGTGACCTCCGCCTCGTGCCCAAGATCCAGCTCTACAACGCGGACACCATCGAGAACCCCGGCGGCTTCTCGCTCGGTCTCCTCGTCGACCTGACGCTGCCCACGGGCGACGCTGACCTCTACCGCGGCGGCGTCTTCAGCGCGGAGCCGCGCCTGCTGCTCGGCTACGGCGTAGGCAACTGGCTCGATATCGCCGCGAACGTCGGTTACCGCATCCGCGACGCTGCCCGCGTCGGGAGCCTCGAGATCGGCGATCACATGACCTACGGCCTCGCGTTCGACTTCGGGTTCGGCGCCGAGCGCGGCTACCGCCGCCTGTTCCACATCGTCCCCGAGATCTTCGGCGAGGTGGACTTCGGCTCCGACCAGATCCTCCGCGAGAACAGCCCGATGGAAGGCCTGCTCGGCCTCAAGATCTTCCCCACGGAAGACTTCATGGTCCAGGCCGGCATGGGCATGGGCTTCCTCGAAGGCTACGGCACGCCTGACTGGCGCGCCTTCGTCGGCATCGCCTTCTCGCCCGCAGTCAACCGTATTCGCGACCGCGACGAGGATGGCATCCCGGACGACGAGGACAACTGCCCCGACCACCCGAACCGTGACCAGTCCGACATCGACGGCGACGGCATCGGCGACGTCTGCGACGACGACATGGACGGCGACGGCATCCCGAACGACCAGGACAACTGCCCGCGCGTCCCCAACCCCGACCAGGCTGACCTCGACGGCGACGGCGTCGGCGACGCCTGCGACGACGACATCGACGGCGACGGCGTGCCCAACGCGCAGGACAACTGCCCGACGATCCCCAACCCCGACCAGTCCGACCTGGACGGCGATGGCGTCGGTGATGCCTGCGACGACGACATGGACGGCGACGGCGTCCCGAATGACCGCGACAACTGCCCGACCGTCCCCAACCCGGATCAGGCTGACCTCGATGGCGACGGCGTCGGCGATGCCTGCGACGACGACATCGACGGCGACCAGATCCCCAACGATCGCGACCTGTGCCCCTACGAGCCCGAGACCTACAACGACTTCGAGGACGACGACGGCTGCCCGGACGAAGGTCCCGACATCCGTGTCGACCAGTGCCGACTCGACCTGGGCGGCTCGACCATCCTGTTCGCGACCAACCGCGACACCATCCGGCCCGAGTCGTTCGAGCTGCTGAACCGTATCTCGCGGGTCCTGCAGCGTCGCTCCGACATCACCCGGATCCGGATCGAAGGGCACACCGACAGCCAGGGCCGCGCCGAGTACAACCGCGCCCTGTCCGACCGCCGCGCGAACTCGGTCATGACCTACCTCGTTGACCAGGGCGTTGACCCGGCTCGCCTGCAGGCCATCGGCTACGGTCCGGACCGCCCGATCGCCGACAACCGCACCAGCGGCGGCCGCGCGCAGAACCGCCGCGTCGAGTTCAACTTCATCATCCCGGGCTGCGACCACGTCGAGTAACCGGGCGACCGGTGCTTGCGGGGCCATGACCCCACGGACGGCCGCTGCGACCTCGCAGCGGCCGTCGCCGCTTTTTGCCGCACGGACCCGGCCTGGCTCGTCGCTCCGCCACGCAGACTGGAGAACGCCGCAAGCTGGAGGACGCCGCCAGCTGGAGGACGCCTGCCGCTCGACGGTGTTGTCCGCCGGCCGTCTCTGGCAGCGACGTGAGACCGTCAGCTACAAGCCTTCTTCTGCAGCAGGGGGTCGTCAGCAGCCGGGCTTCGCCAGCTGAGCAGGGCCTCGTCAGTTGCCTGGTCGGGTCAGCTGAGCAGGCCCGCGGCGCGGACCGCGCCGTGAACCCGGACCGCGTTCTCGCGGTACAGCCGCCGGAGCTGGCCCTCCGTATACCCACGGCGGAGCAGCTCCTGCGTGAGCACGACGAGGTCCCGGCAGTCCCGCTGATCGTTGGGGATGGACGGCAGCCAGCCGTCGTAGTCCGTGCCGATCGCCACGTGGTTGATGCCCGCGCGATCGACCAGGTAGTCGACGTGATCCGCGACGCAGGTCGTCGGAGCCCGCAGCCGCCCGGACAGGAAGATGGGCCCGAAGATCACCCCGATGGCCCCGCCCGTCGAGACAACCGCGTCGATCCCCTCGTCGTCGAGGTTCCGCGGGCTGTCGTGCACCGCGCGGGCGCCGGTGTGGGTGCACAGCACCGGGGCGGTGCTCAGGGCGCAGGCCTCGAGCACGCCGGCGGCGCTCACGTGGGCGACGTCGATCGCGATGCCGGCGCCGTTGAGGGTCTGCACGAGCTCACGGCCGAACCCGGTCAGGCCGCGCGCGCGGTTGGCGCCCAGGCCCATGGACGGCGAGACGGCGTCGTTCCGCGAGAAGTGTGCGAGCGTCAGGTACATGACGTCG
>ERZ869909.2941-NODE-2941-length-10459-cov-9.187343_pt1 | contig 10459 bp, 14 predicted proteins | sample MGYA00520892_ERZ869909 | MGnify/ENA primary metagenome ERZ869909 (study PRJEB32215, sample SAMEA104723947) | bioreactor metagenome | biome: bioreactor; feature: anaerobic bioreactor; material: water | place: China | collected 2015-03-12 ... | reverse complement strand
GCCGACGGGTCGCGGCGTACGGCGCGCGGCCCTTCGTGGTCCACGGCGAGCACGGCTTCGCGCTGGTCGCCCCGGCGATCCGTGCGAACCTCGCCGCCGCCGGCCTCGCCGCCGCCGAGGTCGCCCACCTCGGCCACGTCACCGACGACGCGCTCGCCCGCCTGGCGGCCCGCGTGGCGCAGGGGGGGCACGACGTCGTGGTCGGCGCCGGCGGCGGGCGCGTGCTCGACGCCGCCAAGGGCGCCGCCCACCTGGGTCGTGTCCCGTTCGTCGCCGTGCCCACCAGCCCAGCCACGTGCGCCGCGACGACCGCGCTCAGCATCGTCTACGACGCCGACGGCGTGTGGCGGGGGCCGTTCGCCGCGGCCCGCTGCGCCGACCTCGCGGTCGTCGACGGCGAGCTGCTCGGCGCCGCACCCGACCGGCTCCTCGCGGCCGGCGTCGCCGACGCCTGGTGCAAGGTCGTCGAGGTCCGTCGCGCCGCCCGCAGGACGGTGTCGGAGAGCGGACCCGACACCCTCCTCGGCGCGGCCCTGGCGCTCTGCGACGAACTCGCCCGGCTCGTCGAGCCTGCGACCGGCGCCCTCGCCGAGGGGCTCCCGACCGACCCCGCGACGCGCGCCGCCCTGGCCGAGGCCTGCGTCGTGCTCCCCGGCCTGATCGGCGGGCTGGCGGGCGAGGGCAGCAAGCTCGCCGCCGCCCACGCCGTGCACAACGCGCTGACGCGCGTCCCCGGTCACCACGACGCCCTCCACGGCGAACTCATCGCCTTCGGCATCCTCGTACAGCGCGCGCTCGAGGGCTCCGGCGACGACGAGCTGGCGGCGGTGGCGCGGTGGTTCGCCCGCCTCGGGATCGACCCCTCGCTCGCCGCGCTCGGCTGCGCCGCCTACGACGACGACCCCGAGCCGGTCCTGGCCTGGCTCCTGCAGGCCCCCGCGCTCATCCGCTCCTTCCCGACGGCGACCCGCAGCGGGCTGGCGTCCACGTTCGCGCGCGTCGACGCGGTCTGCGGCGACGTCGGTCGGTAGCGGCCGATGCACCGTACGCCCGTGGAGCCGCGAACCATGGAGCGCCGTCGATCGTGTCGGCGACGAGGCGCTCCCCACGATGCAAGGCGACGACGCCCCGAGCGCCCTCAGCCCACCCCCGGATCGAACGCCGGGTAGGTGAGCGGCGACATCTCGTCGACGTCGCGGCCGGCCCAGTCGCCGACGTGCATCCGCGGCCACATGCGCTCGCCCTCGCGCTGCAGCCGGTCCGCCACGGCGCGCTCGTCGGCGTTCAGCACCACCCGCTCCCGCATCACCCAGCGGCCGTCGACCATCGCGTCGAGCAGGTCCTCGGCCTGCGCGGAGTAGACCAGGTTCCGGATCGGGTCGCGCAGCGGCACCATGAACAGCGAACGCAGGTTCCAGGCCAGCAGGTCGGCCTTGCAGCCGGGCGCGATGCGCCCCAGGTCGGGACGGTGCAGCAGCCGCGCGCCGCCGAGCGTGGCGGCGTCGAAGACGTCGCGGGCGGTGGAGACGTCGCTCTGGCGCTTGCTGAGCTTGCCCATCACGGCCGCCCAGCGGAGCGCCTCGATCATCGACTGCACCGCGGTGTCGGTCCCGAGCGTCATGGTGATCCCGCGCGCGACGTAGTCGGCGAAGGACTCCATCATCACGCCCCGGCGCGCGAACACCCACGGGCAGTGGGCGACGGCCGTGCCGGACTCGGCCAGCAGCCGCAGGTCGTCGCCCGCGAACTGCACCCACGAGTGGCCGGCCGTGAGCAGCGCGTGCCCCAGGATCGTCCACTCGCCGAGGAAGCCGATCCGGTCCAGCCACTCGATCGGCGTGAGCGCGTGCCGGCGCATCATCTCGTCGAACTCGAACACCGACTGGCTGGCATGGAGCGCGAGCGGCACCTGCAGTTCGCGTGCGGCCTGCTTCGACGCGCGCAGCAGCTCCTCGGTGCAGGTGTCGACCTGGGCCGGCGACAGGAAGCCCTGGATGCGCCCGTCGGCGCGGCCGCGCAGGCGCTCGACGAGGGCGAGCGCCGCCTCGAAGTCGCGCATGCCCTGCGCCTCGTCCCACTCGTAGCGCACCGAGCGGCCGTCGTCGCTGTACCAGTGGCCCGAGCGGTAGCCGTCGGCCACGTAGGCGCGCAGACCCGTGCGCTCGGCCGCGTCGGCCACGAAGTCGCCGATGCCGCCGATCTCCATGACGGTGGTGGTGCCGGTCCGGAGCAGCTCGACCATCGAGTACTCGACGCAGGCCTCCATCATCGTCCGGTCGTTGGCGGCGGCGCGCGCGGGCAGCATGTCCGGCAGCGCGGAGTACTGGAACTGACGCTTGCCGACGTCCTCGATCAGCGACTTGTCGAGCGGCGACCCCGAGAGGTGCGTGTGGGTGTTGATGAACCCGGGCGTCAGGAGCCTGTCGCGCAGGTCGATCGTCTCGTCGACCGGCCCGTCGGCCGTGGGGCCGACGTGGACGACCCGGTCGTCCTCCAGCACCACGACGCCGTCGTGGAGAACGGCGTGCGAACCGAGTTGGAACGCGATCACGATGCCTGCGTCGAGGCGGATGCGGTGTCCCATGGTCGGCCTCCTCACGGTGGCGGGGGGGTGGCGACGAGGCCGTCGGTCCGGTGCGGGCCGAGTTGGTGACTTGGGCGCCGCGGTCTCGGACCAGCGCCGTGCGCCGGAGCGCCGACGACGCTCGCGCGGTCGTGGCGTGCGGCCTTACGCTACCGCGGGCTGGCGAGGACGACCGCCGGCGTCGTGCGGTGGCGCTCGTCGAGGCTGCGACCGGCGAGCCGAGGTAACGCCCGTCCATCCATGCCATGAATGAATGTCATTCACCGCGTGGATGATGTGCAGATACGGGACGTCCTTGGGTCGCCACGAGGAAGACCCCTTCTTCGAGACGCGGACCGCGAGGCGCGGGTGCTCGACCCCCGTGCTCGACGCAGCACGCAAGCATCGCGGCCCCGAACCCCTACCCCTACGGTTCCGCCACCGTCCACGGATCGACGACCGCGACGCCCAGCTGCGCGAAGCCGCGCCCGTTGCGCGTCGCCACCGCCAGGCCGTGCTGGGCGGACGTGGTGGCGATCAGCGCGTCGACGGCGCCGACCGGCGTGCCGCCGGCGCGAGGCAGGCGTCGATGGTGGGCCCCGAAGCGACGCGGATCCGTCACCACGTGCGCGGCTTCGGTGAGACCCGGACGTGCGAACGCTACGGCGTCGCCCCGCCGGTGGACCTCGTCCCCGTTCAGCCCGTGATGAGGATCCGCTCGTCGCCGAAGCGGGCGCTCACCTCGAGCTCGCCGCCGAGCGCCTCGAGGTAGGCGCGCAGGGTCTCGAGCTGGGTGTGATCGATGGCGCCCCGCTCGATTCGCGAGACGCGCGACTGAGACACCCGCAGCCGCTCCGCCACCGCCACCTGCGTCATGCCGAGCGACGCCCGGAGCTCGGCCAGCCGGTGAGCACGCACTTCGGCCAGCTCGCGCAGGCGCGCCAGCTGGCGCGCCCTCGCGGCGGCGACCCGGGGCTCGTCCAGCCGACCTTCCGCCACGGCCTCCGATCGGAGCTCCTGCCAGGTCCGGCCCATTGCGCCACCTCCCCTTTCTCGCGGTCGCCTCAGGGATCGTCCTCGCTGGCGAGCCACGACGCGTACCGCGCCTCCGCCAACCGGATGCCCTTGCGGTACCACTCGCGCCAACGTCCTGCCTTGTCCCCCGCGACCAGCACGACCGCGCGCCGCTGCGGATCGAACACGAACAGCAGCCGAACCTCGCTCCGCCCACGCGAACCCGGCCGCAACTCCTTGAGGTTCGCCAGGCGCGACCCACGCAGGGTGTCGACGAGCGGCCGCCCGAGGCTTGGCCCGAACTCCGCGAGCAGGTCGAGCGCGGCGGCCACCTGCTCGGCGGTCCGGGGGTCATCCTGCAGGAGGACCTCGTACCACGCTGCGACGGGATCGAGGAGGACGAGCTCCCACGCCGCCATGCCAGTATACCTCACAAGTTCTATGCCCCCTGGGTCATCCGGCGGCATCGCCAGCCCACGACGGGCACCCGCAACAACGATGCCGCCCACCGAACGCGATGAACTGCCCCAAGCCCGTGGTCACACGCTCAGACTGCACGCGACGCGGTGCAGCAGCCATGACCCAGGGCATCGCGGCCGAGCAGCGCTCGGCAGGCGCCGGTGCGCGGCAGCTTGCCGTTCGTGGACGCGATGTCGACCTTGCGGCACCTGCCCGCCGGGCGCCGCGACGTGGTCTTCGGTGACCTGGCGATGGCGGGGCCTACCCGGCCGCGCAGCAGGTGCTACCCGCTCCGAGTCAGCGTACGGACCGGGGTGACGCGGGCAGCCGCTGCGCGCAGCGCACCTCGATGCGCCAGACTTCGGGAACCTACCCCTGAAGGTCGGCGAGCAGCAGGTCCAGGGCCGCCCGGGGCGGCAAGACCACGGTGCCGCCGATCGCGCGCCCGAACAGCGACCCGAAGTGCCGGCGGTCGCCCGTCACCAGCACCGTCGCCCGACAACCGAGGGCCGCGGCCAGGACCGGGCGGTCCTTGGCGGGAAGCGCGACGGCGATGCGGTCGACCAGCCGTGCGTCGGCCTCCACGACGATGCCGACCGAAGTGATCGAGCGCTCCCAACGACCCAACGCCTCGGGCGCCTTGACGCGAAGGTTGCGCGTGACCTCGGCGACGACGAATGCCGAGGTCACGAGTTCGCACGCGCCGACCCCCGCGAACGCAAGGAGGTTGGAGGCGGCGCCCTCGCGACGCAGGGCAGCGCTGAAGAGCACGTTGGCGTCCAGGAACAGCCGCATCGACCCTCAACCGCGCCGGAGCGCCGCCAACGCCGCCTCGACGCGAGCCGCCAGGTCGGGCGTCAGCTCGTCCTCTTCCAGGAACGCCGCGATGCGCGCGTCGTCGTACAGCTCGATCGGCGCTACGCCTGCGGGCCGAAGGACGATGGCGCCGTCGTCGGTCGTGTCGACGATGAGCCAGTGCTCCCCCCGGAGGTGCAACGCGTCCAGCACCGCCTTGGGGATGGAGACCTGCCCCTTCTTCCCGAGCTTGACGACGTTCATGTCGTCCATCTTACCAGCTTCCGGAAGCCCGGATTCCGGAGGCCGGAGACCGTGGCGTCGTTCTTCACGCCTGGGGCTCCTCGTCATCCTTGGAGCGTAGCGGCGCCGCGTGCGTCCACGTCGTCGCCCTCGGCAGGAATCAACGGATCGTGGGGAGGGGGCGGCTCGATCCGATCGACCGCATCACCCACCCGCGAGGCCTCGGTGCCGGAGGCTGACCGGTACGCAGAGCCACGCCCCGAACGCCATCCCTGCCTTACCCCGCCAGCCGTCGCACGCGACCGCGCGAGGAGCCGCCGGAAGACCCGGCGGCCGCGCGAGGGCGAGGTCGGACGGGGCTAGGACCTGAGGGCAAGGGGGTACCCATCCTCGGGCGAAACGGAGGTGCTCGTCGCGGCTTCGACCAACGCGTATCGCGACCGATCACCCATGCGATCGACGAAGGCCGTTCGCGGTGTGCGGACCACGAGTGGTCAGCCCTCGTGCACCACACCGACCTCGGCGGCCACCGCGGCCAACCGACGGTCGAGCGTCCAGATCGGCACGCCGGCCAGCATCGCCGAGGCGAGCAGCTGCACGTCGACCCAGCCGATGCCGCGGCCCATGAGGGCGCGGCGCTCGATGAGCGCCAGCACCTCATCGACGCTGGCGACGGGCGTCGTCGGCAGCGCGCGCAGGAGCTCGAGCACGATGGCGCGGTCCGAGAGCCGGCCGCACGCCAACTCCCCGATCACCCACGGATGCGTCCACACCTCGGCGCGTTCCAGGGCGGCCGCGAGGTGGGCATCGCCCTCACGCAGGTGGCGCACCCAGACCGAGGTGTCGACCAGCATCACGCGTCGCCGCCGCGCCTGCGGGGCACGGGCTCGAGGTCGGGCTGCGACCCGCCCAGGCGCGCGAGGCGACGCGCGCTCTCGCGTTCGATCAGGGCACGGAGCCCGGCGTGGAGCAGCGCCGTGCGCTCGGTCACCCCCGTCAGGCGGGCGGCCTCCGCCAGTAGGTCGGCGTCCAGGTTCACGGTGGTGCGCATCGTTCGACCTCCTGAGCATCATTCTCGGCATCAGATGATGCCTCATCAAGTGCCTCGGGGTCGCCACCGGCAGCGTCGGCGGATGCTGGTACCGGATCCATGCCACCCATCGTCCTGCGCCGAGTCCGGCGAGCACCCGGGAAGGCGGCGGAAGCCTACGCGGACCCGGCCGCGGAAGCGCCCATCCTGCCGCGCCATGACGTCGCGGCGGGACTCGGCTCCGACACCGACCCGTGTCGCCACCGCCACGACTCCTGCACGACCGCTACGACGCCGGTCTCGAGGTCGACGCCATCGTCGAAACGCTCGACGATGCCTGGGCCGCGTTCGAGATCGAGTTGGGCCATGCCCGTCTCGACGGAGCTGCCGCGAACCTGCTGAAGTACGCGGGTCGCGTCGACGACCGACGCACCGGCCAGCGGGCACGCCTCGTGGTGATCACCGGCACCGGCTAGCGAGAGGCCGGCCCGATGGTTTGCCGATGGCGCGGATCGGCGCCCTCCACCGAGCCGGGAACGACGACGTCCTCGCCGACGTCGTGGACCGGGGACTCCCGCCTCGTCGTGGGCCACGCCCGTCTCGTACCGGGCCCGCCGGACGACGTCAGGGTCCGTACGCGCGCACGAAGGCATCGTCTCCGCCAGCGTTGGCGCCCACGAGGACGCCGCTGGTGCGGCCGGCGACGTAGACGTCGCCCTCGGCGTCGGTGGCGATGCCGTTGGCGACATCGGCCCCGCCGGTGCCGAACTGGCGGGTCCAGCGGAGGTCGCCGCTACCGTCGAACGCCCGGACGAAGGCATCGGAGCCGCCCGCGCCGGCCCCCTCGAGGACGCCGGTCGTGTAGCCGGTGACGTAGACCCTGCCGGCGGTGTCGGTGGCGACGCCGTAGGCGACATCGACCCCGGCGGTACCGAACTGCCGAGTCCAGCGAAGGGCGCCACCCCCGTCGTACGACCGGACGAAGGCGTCCTCGAAGCCGGCGTTGACGCCGAGGGCCTCGAGGGAGCCCTCGGTGCTGCCGACGACGTAGACGTTGCCGCTGGCGTCGGTGGCGACGCCTTCGGCATAGTCCCAACTACCGGTACCGAACTGACGGGTCCAGCGGATCTCGCCGCCACTGTCGTAGCTGCGCACGAAGGCGTCGATCGCTCCAGCGTGGGCGCCCTCGAGCAGACCTTGGACGTGGCCGGCGACGTACACGTTGTCGTTGGCATCGATGACGATGCCGGTGGCATCGTCGGCGCCGCCGGTGCCGAACTGGCGGGTCCAGCGAAACACACCGTTGGCGTCGTAGGAGCGGACGAAAGCGTCGAGGCCGCCTGCGTTGGAGCCTTCCAGGGCACCGCTGGTGGAGCCGACGACGTAGACGTTGCCGCTGGTGTCGGTGGCGACGGCCGTGGCGACGTCCTCTCCGCCGGTCCCGAACTGGCGGCCCCAGCGGAACACGCCGTCGGCGTCGTAGGCACGGACGAAGGCGTCGAACGTGCCGGCGTTGGCCCCCTCCAGGGCGCCCGAAGTGTAGCCGGCCACGTACACGTTGCCATCGCCGTCCGTGGCCACGCCGCGGGCGCGGTCCTCGCCGCTGGTCCCGAACTGCCGAGTCCAGAGGATCTCGCCGGTTCGGCCGTAGGCACGGACGAAGGCGTCACTGTCACCCTCGTGAGCGCCCTCCAGGGCGGCGAAGGTGTCCCCAACGAGGTACACGCTGCCGATGGCGTCGGTGGCGATGCCGTGAACGGCATCGGCGGTGCCGGTGCCGAACTGGCGGGTCCAGCGCACGACGCCGGGTGGATCGATGGTCAGCGTGATCGTGTCGCTCTTCGTAGCGTCGACGACGCTGGTGGCCGTGATGTCGGCCGTGCCCACGCCGCGGCCGAGCGCCGTGCCCGTCGCATCGATCGTAGCGACGTCCTCGTCGCTGCTACGCCAGGTGACGTCGCGGTCGACGCCGACCGTGGCGACGACCGTGGCCGTCAGGGACCGCGTGTTGCCCACGGCGACGTTGCGATCACCGCCATCGATGGTCACGCTGCTGACGCCTCCGCCGGTGGAGGGGCAGGCGACGAGGACGAGGACGAGGACAGCACCGACGATGACGCGCGCGGGGACGAGACGCATGCGAATCCTCCGGTCGAGCGCGGACATCGCGTCGCGGGAACGGGTCGGAGACGGCGCGCTCGTCGTTGTGCACCCATGATAGACCCTTCGACGACGGAGGCGCCTTCGCCTTCGGCGCCGTCGTCGTGATCGCAACAGGGACCTCACGCGGTGGCCGCCGCGTCGACGATCGCCGGCCATGGAGGGCCCGCCCCGCCACCGGTCGCTCAGTGGTCTGGCTCGCCAGCCGGCGCCGCGCGCCTCAGCCGGCGCGTGTTCCTCGTGGCGTGACCCAGCAGTTGCTCCCACGTGTCCGGTGGGTCACCGGCAGCGAGCATGCGCCGGAACACCTCGTACGCATCGGTCTTCGAGCCGTAGGCGCGCCGACTGCGGTCGTCGTTGACCCACACGTAGATGATGGTGTTGTCGTCGCTGCCGTACCGGAAGAAGAGCCGATACTGCTGGAAGAAGACGGCGCCGAACCAGTGCGTGACCTCGCAACCGAGCGTGTCCCCCTGCCGAACCGCCGCCCGCGTGGGGTCTTGTGGGATGACGTCGAACGCGAGGTTCGTGATGGCGGCGAGGCGCTTCGCGGCGTGCGATCGGACGTAGTTCCTTGGATCGCGCCTGCGCGCCCGCTCGGCGTCAGCGACGAGCGCCTCGAGTTGCTCGAGGAACAGGCCGTGCGCGTACAGCCGCCAGCCGTTGACGACGGGTGGAGCGTCTGCTTCGACGGTCATCCCCCATCGGCGTCCAGCGGAGCGTCGAGATCGACCTCGACGCCGGCCGACAACTCGCGTGCGCGGTCGATGAGGTCGACGGGGATTGCGCGGAACCGCTGCGGGTGCTGCCGCGCGTCGGCCTCGACGAAGTCGAGGAACCCCCCGACCAGGGGATCACGTGGCTCGATCGTGACCCGCGTCATGACGACGGTGTCGTCACCGCGGAGGGAGAACCGAACCTTGTCGCTTGGGCTCAGCTTCCGTGCACGGCGAATGGGCCGCGGGATCGTGGTCTGGCCGCGACTCGTGAGCGTGCTCTCGACGCTCAAGACCTCGTTCGCCTCGCGCTCGCGGGGGGTCGGCATGGCATCTCCCCTCCCTCGCCAGGGTCATGCGTTTGCATGACCGCCTTCGAACCGCGCCGACGGTGCGGTACGCACCCACGCCTCGTGCCGCGCCTCTCGATGCACGCATGCGGATCCACCGCGCTGGTCACGAAGGCAGCGGACCGACCACGGGATCACGCCGCGATCCTCGCGATCTCCGACCGCTCAGCCCTCGCGCCAGTCCTCGACGCTCAGCCCGATGACGCGCCGGAACTCCCGCACGTTGCCCGTCACCACCACGCGCTCCTCGGAGAGCGCGTGGGCCGCGATCCACAGGTCGTTGGGCCCGATGGGTGACCCAACGCGTTCGAGGGAGCGACGCACGGCGAGGTCGCCAAGGCCTCCTCGCCCACCGTCGCGACGTGCCGCGCGACCGCGCCGCCAGGGTCGCGGACCAGCATCGAGAGCGTGTCGGTGTCGAGCAGGTAGCCGGCGACGTCACACGACGGGCTCGTCGAGCGGCAGGAGGTCATCGTCGCCGACGTCGGGGAAGGGGACCTCCAGCGGCTCGAGGGTCGCCAACCACGGCAGCAGGCCCGCGCGGGGCATCGGGACGAGGGTGAGCACACCATCCTCGCGGCGCAGCAGCGCCTCGTCGGCATCGAGCTCCCACCTTCGCGGGATCCGCACCGCCTGGTTGCGGCCGTTGCGGAACAGACGGACACGACGTTCCTCGGGCATGGCGATCGCCTCCTCGCTCCGATGACAGTACATGCCACGGCCTGTGCCGCGTCCAAAGGGCGGCTCGATCCGACGTACCGCATCACCTACCCACGGAGCCTCGTCGATGCGACCGTCTGAGCGTTGCGGACAACGCGCGCCATCCCTACGATCCGAGCCGTCACGGGGAAGATGGGGCATCCCGCAAGGCGACGTCGAGACGCTTCCCGACTGCGGCCGTGGATGGCACCGGTCAGCCGCGCTCGACCAGCCGCCCCGTAACGTACTTGTGCAGGATGCTCGCGATGAGCGTCTGGTACGGGATCCCCTCGCGCAGCGCGAGCGCCTGGATGTCGCGCACGTCGGCGGACGACAACCGGATGCTGACGCGACGATCCTTCGTCCCGGTCGCCCGGGCCGCCGCACGCAGCTTCTCGATCTCGTCCTTGCTGGCGACCGACGCCAGCTC
>ERZ869909.2940-NODE-2940-length-10459-cov-20.553843_pt1 | contig 10459 bp, 11 predicted proteins | sample MGYA00520892_ERZ869909 | MGnify/ENA primary metagenome ERZ869909 (study PRJEB32215, sample SAMEA104723947) | bioreactor metagenome | biome: bioreactor; feature: anaerobic bioreactor; material: water | place: China | collected 2015-03-12 ... | reverse complement strand
AGAATTTGCATTATAAAACCACGAACCGTTTTAACGGTTTAACATAACAGCATTTGAATTTTTGATATACAAATCGAGGTCTTCAATTAAAAAATAATTATTTTTATAACTTCAACTTGGTATTATTTTCTATCGGCTTTGAATTAATTTATTTTGTCACATTCATTTAATAAAATATGGATTCATGCAATTTGGGCCACTAAAGAAAGACAGCCTATTAACAGTCATTCTATAGAAAAAGATATTCATCAATTTATTAATCAGCAATTAAGGGAAATGGGATGTCCTGTCAGAATCATTAATGGCATGCCGGATCACATTCATTGTTTGTTTTTACTCAATCCCAAAAAGTCAATTGCGGAAGTGATTAAACAAATAAAAGGTAGTAGTTCACATTATGTAAATCAAAATAACCTGATTCCTGAAAAATTTTCCTGGCAAACAGGTTATGCTGCCTATTCAGTTTCTGAGTCGGTGGTTGAAAGGGTGTTTCACTACATTCAAAATCAAAAAACACATCATAAAAAGAAATCTTTTCAACAGGAATATGATGCGTTTTTAAAATTATATGGCCTTCACAAAGAGCAATAACGAAAATTAAAATGGTTAAAACCATTTTTATATCATCGAATTATTATCACAGGCATTTGTGTGTCATCTTGTCACTTCAGTCTAATTGGTACTTTTTTTGCCATACCCACCCCAAACACTAATAAACAGAAATACCATGACAAAAGGAAACATTAATGTATCGGTAGAAAATATCTTTCCGTTAATTAAGAAGTTTTTATACAGCGACCACGAGATTTTCTTGCGTGAGCTCATTTCAAATGCCACAGACGCCACATTAAAGTTAAAGCACCTCACCTCGATTGGAGAGGCTAAAGTGGAATATGGGAACCCCTTTATTGAAGTTAAAATCGACAAAGACAACAAAACCCTGCACATTATTGATCAGGGAATTGGGATGACAGCTGATGAAGTTGAAAAATACATCAACCAGATTGCCTTTTCCGGTGCTGAAGAGTTTATCGAAAAATACAAAGACAAAAATGGCAAAGACGCCGGTATCATCGGGCATTTTGGTCTTGGGTTCTACTCGGCTTTTATGGTAGCCAAAAAAGTGGAGATCATTACTAAGTCATATACTGATGCCCCTGCGGCTCACTGGACGTGTGACGGTTCGCCGGAATTTTCTCTTGAAACCGCAGATAAAACAGAGCGCGGTACCGAAATCATCCTGCACATAGCTGATGACAGCGAAGAGTTTTTAAAAGAAAGCCGCATCCGTGAATTGTTGGTGAAATACAACAAGTTTATGCCGGTTCCCATCAAATTTGGAACCCGCACTGAAACCTTACCAAAACCGGAAGGCGCCAAGGAAGATGACCCCGCTCCAACCCAGGAAGTGGACAACATCATCAATAACCCTAACCCTGCCTGGACAAAAATGCCCACAGACCTCAAGGACGAAGATTACAAAAACTTCTACCGCGAGCTCTACCCTATGCAGTTTGAAGAGCCGCTATTCAACATCCACCTTAATGTGGATTATCCTTTTAACCTGACCGGGATTCTTTATTTCCCAAAGTTAAACCACGAGATGGTGGCACAAAAAGACCGCATTCAGTTGTACCAGAACCAGGTGTTTGTTACTGACAATGTAGAAGGTATCGTCCCCGACTTTTTGACTATGTTACGCGGTGTAATCGACTCACCGGACATTCCCTTAAATGTTTCAAGAAGTTATTTGCAGGCTGACGGCGCCGTAAAGAAAATATCCAGTTACATCACCAGAAAAGTAGCAGACAAGCTCACCTCCCTGTTTAATGACAACCGTGAAGATTTTGAAAAGAAATGGGACGACATCAAAATTGTGATTGAATATGGAATGCTTTCCGAAGAAAAATTCTTTGAAAAAGCACAGAAGTTTGCCTTGTATCCCACAGTAGACGGCACTTATTTCACCTATGATGAACTGGTTGAAAAAATCAAAGCCAACCAGACTGATAAAGATGAAAAGCTTGTGATTCTTTACGCCAAAGATAAAGATGCACAGCACGCCTATATTTCTGCAGCCAAAGACAAAGGCTATGAAGTGTTGTTGCTCGATTCGCCTATCGTGCCTCACCTCATCCAAAAACTGGAAGCTGAAAAAGAAAAAGTAAGTTTTGTGCGTGTGGACGGTGACCACATTGACAACCTCATCAAAAAAGACGATGCTGCAATCTCAAAGTTAAATGACGAGGAAAAAGAAACCTTAAAAACCACTCTGGAAGAAATCGTGCCCAAAGAAAAGTTTTCAGTACAACTGGAGGCCATGGACAGTAACGCCAATCCGTTTGTGATTACACAGCCGGAATTTATGCGCCGAATGAAAGAGATGAGCCAGACCGGAGGCGGTGGTATGTTTGGAATGGGGAATCTACCGGAAATGTACAATCTGGTGGTGAATACCAATCACGAACTCGTTTCGGAAATTCTCAATACCAAAACCCAAAAGAAAAAAGAACGTCTGATAAATCAAGCCTTGGATTTGGCTAAACTCTCTCAAAACCTGCTTAAAGGCGAAGAATTGACGGCGTTTATTAAACGGAGTTATGAGTTGATTAAGTAAAAACCCGGTTTTTGAAAAACTAAAACCCTTAAAGATACCCGCCTGCGCGGGTATTTTTTTTCGGCAAAGTCCTTGATAGTTAAAATATAATCATCAATAAATTATATCATTATGAAAACACTATTACTTAGTCTTGGCCTTTTGTTGACATTTCAGTTTGGTTATTCCCAAACCATTCAAAATTCCAGCTACAGCACCACCGGTTACATCAAAAGCGACGGCAGAATTCAAAATTCAAGTTACAGCACTGTTGGTTACATCAGGGATGACGGACGGATTCAAAACAGCAGTTACTCCACTATTGGTTACATTCGCGATGATGGCCGGATTCAAAACAGCAGTTACAGCACTGTAGGTTATGTGAGGGATGACGGGCGTGTACAAAACAGCAGTTACTCAACCATTGGTTATGTGAGGGATGATGGCAGGGTGCAAAACAGCAGCTATTCAACAATAGGATATGCCCGAGGTGTTAAAAAAGAATGGGCTGCAGTTGTTTTTTTCTTCTTTCATTTTAATTGATGTACCCTTTTTGCGCTTGTTAATTGTTAAACTTTCGGATAAATTCTTAATATTTGTAACTTCAACCTTTTTAGAACAACTAACAGTTTCAACTTTTAAAACCCGAACATGAAAAAACTTTTTGCTCTCTCACTCTTCTTATTTGTCGGAATTCTTTACGCACAAACCGATAAAGACCTCGCTGCTGAATTTATTACGAAAGAAAAAATAGAAGGCCACATTTACTTTCTGGCCAGTGATGAACTCAAAGGCAGGGATACAGGTTCTGATGAAATTAAAATCGCCTCACAGTATATTGCCAATCAGTTACGGTCTTATGGTGCCAAGCCGGTTCCAGGTGCAGATGGTTATTTTCAGTATGTCCCCTTTGACCTCACTACAGCTGCAACAACCAGGGAAATTTCATTTAACGGTAAAAAGACTGAAACCGCTCCCCTCCCTTTTTTGGGCGGAAATATAACGCATAACGGAGATGTTGTTTTTGTCAATTACGGTCTTGCAGATGATTATAAGGGGAAAAACGTAAAAGGCAAATTTGTTGTTTTCAAGTCGGGTAGTGAGACTGCAAGGTCGCCTCAGGAAATGTTTAACCTCTTAGGGGATAAAAGAGATATAGCGGCTCAAAACGGAGCCAGAGGGGCCATCGAATTGGTGGACATCAACCCTATGATTTGGGGGTTTGTGGAACACGCTTTTGGGGAAGACCGAATGACTTTGGCCGGTGATGAAGAAGAAGATGACGGTAGCTTTAGCTATTTATGGGTTTTAGACCCCGGAAATGTAATCGCAAAAGAACTTGAAGGCAAAAGAAATAACAAAGCTGAACTCTCTGTTTCAGGAATTGAAAAAACTAAAATCTATTGTCGCAATGTTGTGGCAATGATTGAGGGCACAGACCCAAAGCTTAAAAATGAATATATCATCTATGGTGCTCATTATGACCATGTGGGAATAGGCAAACCCGATGCCACAGGTGATTCTATCTACAATGGCGCCCGAGACAATGCTGTGGGAACGGCAACCGTTTTATTGATGGCTGAGAATTTGGGCAAATACCCCACAAAACGCAGTGCATTGTTTATACTTTTTACGGGGGAAGAAATGGGGCTTTTAGGTAGTCGTTATTATGTTGATAATCCGCTACTCCCATTAAATCAAATGGTGTATACTTTGAACAGCGACAACGCCGGTTATAACGACACCTCGCTCGTAACAATTTTTGGTATGTACCGCACCAATATGAGCGACCATTTTAAAACAGGTGCTTCTGCATTTGGTTTAACAGCCATCGATGACCCTGCTCCGGAAGAAAACCTGTTTGACCGAAGTGACAACGTAAACTTTGCCATGAAAGGAATACCCGCACCCACTTATTCAATGGGCTTCACATCGTTTTCAGGAACATTAACCGAAACCTATCATCAACCCAGTGATGTTGCACATACTATTGATTATGATTATTTGGTGAAGTTTTTCAAATCCTATGTTTTAACCGGAAGGCTAATTGCAAATGATCCTCAAAGACCATTCTGGACCCCCGGTGATAAATATGAAGAGGCAGGCAAAGAACTATATAAGAAGTAGATTTGAGATTCGAGATTTGAGATGTGAGACGTGAGATGTGAGACGGGTGACCGAAGACGGGTGCCGGTGTACGTTGTACATCCCTGATATAGGTTGACCACTTAGACAATCAGAGCACTTAGAATCACTAAGATTACTTTTATTGTAAATTACACAAAGGTTTAACAAAGTGTAATATGGGATTTAACTTATATCCCTTAATTTTGAAAGTCTAATATCTAAAATCTAAAGTCTAATATCTAAAAAACATGACCAACAACGACATACTCAAGAAACTTCGTGTAGCATTAAAACTCACCGATGATGATATTGTTAAAATCATGGGGCTGGTGGACTTTCAGGTTTCTAAAGCTGAGCTGGGTGCATTGTTTCGCAGGGATGACCACCCCAAGTATATGGAATGTGGCGATCAGTTTTTGAGGAATTTTCTCAATGGATTAATCATTTACCGACGAGGCCCTAAACCGGAAAAGAAAGAAACAGGCCCAAAAAAGACAAAGTCCTCTTCCGTTAAAGAAAAAGGACTTCATCCTAAAAAATTAGGGATAAAAAAAGGAAACTAAATCTTTGCAAACGTAAGCAGGTCAATGCTTCCATCACCGCCACTCACGTGTTTTAAATCAATGAGGACTGAGGTAACGTTTTCAATGCGCCAGTCTTCACTGATTTCTTCAAAAGGCCCACTACTGGCATTAAAGTTTAAAATAAACTTAGAGCCACTACTGCTGCTACTGGAGGTTGTCCAAGTTCCGGAAACTGTATTGGTTCCATTAGTCGCTGATACGGTTCCGTTTTCACTAAATGTAAATGCATAACCGGTAAAATGGTGGGTCTGGTTATTTCCATCTTCTACAAAACTACTTACACGCCAGGCACCTGACTTAATTGAAGTTTCTAACTGAACGATTGTAGAGTTGTTGTTGGAATTTGAATCATCATCTGAATTGCAGGAAATCAGCATACCCGCAATAAAGAATGAACACAGTACAAATACAAAATTGTTTTTCATATTGAATGAATGTTGAAATAAATTAATAAAACGGTTAAATCATTTCCCCCGAAAACCAATGGAGTTCTATTCGGGCACTAAGTAAAGGATGACAGTCAAGTGTAGAATTATGTCATAAACCGCTTGTATAATTTCACAACGTAGAATTGTATTAAAAAGTATTTTTTAGTAATCATTTACATACGTTGTGGTACTTCTATACCTAAAAGTTTAAACGCCGAAGCAATAACATCACCCACTTTTTTGGAGAGGGTTACCCGAAACTGGCGTTTATCTGCTTCCAGTTCAGCAAGTATAGGCACGCTTTGATAAAAGGAATTGTATGCTTTTACCAGTTCATAAGTATAATTGGCCACCAATGCCGGACTATAAGTTGAAGCGGCATTTTGAATCACCTCCGGGAAAAGTTCCAGTTGCTTGATGAGTTCCTTTTCTTTTGGGTGCATTTCGATTACTTCCGGTAAAGTGTACACAGAGTTCTTGTCTTTTCTGAGAATGGATTGAATGCGTGCATAAGTATATTGTATAAATGGCCCTGTGTTGCCTTGAAAGTCAACTGATTCTTCAGGGTTAAAAAGAATTCTCTTTTTGGGGTCCACTTTAAGAATATAATATTTTAAAGCACCCAAACCAATGGTACTGTATAAAGATTCTTTTTCGCCTTTGGTATAACCGTCAAGTTTACCGAGTTCTTCTGAAATCTCCTTGGCGGTTCTGGTCATATCTGCAATGAGGTCATCGGCGTCAACAACGGTGCCTTCACGGCTTTTCATTTTTCCGCTTGGAAGGTCCACCATACCATAACTCAAATGAAACAGGTTTTCTGCCCAGCTGTAGCCCAATTTTTTAAGGATGAGAAACAACACTTTAAAATGGTAATCCTGCTCATTGCCCACGGTATATACCATTCCGCCCACATCGGGATGATCTTTTACACGCTGAATGGCCGTTCCAATGTCCTGAGTCATATACACCGCTGTGCCGTCACTGCGTAAAACGATTTTTTCGTCCAGCCCTTCATCAGTGAGGTCTATCCATACACTGCCGTCATCTTTTCTGAAGAAAACTCCTTTATCAAGGCCTTCAGCCACAACATCCTTTCCTAACAGATAGGTATTGCTTTCATAATAGTATGAATCAAAATCAACTCCAATATTTTTATAGGTCACTTCAAAACCATCATACACCCAGCCGTTCATCATTTCCCAAAGTTGTACTGTTTCGGGGTCGCCGGCTTCCCATTTTCTGAGCATTTCCTGAGCTTCCAGAAGGAGTGGTGCCGTGTTTTTGGCCTCTTCTTCGGTTTTGCCTTCCTGCATCAGGAGGCTGATTTCCTTTTTGTATTCCTGATCAAATTTTACGTAGAAATTACCCACAAGCTTATCGCCTTTCAGACCGGAGCTTTCAGGGGTTTCCCCGTTTCCGTATTTCTTCCACGCCAGCATACTTTTGCAAATATGAATCCCGCGGTCATTGATGATTTGGGTTTTATAGACTTTTTTGCCGGAAGCCTTTAAAATTTCGGCTACTGAATAGCCCAACAGTACATTGCGGATGTGTCCCAAGTGCAAAGGCTTGTTGGTGTTGGGCGATGCATATTCAACCATCACCGCTTTTTCGCCCTGAGCGGGCAAACGGAAGCCGTATGAAGCATCTTCCTTGATGTTTCTGAAAAAATTGAGGTAAAAACTGTCTGAAATCACCAGGTTCAAAAACCCCTTCACCACATTGAATCCTTCAACTTCTTCCAGATGTGTCGCGAGATATGCCCCAAGGTCATTGCCCAGTTTCTCGGGACTGGTTTTATAAAAACGCAACATCGGGAAGGTTACCAGCGTGATGTCACCTTCAAACTCTTTGCGGGTTGCCTGAAATTCCACTGAAGGCAGCGGGATATTGTATAATGAAAGAAATGCTTCTTTGGTTTTGTTCTCTAAAATTTGCTGCAAATTCATTTTGGAAAAAATCTATTTTAGGGTGCAAAGATAGCTAATGGTTTCAAGTTTTTGGCTTTGCCTCCCGAAACTTTAGTGTGGGGAAGTTTCAAGTTTCTGGCTTTGCCTCCCGAAGCTTTAGTGTAGGGAGGTTTCTTGTTTCTCGTTTATTGTTACTGTGTGGTTATTTAACCACAAAGCCCACAAAGAAGGCACAGAGTTCACAAAGAATATTATGATAAATTTCCTGCTCATTCTATGTTTGGTTTTTGGCCCCTTTAACTATCGGGATTGGTGCTTGAAATTTGATGCCTCTAACTTAACCTTTGTCTTACCACTTCATACAACATCGCGCCACAGGCCACAGAAACATTGAGTGAAGCGATTTCTCCCTGCATGGGTAATTTTGCAGTTTGGTCAATAATTTTAAGCACCGTAGGGTTGATGCCTCTATCTTCAGAACCCATAATCAAAGCGATAGCGGGTTTTAAATCCAATTCATAAAAAGTTTGTGATGCCTTTTCGGTAGCGGCTATGATTTGAATGCCCGATGCCTGTAAATAATAAACCGCGTCTTTGATGTGATCAACCTTTACGATGGGGACTTGAAACACCGCCCCTGCCGAGGTTTTAACGGTATCTGCATTAACCGGTGCAGCGCCGTGCTTTTGGATGATGATGCCATCTACCCCGGTGCAAGAGGCTGTCCTGATAATGGCGCCAAAGTTGCGCGCATCACTCAATTGATCCAATATCAAAAACAAGGGGGTTTCTTTGTGTTCTAGCACACTCTCCACCAGCTCTTCTAATGTAACAAAAGAAATGGGTGATATGGAAGCAACGGCTCCCTGATGATTGCCCTGTGAAAGTTTGTTTATTTTCTCAAATGGAACATAGGAGAAATTGATTGATTTTTGCTTTAACAGCTTGAGTAAAGCGTTCATCAACTCGCCTTGGGTATTTTTCTGAATAAACACCTTGTCTATTGCAGTACCGGCTTGTATGGCCTCCATAATGGCCCGGATGCCTATGATTTGGGTTTCTTTTTGCATAAAACAAAGGTATAAAAAAACACCCGCCATTGGCGGGTGTTTTATAATAAACATATTTAGATTTTATTGTTGAACACATTCTTCTCCATTCCAAATCCCACAACTCATTACTAAACACTGTGTTGTTGTAATTTGTCTGCAAATAGTGTAAGCACACGGATCAATTGGCGGTAAATAATTAATCCCACAATAAACAGTTGAAGAATTTACGTTGATTTTTGAAAAATCAATATAAGTATACGTCTCATTTAAATAATCTTCTTCTTCGATTTTTAGAAGTTCAATTTTTGAAATGTTTGATTTCACACCAAAAACAAGATAATAAAACCCAAACTCATCAGAGTATTGAGTGTGAATAGCATTGACATTGTCAAATAGCGCAACAAAATTTTTCTCAATATGGTTAATCAAATTCTGATTGTCCATTTTTTTGACAAACTCTGCCTCAAGCTTTAATACATAACTTTCAGGCACATAATCGGGATAAACAGGATTATTTGAAAATCCGTTGGTTGCGGCAATTAAAATCGCCAAAATTAGCATTTTTGTTTTCATATTGATAAGTATTTGGGGTTAATGTTAAGCAATATACAATATATTAATTTTATTATAGTATTTATTTGACTTTTTTCGATTAAAAATAAAAAAAACACCCGCCTATGGCGGGTGTTTTGTAATATTAAACTAAAGTAAATTAATTTTTAGTAAGAGTAGCTGTAACATTCTGTGGTCCTTCATCACACGCACCTCCAGCATTATCTGTAAATATGAATGTAATAACTGAATCATCACCTGCATTATAACTTCCCGTTTGACCACTTGGTGCCGGACCATATAATAAGGGGTTTCCAGCACAAGCTAAATTGGTTCCTTGATTAGCAACTATATTCACATTACCACAAACAAGGTCAAACGCAAAGATTGATGGTGGTTGACCAACACCCGCACTTGGTATATGTACTATCTCAAACGACCTTCTTGTGGGGCCACCGTCTGCAATCATCGTTACAACGGTACCTTCTTCCCAAACTTGAAAACCTAGGACTCCGGCACTTGCAGAAGTAACTGTATAACTACCTGTAAAACTACCTTCGGGTACTACGCAAGTTACATTTGCATTATAAACAAAAGGAGAGTTAAAAAACAAGTTCCCCAACACGGTTGCAGAAGCGTTGTAGTCGCTCCATCTTCTTCCGTCTTTAAATACCAATTCCACACGAATGACAAAACGGTCACCACCGGTGAAATCGTCATCACCTAGATCTAAGGCAGCTTGCAATTCAGGTAAAGTTGCTGATACAATAGCCCTTGGCAGGCGGTTACCATAAATCCAATCGCTATTGGGTATAGTTTTTAATAAAACCTCATCCCTGTTGTTTGCACCACCACCTGTTATGTGGATAAAGCTGGCATATACTTCAATAAAGTCTGACAGGTCTCCATCCTCGGCATCCTGAACTTCAAGAAGAAGTTCTACACCAGTGTCAGTCAAACCAATTGGCAAATCTAATGAAGACTCCAGTGTTCTCAGGATACCACCTTGAGTGGTATCATCAAATGCCTGGTCTACGACTTTCTCTGTATCACTACAAGCAAAAAGTAGGAATGCCAGAGAGAATAATGTTGATTTAAAAAATATTTTTTTCATAATTTTCTTTTTTTAGTTGTTTTGTGGGAATCCTTCAAGTGGGTTGGTATCCCAGAATACACGTGTTGTTACATCCGGCTTTTGAGTGATGCT
>ERZ869909.2939-NODE-2939-length-10459-cov-323.140435_pt1 | contig 10459 bp, 4 predicted proteins | sample MGYA00520892_ERZ869909 | MGnify/ENA primary metagenome ERZ869909 (study PRJEB32215, sample SAMEA104723947) | bioreactor metagenome | biome: bioreactor; feature: anaerobic bioreactor; material: water | place: China | collected 2015-03-12 ... | reverse complement strand
GACCTGGATGCCGAGCGCGTGGAGTGCGGCGATCGCGGCCTTCGAGTCGGCCTTCACGGTGTCGGCGACTGCGACCAGACCCGCGGCACGACCGTCGATGGCGACCAGCATCGCGGTCTTGCCCTCGTTCTCGAAGCGCTTCAGCGCGTCGTCGAGCGGGCCGTAGGCGATGCCGGCCTCGTCGAGCATGCGGCGGTTGCCGGCGCGCACCAGGCAGTCATCGACCTCACCCTGCACGCCTCGCGCGGTGACCGCTTTGAAGGACTGGACGTCGGGCACCTGGACACCGCGCTCACGCACGCCGTTGACGATGGCTTGCCCGAGCGGATGCTCCGAACCGGCCTCGACCGCGGCGGCCACACGCAGCACCGTCGCCTCGTCGAAGCCCTCGGCCGCGATGACGTCGGTCAGCGACGGCCTGCCCTCGGTGATCGTGCCGGTCTTGTCGAGCACGACGACCTTGATGTCCTTGAGCGTCTGGATCGCCTCGCCGGAGCGGATCAATACCCCGCGCTCGGCACCGATGCCGGAGCCGACCATCAGCGCCGTGGGGGTCGCCAGGCCCAGCGCACACGGGCAGGCAATCACCAGTACGGCCACCGCCGACAGGGTACCGACGATCAGTGGCGTGCGGCTCGGGTCAACCCAGGGCAGGAAGCCTGCGCCCCAGTCGAGCACCGGCTGCAGGCTCGCACCGATCGCAAGCCACATGAAGAAGCTCGCGAGGCTGATCAGGATCACCGCCGGTACGAACTGGCCGGTGACCCGGTCAGCGAACTCCTGGATCGGCACCTTCGAGCCCTGGGCCTGTTCGACCAGCCGGATCACCTGCGACAGGAAGGTATCGGCGCCGACCTTGGTCGCGCGGATCTTGAGCAGGCCCTCCTTGTTGATGGTCGCGCCGATCACCGGGTCGCCCTGCCCTTTTTCGACCGGCACCGACTCGCCGGTTGCGATCGATTCGTCGACATGGCTCGTGCCTTCGACGATCTCGCCGTCGGTCGGCACCTTGGCCCCGGGGCGAACGACCATCACGTCGCCGACCACAAGCTCGGCCACCGGCACTTCGACCTCGCGGCCGTTACGCAGCACCGTTGCGGTCTTGGCGCCGAGTGTGACGAGCTTTCGGATCGCCTGCGACGCGCGACCTTTCGCCCGCGTCTCAAGGTAGCGGCCGAGCAGGTGGAAGGTCATGATGGTTGCGGCCATCTCGATGAAGGACGTCATCGGGTAGATGAAGCCGATCAAACCGATCACGTAGGGCGGGATGCTGCCGAGCGAGATCAGCACGTCCATGTTGGCGGTGCGGTTCTTGAGCGAACGCCAGGCCGACTGGTGTGTCGCCCACCCGCCACTCGTGAACACCACCGGAAACGCGAGCAGCGCGACGATGGCGAGATAGCCCGGCACCGGCTGCCAGAACATGTGCGGCACCATCAGCAACATGATCAGCGTAGCCGGCACGGCGGCAATCCACAGCCGCCTTTGCGCCAGCGCCAGGTAGCGCTCCTCGGAGTCGGTCGCCTGCTGTCCGCTCGGGGGGCTCTCGAGATCGACGCTGTCGACGTCGTAGCCGGCACGTTCGATCGCGGCACGGATCGCGTCCGGCTGCGTGCGCGTCGCGTCGAAGCGCACGGTCACACGGTGGTTGGCGATATTGGTCTCGACCCCTTCGATACCGTCCACCCTGCGGATGGAAGTCGATACCAGGCCGGCGCAATGATTGCTGCCCATGCCCGGCACGGTGATCAGCACCGATTTCGAAACAATGGCGGGTGTGTTCATGGCCCGGTCCCTCAAGTTGTTCTTCACGCCCACAGCATGATCTGTGGTGGCTGTCCGAACGATTGCAGCGGGATTACGGATTTGTCAGGCTGGCAGGACGTCCGCTCATCAGATCTCGAACCGCAGCAAATGACACATCCTGCTCACCAGGAGTGTGGGCAGGACGTCCGGATGAGGACAAGACCCTGCATTGCCGGATCACTGAGGTGCCAGTTATTTGTCAGAAATTCCACAATCGCATCCAGCCTGGATAGACACACAAGGCGACCCAAGCGTCCCACGAGGTGTACGCATTGAACCGATCGTTGCGAGTGAGGGCAATCGGGGGAAGGCCGTCATAGGCGGCGCGCAATTCCGGCTTCAGCGTGACAGTGCCGGCGATGCGGGCCGATCGAGTACCGCTAGGTCGATGCGCTCAAACCCGACGGGCGTCGCGTTCATCTACCTAGCAACTCGCCCGCGTGACGTGGGCGCTATCCGATGCATCGGGCGCGCTGTACACCGGCGCAAACCCCCCACCCGGGGTTCTGAAGTTGGTCGTCTGCCCCTGGTATAGCCGCGCTGCGACCCACTGCACCGCGCCGTCGTAGGTGTAGGCGCGAAGGTCGAACTTCAGGGCCTTGGCGGCTTCCGGCGTGACCTGATCGTTGACCCTCCTTTCTCCCGGCGCGACGAGGGCCTGGGCCACATAGTCTCCGGCAAGGATGTCCTGCCAGACCCGCTTCGTCAGTTTGTCCCCCCGGTAGGCCGCACGGCTGCCGTAGCCAGCCACCGGCTTGAAGAACAGGCCGCGACGCGCGTCCCACAGGCGCGCCGCATCGGCCGCATCGACGACCTCGGTGCGCGGCACATGCTGCAACAGGATTTGTTGCGTGGATTGAGGAACGCCCAGCGCCCCGAGTCGTGTGGCGTCGCTGAACAATGCGAGGTGGCGCTTGTCTGCGTAAAGCGCGTGGGCCTGCGGATGCGGGGTCAGCACGACACCGCCTTGCAGATACGCTTCGCGCAGCGCGGCGCTGCTAGCCTGCTCGAGGTAGAAGTCGGTCAGCCGGTTATAGACCAGGTCGATGGCGAGCTCACCGTGCCACAGCGCGCCGCCGCGCCATTCGAGCGCGGTCGGATCAGCGATGATCGCTCGCAGTCCATGCCGCGCGAACAACTGCTGGAACAGCAAAAACTCAGGGTAGAGGTACTGGTCCTCGGGCGCCACATCGACGATGGCGATGCTCGTCAGCGGCCGCGTATTTCCGCCCAGGCCGGACAAACGCCATTCGTGGCGAAACATCTCGACGATGCGGTGCTCGAAGGCGGCCACGGTGGCCAAGGTGGGCACCATCTGATCCACCGCCGTGCAGCAGGCCCGTTGTGCCCGCGCCAGCACGGCGTTGAGCATCGCCCCACCGGCATTGGTGTTGATCTCGATCAGCCCCAAGTGACCTTGGTCGAGGTGAAAGTCGTAGCCGAAAAAAACGCCCAGTGGCCCTGCGCTGCCCATCCGGGTGATGGCCGGCGCGGCAGCTAGCACCTGCTCCCGATAGGCCGGCAAGGCCACGACCGATTCGACAGCCTGCATGACCTGCGCCATGCGTTGCAACTGCGACGCCGCCACGAATACGGGTTGCGCGGAGAAAAGGAACGGGCACCGCGCTCGAACCATCTCGGCGAGCCCGGGCTGGCCGAATTCGGAGTCAAGCGCTCGAGCCAGCGCGTGCGGGTCCAGACTGAGGCAAAAGCACGCGAGGTTGAGTGCTTCTGCCGCACCCGGGTGCGCCCGATCTGCTGGCGACGAGGCCAGAGGCTCAATGACGCTCGTTCGAGCCAATTCGAGCCGCCCGCCGCGGGTGCGCACGCATGTCGGTGGTAATGGGGCCGGCATGGTCGGCCATGAGTCCTTCCATGACTCCAATCCGCTCAGCGGGCAGGTGAATGCGACTGGATTCTCTGCTCCATCGCTTCCATGCGTTTCTCCATCATTTCCATGCGCTGATGCATGGCCTCAGGGCCACCACCTTGCATCCCCATCATGCCGCGCATACCGCCTTGCATCATGCCTGGGCCCATCGGCATATCACCGGACATCATCGGGCAGCCAGCCGGCATGGCCTGCATCATGCCTTCCATGTCGGCCATCTGCTCTTCCATGAGCTTCATTCGCTCGGCCGGATCCTGCACCTGACGCATGCGCTGCATGCGCTCCTGCATCGCAGAGATTCGAGCAGCCGGAGCGCTGGCGGGTGCGGCTTCGGTTGCCGCGGCTTCGGCCGGGTGATGTTCCGTATGGTCGCCCTGCTGTGCGAACGAGGCGCCAACGAACAGACTGCCGCCGACCAATGCGGCGAGTATCAATATAGTGCGATTACGCGCGAGGGTTTTCATGGCATCTCTCCTTCGAACAGGTTGTTCGTATGCATCTTCCTGCAGTCTAGACGCCCCAGGTCGACACCAGGCTGACCGGAGAATTACATCTTCGTAATTCAAGCAGTGCGGCCGGACAACACTGGCCGTGCGGAAGACGGCAATCGGTCCAACATGCGATTAGCCCATGTAGCGGCGTCGTGTGTCGCCATCAGCTGTTCGAGCAGAACTTACACGCGCCTTCAATCGTGCAGTGGAACAATCAGACATCACCAAGCCCGCCTCACCGCAAACCGGGATACACGCGCAAGCGGACGATAAAACGGCAAGACTTGCATCAAGCTATACCTTCCGCCGAATCCCCCTTCGCAGAAACCGGACCCGGCCGATCGCGTGGCAAACCCCACTGCTTCACCACCGCATAGATCGCCGGGATCACGATGAGCGTCAGGATGGTCGAGGACACCATGCCGCCGACCATCGGTGCGGCAATGCGGCGCATCACCTCGGAGCCGGTGCCGGTGCTCCACATGATCGGCAACAAGCCGGCGATGACGGTGATGGTGGTCATCATCTTGGGCCGGACCCGCTCGACCGCGCCTTCCATCACCGCGCGGTAGAGGTCGGCCACGCCGGGTTGGCGCCCCTCTTCGGCGCAGCGGGTTTGCGCGTCGCGCCAGGCGTGATCCAGGTAGATCAGCATGATCACCCCGGTCTCAGCGGCGACCCCGGCCAGCGCGATGAAACCGACGGCGACCGCCACGCTCATGTTGTAGCCCAGCCACCACATCAGCCAGATGCCGCCGATCAGCGCGAACGGCACCGTGCTCATCACGATCAGGGTTTCGGTCATGCGCCGGAAGTTGAGGTAGAGCAGCACGAAGATCAGCGCCAGCGTCAGCGGGATCACGATCTCGAGCTTTTCCTTGGCGCGCTCCATATATTCGAACTGGCCGCTCCAGGTGGCATAGGTGCCGGGTGGGAAGCTCACCTGCTCGGCCACCGCCTGCTGCGCCCGGCGGACGAAGGCCCCGAGGTCGGACTCTCGGGTGTCGACATAGATATAGCCGACCAGCATCGCGTTCTCGGTGCGAATCGCCGGTGCACCGTTCTGGATCGTCACCTCGGCCACCTGCCCGAGCGGCACCATGCCGTCTCGCGTCGGGATGAACACCTCGCGCGCGATTCGCTCCGGATCGCTGCGCAGGCCGCGCGGATAGCGTACCGTCACACCGTAGCGCTCCAGCCCCATCACCATGGTGGTGACCTGTTCGCCGCCGAGCGCGGTCGCCACCACCTGCTGCAAGGTGTCCACCGTGATCCCGAAGCGGGCGAGCTGGTCGCGGCGCGGCTCGATGTCAAGATACAGTCCCCCGGTGACCCGCTCGGCGTAGGCGCTGGTGGTGCCTTCCACCGACTTGACCGCGGTTTCGACTTCCCGTGCGACGCGCTCGATGTCTTCCAGGCTACGGCCGAACACCTTGACCCCGATCGGGGTACGGATGCCGGTCGACAGCATGTCGATGCGCGCCTTGATCGGCATGGTCCATGAGTTGGCCAGACCGGGAAAGCGCAACGCGGCGTCCATCTCGGCGATCAGTGCGTCGACGGTCAGCCCCGGCCGCCATTCGGATTCCGGCTTGAGGTTGATGACGGTCTCGAACATCTCGATCGGCGCCGGGTCGGTGGCCGATTCGGCGCGGCCGGCCTTTCCGTATACCGACTCGACCTCGGGGAAGGTCTTGATGATACGGTTGGTGGTCGCGAGCAGGCGTCCGGCCTCGGTCACCGACATGCCCGGAATCGAGGCCGGCATGTAGAACAACGTGCCCTCGTTGAGCGTCGGCATGAACTCCGAGCCGAGCTGGCGCGCCGGGTAAATCGTCGCCGCCATCGCCGCGAGTGCGAGCAAAATGGTGATCCACTTGAAGCGCAGCACGCCGCTGATCATCGGCCGGTAGCTCCAGATCAGGAAGCGATTCACCGGATTCTTCGCCTCGGGCAGGATGCGCCCGCGCACGAAGAACAGCATCAGCACCGGGATCAGCGTCAGCGACAGGAAGGCAGCGCCGGCCATGGCGAAGGTCTTGGTGTAGGCCAGCGGCGAGAACAGCCGCCCCTCCTGGCCTTCCAGCGCGAACACCGGCAGAAAGGACACGGTGATGATGAGCAGCGAGAAGAACAGCGCCGGGCCGACCTCCTTGCAGGCGTCGATGATGACCCGCGCGCGCTGCTTCGCAACGTCGCCCGGACTCAGTCCACCCGCGGTCGCATCGAAGCGCTCCAGCCGTTTGTGCGCGTTTTCGATCATCACGATCGCGGCATCCACCATCGCCCCGATCGCGATCGCGATGCCGCCCAGGCTCATGATGTTGGAGCCGATGCCGAGCGCGTTCATCGCGATGAACGCGAACAGGATGCCCAGTGGCAGCGTGACGATCGCGACCAGCGCGCTACGCACATGGAGCAGGAACACGATGCACACAGCAGCAACGATCAGACTCTCCTCTAACAGCGTCCATTTGAGGTTGTCGATGGCGCTCTGGATCAGCTCCGAGCGGTCGTAGACCGGCACGATCTCGACGCCGTCGGGCAGGCCCGGGCTGATATCGGCGATCTTGTCCTTGACGTTCGCGATCACGTCGAGCGCGTTCTCACCGAAGCGGGCCATCACGATGCCGGAGGCGACCTCGCCCTCGCCATTGAGCTCGGCGATGCCACGCCGGCCGGCCGGCACCAGCTCGACGCGCGCGACGTCACTCACACGCACCGGCGTGCCGCGATCGTTGCCCAGCACCAGCGCCTCGATGTCCTCGATACCGCGCAGATAGCCACGGCCGCGCACCATGTATTCCTTTTCGGCCAGCTCGATCACCCGGCCACCGACATCACGGTTGGAGGCGCCGATGACCATGCCGACCTGTTCCAGCGCAATGCCGTAGCTCGCGAGGCGATGCGGATCGACAATGACCTGGAACTCCTTGACGAAGCCGCCGATGCTGGCGACTTCCGACACACCCTTGGCCTGGCTCAGCTGGTAGCGCACATACCAGTCCTGCAGGCTGCGCATCTCGCCCAGATCCTTGTTCTCACCGAGCAGCGCGTACTGGTACACCCAGCCCACGCCGGTCGCGTCCGGGCCGATCTGCGGCGCCACGCCTTGCGGCAAGCGCCCGGCGACCGAGCTGAGATATTCCAGCACCCGCGAGCGCGCCCAGTAGATGTCAGTGCCGTCCTCGAAGATCACATAGACATAGGACGCGCCGAACATCGAGAAGCCGCGCACCACCCGGGCGCCCGGCACCGACAGCATCGCGGTGGTGAGCGGATAGGTAACCTGATCCTCGACCACCTGCGGCGCCTGCCCGGGGAACTCGGTGAACACGATCACCTGCACGTCGGACAGGTCCGGCAGCGCGTCGAGCGCGGTGTTCTTGATCGCGTACAGGCCGGCGCCGATCAGGAACAGCGTGGCCAGCACGACGATGAAGACGTTGCGCCCGGACCACTCGATGAGGCGATTGAGCATGTCAGTGGCCCTCGTGGCGTTGGCCGTCGGCTGTTTCGGGGATGATTTCGGTCACGACGAACTCGCCATTGCCCCGATCCTCGAAGGCGAAGCGGATCGGCGTGCCCGGGGCCAGCCCCTCGACCAGGGCCGGGTTGGCCAGGCCGAACTCCATCGTCATTGCCGGCCAGTGCAGCTCGGGGATTTCCTCGTGCATCAGCATCACGCTGCCGGTGTCATCGAAGTAGTCCTCGAACGCTCCGCGGGTCTCGAAACGTGCCGGTCCTTCCTCCGGGTCGCCTTCGCCAAAGCTCGCCAGGGCCGCCTGAAGATTGCTCTCGGCATCGATCAGGAAGTTGGCCGATACCACCACCCGCTCGTCGCCTTCGAGGCCGGAAAGGATCTCCACATGGTCACGGCTGCGCAGTCCGACCTCTACGAGTTGCGGTCGGAACCGGCCCTCGCCCTCGGCAACCAGTACGATGCGGCGTTGCCCGTCGTCGATGATGGCCGAGTCAGGCACGGTCAGGCGGGGAACATCCCCGCCGGTGAGCAGTTCCACATGCGCGAACATGCCCGGCCGCAGCAAGCCGTCGCTGTTCGCCAGTTCGAGCCGAACCGGCGTCGTGCGCGTCGCGGCGTTGAGGGTCGGGTAGATGTAGGTGATCCGAGCGTCGAAATGCCGCCCCGGATAGGCATCGATGCCGACGCGCGCCGGTTGGCCGGGGACGATGCGGGAGAGATCCTGCTCGTAGATGTCCGCGAGCACCCACACGCTCGACAGGTCGGCGATGCGATAGACCGGCGTGCCGGGAGTGAAGCGCATGCCTTCGACTGCGGCCTTCTCGAGCACGATGCCGTTGGCCGGTGCACTGAATACCACGCTGTTGCCACTTGCTCCCCCTGCCTGCCAGTTGCGCAGACGCGCACGTGCCGCATCCGCAAGACGCTGCGCGCCCTGTTGCGCCACAGGGTCCGCACCCGCCGAGCTGGCCAGTCGCTCGGCAATCGCCAGTTCCTGACGCGCCGAGGCCAGTTCCGGGCTGTAGACCGTGAACAGCGGCTGCCCGCGACGCACCGGGTCGCCGGTCGCATTCACATGCAGGCGCTCGATCCAGCCCTCGAAACGTGGTGAGACATCGTGGATGCGCCGCTCGTCGAGCTCGATCCGGCCGACTGCGCGCAGTGCGGCGTCGAGCGTGCGGAACTCGACTGCCGCGGTTCTTACGCCCAGACTTTGCAGCCGTGCCGGGCTGACCCGCACGGTGCCGACATCGTCGCCCTGTTCATCGGCATAGACAGGGAGGTAGTCCATGCCCATCGAATCCTTCTTCGGCACCGGGGAGGTGTCGGGCAGGCCCATCGGGTTGCGGTAGTAGAGAATGACCCGCTCGCCGGGTGCGCTCGTTGCGGCGTCGGAAGCAGGGGCGGCATGAGCATCGAATGCATGCCCGTGACCGGCTGGCGAGGTGTGCTGGCCGATCTGATAGCCGGCGACGAGTGCGACTGCCACCGCAGTGACGATCAGCGCGGGTTTGAGGGCGGGTTTCACAATGAGCTTCCCAGAAGTTGTTCAAGCGTGGCGGCGCTGAGCGCGGCTTCGACTTCGGCGTCGAGCAAGGTGAGGCGGGTGTTCAGGACGCGCTGTTGGGCCGCCAGCACCGCGGCGAAATCGACGCTGCCGGTTTCGTAGCCGGCGCGTGCCGAGGCGAGCCCGGCTTCGGTCTGGGGCAGAAGCGTGGCGCGAATCAGGGCGGCCTGCGCGCGACGCGCCTCGAGTGCGGCATGGGCTTCGCCCACCGCCCCGGCCAGTTGGTGTTCGGTGGCTTCCCGTCGGGCCTCGGCTGCCGCGCGGGCATACTCCGCTTCGCGTTCCCGCGCACGCCGGCTGCCTTGCTGCAGCGGAATGTTGAGCTCGAACATCACGTCCCAACTCTCACGCCCGCCGCGGGGGCGGTTGTTGGCAATCGACACGCCGAAATCCGGGTAGCGCTCGCGATAGGTCAGGGCGCTGGTGCGTTCGGCTGCAAGCACCTCCGCGCGACTGCGGCTGAGCGCAGGGGCGTGCGCGGATGCGTGCTCGATGAGGCCGGCAAGCGCCGCGGGAGGCGGTAAGGAGGGCAGGGCGACCGGTTCGGCCAGGGGTGCATTTGGCGGTCGGGGCAGTAGGGCGTTCAGGTTCGCCTGTGCCGTGGCGCGCCGGCGAGTGAGTTCGGCCGACTCGAGCCTGAGCGAAGACAGCGCGCCCTGAGCCTGCAGCACCTCTTGCTGACTGGCGAGGCCCAGCGCGTAACGGCTGAGTGCCAGCGCTTCGAGGCTTTCGTTCAGTGCAATCGTCTGTTCCAGAATGCGGGCCTGATCGACCACACGAAAGTAGGCGATAAAGGCCTGGCGAATGGCACCCTCGATGTCCAGCCGGGTCTGGTCGACATCTGCCGCGTACCCATCGGCGAGCGCCTGGGCCACTTCCCCACGCAGCGCACGCTTGCCCGGATAGGGCAACATCTGCGTCACCCGCACGGTGGTAGTACCAACCTCGCCGGGCACCAGCGAGGCCGAGCGCCCGGGGTTCATCGAGTTGGTGACGTCCATCAGCTCGATCTCGAAACGCGGGTCGGGCAGACCGGTTGCCGATGTCACGCGCTCGCGGGCGGCGGCGGCATCCAGTCGGCTCGCGCCGAGGGCTGGATTGTGCTCACGCGCGTGGGCGATCAATGCGTCGAGATCGGCGCCAAGCGCAGGGCCGGCTGGCGGTGCATCGGCGAGGACGGTCGTGCTCCAGACCAGGGCCAGAGTGGCCGCGCACAACGC
>ERZ869909.2938-NODE-2938-length-10460-cov-280.621786_pt1 | contig 10460 bp, 8 predicted proteins | sample MGYA00520892_ERZ869909 | MGnify/ENA primary metagenome ERZ869909 (study PRJEB32215, sample SAMEA104723947) | bioreactor metagenome | biome: bioreactor; feature: anaerobic bioreactor; material: water | place: China | collected 2015-03-12 ... | reverse complement strand
CCAGCAGGTTGCGGCATGTGCGCAGGCCATAGAGGGAGACGGCGATGGTGCCGACGAACTCCATGGCTGCCACCAAGCTCATCGGTAGACGGTCGAGAGCGAGATAAAACGAAGTGTTCATTATCGCCAGGCAGGCGCCGAGCCCCAGTAGCAGCCACCTCGTCCGGGGATCGGCCTTTCGGATTGTTCGCCACGGCCGGGTGATGGGAGCGAAGAACAGGGCGGCCGTCGCGATCCGGAACCAGGCCACGCCGAGTACGCCGACGGCAGGGAAGAGCAGTACGGCGAAGGCGGGGCCAAGATAATGGAATACGGCGCTCACCCCGAACCAGACATGGGGTGGGACAACCTCGGCAACCCGATTGAGAGTGGCATTCGGCGGAGGCATGACAGCTCCTTTTTTCTTATTATGTGAAGAAAGGAAGCGGTAATGGCATGTGTTAAATAAGGACGTTTTCACCTGATAAATGGAAATTGGAAGGTAAAATCCATGAAACGCCTTCGATATGAAAATGGTGTGCCGGATGCAACGGATCGGCAGTTGCTGGAAGCGCTCGTTATCGATGCGCGCACCAGTATTGCAGAGCTGGCACGCCTCGTTGGTCTGTCGCCGCCCAGTGTTTCTGAGCGGATCAAACGCTTGGAGGAGGCGGGGGTGATCGAGGGCTATACCGCCAGGATCAGTCCGCGTGCATTGGGCTTGTCACTCGCAGCATGGTTGCGTATTCGACCGCTACCGGGACAGTTGCAACGGGTCGTTGATTTGCTGCAGGAACTGCCGGAGATCACGGAGTGCGACCGTATTACGGGCGACGATTGCTTCATTGCCCGTGCTCATCTCGAATCGGTCGAGCATTTGGAACGGTTGATCGATGAGATCATTCCCTATGCAACGACTAACACGGCAATCATCCAATCCTCCCCGGTTCCACGTCGCCTACCTCCATTGAATGGCGCTGAGGCGAGGGACGCTTTCGATAAGCGGCGCGCTCGCTGTCAGTGACGGTGTGTCGTGGCTATAAGCCGGGCGTGTTCCGGCCATAGTCATTGGTCATAGTCATCGGCCGTACAGTGGCGCTACGGCCAGCCCGAAGGAATTAGGCCGGACAGGGCGCAGCGCCGATGGACTTATCTTGCCGGTTCATACTCGTCGTGGCGTTTCACCCAGTCCATCAGGTTGTGATGAGGGCCCGTTTCGTTACGGCCCTTTGGCGTCATGTCGAGCAGCATGTAGGTACTGTCGACGAGTTCATCACCGCGCCCGTAGGTCGAATAGGTGTGGAAGATATCGCCGCTGGTGTCGCGGTAGAACACGCTGAGGCCGCTCAGATCCTCGATGGAGACGTTGCTCGTGGCGTAGTTGTAGGTGACCTCGCCCTTGGCGATCTCTTCAGGCCGGAACGAGACATGGAAGTCGTAATTGAAGTCGCTGCCATATGAAGATACCCACTTTGCATGCCAGCCCATGCGCTGGCGGTAGGCCTCGATCTCGGCGAGTGGAGCACGAGAGACCCGTACCAGGCTCACATCGTGATGCTTGAGATGCACCAGCGTGCCTTCGATATGATCGGCAGCGAAGGAACAGCCGATGCAGCCCGCTTCCCAACCGGGGCCGAACATGAAGTGATGGACGATTAACTGGCTGCGCCCGTCGAACAGATCGGCGAGCGTCATGTGGCCACCGAGCGTATCGAAGATATATTCCTTCTCGATCTTCACCCACGGCAAGGCGCGACGTTTGGCGCTTAGGTCGTCGCGCAGGCGGGTGAGCTCCTTTTCCCTTGCCAACAGTTCCTTGCGGGCGGTTAGCCATTTTTCGCGGGATACGACGGGGTGGGACATTTCATCATGCACTGACATGAGGATTCCTCCTGTGCTGACGTTGCACGAGGTAGTCGTCCTGCGGGGGCTGGATTCGACAGGTGGGCAGTGTTGCACTTGTTGACATGCTTGCTAAAAGCAACTAATTATTTGCTTTAGGCAAGCAAAGAGAGAGTCTCCCATGAGCGCAGAGCAAGACCTAAACGAGCGGGCCGGGACCGTACGCAGCTTCAATCGTTTCTACACGCGGCAGATTGGGGTCTTGCACGAGCACCTTCTGGAGAGCCAGTTCTCGCTGACGGAAGTCCGCATCCTGTACGAGCTGGCGCACCGGCCGATGCTTACCAGCGCCGATATCTGCCGCGAGCTTGGTCTCAACGCCGGCTATGTGAGCCGGGTGCTGAAGGGCTTCGAAAAGCAGGGGCTCATTACCAAGACCCCCTCGCCTTCCGACAGACGGGCGGCGCAGCTACAGCTCACGGATCAGGGACTGGCGATATTCCGGCCGCTGGACGAGGCTTCGCAACGCGAGGTCGTCGGCATGCTGAAGCAGCTCACGGAGCCGGAGCAGCATCAGTTGATCGAAGCGATGAACCGGATCAGGCGGCTGCTCGGAGAAGCCGGCTCGAGTTATCTGCTGCGCGACCCACAGCCTGGCGACATGGGTTGGATCGTACACCGGCAGGCGGTGCTCTACGCGCAGGAGTACGGCTGGAACGAGGAGTACGAAGCGTTGATCGCGGAGATCGTTGCCAAGTACCTGCGCAATTTCGATCCGCGCTGGGAGCGGTGCTGGATCGCCGAAAAGGATGGGGTCGTCGTTGGGTCGGTGTTCGTCGTCCGGGAAGACGACGCGACCGCAAAGCTGCGGCTGCTCTACGTCGACCCCTCTGCCCGTGGGCATGGCATCGGCAGCCGCTTGGTGGATGAGTGCCTCAGGTTCGCCCGCCAGGTCGGCTACCGGAAGATGATGCTGTGGACCAACAGCGTACTGACCGATGCGCGCCGGCTCTATGAAAAAGCAGGATTCGAACTGGTGGAGGAGGAGCCCCATCACAGCTTCGGCAAGGATCTGGTAGGCCAGGTTTGGAGTCGTGAACTCCAGTCACAATAACAACGCAGAACGCGAGGTAAGTATGAGCGACACCCTTGAACTCTCCCAACGTGCCATTACGGCTACCGAGACGATCTTGCAGAAATACGGGGTGGATGGCGAGAAGGCCGGAGCCGGCTTCATAGCCGAGGTACTCGAAACTCTGGCAGCCAATGAGTTACTGACTTTCGGGTTTTCGGATCCGCTGCAGACCGGACCGCAGCCAGGTGACATGGAAAAGGCCTGTACGGTCATTCGTCTGTTCGCCGAGCGCTCAGGGACGCTGGCCACCATCTATATGGTGGCTGGCTTGCTCGGGCCGCTATGTCTTTCCTATGCCGGAACGGTTGCGCAAAAAAAGGCTTTGCTGCCGCGTGTTGCCGCAGGCGAGTTGCAGCTCGCTTTTGCTCTGACCGAGCCGGGAGCAGGGTCGGATGCGGCCGGCATCACGACTCAGGCCACACGATGGGACGATCACTATGTGGTGCGTGGAGAGAAAACCTATATCACCGGGGCGGCGACCGCCGACCTGATACTGACGGTTGCCCGAACCACCGAGGGTGGCGCCAAATCCTACGGTATCCTGCTTGTGCCTGGGGGTGCGGAGGGTCTGAGCGTAGAGCCGTTGAGCAAGCTTTCGGGTAATGCCTATCCCTCGTGTCGGGTCATGTTTGAGGAAGTCCTCGTGTCGGAAAGCGGAGTGCTCGGCGGGGAGGCGGGGGTAAACTCGGCATGGCCTCAGCTACGCAAGACGGGAACTCTCGAGCGCTTGATCGTCGCTGCCATGGCATGCGGGTTTGCCGATGCGGCGACGAATCGTGCCCTGCAGTTCGTTCAGGAGCGCCATCAGTTCGGCCAACCGTTGCGCGATTTTCAGGCCATTCAACATATCGTCGTCGAGATGAGCACTCTCGCCACTGGTATGCGTCTCTTTCTTGAGGATGCCATTCGTCAGCACGCAGAGGGCCATGACGCAACGCAGGCCATCTCCATGGCCAAGTATTTCTGCTCCGATCAGCTGCAAAAGGTCGTCGCGATGGCGGCACGGGTCATGGGCGGGCGCGCCTATTTCGACTTCGAGCCCGTGTCGCGACTTTATCGCGAAGCCCCGTTCTGCCTCTATGCGGGCGGTACCATCGAGGTTCAGAAAATGCTCATAGCCCGGTCCCTGGGCATCTAGCTTGGCTGCCCGGCGCGGGAATGCTTTGGCCCGGCACGGACGCGCTTTGGCGATGGCCGAATGCCGAACAGCAGGGCGTAGAGCACCGGTACCGCGACCAGGGTGAGCAGCGTGGCGAAGGCGAGCCCGCCCATGATCGTCGCCGCCATGCTGGCGAAGAAGGCGTCGCCGAGCAGGGGCAGCATACCGAGGATGGTGGTGCCGGCAGCCAGTACCACCGGCCGCAGACGGCTGACGCTGGCTTCCACCACGGCTGGGCAGCCGGGCTTGCCCTCGCGGATCTGGGCGTCGATCTCGTCGAGCAGCACGATACCGTTCTTCATCAGCATGCCGGAGAGGCTGAGCAGCCCGAGCAGCGCCGTGAAGGTGAACGGCATGCCGCTGGCCAGCAGCCCGATCACCACGCCGCAGATCGACATGGGTACCACCAGCCACAGGATCAGCGGCTGGCGCCACTTGCCGAACAGCAGCACGCTGATCACCAGCATGGCGAGAAAACCCAACGGCAACTGGGCACGCAGCGAGGCCCGCGAGCGGCCGGAGGCCTCGTACTCGCCGCCCCACTCCAGGCGGTAACCGAGGGGCAGGGGAATCGCTTCGATGGGCGCGCGAATGCGTGAAAGGCCCTCGCTGGCGGTAACGCCACTCACCGTACTGGCCTGAACTGTCAGGGTGCGCATGCGGTCGCGGCGGCGGATGACACTCTCTTCACTGATGGTGTCGAAACGCTCGATGATCTGCCGCAGCGGGATAGGTACGTTGCCATTGGCGCTTTCCAACTGCCTCTCCTGCAGGCGCGTCACGTCCAGGCGCTCGTGCTCGGGTGGGCGCAGCACGATGGGAAGCAGGCGATCGTTTTCGCGATAGAGGGCTGCCTGAATACCGGTAGTGGCGAACTGTAGTGCGCGCATGGCCTTGTCGCGCTGAACTCCCGCCATGCGAGCGCGCTCCTCGTCGAATACCGGCTCGAGCACCAGTTCGCGCTGGCGCCAGTCGTCGACGATGTCCGTCACCAAGGGCTCGCGCTCCATGATTGCCTTGGCCTGGTCGCCCAGGTAGCGCAGCATGACCGGATCGGGGCCTGAGAAGCGTGCTTCGATATTGACGACGTTGGGCCCGAACATGAGGCGCTCGATCCTGGCCTGCGCATCGGGGTGATGCACGTCGAGCCGCTGCCGCAGCCGTGCTGCCAGCGGATCTATCTGGTCGCGCTCGGCCGTGCGGATCATGAACAGACCGTAGCTGGAGCTGGGCCGTTCCGGTGTATAGGTGAGCACGAAGCGACTGGCGCCGCGCCCCACGAACTGCGTTACCGACAGCACTTCCGGCTGCGCGCGCAGAAAATCATCGAGACCCTGCATGTGACGGTCCGTCGCGCGAATGTCGGTGCCTTGGGGCAGTTGGTAGTGCAGGAAGAAGATGGGCGTATTCGAGGCGGGGAAGAAGGCCTGCTTGACGAAACCGAAGGCGAAGATGCAGCCGGCGGTGAACAGAATCAGGCTCAGCAGCGTAAGCAGGCGCCAGCGCAGCACGCCCTCTAGCAGCCGGCGATAGCCTCTGTAGAGCCTGCCCGTGTAAGGCATCTTGGCTTCGTGCACCGTTTTCAGCAGATAGTGCCCCAGCAGGGGCGTGACGGTGATGGCCAGTACCCAGCTCAGCAGCAGCGACACGGCGATCACCGCGAACAGGGAGAAGAGCAGGTCGCCGGTGGTGTCGGGCGAGAGGCCGATGCCGGCAAACGCCATGATGCCGATGACCGTGGCGCCGAGCAGTGGTACCTGCGTGCGTTTGGCGGCGGTGCTGGCGGCGTCGCGGGCATTGGCTCCTCGCTGCATGCCGATCAGCATGCCTTCGGTCACCACGATGGCGTTGTCGACCAGCATGCCCATGGCGATGATCAGCGCGCCCAGAGAGATGCGCTCCATCTCGAGGCCGAGCACGCGCATGAACAGCAGCGTACCGAGTACCGTCAGCAGCAGAGTGGCACCCACTACCAGGCCGGCCCGCCAGCCCATGAACAGGCACAGCACGCCGATGACGATCGCCACGGCCAGCGCCAGGTTGACGAGAAAGCTGCCGATGGCATCGTCGACCACCCGGTGCTGCTCGTAGATCGGATGGAGCTCGACGCCTAGCGGTATTCGTTCCTGTAGCTCGTGCAGCCGGGCATCCACCGCCTGGCCCACCTCGACGATGTTGACGTCGGCCACCCCGGCCACGGCAAGCGTGAAGGCGGGCATCCCATTGAAGCGAATCAGATGATCGGGCAGCTCCGTTGCGCTGCGCCGGATCGTGGCGATATCGCCCAGGCTGATCTGCTCAGTCGTGCCGGGGCGACCGATGCGCAGCTCCTCCAGGTGAGCGGGGCTCGCCAACTGTTGGGAGAAGGCGATGCGCAGGCGGCGCTCATCCAGGGTGATGGCACCGCTCTCGGCGATGGCGCTGGCGGCACGCAGGGTTTCGATCACCTGCTCCAGCGGTACGCCGAGACTGGCCAGGCGCTCGCTGTCGAGATCCACGTACAAGGCCTCGCTGCGCTCGCCGGCGGTAGTGACCTTGGCCACGCCGTTCACCGTCAGCAGCTCCCGACGCAGGAACCTCGACAGGTCGCGAATTTCCGCATCGCTCAGTTCCGGCGCCGTGATTGCGTAGTAGATACCGTAGACGTCGCCGAAGTCGTCGTTGACCAGGGAAGGGCCGGCGCCCGGGGGCAGGCTGGCCTGGGCATCGCCGATCTTGCGGCGCAGCTCGTCCCAGAGTTGCGGCATGTTGCGGCTGGGATAGGCGCGCTTGATTTCGACCTCGACCTCGGAGATGCCGGGGCGTGAGCGCGAGCGAACGTAGTCGACGGCCGGTAGCTGCTGGATGGCCGATTCCAGCCTCTCGGTGACCTCCTGTTCGACCTGCTCGGCATTCGCCCCGGGGTAGGGGGTGGTAATGATGGCAGTCTTGAGGGTGAACGAGGGGTCTTCCAGCCGCCCCAGGGTCAGCATTGCCCACAGGCCGCCCAACAGGCAGGCCAGAATGATCAGCCAGGTCTGGACGGGGCGGTCGATGGCGGTGCGGGCGATGTCCATGAACGTGTCCTAGTCGAGGCGCGTTTGGGGCCTGACCCGCATGCCGTCGCGCAGCAGGTGGGTGCCGGAAGTGATGATCGGCTCGCCTTCCGCCAGGCCGTCGAGCACCGTCACACGGTCGGGCAGTGCAGCACCGAGGGTGATGGGGCGCGACGTTACCGTTTGCGACTCGGGATCGAACCTCCAGATGCGCATCTCGCCGTCGTTGCCGGGGTCCAGCGCTGAAATTGGTACCGTGACACCGGATGGCTCTGAGTCGAGCCGAGTGACGACGAGGTTCGCGGTCATGCCGGGCAACAGCTCGATCGCGTCTGGACGAGGCAGGGATACGCTGACCGGATAGCTTTGTCCTACCGGGTCGGCTTGGGGGCGGTGCTCCCGATAGCGGACCGGTAAGCGCCGTTCTGGAGCAGCCTCGAAGATGGCCTCCATTCGGTACGTATCGGGATGCTCGAGGATGGCGCTGAGCCGCTCGGGCACATGAAAGCGCAGGCGAAGCTCGCTCATGTCCTGCACCCGCAATATCGGCGTGTTCGCGGCTACGGTGGCGAAAGGTTCGGCCAGCCTGCGGGTCACCAGAGCGTCGAAGGGGGCTTCGAGACGGGCGTAGGCGAGCTGCCGGCGAGCCTGCTCGAGCGCCACGGTTTGGGTATGAAATTCGGCCTCTGCCTGCTCGAAGCTCGCCGTCGAGGCGGCGTTCTGGGTATGCAGTCGGCGCAGGCGCTCGTACTCCCGCCGGGCCTGCTCATGCCGCGTCTCCACCTGGCGCAGCGCCAGTTCGAAGTCGGTGGTATCAAGCATCGCCAAGGTTTCGCCGCGTGGTACGAAGGCACCTTCGCGTGGGCCCTGCTCGAGGAGTTGGCCGCCGACCTGGAAGGCCAGATCGACAGTGCTGGCGGCTTCAACACGGGCAACGAAGCGGTGGCTCGGCGCGGGGAGCGACATGGCGTTTTCCACCCGCACCGGGCGTATCACCTCCTCGCCGTCGGTGCTGGCGCCACCCTCGGTGCAGGCGGTAAGGCCCAGCGCGAGCGACAGGAAGAGCAGCATCCGCGGCCATCTGGACAGTGTGCGTGAGAGTGGAAACGCCATCGGGAGCATTTGTTAACGCCGTTAATATATTTGGCTTGAATGTATTGTTAACGCTGTTAATATGTCAAGCGACAAATGACACGAAGCGAGAATTCGCGTGACGGAAAACGACAGTGCGCCGAAGCGTAGGCGGCGGAAGAAGGAGAAGCTTAGCGTGCGGCAGATCGCCGAGGCGGCGCTGTTACTGGTGAACCGGGATGGCCTGGATGGACTGACGATGCGAGCCTTGGCCGATGCCATGGACGTGCAGGCGCCGGTGATCTACCGCCACGTGGCCGACAAGCGGCAATTGCTCGATGAAATGGCCGATGCCATCGTGGCCACCGTTCCGCTGGGCGGGCTCGATGACGAGGATGCCTATGTCAATCTGGCCGAGTTCGTCCGGCGCCTGCGGGGTACCTTACTGAGGTATCGTGACGGTGCGCGTATCGTGGGTGGCAGCTACTCAGCCAAGCACAGCACCTTGCGCGGCGCCGAAACGCTGATGGAGCTGCTGGTGAAAGCCGGGCTCGACCGCGACCGGGCGCTCTGGGCGATGACCACGCTGCTCTCTTTCATTCTCGGCGAAACGCTAGAGCAGCAGGGGCTGCCCGACGAACCCGGGGAGGCCACGGCGACCATTACCGCTTCCCTCGGCGAGGTGCTGGCAAGTCCTGACTTCCGCCATCTCGATACGGAACTGATGGCGCGACGCTTCTTCGATTTCGACGGTCGCTTCGAATTCGGCCTATCCCTGATGCTGGCAGGAGTGCGTGAGCAGGCTGCCGGCACGCCGCGCCACAGGTGCACGACTTCAAGGCCGTGACCGGTCTGACGCCGGGCGGCTACCATCACTACGTCCAGCGTCGATACGCAGCCAGGGGATGAGCTCATGACGAAAGAGGTTGGCCAGCCTTCCGGGCCGCGCCCTGGGTTCCGCTCTTCCGAGGCCGGTACCCATGAGGTGCCTGGAGCGGCGCTCTCCTATGTCGAAAAGGGTCGCGGCCTGCCACTGTTGATCCTGGGTTCGGCCGTCTACTATCCGCGCACCTTCCCGGCGAGCTTGCACGGATCGTGTCGTCTGATCTTCGTGGATCTTCGCCATTTCGCCGGCAAGCTCGACACGGGGCGGGTGGCCATTACCCTGGAGACGTACTGCGAGGATATCGAGGCCATGCGCAGCCGGCTGGGTCTCGAGCGGTTCGTGCTGGTGGGGCACTCCCATCACGGCAACGTCGCCCTGGCGTATGCCAAGCGATATCCCCACAGGGTGTCCCATCTGGTGCTAATCGGTACACCACCCTGTGACGTTCGGGGCACACTGGAAGCCGGGCATCGCTATTGGCAAACCCATGCCTCGAGCGAGCGCAAGGCGGCACTGACGCGCGGCCAGGCCCTGCTCGACGAGCAGGCGCTGGCCGCTCTGCCACCGGGAGAAGCGTTCGTCGCGCGCTATGTGGCCGAAGGCCCACGCTTCTGGTACGACCTGCATTACGACGCCGCCCCTCTCTGGCATGGGGTGCCGATCGACACCGAGGCTTTCACGGCCTTTCGCGACTTCTTCGTCGACTACGAGTTCAACTGGCGTCTGGAGGATCTCTCCGCGCCGGTACTGGTAGTGATGGGGTGCCATGATTATGTCGTGCCGCCTACGCTCTGGGAATCCCGCTTGCCTGACCTGCCACCCGTTACCTATCGGCTGTTCGAGCACAGTGGCCACACGCCCCAGTTGGAAGAGCCGGAAGCGTTCGCCAGGCTGCTGTTGGAGTGGCTTGGGCTGGGTAAGCCATAAAGCGGTGACATCCATCTGCTTGACGCCTCGACCGTCGAGGTATAGGTTTCCCTCATGACCAAAGTGAAATCCGAAGCGGCCACCGGTCGCCGGATCCCCGACTACAGCGATCCTTCGTACTGGCGCGGCACGATCAAGATGTCGCTGTCGAAGTTCTTCGTGCTCAGCGTACTGCACCGCCATCCGATGCACGGCTACGAGGTGGTGCAGGCGGTGGAGAAGAGCACCAATGGCTGCTGCAGTCCCTCGGAGGGCACGGTCTATCCGGTACTCAACGAGTTCGAGGCGGGGGGCTACCTCTCGTCCACGAACGAGGTGGTGCAGGGGCGCTCGCGCAAGGTGTATGCGCTGACGGAGAAGGGGCGGGATGCCTTTCAGGTGGCGGTGGATGCCTGGCTGGAGGCCACGGACTGCATCGTCGAGAGC
>ERZ869909.2936-NODE-2936-length-10463-cov-5.693145_pt1 | contig 10463 bp, 10 predicted proteins | sample MGYA00520892_ERZ869909 | MGnify/ENA primary metagenome ERZ869909 (study PRJEB32215, sample SAMEA104723947) | bioreactor metagenome | biome: bioreactor; feature: anaerobic bioreactor; material: water | place: China | collected 2015-03-12 ... | reverse complement strand
ATGACGCCCAGGATGTCGCTCTCCTTCATGATGAGGAGGTCGACGCCGTCGATCTTCACTTCCGTGCCGCTCCACTTCCCGAACAGCACGCGGTCGCCGGCTTTGACGTCGAGCGCCGTGAGCTTGCCGGCGTCGTCGCGCGTGCCGGGGCCGACCGCCACCACTTCGCCCTGCTGGGGCTTCTCGGCGGCCGTATCAGGGATGATGATGCCACCGGCGGTCTTGGTCTCGCTGTCCACGCGCTTGACGACGACGCGATCATGCAGGGGGCGGAATGTCATGAGGCTCTGGACTCCACTGAGAAAAAGGGAAGGGGCGGGCGCTTTTGCGCGGCCCGACTCGCGCGTGGCACTTGAACCGGGAGAGTGCCAGCGAGTGCCCAGGTTCTAGAAGTCCCCCAGTGCCGGTGTCAAGCAGACCACCGGCCTGAAGAGCGCTCCGACACGGACAGGAAATGCAATCAAAAGATGCTGAAAATTAAAATTGCAACTTTTTGTTAGCAGGGTTAATCTCCGACGTGCTCAGGGACCAACGGCTGATGCAACGAGGGAACTGCGATCAGTGCCAAACCGAGACGAGGACAGATCCTGCGCCGTACACGTGCCCCATAAAGATCAGCTTGAGTATATTGCGGCTCTTATCCTTGAGCTGAGGGACATGGCCCGGAGCCAGCGGTTGACGACATTGGCCGGCATTCTGGACGTGGCCTATTCGGAAGCGAAGCTCCGCGCGCGTGACGCGGCTTAGCAATGGCTCGGCGCACCTCGACTAACGGATGGCCCGCGACACGAGTTGCGACCCATGGCGGGCGATCTCCCCCGCGAGATCGAGATCGAGCAGAAGCACGCGCACCTCGCGCGCTTCGAGCCCTGCCGCACGCGCCAGGGTGTCGATGTCGACGGGATGAGGCCCGAGTGCTGCCAGGACCCGCGCCCGCTCGCTGTCCGTGGGCGCCGCCCGCGGCGGGACCGCCTCCACATCGCGAGGTCCTGGCTGTGCGGCCAAGGGAGGTGGTGAGGTCTCTTCCGTCATCCCCGCTCGGCGGAAATGAAGCTGCGGCTCCAAAGCGTCGATGACGTCCTCGGGCTGGGTGACGAGCGTGGCCCCCGACTTGAGAAGCTGATTGGTGCCCTCGGCGCGCGGGTCCAGCGGATGCCCGGGCACGGCGAACACCTCGCGTCCCTGTTCGCCGGCGAGGCGGGCCGTCACGAGCGAGCCGGATCGCCGCGCGGCCTCGATCACCACGACACCGCGCGAAAGTCCCGAGACCAGCCGGTTGCGGCGAGGGAAGTCTCGCCCGCGCGGAGCGAACCCTGGCGGCTGCTCCGTCACGAGGCAGCCCTCTTCGCCGATCCGGGATTGCAGGCTTGCGTGCTCGGGCGGGTAGACGATGTCGATCCCGCCTGCGAGCACCGCGACCGTCCCTTGGGCGAGGCTCGCCTCGTGCGCGGCCGCATCGACACCGCGTGCGAGGCCCGAGACGATCGAGAACCCGGCATCCGCAAGTCCCTTCGCGAACAGCCGTGCGAGCTTGAGCCCTGCGGCCGAGGCCTGCCGTGACCCGACGATCGCGATGGAGGGACGCGCGAGGAGGTCGGCGCGGCCCTTGAGGTAGACCATGGGGGGCGGTGTATCGAGCACCGCCAGCGTCTCCGGATACCCGGGCTCGATCGTGAAGACAGGCCGCGCGCCGACTTTCTCCGCTGCCCTGAGCTCGGCTTCGGCCTCCGCTTCCGGACACACCCGGGCCGGCCGCCCCGCGCGCCTGGAAAGCTCCGGCAAAGCCGCGAGCGCTTGGCGCGCGCCGCCGCAGTGATTGACCAATTCGCGGAACGTGACGGGGCCGACCTGGCTCGACCGGATCAGCCTGAGACAGGCAAGGCGCTCGTCCGCGTCGAGCGGCGCGACGGGGAGCGGCGCGGGCGTGAACAGATCCTGAGGATCACGATTTGGCACCGATCCTGGGCTCCTCGCCTTTCAACAAGCGGCTGATGTTGGCCGAATGCTTCCAGAAGAGGAAGAGCGTCATTGCCAGCGCCAACAGCCCCGCGTTGGTCCAGCCGAGCGCGACAAGCGCAAACGGTGTCGCCGCGCTCGCGACGAGCGCAGCCAGCGACGAGTAGCGCAGCGTGATGGCGACGACGAGCCAGGTGCCGACGAAAACGAGTGCGCCGGGCCAGGCCAGCGCGGCCACGACGCCGATGTAGGTCGCAACGCCCTTTCCGCCCTTGAAGCGAAGCCAGACCGGGAAGATGTGCCCGAGGAATGCGGCAAGCCCGGCAACCAGGCCGGCTTCGGAGCCCAGGCCCGTACTCTGTGCCGTTCCGACCAGGGAGCCGAGCAGCACGGCGAGCGTCCCCTTGAGGCCGTCGAGCAGCAGCGTGAGGGCAGCCAGGCCTTTGTGGCCGGTCCTCAGCACATTCGTCGCGCCGATGTTGCCGGAGCCGACGGCGCGAATATCGCCGAGGCCGGCGAAGCGCGTGAGCAGGAGGCCGAAAGGGATGGAGCCCAAGCCGTAGCCGATGAGCGCGGGGAGGCTGTAAGCCGCGAGCGTGTCGAGCATGATGTGGAGCGGCCCCGATCTTGGATGAACCGGGCAAAGCTAGCGGCCCGCGGAGGCTCCGGCAACCGGGATCGCGGATGGCCCGCCGCGAGGCGCAAGCCGGTGAGACGAGGTCTTTCCCGCGTCGCCTGCAAAACGTCTGGGGAAGAAGCTCAGCATGCAAAAAGGGTTACGCACAGGCGCATGTGCGTAACCCTTCGATGTTCAGTCGCGAACCGTGGAAGGCGTCAGCCGCGCCCGTTCCGGGACGTGTTGTCCGGCTCGACGGCAGACACGATCTTCGACAGCGACCGCAGGAACGCGTCCCGTTGCGTGGGCGCGAGCGCGGAGAGGATGCGCTCGTCCGTGGAACGGGCTGCGGGTTCGGCCTGCCGCAACGCGCCTTCGCCCTTGTCGGTGAGGCGAACGGCATAGCGACGCGCGTCGCGACGGGTGCGCCGGCGCTGAACGAGGCCACGCGCCGTGAGGCGGCGAACGATGTCGGCCATGGTGGAACGGTCGATGCCCGTCCGCTCGACCAGCGTCGTCTGGCTCGGCTCCTCGCTGTTGGCGATGGCCGTCATCACGGCGAACTGCCGCGGGGTAAGTCCGGCTTCACCCACCCTCAACGCGAACAGTTCGTCTGCGCATTGCCCGGCCCTGTGCAACAGATGCAGAGCCGAGGAAATGCGGTCGCTTGAGGCTTCATGTTTCATGATGCGCCTATCCTCTTGCTGGGGTTGCAAATATGCGACGCCGTCGGAGTGGACCCCTCCCCTCTGAGTGGTCGTGTGCTCTCCGTAGAGATAGTCCTGTGCTCGTCAGGATCAATCGTGCACGTCGTACGATGTTTGAAAGTCTCTAGCCTGAAATTGTTCCCCCGGCGGGAGGCGATTTCCTGTAACGAATGTCAGAACACGTTGGTTGCATCATGGCATGCAAAACCATGACGTAACCGACGGACACATGACCTGCGTTGCTCTCTCCGAGGGTGTCGATCGCGCCCGCTTGGCAGGAGCGCCGCGCGCACCCATATACACAATTCCCATGCGCGATTTCACGCAGGCGACAACTGTTCGCAGGCTTCACGGCGCGACGTGACGTCACGTGCGCGTGCATGTCCAATCGGGTCTGCTCCACCCGGACATATGCCCAAATATTTTGCATCTCGCCGGTCGATACGCGGTTGGCAAGCGTCCGAATTTTGCCTGCTCATGTGAACAGCCACGAGGTGATGCCGGCCCGGCGCGCAAGCTCGCCAATCCCGTTTTCGACGACCGCGAGCGTGTCCTTGCTGACGTGGTCCGGCAGCCACGGTGCGCCATCCCGCCGCGATCTGTAATCCGCGAGGAGACGTTTCCAGACCTCGGTGTTGAGCGGACGGTCTGGCGTTGCACCGATCGTGGCGCGCTTGATGTCTTTCTGGGTGCCGAGCCAAGTGTGCGCGGCCTGCCACACCTCGGCTGTTGCCGGCAGGTTGTGACGCGCCTTGAGTTGAGCGATCGCGAGCACGCCGGCTTCTCTCGGATGGGGGCCGATTTCGAGAGTCGCGATCCTGACACCGCGCCGGCGGATCGAGAACAGTCGGCATTTGTCGCGCGCCAACCGGTCCGCGTATTGATCTGCACAGTTCTGCATCGCGGAGGCCTCGGACAGAAGAGCGCTCTCGTCGAGAAGCGGCACGAAATCGTAGCCGCGGGTTTCGCCTGCCGCGAGCCAGGGATCCGTGAGCGCGCCTTCGCCGAGCTGGATGACGAGCCGCATCCGGTTGAGCCAGCTTTTGGCGGCGCACACCGCCGTGTCGATCGCCATCTCCGGTCGCCATGGCACGACGATGAGGCTCTTTGCGCGCGACGGGGGGCCGGTAGAGATCGCGGCATAGGCGGCGATGAGACCGAAGAGCTCCTCGGGATTGCCGGGGTCCTGAAAGACGCGCTGCTGGGCGAGCCACAATGCGAACATTTCGTCCGCGGCCTTCGCGCCGAACGCGACGGACTGGAGCCAGAACGCGCCATGATCCGAGGCCGTCGGCAGGTGATTGACGATCCGTCGAGCGAAGATGTCGGATCTGGGTAACGCCCGGAGCTTCCCCGAGAAGGCTTCCGGCGGCAGACGCCTGAGCCACAGCGGCAGGTCGAGCGCGACAGCCACCTCGCGCAGTTGTGCGCCGGCTTCGATCAGGTCGAGGGCTTCCGCCCGCCGCTTGGGTGGGCCATGCCGGCTTGCGAGCGCATAGAGCGCGGCTGGAAACGTGACCGCGAGATCGGCAACGCGCGGCGATGTCCGTACGAGCCGTCGGATCGCGGCGCGTCTCGCGGAATGGAACCGGCCGACGATACCCTCGAGGGCCAGCGCCTCTGAACCGGGAAAGGCGCCGTTGGCGGGAGCGATGGCTTTGGCTTTGGTCCGCATCGAGAACGCATCCACCCGCAGGCGGTCGGCGAAAGCCCGCCCTCGGTCTGAGCTGAAGCTCCCCGATCATTGCGGCACGCGTGCGACACCGGTTTGACTAGGCTGTGAACTCATAAAATGGCGGGGACAGTTAAGCCGCGATGGGCGCCGGCAACCGTGGTCCTGCTGCTCACGGCGGGTCGCCGAGCCTGCGGAGCCGGTCCAGCGCCCCCTGAAGAATGAGCGTCGCCGCGAGTTTGTCGATCACGTCCGCACGCCGTTTCCGGCTCGCATCGGCCGCGATCAGCATACGCTCGGCTTCGAGCGTGGTGAGGCGTTCGTCCCACAGGAGGACGGGAAGCGGCGACAGCCCGTTGATGTTGCGTGCGAACGCGCGTGCGGCCTGCGCGCGCGGCCCTTCGCTGCCGTCCATGTTGGCAGGAAGCCCAAGCACGAAGCCCGCCACGCCGTGCTCCTGGGTGAGATCGAGCAGCCGCTTCGCGTCGGCCGTGAACTTTGTCCGCCGGATCGTCTCGAGCGCGGATGCGATGGCGCGCCGCGTGTCGCTCAGGGCGAGGCCGAGCGTCTTGGTTCCCGCGTCGATCCCGATCAGGCGCCCTGGCGCGATGAGGCCCGCAAACGTTTCCGCATCATCGGTCGTGACGCCGCGTGGTGGAGTGGTCTCGCTCATCGATCTGCCCTCGGGCCTGTTCGGGGCGCCAACATCGTGGCCGGTGCCGTCGCGATAGGCGCTTGCGATATGGGTTTGTCACGTCGCGCGTGACCCCGAGGGGGTAAACCGTGTCTTCGCCGCCGACGCAATGAACTTGTGCGTAACCCCTGACAGGGCGCGCCATCCCGTTTATGGTCCCGGCCACACGAAAGTCCTCGGCAACCTAGGGGAAACAGTGACGACACCTTCCGAAATTGAGCCGGTCGCCCGGGGGGGCGCAACGGCATATCGCACTTGGGGTACTCTAGGGATTTTCACGGCCACCACGTTCCTTTCGGCCTTCCTGCTGTTCCTGATCCAGCCGATGTTCGCGAAAATGGTGCTGCCGTTGCTCGGTGGCGCGCCGTCGGTGTGGGCCGTCGCCCTGCTGTTCTTTCAGGGCGCGCTGCTCGTCGGGTACGGCTATGCCCATCTTCTCGTGCGCCATGTGCCGGCCGCATCGACCGGTTTCATTCATCTCGCGCTGTCGGCTTTCGCGTTCCTGTTTCTCCCGATCGCCATTCCGGCGGGCTGGTCCGAACCGCCGCCGGGGGATGCTTATCTCTGGCAGCTCGGCCTCTTCGCCGTCGCCATCGGCATTCCCTTCGCCGCCGTGTCCGCCAACGCGCCGCTACTTCAGGCGTGGTTTTCACGCGCCGGCCACAAGGCGAGCGCCGACCCCTATTTCCTCTACGCCGCCTCGAACCTCGGCAGCCTGATCGCGCTCCTGGGGTATCCGTTCGTCTTCGAGCCCGTCTTCGGCTTGAAGGCGCTCGCGATCGTCTGGACGGCCGGCTTCGCGGCGCTGGTGGTGGCGCTGGGCATTTGCTTTCTGCGCGTCCGCGCCGTGACGGCGGAAGGTGAGACCGGCGCGGACGCGGCGAGCCCCGCAGCGGTGTCGTCGCTCGGCGCGCCCGCGTCGTCGCTCCGCGCGCCCACCTGGAACGCCCGTGCGGGTTGGGTCGGTCTCGCGTTCGTGCCCTCCGCGCTGCTCACGGCGTTTACGAACCACATCGCAACGGATGTCGCCTCGGCGCCGCTCATCTGGGTGGTGCCGCTCGCGCTCTATCTTCTCACCTTCGTCATCGTCTTCCGCGAGCGCGCGCTCATTCCGCGCTCCGTGCTGCTCGTCGCGCACGCCGTGGCCACGATCCTGGCCCTGCTCCAGCTCTCTCAGACGGAGAAGGAGACTTGGTTCTATGCGGCGGGCTACGGCATCGCGGCGTTCGTTACGTCCACGCTCGTCGCCCACCGCACGCTCTATGAGGCACGGCCCGATGCCCGCAATCTGACCGAGTTCTATATGTGGATGTCGGCAGGCGGCGTGCTGGGCGGCATCTTTGCGGCCCTGCTCGCGCCCCGCATCTTCTCGGAGGTGTTCGAATACCCGCTGCTGCTCGCGCTCACCTTTGCCTGCCGCCCGGGCGCCATGGATCTCATGAGCCGCTCGCGCGCCTCCTGGGCCGGAATGGCGGCGCTCGTCGTCGGCGGCTGGGCGCTCATCACCTGGGGCCCGATGCTCGCGTTCGACTACGATCTCCAATTCGGCCGTTGGGGCACGACGACCGATATCGCGACCGTGTTCGCGCTGGTCGCGATCGCGCTTTGGTATTTCCCGCCGCACATGCTGGTCGCGGTGCTCGGCATGTATCTGACGGTCGTTCTGTTGCCGTCCGGCGTCCATCGTGGCGATGCGCAGCGCAGCTATTTCGGCGTCTATCGCGTGATCCAGTCGATGGATGGCGAGTACAACGTGCTCCAGCACGGCACGACCTTGCACGGCGCGCAGCGCATCCGCGACGAGGACGGCAACCCTGTCGCCGACGTCACGCCTGCCACCTACTATCATCCCGAAAGCCCGATGGCGTCCGCGATCCGGCTCACGAGCATGATCAACCAGCACGAAGGCGTGAAAGGCACGTTCGGCGTCATCGGCCTGGGCGCGGGGTCGCTGGCCTGCTATTCCGCGCCGGGCGAGACGTGGCGCTTCTTCGAGATCGACCCCGTCGTGGTCCGGATCGCGAAGTCGCGCAATTTCACGTTCCTCTCCAACTGCCAGCCGAACGCCGAGATCGTGCTCGGCGACGCCAGGCTGACGTTCGCCAAGGAGGAGGACGAGAGCTTCGACCTCGTCATCGTCGATGCGTTCTCCTCCGATGCGATCCCGGTCCACATGATGACGGCCGAGGCGCTGACCCTCTACGCCTCGAAGCTGAAGGACCGCGGCGTGGCCGTGCTGCACATCTCGAATCGCTACCTCGACCTCGAAGAGGTGGTGGCCGCGACCATCCCGACGCTCGACGTGGCGCTCCACGCCCTGGTCATCGAGGATTTCGAGGACGACGGCTACCTCAAGACGGGCTCCACGGTGGTCCTGATCGGCAAGGACAAGACGACCGTCGAGCGCTTCCGGCACGTCGAGGGTTCGCGCGACATCGTCCGCCCCACCGTCCGCCCCTGGACGGACGATTTCTCAGATATTCTGGGACCCTTCATGGCTCAGTATCGGAAATACTGAGAGCTCGGGCCGCTGTTGCGCGCTTCTGGCGGTCCCGCTATGAGGAACCACGCGGCGGCTCCGCCGCGTCCCCTTTTGGTATCAGGGCGGCCCCATGCAGGTTGACGAGAAGACCGTGCGGCGCATAGCGCGCCTGGCGCGGATCAGCATTACGGACGAGGAGGCGAAAAGCCTCGAAGGCGAGCTTTCGGGGCTTTTGACCTGGGTCGAGCAGCTTGGCGAGGTCGACACCGACCACGTCGAGCCGATGACGCGGGTCGTGGAGCAGAAGCTCAAGATGCGGGCCGACAAGGTGACGGACGGCGAGATCGCCGACGACGTGGTGAAAAACGCGCCTGTGGTCGATGACCACTACTTCGTCGTGCCGAAGGTCGTCGAGTAGACGGATCGAACGAGGATCGCACGGGAACGGAGGCTGAGATGACGAAGATTTTCGCACTGCTCGCCGTCGCGCTGATCGCGACAGGTGCACTCGTTCTCGCCGTTCCGCGCGAGGACCCGGCCGGACCGGGCGCGCGCTCCCTTTCTCCGCAAGCCGCCGTGGAGGTGCCCCCCTACCTCTTGAAGGCGCGCGAGGTGGCCGAGCAGATCAACGCGCCGCTCTCGATCGTGTTCGGCTTCGTGAGCCTCTATTACTCGCGCCGCAGCTACAACATCAACAAGGCAAGAGCAGACGCCGAGAAGGCCCGCTCGGCCTGACGGAGCAACGCGCCCCGCGGAAGGACGCACCTGAGAGCCGCGCGCTGCGATGCCAAGAAGGGAAAATAGAACGTGAGTGATCTGACGCACCTGACGCTCGCCGAAGCGCGCGACGGGCTGAAAAACAAATCCTTCTCCGCAGCGGAGCTGGCGGACGCGCACCTTAAGGCCATCGACGAGGCCAATCCCGCCATCAACGCTTACGTGCTGGTGACGCCCGAGCACGCGCGCGCGCAGGCCAAGGAGAGCGATGCGCGGATCGCAAAAGGCGAGGCGCGTCCGCTCGAAGGCCTGCCGCTCGGCAACAAGGACCTGTTCTGCACCGAGGGCATCCGCACCACGGCGTGCTCGAAGATCCTCGGCGACTTTACGCCGACGTATGAATCGACCGTCGGCGCCAATCTCTGGGCCGCCGGAGCGGTGATGCTCGGCAAGCTCAACAACGACGAGTTCGCCATGGGCTCGTCGAACGAGACCAGCGCCTTCGGCCCCGTCGTCTCGCCCTGGCGCCGCCGGGGCAGCACGGACAAGCTCGTGCCCGGCGGCTCGTCGGGCGGATCTTCGGCGGCCGTTGCGGCGGGGCTCTGCCTGGCCGCCACCGCAACCGACACCGGCGGCTCGATCCGCCAGCCCGCGGCGCTCACCGGCACCGTCGGCATCAAGCCGACCTATGGCCGTTGCTCGCGCTGGGGCATCGTGGCCTTCGCCTCGTCCCTCGATCAGGCCGGCCCCATCGCCAAGACGGTGCGTGATGCGGCCATCATGCTGGGCGCGATGGCGGGGCACGACGTGAAGGATTCGACCTCGGTCGACGCGCCCGTCCCCGACTACGAGGCGGCGCTCGGCAAAGGCATCAAGGGCCTTCGCGTCGGCGTGCCGAAGGAGTATCGCGTCGAGGGCATGTCGAAGGAGATCGAGGATCTCTGGACGAAGGGCATCGACTGGCTGAAGGACGCGGGCGCGACGATCCACGAGATCAGCTTGCCGCATACGAAGTATGCGCTGCCCGCCTATTACATCGTGGCCCCCGCCGAGGCGTCGTCCAACCTCGCCCGCTACGACGGCGTGCGCTACGGCCTGCGCGTGCCCGGCCGCGACATCATCGAGACCTACGAGAACACGCGCGGAGCAGGCTTCGGCAAGGAGGTGCGCCGCCGTATCCTGATCGGCACCTACGTGCTCTCCGCCGGCTATTACGACGCCTATTATCTGAAGGCCCAGAAGGTCCGCTCGCTCATCAAGCGCGACTTCGACGAGGCCTGGAACACGGTCGACGTGGTGCTGACGCCGACGACCCCGTCGCCCGCGTTCGCGTTCGGCGAAAAGTCGGGCGATCCGCTCGCCATGTACCTGGAAGACATTTTTACGGTGACGGTCAACATGGCGGGGCTGCCGGGCATCTCGGTGCCGGCCGGGCTCTCGGCCGAAGGCACGCCGCTCGGGCTCCAGCTCATCGGCAAGCCCTTTGACGAAGGCACGCTGTTCGCGGCCGGCGAGGCGATCGAGAATGCAGCGGGCCGCTTCGCCGTGCCCGAGCGATGGTGGACGGGTGCCAAGAACCCGGGAGGCAACTGAGATGGCGGACCCGAAGCGTCCAGGAG
>ERZ869909.2935-NODE-2935-length-10463-cov-8.275852_pt1 | contig 10463 bp, 5 predicted proteins | sample MGYA00520892_ERZ869909 | MGnify/ENA primary metagenome ERZ869909 (study PRJEB32215, sample SAMEA104723947) | bioreactor metagenome | biome: bioreactor; feature: anaerobic bioreactor; material: water | place: China | collected 2015-03-12 ... | reverse complement strand
CGGCCCTTGTAGATGACGCCCTTGGTGTCGCACAGGATGGCGTTATCGTGGGCAACGCCCATGGACTTGATCAGCTCCAGCACGGCGATGCCGGCCGCGCCTGCGCCATTCACGACCACTTTGAGGTCCTTCAGGTCACGGCCCGACAGCTCGCAGGCATTGATGATGCCGGCGGCTGTGATGATGGCGGTGCCATGCTGGTCATCATGGAAGACGGGGATATCGAGCAGCTCGCGCAGGCGCTCCTCGATGATGAAGCATTCCGGCCCCTTGATGTCTTCAAGATTGATGCCGCCAAACGTGTTGCCGAAGCGGCGCACGCATTCGACGAAGGCGTCAGGATCGTTTTCCTCCACCTCGATATCGATGGCGTCGATATCGGCAAAGCGCTTGAACAGCACCGCCTTGCCTTCCATCACCGGCTTGGAAGCGGCCGGCCCGAGATCGCCAAGGCCCAAAATGGCGGTGCCGTTGGAGATGACGGCCACGAAATTGCCCTTCGAGGTATAGTCGTAGACCGCATCAGGGTTGGCATGGATCGCCTTTACCGGCGCGGCAACGCCAGGCGAGTAGGCCAGCGACAGGTCGCGCTGGGTGGCCATCGGTTTGGTCGCGCGCAGGGCGATCTTTCCGGCAGGCGCCTGCCGGTGAAAGGCCAGGGCTTCTTCATCGTCCACGCGCGGTTTGCGATCTGTCATGAGGGGTCCATCGGGGCAGTTGAAAATATGTATCGCCGCAAGCCTAGACGCTCCCGGGCCCGCTGCAAAAGCCTCGTTAGCCAGCGCAAAAAGCCGGGGCTCTGGCCTGCCCCCTTGCAGGGCGGGGATGGACCGTTAATTTGCCGCCATGAGCCCCGATGCCAGCGCACCGTCCGACATCGCGACACGCACCTTTCCCACCGCGGAAGGGGCCACGCCCATGATGGTGCAGTTCCTGAGCTTGCGGGCGCAAGTGCCTGCCGAGGCGCTGCTTTTCTACCGGATGGGCGATTTCTACGAGCTGTTCTTTGATGATGCGGTGCGGGCCGCTGCCGCGCTCGACATCACGCTGACAAGGCGCGGCGAGCACCAGGGCGAGCCGATCGCGATGTGCGGGGTGCCGGTCCATAACGCGCAAGTTTATCTCTCCCGCCTGATCCGGGCAGGCTTCAAGGTCGCCATTGGCGAGCAGGTGGAAGACCCGGCCGAAGCGAAGAAGCGCGGGTCGAAGTCGGTGGTCGGGCGGGCCATTACCCGCATCGTGACGCCGGGCACCTTGAGCGAGGATGACCTGCTTGATGCGCGCAAGTCCAACCGGCTGGCGGCGCTGGCGCGCGGCGCAGCCGGAGACATGGCCCTCGCCTTTGCCGATATTTCCGATGGCAGTTTCGGCTCGATCCGGCTGGAGCCGGGCGATATGGAGGCGGAACTGGCCGCCCTGCAGCCGGCCGAGCTGCTGGTCCTTGAGGACGATGCGCGGACAGTGGCGCCCCTGCTTCCCGGGACAGCGATTACGGCACGCCCCAAAGCGAAATTCGAGGCCGGATCTGCAGAACGGCGTCTGAACGCCCATTTCAGAACACTGAGCCTGGACGGTTTCGGAGATTTTTCCCGGACCGAGCTTGGCGCGCTGGGCTGTCTTCTTGATTATCTGGAACTGTCGCAAGCCGGCGCCGCACCGAAACTGGCCCCGCCGCGCCATTTCGAGGCCGGAGGGTGGCTCGCCATAGATCCTGCCGCGCGGGCCAGCCTGGAGATCGAGCGCACCCTGCAGGGCCAGCGCAAGGGATCGCTTCTGGACGCCATAGACCGCACGGTCACCGCGCCGGGCGCGCGCCTGCTGGCTGAACGGCTCTCACGCCCGTCTGCCAACCGGGCCGAGATTGAGGCGCGCCTGGATGCGGTGGCGTTCCTGCACGAGCATGCGGGTCTGCGCGATCAGTTGCGTGAAAGTCTGAAAAGCGCAGGCGATCCGGCGCGGGCACTGGCGAGGCTGTGCCTTGATCGTGGCGGTCCACGAGACCTGCTGGCCCTAGCGCGGGCGCTGAAGGAAGGTGAGCGGATCAATGCCGCCTTTGCGCGCCTCGGCCATGACGTTTTGCCGGTGGCCATTCAGGGTGCGCTGAACGCGCTATCGCTGGCGGCCCGGCCAGAACTGGCCAGCCTGGTTGATGAGCTGGCACGGGCGCTTGTGGAGGAGCCGCCTTTGCTGACGCGCGATGGCGGGTTCGTGGCAGAAGGGTGGGATGGCGGTCTTGATGAGCTGCGTACCCTGAAAGACCAGTCGCGGCGGGTGGTGGCGGGCCTGCAGAAAACCTATGCCGACCAGACCGGCATTTCCGGGCTGAAGGTCAAGCACAACAACGTGCTGGGCTATTTCATCGAGGTCAGCGCGCGCCATGGCGAGGCGATGATGGGCCTTGAGCCCTTCATCCACCGCCAGACCATGGCCAATGCGGTGCGGTTCTCGACCACGGAGTTGGGGGAGCTGGAGTCGAAAATCGCCTCTGCCGCCTCGCGTGCGGTTGCGCTGGAACTGGAGATTTTTGCGCAGTTCCGCCATCGCGGGGAGGCGCTGGCGGGTGCGATCCGGGCGGCCGGAGAGGCGCTGGCGGGGCTCGATGTGTGGGCGGCAGCGGCGCACTGGGCCGTCGAGACGGGCGCCTGCAGACCTGAAATTACGGACGGCTCAGAGCTGGTCATCGAAGGTGGACGTCATCCGGTGGTGGAGCAGGCATTGACCCGGAACGGCGAGGCGCGCTTCACGCCCAATGACTGCCGGCTTGATGCCAGTGGCAAGACGGGCAGACGCCTGTTGCTGGTGACCGGGCCGAACATGGCCGGCAAGTCCACCTTCCTGCGTCAGTGCGCCATTATCGCGATCATGGCGCAGGCCGGTCTGTTTGTTCCCGCACGAACGGTCAGACTGGGATTAGTGGACCGGCTGTTCTCGCGCGTTGGCGCCGCCGACGATCTCGCACGCGGACGCTCCACCTTCATGGCGGAAATGATCGAGACGGCGGCCATACTCAACCAGGCAACCCCGAAAAGCCTGGTCATACTCGACGAGATCGGGCGCGGGACCTCGACCTGGGACGGTCTCTCGATCGCCTGGGCCACCGTGGAACACCTGCATGCCGTCAATCGCTGCCGGGCCCTGTTTGCCACGCACTACCACGAGCTGACACGCCTCGCCGACGAGCTGGACGGCACAGGCAATGTGTCCCTCAAGGCGCGCGAATGGAAGGGCGAGCTGGTCTTCCTCCACGAAGTGGGCAGTGGCCCTGCCGACCGTTCGTACGGCGTGGAGGTGGCCCGCCGGGCGGGCCTTCCGGCAGCGGCGGTGCGCCGGGCCCAGTCCATCCTCGCCAGGCTGGAGTCCGATGGCAGCCCGGCCGCGGCGCTGGCCGAACTGCCGCTATTTTCCGCGCAACCGCCCGCCGCCCCGGCCAAACCCTCAAAGGCGCTCGAACGGCTCAAATCCATTGATCCTGACGCCCTGACCCCGCGCGAGGCCCTGGACGCGCTCTATGCGCTGAAAAGCCTGGTGAGCGACGACTAGCCCTCGCCGGCCTGACACGTGCAGGCCTCGACAAACAGCCATGCGCCGGCCCAATCTGGGCGGCATGGACAAGAAAACCTACAAGAAAGAACTCCGGCGCCTGCAGATTGGCATGGTAGCGCTGCAGCGCCGCCTGATTGCCACGGAAGGGCGGCTTCTCGTGATCCTTGAGGGCCGCGACGCGGCGGGAAAGGACGGCGCGATCCAGCGCATCGTGAAGCACCGCTCCCCGCGCCATACGCGCGTGGTGGCTCTCGGCACGCCCACAGAACGGGACCGGACCAGCTGGTATTTCCAACGCTGGGCGGCACACCTGCCGGCGGGCGGGGAGACGGTGTTTTTCAACCGGTCCTGGTACAATCGGGCGGGTGTGGAACCGGTCATGGGTTTCTGCACCGACGCGGAGTACCAAACCTTTCTCGGCGATGCCGGCCCGTTCGAGCGCATGCTGACCGAGGACGGCCTGATTCTGCTGAAATACTATCTCGACATCTCGCGCGAGGAGCAGGCGAAAAGGCTGGAGGACCGCCGGACCAATCCGCTCAAGACCTGGAAAATCTCGCCAGTGGATTCGGTGGCGCTGCAGAAGTTCGACGCCTATTCGAAAGCACGCAACACCATGCTGGCGGCCACCGGCGATCCGGTGCCCTGGCGGGTGGTGAATGCCGACAACAAGCGGGCTGCGCGCCTCGCCATCATGCGTGACATCCTGCAGCGCGCGCCCTGCCCGGACCTGCCGGTCGATTACGGCGAGCCGGATCCGGCGGTCCTGCGCCGCTGGTCGGAAGGAGACCGGCCAGAGGACCACCTGCACCATTGAACCCTGTAACAATCCCCCGAAGGAGACGCTGCCTATGGGCTGGGCGCTGAGCATCCATCAAGCCGACATCACGGACGCCAGCATCGTTGAGGAGGCGCCCGGCGCGTTACAGGCCGGACAGGCTCGCCTTGCCGTGCGCCGCTTCGCCCTGACCGCCAACAACATCACCTACGCCGCCTTCGGCGAGGCGATGGGCTATTGGCGTTTCTTTCCGGGCGCGGACGGGCGTGGACGCCTGCCGGTATGGGGCTTTGCCGAGGTGACCGAAAGCCGGGCAGAGGGGCTGGCAGCTGGCGAGCGCGTCTACGGCTATCTGCCTGCGGCCAGCGGCCTTGTCGTAACCCCCGGCAAGATACGTCCGGACAGCTTTGTTGACGCGGCTGACCACCGCACGGACCTGCCTGCGGTCTATAACCGGTATGAACGATGCGCGGCGGCCCACGGTTACGACCCGGCCCGCGAGGCGGTACAAATGGTGCTGCAGCCCCTGTTTCTGACCGCCTTCCTGATCGACGCCTATCTGCGCGACACAGCCTCCTTTGGCGCCGAGCGGATCATTCTTACCAGCGCGTCGAGCAAGACCGCGCTGGCGCTGGCCTTCCTGCTGCGGCGCGACATGCCTGAAGGGCTGCGCCTCGAGGCGCTGACCTCGGCGCGCAATACTGCCTTCGTGGCGGCGAGCGGGCTTTATGATGCGGTCATCGCCTACGAGAATATCCAGGACATGGACCCGGCACCGGCGAGGCTGATTGTCGATTTCGCCGGTTCGGCCGAGGTGAACCGGGCGCTGCATACACGGTTGGGCGCACATCTGAAGGCCAATATCCGCGTTGGTGGCGCCCACTGGGACGACAGCGCGCCGGCCCGGGACCTGCCCGGTCCGCGTCCGTCCTTCTACTTCGCGCCCGACCATGCGCGCGAGCGGATTGCCGAATGGGGGCCGGACGGATTTGCGAAGCGTCAGGGCGCGGCATGGTCGCACTTCGTTGCCGCGGCCGACGATCTTCTGGCCTGGCGCAGCCTTGCCGGGCCCCGGGAGACGCTTGCCGCCTATCAGGCGCTGGTGCGCGGCGATGTTGCGGCCAGCGACGCACTGGTGGTCGAGGTGGAGGGATGATGGCCCGCCCCCAGCACTTCGCGCCGTGAAGGGTGTCGCTCAAAACGATGGCTGACGGCGCCCCGGCAATAGCGTAAGACCCTGACCCATGCGTCTTTCTGCCCTTCCCGCTTCGCTTGACGGCCTGCGCCTGCGCGCAGAGCTGGCCGCTGCCACGCGCGATGGCTGGGAGCAGGCGGCGCCCCGGCAGGCCGGGATCGGACGCCTGAAGCGGTATATCGAGGCAGGCCGCATCCACGCCGCCAGCAAGCTGTCGGGCAAGGGCGGAGGCCTGGAAGCGGCGCGCGCCCTGTCCGGCGTGATGAATGCCGTCATCCGGGCCCTGTTTGATTCGGTCGCCACCGATTTTGACGAGGCAGGCGCAACAGCGCCCGGCCTTGCGGTATGCGCGCTGGGAGGCTGGGGCGCGGGCGAGCTTGCTCCGCAATCGGATATCGACCTTCTTTTCCTCACGGGCACGCCGCCGCGCGAGGGGGCCGAGGCGGTAGTGGAGCGCATGCTCTACGTCTTGTGGGATTGCGGGCTGAATATTGGCGGCGGCGCCATCCGCACCGTGGAGGAGGCGCTGGCGCTTGCCGAGGATGACGTGTCGGAGCGCACCGCCCTTCTGGATCTGCGCTGGGTGTCGGGCGACGAGCGCCTCGTCAGCACCTTGCGTCTGAAATTTGACCGCACGCACCGGACCCGGAACGCCATTGCGGCGTTTATTGCCGCCAAGCTGGCCGAGCGCGATGCCCGCGTCGACCGGCAGGGGGACAGCCGCTACGCGGTCGAGCCCAACATCAAGGACGGCAAGGGAGCCTTGCGCGATCTGCAGACCCTGCGCTGGCTGGCTCAGGTACTCTACGGCAATGATGCCATGGAGCGCTGGGTGGCAAGCGGGCTGCTGACCGTACAGGACGTGGAGCGCTATCTGCGTGCCGAGGATTTCTACTGGACGGCGCGCTTTCACCTGCACACGCTGAACGGCCGCAAGGATGACCGGCTGACCTTTGACACGCAGCCGGAGATCTCGGCGCTCATGGGCTATGCCGACAGCGAGGACATGCTGGGCGTCGAGGAGTTCATGCGCGACTATTTCCGGCGCGCCATCGATGTCGGCGCACTGACCCGCCTTGTCTGCGCCAAGCTGGAGGCGGACGAGCTTAAAGATCCTCCGTCGGGTATCGGCCGCTTCATGCCTGCCGACGGGGCACAGAAGGGCGATGAAGCGCTGGAAGCTGCCGGGTTTGCCGTGCGGTCGGGGCGCCTGGCCTTTGCCGATCCGGCGAAGGTGGAAGAAGACCCGGTTGCCATGCTGACCCTGTTCGAGCTGGCTGCAGCGCGCCATCTTGACCTGCATCCCGATGCGGTGGCGCTGGTATCGCGTTCCCTGCGGCTGGTGGACGACAGCTTCCGGCGGGACGAGCGGGCTGCGCGGAGCTTTTTTGCCACCCTGCTGGAGGCAGACGATCCCCGGATCACGCTCCGGGCGATGACCGAGGCCGGGCTGCTGGGCGCTTACATCCCGGAGTTTGGCGACATCGTCGCGCGCACCCAGTTCAACATGTATCACCGCTTCACGGTCGACGAGCACACACTCAACGCGCTCGGTCTCCTGAGGGAGATCGAGCAGGGCAAGCTGGTGGCGGACCACCCGCTGGCTTCGCGCATATTTCCCGAGATTGCCAACCGCCGCGCCCTGCACCTGGCCGTGCTGCTGCACGATACCGGCAAGGGCAGCGGGGATCAGTGCATCGAAGGCGCCGAGAGGGCCCGCATCGCCTGTGACCGGCTGGGCATCGGGGAAGCAGAAACAGAGCTGGTCGCCTGGTTGATCGCCAATCATCTGGAGATGAGCGATGCCGCCCAGCGCCGCGACCTTTCCGATCCGCGCACCGTGCTCGACTTTGCCGGGCGGGTGGCGAGCATGGAGCGGCTGCGGCTGCTGACCGTGCTGACCGTGGTCGACATACGCGCAGTCGGCCCCGGCGTCTGGAATGGATGGAAGGCGCAGCTCATCCGTGACCTCTACGAGGCGACCGCAGCGGTGCTGGCCGGCGGCGAGAAGGCAGATGAGGAAGAGGCCCGCGCTCGCCTGCATGCGCGCGCTGACCGGGCACGCAGCCTTTTCCGCGCCGAGATGGAGCGGATCGATCCGGATTTCGCGGCGCGCTGGATCGGCAGTCTCGATGACAGTTACTGGCTGTCCTTTGCCGAAAGCGACCGGCTGCGCCACGCCGCCTTCGTGCGCGGCGCCGAGGCGCGCGGGCGCGACGTAGCGTGCGGCGTCCGGGTGGACCGGCGGCGCTCGGCCGCGGAGGTGCTCATCCTGGCGCCAGACCGGGACGGCCTGTTTGCCGACATAGCCGGGGCACTTGCGCTGGCCGGAGCCAACGTGGTGGGCGCCCAGGTGGCCACGACCACCAGCGGCGCGGCGTTCGACGTGTTCTACGTGCAGGAGCAGGGCGGAAAGCCCTATGGCTGGTCCGACCTGCAGGCCCTCGACCGGTTACGGGCCCGTGTCGAATCCGCGGCGCGTGACGGGCTTGGCGAAACGATGGTGATTCCGGCGCGCCGCGTGGCACGCCGCGAGGCGGCATTCACCGTCAGCCCCTATGTGAAGCTGGAAGGCAAGGCTGCTGACGGCGCTCTCGTGATCGAGGCCTCGGGGCGCGACCGTCCCGGACTGCTGCACGATCTCGCCCGCGCGATCACCAATCTGGGCTTTTCCATCCAGGCTGCACGCATTGACGGGTACGGGGAGCGCGCGGTGGACGTGTTCTACGTTACCGAGCAGGGCCGGAAGATCACTGACCCCGCCAAGGAACAGGCCATTACAGAAGCTCTGATGGCCGAGCTGGGATACAGCGATGCCGGGGCGCCGGGCGCGGGGACACGCCAGCGCGCCGAAGCCAGCATAGGACGCTAGCGCGATGCGGCTGCTGCGCAATCTGGGGGTCATCAGCATCCTTACCCTGCTCAGCCGGGTGGCGGGGCTGGCGCGCGAAATCCTGACCGCTGCACGCCTGGGTGCGGGGCCGGTGGCTGACACCTTCTTCCAGGCCATGACAATTCCCAACACCTTCCGCCGCGTGCTGGCCGAAGGCGCGTTCAACGCCGCCTTCGTACCCCTCTATGGGCGGGAGCTGGAAGGAGCCGGACGCGAGGAGGCCGACCGGTTCGCCTCCGAGGCGCTGTCCTTCATGGTGACGGTGACCGGAATTCTGGTCGTCACCTTCCAGATTTTTGCGCCCTGGCTCGCCTTCGTCTTCTTTCCCGGACGGATCGGTGATCCCGATGGCATGGCGCTCGCTGTGCTGCTCTTGCAGATCATGATGCCCTATCTGCTGGCGATGGTGGTGACGGCGCTCATTTCCGGCGGGCTGAACAGTAATGGCCGTTTTGCGGCCGCGGCGGGCGCACCGGTGCTGCTCAACATCGCCCTGATCGGCGTCCTGGCCTTTGATCTGGGACCGCCCGAAGAGCTGGTCATCTGGCTGGCGGTCTCGGTCACCGCATCGGGCGCACTGCAGGTAGCCATGCTGTGGGGGGCGGCCATGCGCGCCGGGCTGCGCCTGCGCTTCCTGCCGCCGAGGCTCACACCGCGCGTGAAGCGCCTCATTGCGCTTGGCGTGCCCGGTGCACTCGCTGCCAGCGCCGTGCAGATCAATGTGCTCGTCACCTCTGCCATCGCCACGCTGGAAGAGGGCGCGCGCTCCTGGCTGAACTATGCCGAACGCCTCTACCAGCTTCCCCTGGGCATGATCGGGATTGCCATGGGCATCGCCCTTCTGCCGAACCTGACCCGCAGGGTACGCTCCGGTGACGAGGCGGGCGGACATTTTGCCATGAACAGGGCGGTGGAGGTCGCGCTCGCCCTCACCCTGCCAGCCTCCTTTGCCTTTCTTGCCATACCAGATCTGATCACTGCCGGGCTGTACCAGCGCGGCCAGTTCACGGCGGTGGACACCAGCAATACCGCCATCGCGCTGGCGATCGCCGGGCTGGGCCTGCCGGCCTTCGTGCTGGTAAAGGTACTGGCGCCGGGCTTTTTCGCCCGTGAAGACACCCGGACCCCGATGCGATTTGCGCTCATCGCCGTGGCGGTGAATTTTGTCTTTGCGCTGGCCCTGTTCTTCGGCGGGCTGGGCTTTGTGGGCCTGGCTATCGCATCGAGCCTGGCGGGCTGGGTCAATGCGGCGCTGCTGGCCGTTACCCTGCAGGCACGCGGGCTGCTGCACATTGATGCGCGCCTGCTGCGGGCCATTCCCCGCCTGTTGCTGGCCTCGCTGGTCATGGCGGTTGCCGTATGGGCTCTCGCCGCCCTCCTGCCCGGACTGATGGCAAGCCTGCTACCTCTGGTCGCCACCAGCATCCGGACGCTGATCAGCATGCTGCTGGTGGTCGGTGCGGGGCTGGTGGTGTTTGCCGGCTCTGCCCTGGCCCTTGGCGCCGTGAAAGTGTCAGAACTTGCCGAGGCATTGCGGCCACAGCGCGCCCGCAAACCCCTGCCTGCGGCCGACCCGGACGCCTGAGCGCCGTGCAGGCGACTTGAGCAGGCGCGATGACGCCGCTACATCACCTCCCCCGACCTTTCCCGAGCGCGTTTGCGCAAACCGAGCCAGGCATCCGATCCATGAGCGACACCCCCACCGATTACAAAGGCCCCGAGCGCATCCTGTCCGGCATGCAGCCGACCGGCGCGCTGCACCTTGGCAATTATCTGGGGGCGCTGAAGAACTGGGTGGCGCTGCAGGACCGCGGCGTACCCTGCTTCTACTGCGTGGTCGACATGCATGCCATGACCATGCCGCATGATCCGGCGGCCCTGCCGGACGCGGTACGCAATGTGGCGGCGGCCTATCTGGCGGCAGGTGTGGATCCGGCGCGCAGCGCCGTCTTTGCCCAGTCCTCGGTGCGCGAACACGCAGAGCTTGCCTGGATTTTCAATTGCGTCGCCCGCCTTGGCTGGCTGGAGCGCATGACCCAGTTCAAGGACAAGGC
>ERZ869909.2934-NODE-2934-length-10464-cov-3.412535_pt1 | contig 10464 bp, 8 predicted proteins | sample MGYA00520892_ERZ869909 | MGnify/ENA primary metagenome ERZ869909 (study PRJEB32215, sample SAMEA104723947) | bioreactor metagenome | biome: bioreactor; feature: anaerobic bioreactor; material: water | place: China | collected 2015-03-12 ... | reverse complement strand
CATTTTCTGTTGGCGCGTGCATGGAACCGTTCCGACGGTTCCATGCACCGTCCGCTGACGCTGGATCGACGTTCCTACACCGAACCCGAGCCGTGCGCTGCTTCGCGATCTCAGGTTCGAGCCGTTTTACAATGCCTGCCGCGTTCTTCGAATTGGCCCACATGCTTACTTCGTCGATCGCAGCAAAACTTACTGGCGGCGGGGCAAGGCCCGGGACGTAACCTCCGACCTGAACCACGAGAAAAGTTCGAGGCCCATAGTTTCCACTAACGCACCAGACTAAGACGGTTAAGCTCAAAAAGCCTGGTACAACGTCGGGGAGACATTGCGTCATGCCATTTGAAAGCTTCAATCCATATTGCGGATCCGCCCCGGTGCCGTCGAACCTTTGGACAAGCTGGAACTTCGATCCATTCCTCCTCGGCGTTCTGGCAATCGGGCTCATCGTCTGGCGCCTGGGCGGACGCAACGACAGGATGGGGCGAACCTGCCTTGTCGCCGCCTATGCCCTGATCTTTCTGGCCTTCATCTCTCCGCTCTGCGCGCTTTCATCGGCTCTGTTCTCGGCAAGGGTTGCACATCACCTCATCCTGATCGGCGGTATCGCACCGCTGCTGGCGATCGCGTTTCCGTGGCCCAAGGGGCCGACGCTGCCGCTGGCGGCGCTGGTCATCCTGCACGCCGCGATGGTTTGGATTTGGCACGCGCCCGATCCCTATGCGTTCGCGCTCTCATCGCATTTCGCCTATTGGCTCATGCAAGCGACCCTCTTCCTGTCGGCATGGCTACTCTGGCGAGAGGTCTTTGCGCCGCGCGCTCATCGGGGCAGTGTCGTGCTGGCGTTGCTGGCGACGATCATGCAGATGGGATTTCTTGGCGCCCTGCTCGTCTTTGCCCGGCAGCCCCTCTTCGCCCCGCATTTCACCACGACGCTGGCCTTCGGCCTGACCCCGTTGGAAGACCAGCAGCTTTCCGGCCTTCTGATGTGGGTGCCGGCCTTCATCCCCTATGCTGGCGTCGCGCTCTACCAGTTCGTCGAGCTCATCTCGCCGCAGCAACGGTCTGATGCACCATGATCGCGATGGCAGCCGAGCGCGAAGTTCGATACTCGACTGAGTAGCTGTTCCATCGCGGGCCGATTCCAGCGTGCAAATTTCGCTTGCTCCTCTAGCGGCTAGAGGATGCAGTCTGGGTCAAGACTGTATCAGGCGAGCCACCCGTGATCCGCGAAACCGCATCCGACAAGCAGCAGACCGAAGGCCCTTGCAAACTTTCGAGCAATGCCGGGTTGTCATACGACGTAAGGGCCTGTGGGCCGAACAAGCCCGATCAGGTCCTAATCCTGCGAGCCTGGACATTCAAGTTGCCGAGCCGACCATGACCAGCAACCCCATAACCGTCACAGCTGCATTTCTCTTCACCGTAGCCGTTCTTGCCCTCGGCTATGCCGCTTTCGGCTTCTGGACGATGCTAATCTTCACCTCTGGATTCGTCGGCGGGTTCGTGCTGTGGCTGGTCTTTCCGGCAACCCAATCCTTCACTGCGATCAGGATCCCGTACTTTCTGGCGTTGGCACTTTTCGCCCTTCACCGCGTCGAGGAGTACTCGATGGGCTTCTTCGAGAGGCTGGCGACGATCACCGGCATAGTCACTCCCGATACCGCTTCTTGGCAGGTGATCATGCTGATCCTGCTGTCCGTTGGAGCGTGGCTGCTGATGCCGATTCTGGTCATGCGCGGGTATCGCTTCGGCACCTATCTCGCCTGGACCTTCTTCGCCGCCATGGGCATCACCGAGCTCGCGCACTTTATCGTCTTCCCGTGGTTTGCCCCAGAACCTTTTGCCTATTTTCCCGGTATGGCGAGCGTCGTGCTGCTCGCACCTGTAGCGTGGTGGGGCATGTGGCGTCTTTCCAGAGGAGCTTGATGTGACCGGAAATCCAGAGATCTCAAAAACGGACCATCAAGGGCACGCGCACGAGGACGGCCACGATCATTCACAGGTCGTGACCTCCTCCAACGAACGGCGCATCCGGTTCGTCTTCGTGTTCACCGCCGGCTATGCCATCGTGCAGGCGATCGGCGGATGGCTCTCGGGTTCGCTCGCGCTGATCGCGGATGCGGGCCACATGGTCTCCGACGCGGCTGCACTGCTGCTCGCCCTGATCGCCTACCGCATCGCTCGCCGCGCGGCGGATGCCACGCGCACCTACGGCTTCCACCGGGTACGGGTCCTGGCAGCGCTTGCGAACGGCGCGACGCTGCTGCTGCTCGTGGCCTGGATCGCCTGGGAGGCAGTGCAACGCATCAACGCGCCGGTCGAGATACTGGCGGGCCCGATGCTGATCGTCGCGGTGATCGGCCTTTGCGCCAACGTTGCCGGCGCCTGGATCCTGTGGTCGGGCAACAAGGGCGATAGCAATCTCAGGGGCGCGTTTCTGCATGTCATCGGCGACCTGCTCGGATCCGTCGGTGCAATCGCCGCGGCGATCGGGATCATGCTGACCGGTTGGACGATCCTCGATCCCATCCTTTCGGTGCTGGTGGCGGGGCTCGTCGTCAGGTCCGCATGGAGCCTGGTCTCGGATTCAATCCGCGTCCTGCTGCAAGCGGTTCCGCGAGGTGTGGACGCGATCGAGGCTGAGCGGGGGCTGTCAGGCATACCGGGCGTTGCCGAGGCCGGCCACTTTCACGCCTGGACGCTGACGGACGAGACGAGCGTTGCCACGGTCCATGTCAGCCCGGCGAGAGGAACGGATCCGCTCAGCCTCCCGCCGCTCGTCTCGGCCTGGCTCAAAGAGCGCTATGCGATCGACCACGTCACCGTGCAGGTGGACCCGCCAGGCGAACTCAAGATCGAGCACGAGTGATCTTGCCTTTCAGCAGTGCGCTCGAACATTGCCGATCAGGTCACCCGCCTTGCCGAGCAAGCTGCACTTCGGCCTCGACGAGCTCAATCAGCTGCTGGGGTCCGAAAGACGGCGAGCTCTTGCCGTTCACAAAGAACGTCGGTGTCTGCCTGACCCCGAGCGCGTCGACATCGCTCCTATCCTGCCGCAGCACAACCGTGACTTCGGCCGATGTCGCGTCCTGGCGCGCTCGCTCGAGGCTCGGGTTGCCATACAAGACCCACTCGGGCTGCGTGGCAAGAAGAGCACCGGCATGAAGCGGTCCTGCCGTCGTGCGGCCTCGATGATCCCGGCGGCTTGATCCGAACCGTCATGAAAAGCTGCGTAACGGGATACGACCCTAACGTCATCGGGATACTGCGTAAGGATGTTCTTCACGAGGGGATGGAAGGCCCGACAGGCTTCACACGAGGGATCGAAGAACTCCACGATTGTTGTCGGAGCATCCGCCGGCCCCATCACCGGAGAAAGCTCTCTCACGGTAATTTCAGCGCTGAGGCTGCGCGCGGGATTGGAGTAGACGCGCAGACGCACCGAAGATTGCCCCTGCGGCCACTCCTACGGATAGGATGGCCACCTGTCGACGGTTCATTTGAAAACTCCAGGTCGGCACAAGGCTAGACTGCCGCCGATCGCGAGGAATGCGAGCAGCGACACGAGCGGCAGCGGCACGCCGCCGAAAATGGTCATGTCAGCGCCCGAGCAGGACGGGCCGTCGCGCGCGCATGGTATTGTGCCCTCATCAACAACGCCGAAGTAAATCAGCGAGTGAAACGCCGCGATCGCGGCGCCGACTGCGACCAGAGGCAATGCAAAAACTCTGATACCGACATCGAGTCTGAACGCCGCGATGCCGCGCAATATGGCGAGCGGGAACATGAATACACGCTGGAACCAACAAAGGTTGCACGGAGCCTGTCCCACGATCTCGCCGATGAACGAGCTGCCAACGTCGACCCGGCCGCGGTCAGCCAGGCGACGAAAAGCCACCAGGAATTCCAGTCTTCAAAGGATTTGCCGGTCACTTTGTCGAGCATCGTCTTGTCCCGTTCAGGCCCTCGCGAGACGGCGCAGTTTCTCCAGCCTCGTATCGCGCGGTTCGTGCATATCGAGAATGCCACCGAAGCTGCCGTCGCCCCGTATGAGGAAATCACCTGCCGTGTGGGCCATAGTGTATTGGCCGCCTTCAACGGATTCGCTTGCCGCGTAAGCGGAGAACGCGGCAAGGGCAGCGTCGGCCTCCTCGGCCGTTCCCCGTAGCGCGGTGATGCGGCCGTCGAAGGGCGTCATGTAGCCGGCGAGCATGTCCTGAGTGGCGCGCTCGGGATAGACGGTGATGGACAGGACCTCAAGCTTGTCCGCATCCGGGCCCAGCTCGCCCATCAGGTCGGTCAGTGCGAACAGCGTCGTCGGGCACAACTCGGGACAATGGGTGAAGCCGAAGAACACGACGTAGGCTCGCCCCGTCAGCGACTGGTTGTCCACGCGGTCTCCTTCGTGCGACACGAGCGAGAAAGGACCGCCCATACGCAGCGCCCTGCTCGAAGCTTCCGCAGGCTGGCGCTGTCCGGTCAACTGTGTCGATACAACCATAAACATGCCCAGAACCGCGATTGCTACCAAGATGGCAATGTGGAACAGCGTGACGAAGGCCATGGCCCGTGGCCTCCGTGTCCACAGTCAGGTCCCACATTCGTTCCCGGCTGCGCTTCAGGCATCCTTGATGCCTCGCCATGCGAGCAGCCGCATGGCGTTGGCGGTGACGAGCACTGTCGCCCCGGTATCGGCGAGAATCGCCGGCCAGAGCCCCGTTACACCGAGGACGGTCGTGACGAGGAACACCGCCTTCAGCCCAAGCGACAAGACGATGTTCTGAAGGATGTTGCGCATAGTGGCACGCGAAAGCGCCACCATGTTCGCCACATCCTTTACGCGGCCGTGCAGAACGGCAGCATCAGCGGTCTCCAGGGCGACATCGGTTCCGCTTCCCATGGCGATGCCGATGTCGGCGGCGGCAAGTGCGGGCGCGTCGTTGATGCCGTCTCCGACCTTGGCGACAAACGAGCCCGTCGCCCGCATCTCGCCGACGATTTTCTGCTTGTCCTGAGGCAAAAGCTCGGCACGGACTTCCATTCTGAGCGAGGCCGCAATCGCCTTGGCCGTACGCTGGTTGTCGCCTGTGAGCATGACAGAGTCGGCACCCAATTGCCGCAGCGCGGCGATGCCGGCTCTTGCGTCGTCGCGTGGCTCGTCGCGCATCGCAATCAAACCGGCGACATGACGGCCTGCCAACAGTACAGACACCGTCTTGCCCTCGTCGTTGAGTGAGGCAATGCGCGCGGAAAGGGCCTCGTCCAGCATGACCTGCTGGCCGGCCGCCCGGGGCGAGGCGAAGAACAGCTTCACACCGTCGAGCGTGCCGACCACTCCCTTGCCACCCACGGCGCCTGCCTCCGATGCGGCGACCACGGGCACATTCTCGGCCTCGGCCTTTGCCAGGATCGCGACCGCCAGCGGATGGCTGGAACCCACCTCCAGCGAAGCCGCGAGGCGGAGCGTCTCGCGCTCGTCGCGCGCGACGCCGATGATGTCGGTTACCTTCGGCTTGCCCTCGGTCAGTGTCCCGGTCTTGTCGAAAGCAACGCGGTCGACCTTGCCGAGGTTCTCCAGCACCGCTCCGCCCTTCATCAGAAGGCCACGCCGGGCGCCGGCGGAAAGTCCAGCCGCGATCGCCGCCGGTGTCGATATGACAAGGGCGCACGGGCAGCCGATCAGGAGCACTGCGAGGCCGCGATAAATCCAGGTACTCCACTCTGCGCCGCCCAGCAGTGGCGGGAGGATCGCCACGAGTGCCGCCACGACCATCACACCGGGCGTATAGAATTTGGAGAAGCGGTCGATAAAGCGTTCGGTCGGAGCCTTCGATTCCTGCGCCTCCTCGACCAGCGCAATGATTCGCGCGATCGTGTTGTCTGCTGCGGCCGCCGTCACGCGCACACGCAGCACGCCTTCCTGGTTGACCGTGCCGGCGAACACTTTGTCGCCTTCCTCTTTGCGCTTGGGGACCGACTCGCCTGTCACCGGTGCCTCGTCGACCGCGCTCTCCCCGGAAAGCACGACGCCGTCCGCCGGCACGCGGTCGCCCGGACGGATCATGACGATCGAGCCGACCGTGAGGCTGTCCGCCGGAACGATCCGCGTCCCGCCCTCGCTCTCCAGCTGCGCGGTCTTGGGCATCAGCGTGGCCAGCGCGCGGATCGAGGCCCGAGCCCGCCCCGTCGCGATGCCCTCCAGCAGTTCACCGACAAGAAACAGGAAGACGACGACCGCAGCCTCTTCCGCAGCATTGATGATGACGGCTCCCACCGCGGCTACCGTCATGAGCGTCTCGATTGAGAACGGGCTGCCGTTCATCGCACCGAAGAGTGCTCGCCGCGCAATCGGAACGAGACCGACCGCCATGGCGACGATGAAACCCCAAGGCTGCGTCTGCGGCAGAAGTTGCGACAGCCCGAAGGCGACGGCGAGCGCGGCGCCGCAGATGATCGTCAGCTTCGCCTTGGATGTGCTCCACCATGGACCGTCAGTCGGTGCATGATCATGACCATGCATGCCGTGAAGGGCGTGCTTTTCGTGCTCCGACCCCCGCACCACGGGTCCGTGTGCGTGGTCGTGTCGATGATCTGCGCCATCGTGGGTGTGGCCCTCGTGATGATGATGCCCCTCATGGCGGCATTCAGGTCCGTGGACATGTGCTGCGCCGGCGACACGGGGAGCAGTGGCGTCATCGGCGGGCGTGAGACGGGCAGCCTTGTAGCCGAGGCTCCCGACCTTGCGTGCGACACTATCGAGATCGGCATCAGGCCCGTGGGTCACCGTCATCGTGCCGGCCACGACCGAGACACTAACATCGCTGACTGTGGCGATGCGACGAACAGCCGTGTCGATTTTGGCTGCGCAACTCGCACAATCCATCCCCTCCACGCGAAAGCGCGTCTGGCGCTGCGGCACCGTCATCATTCATCACTCCTGAATCTCAGGGGCGCACTCATACGACCTACAGCAGCTAGAGGATCAAGAGCCAAATTCAGATTTCTTGACGATCGATCCCTTGAACGTTTGGCTTCTTGCCCGCCGGCCATTTCGGTCGGAGCACAACTCCGTGGCGCCATCCATCGAAGGAGACGCAAGTGCACCGGTGAAAATGTTCTTTCATCGGATATAGTCGAAGCAATGATGGCGTTCACACCGTGCCAGCACGCAGACCGCCTGCAGGAACGGCCATGGACTGCTACGGCCCAAGGTCAGACTGGTCGAGAACCTGATGAGCGAAACAATTCTACCCAGCCGCGAGAGCCAGATTCCGAAACCGGGAAATCTCGTCGCCCAATTCATGATGGTGGCAGGAACGGTGCTCATCGCAGGCATGCTTGCCATCGGACTCTGGGTCACCTCCGAGATCGAGGGAGGCGTCACGGACAGCGCGGGTGCGGTCACCGCGCTTTATGTCGACGCACTCATAGCGCCTGTAGCCCAGGAACTGGACAATGGAGGAAGCCTTCGAGACGAAGCCAGGCGTGAGCTCGACTTCATCATCAAGCGCGGCGCGCTCCGCAACGAAGTCTCCGCGTTCAAGCTCTGGGACCCGAGCGGCCGGATTGTATTCAGCGACAATCCAGACCTCGTAGGTAGCATCTTCGATGTGAGCGACGGTCTGGCGCAGGCGCTTGCAGGCAGGGTCGACGCGGCGCTGGCGCGCCAATCCCATACCGTCAGCGACATCGCCCGGAATGCACCGCTTCTCGAAGTGTACAGCCCGGTGCGCTCGGCCACGACAGGCCGGATCATCGCGGTGGCGGAGTTCTACACGACCGCGGAAAGGCTGCGGGAGCATCTTTTCGACGCGCGCGTCAAGAGCTGGTTCGTCGTCGGTCTGGTCTCCCTCGGCATGTTCTCGGCGCTCTATGCACTGTTCGCGCGCGGCAACAGGACAATCTCGCTCCAGCGCCGGGCGCTGGACGACCAGATCGATCAGCTTTCGGCGCTGCTGGAACAAAACACGGGGCTTACCCAGCGTGTCGAACAGGCCAACCATCGCATCGCCGACTTTAACGAGCGCAACCTTCGGCGGATCTCCGCCGAGCTGCATGATGGACCGGTCCAGCTGCTCGCCTTTGCGGCGCTTCGTCTCGACAGCCCGCAACTCTCCAGGCGTGAACAGGTTCGCCAGGCCGTCAATGAGGCAATGAAGGAGATCCGTGATATCTGCAGCGGATTGGCGTTGCCAGAGGTCGAGGCCTGGTCGGTGGCGACGATAGTGAAGAAGGTCGTGTCTGCGCATGAGCGGCGGACGGGCGGCAAGGTCGTCATGAACCTGGAGGACGATCTGCCAGAACTGTCGCCGGCGGCCAAGACCTGCATCTATCGTTTCCTGCAGGAAACGCTCAACAATGGATCGAAGCATGCGCATGGAGCACGCCAGACCGTGGCGATCGCCAGGGCTTCGGACGGCATCGAGGTCCAGGTCTGCGACGACGGTCCCGGCTTCGCCCCACCGGAAGGGGGAGAGGGACTCGGCCTGCTGGGCCTGCGCGAGCGCGTGGCTGGCCTTAAGGGCTGCTTCGATCTGCACAGCCGCCAGGGCGGCGGAACGCGCGTCGTCATGCGTCTGCCGGAAGACAAGGAGGCGATGACATGACGACACGTGTTCTGATCGTCGACGATCACCCGCTCTTCCGCCAGGGTCTTTCCATGGCGCTGGGCGAAACGGAAGATCTCGTCGTCTGCGGCGAAGGGACGTGCGCACAGGATGCTGTCGGCCTTTCGCGCGACCTGCAACCGGATGTCGTCCTGCTCGATCTGTCGATGCCGGGTGGCGGGTTCGCTGCGCTGGAGCATATCCGCGCTTGCCAGCCCGCGTTGCGCGTTGCCGTGCTCACCGCATCGGAGGATTGCGATGACGTCCTGAAGGCGATGAAGCTTGGCGCGCGGGGCTACGTTCTGAAAGGCGTCGGAGGCAACGCACTGATCGACGCGGTGCGCGATATCGCGCGAGGAGTGGGCCACGTTGCGCCGACGCTGGCAGCGGCGATCCTGTCCGGACACAACGGCGCCGAGGGATGGTTCCAGACGAAGGAGCCGGACATAGGGGACCCAACCAACCGCCGTCTGGCACAACTGACGCCGCGTGAAGCGCATGTGCTCAAGATGGTGGCAGCCGGCTTTTCCAACAAGGAGATCGCCCGGCAAGGCGACATGCGGGAAAAGACGGTGAAGCACCACGTGACCCGCATCCTGCAGAAGCTGCAGGTGCGCAACCGCACGGAGGCCGCGATGGTCTGGCGGAGCGCCGAGCCGGCGGGCTAACCGTATCGGCCTTTGGCCCCATACGCGTGGCCAATGGTCTTAGGCCGATATTAAAGTGGACAGTTTTTGAATAGTTATCTGTCGTCAACGGACCAAGGAGCGGTCTCCATCCTGAGCCGACGCGATCGATGATCGTGTGAACGTTCGCCAGGACTTCCACCTCCGCAGGTCTTTTAGCTGGCCGCACCTGGTGTGCTCGCCGGCGGATGGCGGACATGTGCCGCATCTGCCCGGCTTGGCTTTGCCAAGGCGCACGGACGGCCTCCGTCGACCGCGGCTTCAAGGCGTCCCATCCTCACGGGTGTGGAAAAAATTTCAAGGAGAGACATTGATGAAGAGAACCATCCTGGCGAGCCTCGGTCTGGTGCTTGGCATGACGACCTTTGCGCTGGCTGAAGGCGTCACCATCTACTCGGGCCGCGGCGAGGCGCTGATCGCGCCGCTGATCAGGCAATTCGAAGCCGAATCTGGCATATCCGCCGAAGTGCGCTACGGCGGCACATCCGAGCTCGCGACGTTGCTGCTGGAGGAAGGCGCCGACAGCCCAGCGGATGTGTTCTGGGCGCAGGATGCGGGCGCGCTCGGCGCGCTCTCTGAAGCGTTTGCCGAACTGCCGGCAGAGGTGAATGGCGCCGTCCTCGAAGCCTTTCGGTCGGATGCCAACAAATGGGTCGCGACGTCCGGCCGAAACCGCGTTCTGATCTACTCGACGGAGCGTGTCGAGGAGGATGATCTGCCGCAGGGCATCGCCGACCTGACCGACGGGAAATACAAAGGGCGTGTCGCTTGGGCACCGACGAATGGCGGGTTCCAGGCGTTCGTCACGGCCTTCCGCGTCGCCCATGGCGACGAGGCCACCAAGGAGTGGCTGGAGGGCATGATCGCCAATGACGCGAAGGTCTACCGCAACAACGGCACGCAGATCGACGCGATTGCCAATGGCGAGGTCGATTTCGGCCTGGTCAACAACTACTATCTCGGCCGCTACATCGCCCGCGACTCCAAGTATCCGGTGGCGCAGACCCACTTCGGGGCCGGCGACATCGGCAACCTGCTTAACGTGGCCGGCGCCGGCATCGTCGCCGCCAGCGACAACCAGGACAACGCCCGCAAGTTCATCGACTACCTGCTGTCGCCGGCGGCCCAGCAATACATCACCACGCAGGGCAACGAGTATCCGGTCATCCCCG
>ERZ869909.2933-NODE-2933-length-10465-cov-14.665191_pt1 | contig 10465 bp, 8 predicted proteins | sample MGYA00520892_ERZ869909 | MGnify/ENA primary metagenome ERZ869909 (study PRJEB32215, sample SAMEA104723947) | bioreactor metagenome | biome: bioreactor; feature: anaerobic bioreactor; material: water | place: China | collected 2015-03-12 ... | reverse complement strand
AGCACCGGTATCCAAGCGGGCCGCCCAGGCCGTGATCAGGATCACCGGCAGCAGCGGCACCAGCAGGGCCAGCGCCAGCGCGATGTCGAAGAGCCGCTTCACCAGGCGCTGTGTGGGGCTTGGCCCGACGCCGTGCCAGGAGGACAGGAGGTCATGCAGGTGATGGTCGAGAAGAGCCATGTCAGCGCACCATTACGGTTTCAAAGAGGTTCATGCCCTGTCACTTCCCTCCATTTTACGGCCACAGGAAAACTCGCAGGGAAGTGCCAAGTAAACAGCAACGTCACTGTCGTGATCACCAGAGGAAAGCTAACGCCAAGCGGCCAGATCCATGTCAGCCTTGAGTCTATTGTTTCAGCGCAAGAGCAAGCCGCCTATCGCAGCCGAGCATTTACGCTCGAAAACTTCCATAACAACTGCTTCAACAGATCTTTCATGCGGCGCGCTCCAAGACTACTACCCGGGTTATACATCAAGTTATCATTCAAGCAGAAAACAGGCTTGGCTACCTCCCTGCAGATATATCTCGACTGGCCAGAATCCCCCTCGATGAACATATCCGCCGATGAGGACTTGAATGCATCGACCTTGAGCCTGACGAGAGACTCCACTGTTATCAGGTCATCATCCTCACTGGCCATGACCAAGCTTCGATACGAAATTCCAACATCATTCAGCAAAGCCTCTACCTCATTGCGGCTGGATTCCCTCCGACAGGAAACGATCGTATTGATCTGGCCTGAGGTAGTATATCGAAAACGATTGATGATACCGCCCTCACTCGCACGGTCCTCGTAGGCCATACTCTCCAATGAAATACAGGACCTGGATATGACGCTATGATGGAAAACATTCCACTCAAACACCCTTGGACAGGGTACAAATTCAAGAATTATGTCCACATCATTTCGAATAGGCTTGTTCGAATATACTGCCAGAGTATGCGCACGCAATGACAGCCAGGATGGAATTTCCACAAGCGCGTTTTTCATCGACTCCCCGGACATGATGCTGTCATCCACCACAAGCACTTTTTTTGCCTCCCAGGGAAACCCTATATCCTTCCTTACCTTCCTGGTACCCCCCCTTTTCAAAGGGCGATTATTAACCCATGACGCGATATCAGTGCAGTTTACATTCAATGCAAGAGCGATAATATAAGCGGGAATCATCCCGCTTCTCGGAATACCTACGACCAGATCCCAGTCCCCGTTGAACTTCTCGAAATTCTTCGCAACATCCCGACACATGTCGCCATAAGACTTATACCGAATCCGCATCGTTACTTCCTCCCAATCTCGACCCGAAGGCACCGTTCACCCTACGACGGAGAACATCCGACAGTGAATGAGTCAGTTATCGCACCGCAGCGCGGTCCAGGAATCGGCGCATCCTTTTGTCAGCGCACCATTCCCGCTTCCAGCGGGTTCATGCTATGGGTCCTAAGCCCCTTGGCCAGGTAGTAGAGGCCCTCGCCGAACAGCACCAGGGGGTCATCCCACTTGGCATCGTCGAAGCTGTCGGCAGACACGCCATCGGCCAGGCGCAGGGCCGCGCCGAGCCGGCCACGCCGCGCCAGGTCGAGACGACGAATCACGTCGCCCAGCAGCCAGCGCGCCACCACCCCCTGGCGGGCGGGACGGAAGTGGGCCCGAGCGACGGCCGGGCCGCGGGTCTGGGCCAGGTAGAGCAGCCAGGGGAAGTTCACCCCGGCGCTGAGCGAGAGATCGATGGAGCCCCACAGCCGCGGATTGACCTCGATGAAGGCATGGCGCCCGCTCGCCGGGTCGTGCTTGAACTCGAGCATGGCCAGCCCGTGCCACTTGAGCCCACCGAGCAGGCGATGGGCATCCGCCTCCATGGCCGCGTGGGCGGCGCTCACCCGCAGGGTGCTGGTACCACCGGTGGCGACCTTCTCTTGCAGCCGGCGATGGGTGAAGGAGGCGATACGCTCGCCATGCCAATAGAGGCAGGAGACGCCCCAGCCATCGCCGTCCACCCGTTCCTGGACGATGGGCGGCCGGGCGGGGTCCAGTTCGAAGGCCACCATCATTTCGGCCAGGGTCTTCGCCAGGGCCTCGCCGCCTCGAGAGAAGCGCACCCCCTTGGAACTGTTGCCGCGCCGCGCCCGTGCCACGTACTCGCGGGCCGGGTCGGTCACCACGCAGGCCTCCGCCGGATTCGAATAGTCGACGATGGCGGCCACCGACACCCCACGCTCCCGCGCCAGCCGACTCATGCGGTCCTTGTCGTTGACCAGCGCCAGGGTGGCCGCATCCACCATGGGCAGCGCCACGCCCGGTGGCAGGCGCCCGGCCTCGCGGGCGGCCACCAGCAGCTCACCCTCCTCGTGTCCCGGCAGGATCATGCCGATCCCATGACGCTCGCAGAGGCAGGCCACATCCGCGACAAACCCTTCGGGATCACCATAGGGCGAGGCATAGCGGCCGCGGGCGTGGGCCAGCCGCGAGGCCTGGCACATGCCGATCCGTGAGGTATCGGAGACCACGACCCGGACGCCGTTGTGCGCCAGCCCTCGCAGCGCCGAATAGCTGCTTCGGCACCATCCCTGAGTCAGCAGTACGGTGGTTTCGGCTTCGTTTAGCATGACACCCCCTTGGGCAAGGCCAGCGGGAAAGCAGAGTTGGGCCGACGCCCCGCCTAGGCTTCACGCCAGAAGCCACGGCTTGCCCGTTCACCGGCTGCGGCAGGAGACAGTGGAGGGGCGGGCCCGGACGAGCCAGGAGGCGCCTGGCTAACGCGGGAAAGCGGCCACCTGGGGACGGGTGGCAGCCAGGTGGTCAGTTGCTGGTGTCACTTGACACCTGACCGACCACCTTGTGGAGATAGCGGTCACGCAGGTAGGTGGTGACCCTCTCGCACTCGCGCCCATCGTTCATGGCGGCATGGCGAGCCGTGAAACGCGCGAGCCGCTCGTCATGCTGACCTTCGGCAATCTCCTGCCAGGCGGCGGGCACCTGGGACCAGTCACGGATCACCGGCCCCGGGGCATCCTCCACATAGTCGCCATAGACCCCGACGTCGCGATGGAGATACTCCTCCAGGTCCGGCGCCATGAGAATGATCGGGCGCTTGAAGCAGGCGTAGTCGAACATCAGGCTTGAGTAGTCGGTGATCAGCACATCGACCTTCGGCATCAGCTCGTTGACGTCGGGAAAGCGCTCTGCCGAGGCATCCACGATCCGCGACGAGCGCCGGGCCAGGGCCTCGACACCGGTCATCTTCAAGGCGACATGGCCGCGCACCAGCAGGAGCAGCTGCTGCTGATCGAGCCAGGGCAGCAACGCCTCGAGCTGGCTGCCCTGGGCCACATCCAGCCCGCCCCTGCCCTGCTGTCTCAGGGTGGGCGCATAGAGCACGATGCCCTTGTAATGGCGTGGTTCGATGCCCTGGCGACGCAGCAGCGAGGCGCAATCGACATGGAAGGCGGCCCAGCGCGGGTAGCCGAGTACCGTGACGAGTTCGGCCGGAAGGCCGTAGGCCGACATCATCCGCTGACGCCCGACGCCAGACGCGACCAGGACCCGGTCCGGCCCTCGCTTGCCCGGCAGCAGGTGGCGCAGGTAGCGGTCGAACAGCGGCGTGAGCCAGCCGAGGCGACTGGACCTGGCATCCCTGCCGAATCGCTTCAAGGGCGTGCCGTGGGTCAGGTTGATCAGGACTCCCCCGACCGAGGCATGGGCGTTGACGTCCTCGGCCGTGTGGGTAACCAGGAATAGCCCCGCCCGCAGGGAGAGCCGGATGCCTGCCAGCGAATAGGCCAGTGCGGCCTCTCCGCCCTCCTGCTGCACCCGTTTCACCACCTCGGGGTCATGGCTCAGCCAGACCGCACGGATGTCCGGTTCGTGGTCGCGCACATGGCAATAGAGATGCCGCGCATTGTCCGCATACTGGCGGCCATGCCAGGCACCGAAGATCCAGAGCCTGTCATCGCGGGAACTGACCCAGCCGAGCAGGCAGAGCGGCAGCCAGCCCAGTTGCCGCAAGAGTCGCACAAGGTAGTTCATGGTGATCGACTCCCGGGGTGACGAGGCCAACAGGCGGGCAGGAACTCGGGGCATGGGTGAATCACGAGGCATAACCCGCGGGATTGCTGACCTGCCATCGCCAGGCATCCGCCATCATCGCCTCGAGGCCTCGCCGCGCCCTCCAGCCGAGTTCGCGCTCCGCCTTGGTGGCATCGGCCCAGTATTGCGCCAGATCCCCTGCCCGACGGGGGCCGACGCGACAGGGAATCGTACAGCCGGCGGCCTTCTCGAAGGCGTGAACCATGTCGAGAACCGAGTACCCCCGACCGGTGCCCAGGTTCCAGACCGAGATGCCCGGGCGCTCGGCGATGGCCTGCATGGCCGCCAGATGCCCCTCCACCAGATCCATCACATGGATGTAATCCCTGACCCCGGTGCCGTCGGGCGTCGGGTAATCATTGCCGAACACCGACAACGCCTCGCGGCGGCCGACCGCGACCTGGGTGATGAAGGGGACCAGGTTGTTGGGAATGCCCTGGGGATCCTCACCGATGCGGCCGCTGGGGTGGGCACCGGCAGGGTTGAAGTAGCGCAGCAGCGCGATCGACCAGCGTGGGTCGGCTCGCGCAAGATCCCCGAGCATCTCCTCCACCATCAGCTTGGAGCGCCCATAGGGATTGGTCGGCACCCCGAGCGGCAGCCCCTCGTGATAGGGCACGACCTCGGCGTCCCCGTAGACGGTCGCTGAGGAGCTGAAGACCAGGCGACGGGCCCCGGCGGATTGCATCGCCTGGCAGAGGGTCACGGCGCCTCCCACATTGTTGTCGAAGTAGCGCAGGGGTTGCTCGACGCTCTCGCCCACCGCCTTGAGGCCGGCAAAGTGCAGCACATCGCTGATGCCGTGCCGGCGGAACAGCGCGTCCAGCAACTCTCGGTCGCGGACGTCACCCTCGATGAAACTCGCGTCTCGCCCCGTCAGTTCGGCAACTCGTTCAAGCGAGACCGCCGAGCCATTGCTCAGGTTGTCCAGCACCACTACCTCGAAGCGTTGCTCGAGCAGAGCGAGTACCATGTGCGAGCCGATGTAGCCGGCACCGCCTGTCACAAGAACCGACATGAAGGACTCCCACCAAGTACGGGAAACGTTGAAGGGACGAGGCCCTGGAGCAGCCGCGATCGAGACAAGGGCGTGATGGGATCAGTCGCCGGCACGCATCAGGATCGGAAACCCTCGGGGATGGCGCCCCTCGAAGACCCGGTCGAAGACATCGAGGGCATCGGGGAGTGAAATGATGCCCAGCCGAACCAGCGGCCAGTTCTCGGCTTCCGAACGACGGATGACCGACGGGCCGCGCTTGTGGGAGACATTGAGCAGCGCCGGTACACTCTCCTGCCCCATGGCCGAGAGGACCGAGGCCCGGTGCTGGCCGTTGGCGACCAGGAACCTGACGTCGCCCCCCCGCACCATGGCATCGAGCACCACATGCTGACGCTTGTACGACAGGGCAGCCGAGGCACGCTGACGGTAGCCCTCGGAGACGATCTGGTTGTATAGGGCCAGCAGGTGCTGAATCCTCTGCTCACCGAACCAGTCGGGTTTGGGGCCGACCTGACGAACGGCGATATCGCGGCGCACCGGGCTAGCAGCGAACCCTGATGCTCCGGCCCGTGAAGCCTGGATGGATGTCTTCAGGGCCTCCAACTGTTCTACGCCGCCCCATGGCATGAAGTCGCTGAGTGGGGGGCTCTCATTCAGCATGGGATGTGCAGAGTCGGCTTCGAGCCCCAATGATTGAGCCAGTGTCGCGGGCCTCCAGGATCGCCAGTAGTGAGCCAGGCAGCTCTCCTGGTAGGAGCGACATTCACCGCGCAGGGACTGCAGCAGGCTCTGCACATAGGGGTGCAGCGACTCCCTGCCATAGGCCAGGCCCGTGGGGCCGAACCACCGGCAATGGGCAAGGGGGCACTCCACGATACAGGGACGGTGGTCATACCGGGCAAGCACCTCCGGAATGGTGATGGCCACATGGCGCAGGTCACGGCTTCGGTACACGCCAACCCCTGCACGGGCCAGCACCTTGATGGGTAACCGGCCGACAGCGGCAAGCCAATTAACTGTGTTCGGCATATGACTCACCATGTGACAGGAGAATGAGGGCCCACGACTACCCGAAGTCCTTGCGCAACTGTTCGATAACATCGAAGGCGCGCAGGATATCCTCGCGAGAGACACTGCAGAAGCGACTCAGCGAGCGTTTCAGCTCGGTTGTCGAGACACCCTCGGTTCTCGGCAGATAGATGACCTCACAGTAGGGGGAAAGGAAATCAAACTTCCCCACCCAGTCGTCCCCCATGGCGAAGGTACTGACCTGATAGCGCTTCACATCACCCACCTTCTGCTCCCACGAGGATTCCGGTATCACCTCATCGACATAGCGGATATTGCGTACGATCTCGGCACGCTGCTCGAAGGGAATGAGGGTTCGCTTCCCCTTCCCGGCATTGAACTCATCCGTTGATACCGCAACGACCAGTCGGTCACCCAGGTCGGAAATACGACGAAGCAGATTCAGGTGCCCGATATGAAACATATCGAAAGTGCCATAGGTAATCACTGTTCTGGTCATCTTCCATTCTCCGAAAGGCACGACCATCACGTCTCTGATAAGACGAAACGTAACGTGATCGATCGATAGTAGTATTACGTCACCGCCCAGAGCGAGATCATTCAAGAAGCCATTCGCCCCGACCGGCAAGAAAAAGCATCAACGGAAGTGGAGATTCTTCATGGGAAGAGAAAGCGCCTTCCTTCGGGCATTATTCAATGAGAAATACAAGAAGGTAACACCTCTGACGAGATGGAGTACCGCCTTGGGATAATCGTTGATACAGAAATAAAGCGGGAGACCCGTGTAGCGAAACCACCTCCTTTTATATACAGAGCTGTTACTCTTCCACTGCGGCAAGTCACCTTCAAAGTCATCAGGAGCAGAATACCAGGCAAGATTTCCACTCAGGCCTTCTCTATCCCCATCCACCTTCTGGAGGAACTCGAAATCTATGACCTTCAAGCCGCTATCAGAGTCAACAAGAACATTTCTGGGACTGAAATCCACGCATTCATAGCCACGCTCCCTGTAATAGACAATTATCTTTTTCATTTTTTCTATCGCCCAGATCGGGAGGTACGCATTATGATGAAAAAGCGGGCGGATGCCTGATATAGCGTCAATGGAGCCATCATAGAACTCAATGACAATATAGTTCCTTCCCACCTCCAACATCGCGGACACCTCACTCAGCCCGGCCCCGACCTGGCGAGCCACGACTTCCCTCTCCAGATAATGTTCTCTACCCTCCTTGAATGTCTTGCATATGGCCTTCTTTCCGTGATAATCGACCAACTCCACCTTGGCGCGCCGAGCATGATTACTGAGGTCACGGACGACATGAAATGGCGTCACAAACTCGGAGAACTTTCTCCTTGCCTCGCCCTCGACAAGCGCTATGCATTCAGGGCTAATGGTATCCAGATAGCATAATGCCTGATAGGCATTATCAGACGAGTGAATGATATTACATCTTTCCGGGGGAGACACATGAAGGTTGAAATCATCCCGTATTGCGGTCTTGGCAATCGAGATTCGCTCGTTATCCAGCCCCGGGTGCTCCCTTGCGGTATCTTCACCGGGCTGGAGGGGCCTGGCATCATAGACAACATAGAAATAGGCCGGCAAGCCACCACTCTTTGGCCAGGGCCCCTTTCCCCAGTTCCCCCCGCGAATGCCAGATAATGCCTGCCCAACCCTATCCTCGGGTATCCTTCCTTCCAGAACATGGTCGAAGCCTTGATCAAAGAGGATCCGTTTGATGGAATCAAGATGATCCATGCCCTCTTCCCTGACAAGAAAGATAGACACTCCTCTGAGATAATCCGGGACATCAACCGTCTCGGAGCGGAGAACATCATTGATCCACTGATTTTTTAACGAAAGCTTCTCAAGCGTATCATGGGCCGGCTTCCAGTCTGCTTCACTCAATATCCTGTCAAGGCCCTCGAGAGTAATATCAGCATCTCCCAGGTTCAGGCTAGACTCACGACCCAGTCTCTTGAGCGTTTCCACATAGTCATGGTCGAAGCAGGGAAGCACCTTCCTGTCACGCTCTTCATCTTCCGAAGGCACCCCCGATGCGTATCCCTTGTGATAGACGACGTGATAACACAGGGAGAGAAAATGGTGATCAGGAGAGGGCGCCCTGACAATATCATTCACCCAGACGGCATCATCCAGTATTTTCCTGGCAATAGGCACCGGGTAATATGGCATGCTCCTCGAACTTGAACCGGGCAAGCCGCTGACACTGTAGATATCACAAGGGATATCGCCTTTTTTTCCAGTTGCCTTCACATAGGAAGCCATGACCTCGATGTCGTCATCAGCCACCAGAATGTCAATATCCTCGCCGGGTGCAACATGAGGCAAGGTCTCGAACCAGCGCAGCGCTACGTAATCGACCTCTTCTTCTTTCATGACCCGGAGAAAACCACTGACCCCGAGCGTGGAATCGATGAACCTGCGCTGGTTCCTCGGACGACCTAGAGCAGTAGAAATACGACGCCTGATGGCTTTCTTGATGTTCATCCTTAATCGTCCTCATCGAAACTGCCAGAGATTGCATGGCACCATCAGGTCAGCGACTTCACTACGGACAGCCCGCTTCTTCCTTTCATGCACCCCGACACCCGAAAAAATATTGTCGAACACCTTCAACGCCATTTCCCTGGAGTAGTTGCCCGCCAGGACCTGTGGCCAGACTTCGACTTCATCACGACACACAATGGTCTCGACCCTGATGGGAACTTCTCGAAACCCCAAGGCACTCAATACGGCCACACGATGCTGGCCTGATTTGACGACCCACCGCCAGGCACCTGAAGACTCAACCAGAATATCTGCCCTGATATCACCATCGATGAAGTCATGCCGCCTGAACCCATTGCTACGAATTGAATGCATAATGGCGCACAGCCTTTCGACTTCAACCCTGAGCTTCTCTCCGGACACTGGACCACAGAAGTTGCAGCCATGCTCAATACTGATATCTACGTTCGATACCTGGCCATTATCCTCCTTTTCCGTTTTCCTTATTTTCTCGATCCGCTCCTCCACGGTTATGTCTTCCCAAGGCTTTATCACGACCCAGGGCGGTTGAGCACCCAGCACCGGTATCTCTTCCCCGGATGCACCGAGCACCTCGGCGGCAGATGCAGGCTGATAGCTGGAATAGAACTCCTGCAACCTGCGCCGGATAACCTCCCGCCCATCGCCACCTGACAGCGAGAGATCAAGGGCTTCCTTCACGGCCCCCACGAAAGGGTGTCCATCATTACCATCAAGAGGGAATACGAACAGAGACCTGCCATCTTCCATGTTCCCCGTGATCAAGAAATGCCTTCTCCGATTCAAGTACCTCAGCGACCTTGGGTTTCCATTGAAAGAGAGCAGCTTCGCAGGCGATGACGAACTTATTGGCCTGACACTGTAGCCAAGTCTTGCCAATACTCTCTTAACAATTGAAACCACTCTTCCCCCTGACCTGGACATGACTCGACTCCTTCGCAGCTAGTACCAGAACACAGCCAACCCAACCCGTCATTGGCAAGCCAGAGGCTAGATCGCCAACTCCTCCTTCACGACCGAAATCACCTTTTCCATGGGTGACCCTTTGCCTGCACAGCCGTCGAAATAGAATGCAGCCGCTTCCTTGCGGGACTCGACGAAGGAATCTTCTCCTTCATTGAGCATCTTGTCGCAATAATCCAGCGCCTCCTGCCAGGTCGTCACGACAGGGCCGGGGACGGAAAAACTATCAGAGAAGAAGCCCTGATCATCCTCGGAATATTCCAGGTGATCTGGTGCCAGAAAGATGATCGGCATGCCGACCGGAAGTACGTCAATAAAAATACTGGAATAGTCTGTTATCAGGAGATCATAGGAGTGAAGATTCTTGTAGATATCGTCACCTGACGTGTTTTCGACAAGACGAACGGGGCCACTATTCAAGGCTTCTGGCACGGACTCTCTTTCCTGAAATGGATGCAGCCTTACATCCAGCGTTGCGCCTATTTCGTGCAGCAGGCCATGAAGCACAGCTCCTTCGGGGACGGGAACCTTCTTGAAGAGCGATTCACGCCCCAGGGCCCTGTGTGTAGGCGCATAGAGTATTTTTCTGTTTCTATTACCCATGCCAAGACTCTCGATAGAAAACTGCTTCCGCAAATTTTCCGCCCTGATCGACCCCGCAACCAGACCATATCGATAGGTGCCTTCAAAGGCTGCACCGGTTCGCTCCCGATCCAGGTGACTCTGGAACACCAGCAGGTCCCAGGTTGGGTTGGCCCATGGAAACATCATTCTCTGAAGGCCAAGCATCCCGTTGTGAAGGTCCCTGTAGCGCCGGCCTGTTCTGCCTTT
>ERZ869909.2932-NODE-2932-length-10469-cov-10.478830_pt1 | contig 10469 bp, 7 predicted proteins | sample MGYA00520892_ERZ869909 | MGnify/ENA primary metagenome ERZ869909 (study PRJEB32215, sample SAMEA104723947) | bioreactor metagenome | biome: bioreactor; feature: anaerobic bioreactor; material: water | place: China | collected 2015-03-12 ... | reverse complement strand
CGTCTTCCTCGCTCATCAAGGTGTTGTAGCCCTGACCGTCCCATTCGTAGAACTCGCCGCGGAACTGGCGCCAGTGATAGGGCTTCTTGTACCAGACGCCTTTCTCCTTCCAGCTTTCGAAGCTGTTGACGCCGTTGTCTCCGGGGTTGGCTTCGAAGCCCTTGGCGCGATGGCGCAGGACGTTCTCGACGTTGTCCAGCGCCTTGTAGTATTCGCCCATTGGCCCCTTGATGCGCTTGCCGATTTCGATCAGCGTGTCACCGAAGTGCTTGGTGTCGTAGATCGGATCGACCGCGGGCACGCGCAGTGCGGCCATCGGCCAGCCTTCGAACGGGTAGGTCGGCGAGTCCTGCAGGCGTTCGAGGTAGGTGTGGTCGGGCAGCACGATGTCGGCGTACATCGCGGTCTCGCCCGGGAATGGCGAGGTGTCGATGACGAACACGTCCCTCAGGGCGTCTTCCCACACCTGCGGGTTGGGCGCCGTCCAGATCGGGTTGGTGTAGAAGAACATCGCCGTGTCGAGCTTGTACGGGTCGCCCTTGAGGTGGTTGGGTCCGGCTTCCTGCATCATGTGCGAGGTCATCGGCCACTCGGGGGTGCGTGCCTTGTCGATGCGCGGGTGCTGCTTCCAGTCCCCGTCGCGGGCCCAGTCGTCGAGGAAGTCGTCGGCGTTGACGGGCAGGCCGCCGTAGGGCGTGCCCATCTGGTAGAACATGCCGCCCTCCGCGAACATGCAGCCGACCAGCGCGTTGAGGGCGTGGACCGCCATGCCGTTGTAGGTGCCGTTGGTGTGGGCGGTGGGACCGCGCTCCATGATCGCCATCGCCGGGCGGGTGGTGCCGAACTCACGCGCGACGGCGACGATGTCACGGGCGGAGATGGTGGTGACGCTCTCGGCCCACTCCGGCGTGCGATCCTTGAGCTCTTCGTTCCACCATTCGATCAGCCCATGGACCCATCGCTGGTTGAAGGCGAAGGGCTGCACCCGCTGACCGGCGCGGAATCGTGCGCCAGGGTCGCGGAAGTCACCGACGAACTCGCGGTCCCACAGGCCTTCGGTGAGGATGACGTGGGCAATCGCCAGGGCCAGCGCGCCATCGGTGCCGGGCTTGATGTACAGCGCACGGTCGGACGCGGCCATCGTCGGGTTCATGCGTACGTCGATGGTGGTGATGCGCGTCTTCGGGCTCTTCGCGCGCATGTGGCCCCACACCTGCATCAGGTAGTTGTAGGGGCGGAAGGCCTCGAGAAAGCTGGCGCCGAAGTTCAGGATGTAGTTGGTGTTGCGGTAGTCGTAGGCGTTGTACGAATCGTTGCCGTCGGTGGCGCGCTTGGCGCGCTTGGACCCTTCGGCGCACATCGAGGCGTGGCCGATGGCGGAGTTGGGCGTGCCGTAGAGCTTGCCGAAGTCGCCGTACAGACCAGCGTCCGAGGCGCCCCAGCCACGGCCATAGAAATGTGCGAAGCGATGCGACTCACCACGCTCGCGCAGATCGTTGAGGCGCGCGGCGACGGTGTCCAGTGCTTCGTCCCAGGAGATGGGCACGAAGCCCGGATCCTCGTTGCGACCCTTGCGTGGGTTGGTCCGCTTCATCGGCCCCTTGAAGCGGTCGGGGTCGTAGAGGAAGTAGCTGCCCAGGTGCCCCTTGGGACAGAGCTTGCCATTGGCGATGGGGTTGCCGGTGTCGCCGTAGATTGCGTGCACGCGGCCGTTGGTGGTGTAGACGTCGATGCCGCAGCGCGCCGGGCACTGGGCACAGATGTTCTTGGTGACGGTGGTCTGGCCGCGTGCGGCCTGCGCCTGGGCCTCGCGCACCGGCGACAGTCCGGTCAGGCCGGTGGCGCCGGTCACCGCGGCGGCGCCCGCGCCGGCGGCAGCGCTGGTCTTCAGAAAGCGCCGTCTGTTCATCAGGGTCTGAAACAGGTTCATTCAGGGTTCTCCTCAGCAGCGGGTGTGGTTCTGGTGGCAGTGTTGTCGGGTGGTGCGATCGGGCATTCGGTTCTCCTGTTCTTACGCGGTGCTCGCGTCGGTTTTGTTGGATACGGAAGTGCGACGGTCTCGAGCGGCGCTCGATCCGGGTTCGTGGCGTGCCGTCAAGGCGGCAACGACGCCGGGCGCGAGAACAGGCCCGCAAAGAGGTCGCGCCCCAGTTCCCGCGACTTCATGCAGGCGGGGCAGACCGGTTCGTCGTCGATGAGGCCGGCCGCGTCCGGTTCGATGCGCACGTACTCGCGCATGGGCTCGCGCGTGTCCTTGCACTCGTCATGGCTCCCGTCATCGCCCTGACTGCCATGGCGATGGATGGCCTGACGGCTTACGCGGTTTACAAATGGGTGCCCGCAATCGAAGCAGCTGCTGGTGACGTGATGCGATACGGTCGTCACCTGGTTCGGCCGTGGCGCGGTTTGGGCAGGCACGACCCGTAGCGCCTGCTCGGGACAGGTCTGCGCGCACGCACCGCAGCCGGTGCACAGATCGACGACGAGTTCGATGCCACTCGAGGCGCCATCGCTCCAGCCGCGCAGCGCGGCGGTGGGGCAGGCGGTGGCGCACACCTGGTGATTGCAACAGGACTGGCTTGTGCTGACCGTATGAAACAGCGTGGCAGGCAGTCGTGCACCGCCGGTGGTCTCGTCGATGGTGACCAGCGCGCGGCGCAGTTCACTCAGCTGCGCAAGGCGCTCGGCGGGCAGAATGCGTGCCCGCCCGTCGGTGCCCGGGGCCTCGCCGATGGTCTCCGTGATGTTGTTGGCGTCGTCCGCCACGCGGGCGGCCTGGCCGATGAGTTCGCGCAGAAAGCCGCGACGGCTGACGGCACGTTGCTGCCCCGGTTGCGGAATCGCGTCGGGACGCAGTTCCTGCGGCAAGGGCGCGTCTGCAAACGCAATGCGATCACGGAAAGCGGGCGCCTCGCCGGAAGCGGGGAGAGGGGAGGACGAGACGTCCCCGATGCCGTGAAGCAGTGCGCGGGCTTGATCGACCCGCGGCGCGGCCGGACGGGCAACGCCGCCCGCGCTGCAGGTCGTACACCAGCCCCGGTCGAGGATGCGTACCCTGTGCCCATTGGCGGCATTGACCAGTGCCAGCCACTGGCTGGTTGCCAGCGCGCCGGTACAGGGTACGCGCACGGCGTGGGCCGGAACGAGGGATTCCGGCACCTTGAGGCAGTCGACCACGATTGCGGTTTCGGCCTGGCCGGGGAGGTCAAGCTGAAGATCGAGTCGAAACTGCCCCAGCGACAACGCGCCCGTGGGGCAGGCGGCTGCGCAGCGTCCGCAATCGACGCATCGCGATTCGAGTTCAAAGCCTGCCTCGCCGATGTTGAGGGCACCGGTGGGGCATTCTTCGCTGCAGCGGCTACAGGAGATCGAGGGGAAGCGCCGCGGCAGGCAGGCGGAGGGGGTGCCCCAGAGTCGCGAGTGTGGCGCGATGCGGGCGAGGTGGGTCACGGGCTGAGGTGCGGTACGCATGAGCGCCTCTGTGCACCAATCGTGCCAATTCCCGGAAAGCCCTGATAATCGCCCTCGGACTGCCTTCAACCATAGTCCTTTTGGGGTATTGTCCGGCGTTGGGTTACCTCCCGGTAACCATTGCGCCGCAACAATCCGGAGGTGTGGTTACCAATGGGTAACCACGTTTATAACGCGGTAATTCCTGCTCGCCCGTAGCCGGAGTTGCGTTTAGACTGCAACTACATGGATAACGAGAATTGCAGGACGAACCGGCATGAGGAGACGCGATTTTCTGGTTCGAACGGCTGCCCTTGGCGCGGCGATGACGCCTGTGGGTGTGCTCGGCGAAGTGGGGGAAGCACATGATGGGGAACGGCGCCGGGCGCTGCGGATAGGTCTCACACCGGTCTTTCTCGATGATCAGGCAGCGTTCCTGAATCGTTGGCGTGATTACCTCTCGCGCGCCAGCGGTTACGAGGTCGTTTTCGTGCAGCGTTCGAGCTATCGTGAAATCTCCGAGCAGATCGCGTCAAATGCGCTCGATGTGGCCTGGATGTGCGGGTACCCATACGTGATGGATAGCGAGCGACTGCGGCTGCTGGCGGTTCCACTGCATCTGGGACGTCCGGCGTATCGCTCCTATCTGATCACGCCGGAGGATGCTCCAGTGGCCCGCATCGAGGAACTGGAGGGCAAGGTGTTCGCGTTCTCCGATCCGAACTCGTTTTCCGGCTCGCTGTATCCGCGCTTCCTGCTGCACCACGCCGGACATACTCCGGACTCGCTGTTCCGGCGGAGCTTTTTCACTTGGTCACATCGCAAGGTGGTCGAGGCGGTAGCGGTGGGATTGGCCGATGGCGGCGCCGTGGCGGGATACGTATGGGAAACGCTCGACCGCCTGCACCCGGAAATCACGCGGCGTACGCGTGTGGTTTCCCGTTCTCCGTCCTATGGTTTTCCGCCGTTCGTCGCTCGCAGGGATCTCCCGGCGGCAGTGTTCTCGCGCCTGCAGTCGGTCTTCTTCGGCATGCGCGACGACGACGAAGGTCTGCGACTGCTCACGGCGCTGAACCTGGACGGTTTCGTACCCGGTACCCCTGAGCAGTTTTCCGAGATCCGCGAGATGGCCCGTCTGGTGGATCGCCGCTGATGCTGCTGTTTCGCGATCTTAGTTTTCGCTACAAGATTCCGCTGCGCGCGGTGGTTCTGGTCGCCGTAACCGCAATGACCCTGACCGCGGCCAATGTCACGCGTGAGTACGAGCAAATGCGTAGCGACCTGTTCGACAACGCCGAGACACTCGGACGGGTGTTGGCGATGACCCTGATCACACCCATGCTGCACGATGACTTGTGGCGGGCATACGAGTTGATCAGCATGCCGGTCAGTGCCGACACTCCGGCCTCGCTCGGTGCCGAGACCATGTTGGTCATAGATGCGCGAGGGCGCATCTATGCATCCACTCGTCCGCGCGTCCACCCTGTTCAGACCCCACTGAATTCGCTCGGTGCGGTATACGCCCGTCTCGCCGTCGAGATCGAAGAGGCGGGGCAGACGTCGAGTCGCGCGGTCGATCTGCCTGACGCCGATGATTTCTATCTGCTGATGCCAGTCATGTTCGATGGTGTGCGGCTCGGCACGCTGGTCATGGTGTATCCAAAGTCGATCTTTATTCCGCGCTTTCACAGCATCGTCAGTCGCGCGGCGCTGATGACGCTGCTGGTCCTGTCTCTGCTGTTGCCGATGAGCTGGTACTGGGGGCGGCGAATGGCCACGCCGCTGGTGCAACTGGCCGACTGCATGGGCAAGGTCGGCGAGCGCATCCCGGATGAGTCGGAATACACCTTGTACGAGTCACGGGACGAAATCGGGCGTGCCGGCGCCCAGCTCAAGAACATGTTGCGCGCCTTGCGCGAGAAGCAGGCGCTGGAGCAACAGGTGATCGCCAGCGAGCGCCTGGCCGCGATCGGGCGCATCACCGCGGGCATCGCGCACGAGATCAACAACCCGCTGGGCGGCATGCTCAACGCGATCAGCACCTACAAGAAGCACGGCCAGGCCGGGCAGCTCGAAACCCGCACGCTGCCGCTGCTCGAACGTGGGCTGCTGCAGATCAAGGATACGGTCGGTGCGCTGCTGGTCGAATCGCGTCTGCAAAGTCACCCGCTGGCGCCGCAGGATCTGGACGACGTGCAAACCCTGTTGCTGCCGCATCTGGCGCGCAAGCGGGTGCAACTGATCTGGCACGGGATGTTGCTTGCCCCGGTTGCCTTGCCGTCCACCCAGGTCCGGCAGATTCTGCTCAACCTGCTGCTCAATGCGATTCAGGCGGCCGAACCGGACAGCGAGATCGGTTGCGAGATCGCGCGCGAGCCGGACTGTCTGCTGATTCGGGTGGCCAACCGCGGGCAGCCGATCCCGGCCGAGCGGCTCAACCACTTGTTCGAACCCTTTGTCGGCACGACCGCCGATGGTCACGGCCTGGGGCTGTGGGTCACCTACCAGTTGGTGCAGCAGTTGAACGGGCGCATCGCGGTCGACAGCGACGAACGGATCGGCACCGTGTTTTCGATCACCTTACCGGTAACGGAGTCCGTTTGATGAGCAGGAAACCTCGCTTGTGTCTGATCGAGGACGACGAGATCATGGGGGAGTCGCTGTGCGACCGCTTCGAGCTCGAGGGGTTCGCCTTCGACTGGTTCCAACGTGGCGAGGCAGCACGTGAAGCCTTGCAGCGGGGCGGGTACGCCGTGGTCGTCAGCGATATCCGTCTGCCGGACATGGGCGGCGACACGCTGTTTCTGGCGCTACGCGAAGCCGGCGTGAGCTTGCCGCCGTGGCTGTTCATTACCGGGTATGGCGCGATCGACCGTGCGGTTGCCTTGCTCAAGGCCGGCGCGACGGACTACATGACCAAGCCCTTCGACCTCGACGAGCTGGTCGACAAGCTGGCGAAGCTGCTGGTCGAACCGGAGGCGACCGTCGGTTTGCATCGCCTCGGCGTGTCGCGCGCGATGCGCCATCTCGAGGGTCTGCTGCCGCGACTGGCGCGACAGGCGCATACCGTGCTGGTATCGGGCGAGTCCGGCGTCGGCAAGGAGGTGGTGGCGCGCGAGCTGCATCGCATTGCCTGCGGCGGCAAGATGGAAGGACGGGCGGAAGAACGGGCGAGCCCGTTCATCGCGGTCAATTGTGGGGCGATCTCGGAAGGTTTGCTCGAGGCCGAACTGTTCGGCCATGAAAAGGGCGCGTTCACCGGCGCAGTGCGGGCCCGGCCGGGGGTGTTCGAGCAAGCCGATGGCGGCACCCTGTTTCTCGACGAGGTCGGCGACATGCCGCTGGCGATGCAGGTCAAGCTGCTGCGCGCGATTCAGGAGCGCCGCATCACGCGTGTCGGCGGGGAGCAATCGATCCCGGTGAATCTGCGCCTGATCTGCGCGACGCACCGGGATCTGCGCGAGATGGTGGACGAGGGCAGCTTCCGCGAGGACCTGTACTACCGCATCCACGTCATCCATCTCAAGGTGCCGCCGTTGCGTGAGCGACGCGACGACATCATGTGGCTGGCGCACTGCTTTCTCGCCGAATACCACGCCCAGCATCCCGACGAGCCCAAGCGCGTGTCGCAGTCGGTCGAACAGGCCTTGCTGATGCACCAGTGGCCGGGAAACATTCGCGAACTGCGTCACGCCATCGAACGTGCCTGCATCCTGAGTCCCGACGGGGACTTGCTGCTGGAGACCCTGTTCGAGACGCCGCTGCCCAGCGAACTGCACGCCGACCAGTCCGACGAAGGGTTGGCCAGTTATCTGCAAAGCTGCGAGCGGGCGTACATCGCCAAGGTGCTCGAGCGCAACGAAGGACAGATCGCGCGTACCGCTGCGGATCTTGGCATCAGCCGCAAGAACCTGTGGGAGCGGATGCGGCGGCTGGGATTGTCGCGTGATCCGGACAGCGCGTGAGCGGTTCGCCTCAGTCCATCGAAGCCTCGGCACGCAGATAGGCCTGGGTGACGTTCGCCCGGTGCAGTTCGTCGTAGTGTTCGAGGTGTGCGAACCCAGGTGCATCGCCGAGCTCATCTAGCGCGGCGTCCACCCCGGCCATCTCGTCGGCCAGGCGCTCGACGCCTTCGGCGATGAATGCCAGGTAATCGCCGGTATCGGCACGTGCACCGGCGGCGTCGGTCACCCGGCCGTGGCCGGGCACGATGACAAGCGGATCGAGCGCGAGCAGGTGTTCTAAGGCCGTGAGCCAGCTGCCAGCGTCGGTGAAGGCGCGAATCGACAGCAGGCGGTCGGTGTACACGTGGTCGCCGGCAAAGGCGATGCGCTCGTGCGGCAGCCAGATCACGATGTCCCCCGGAAAATGCGCGTCGGCGAAGTAGTGCAGCTCGATCACCCGGCCGCCCAACTCCAGCCGTTCGAGGTCATCGGTGACGATGCGCGTCGCCGCGGTCGGCCGGGTACCGTCCAGGCGCTCGCCCAGCACCGGCTGCAGTCGCGCCCATTGCTCGGCCTGCCGCGCCTGCTGGGTGGTCACCGAGCGCCGGTGTGCGATGACCTCGACGCCCTGCTCGATGAAGTACGCGTTGCCGAACCAGCGGTGGTCCTGCGCGCCGCTGTTGATCACCCAGCGCACCGGTTGCCCGGTCAGTGCCTGCGCTGTCCGGGCGAGCAGGGCCGCACCCAGTCGCGAGGCGCCGCTGTCGATCAGAATCGTGCCCTCGGGCGTGCCGATCACGCCGAAGTTGGCGTTGAGGCCGTGGTTCTCGAACGTGCGGTCGGTGGTTGGGCCGATGAGGGCATGTATCCTGTCGCCGACCGACATTGGTGTCAGTTGAAAGTCGTCGCCGAACGCACCGGGGGCGAAACAGGTCAGTATCAGTCCGCTCAGCAAGGAAACGAATCGGGTCAGCAACGGGAATCTCCGGTGTGGTGGTGTGTGATGGTGCAGGGGCATCGTAGCGTAGTATCGAGATCGCGTGGAGTGTATAGACTGCTTCGTCGCGCCATTGAGTGCCCTCGGCATTGCAGGTCGTGGCGGTCCGCGTGACCGTGACTCTTGGTATCGAGAGGAAAGAGAATGATTGAACTTCGTTGGTCCGATAGAACGCTCTGGAGCGTACTCGCCCTGGGGGGCGCGTCGCTTGCGGTGGCCAGCATCGTGCTGACCGAGTGGTTGAACCTGCATCCGTGCCATCTGTGCATTTTTCAGCGGCTGCTGTTCATGCTGCTCACCGTTGCGTGCGCGCTGGCAGCGTGGCGGCCTCGTGGCTTCGTCGGGCGTGGTTGCGGCGTCGCGGTGATCGGGGTGTCGGCGCTGGGCGTGGGCGTGGCGGCGTATCAAAGCCGCCTGCAGTGGGAGGCGGCGAAGAATCCCATGCTGTCATGCGGAGGTGGAGACCCGAACGCGATCGAGCGCTTCGTCGATTACCTGGGGGCGCACGTGCCGTCACTGTTCTTTGCCACCGGGTTTTGTGAGGATACCGAGTTGGTGATCTTCGGCCTGTCGCTGGCGAACTGGGCGCTGGTGTCGTTTTCCGGTTTTCTGGCGCTGGGTGGCTGGCTGACCGTGCGCGCCTTTCGCGGCCTCCGGTAAGGCCGCTGCGGTGCCGGCGTTCTCGCCACGCAAAGGGTGGCGAGAACGGGTGGTGCGGTCAAGGCATGCCTTCTGTACGAACCATTCCGATTGGCTGCTGTGGTGCGAACATGGCGTGATCAGGTTCCCGCGCGCCGCATGGCGTGCATACCGAACAGCGCGGCAAGCAGTGCCAGCAGCAGCAGCCCCCAGCGATCAAGCACCGGGATCGGAATCGCGCCACCTCCGGCGGGTAGTGCGGGGGCGATCGGGTCGACGAACTCGCCATTCTGCAGCATGTCCGCGTCGTTAAGGCCACCGTCGATCACGGTATAGATGGCCTGGTTACCGATGATGGTCGGCGTGATCAGCCGCCACGGCGGTGTCGCCGCCTCGTCATACTTCATCAGCACGGCATCGTCTGGCAACGGGCTCGGAAATGTGAGGGTCACCGTCAATGTGCTGCCGACACCGCACTGCCTGGCTGTGAAGCCAAGCATTCCGTATGGGTAGATGTAGCCCCCCGGTGGGGAGGTAGTGGCCGTGGTGATCGCGGAAAAATCGACATCGGTGAGGGTGCAGGTCGGACTGACGTTGTCGATGTCCATTTCCAGGCCAGCACCGGGGGAACCGGGCGGGGCGGCGACGTGTTGCAGCGGAGCCCGGTCGAGGGTCACTTGGTAGGATTTCTGCGTGATTCCGTCGGCGGCGGTCACCTGTACGGTAATGGTGTTGTCACCGACCGTGAGTGCGATGGGCGCGGAGGCGGTGCCGCTGTCTACCAGCACGCCGTCGACGGTGACGGTCGCGCCAGCATCGGCCGTGGTGGGGGTCACCGTGACGGAGTCTAGCGTGTGGGCCACGGATGCGTTGTAGGTGAGCGTATCGGGGTCGAAGGCGGGCATCAGTGGCGTGCCGCTTACCGTCAGGTCTGCCAGATCCGCATTGGTCGAGGGGGGGAGGTAGGTGTATTCGACGTCCGGGCCGGTGGCGCTGGTGCCGCCGGGAGTGGTGACGGTGACGTCCACCGTGCCGGATCCGGCCGGCGAGGTGGCGGTGATCTGGGTTGCGTTGTCCACGGTAAAGCTGGCTGCGGCAGCGGCACCGAAACTCACCGCCGTGGCCCCGTCAAGGTTGGCGCCGGTGATGACCACGGAGGTCCCCCCTGCTTCGGGGCCGCTGGTGGGTGCGAGGCTGGTGATGGCGGGTGCCGCGACATAGGTGAAGGGCTGCGCCGCGCTGGTGCCACCGGCGGTGGTGACGGTGACATCCACCGTGCCGGACCCGGCCGGTGTGGTGGCGGTGATCTGGGTTGCGTTGTCCACGGTAAAGCTGGCTGCCGCAGCGGCCCCGAAACTCACCGCCGTGGCCCCGTCAAGGTTGGCGCCGGTGATGACCACGGAGGTCCCTCCTGCTTCGGGGCCGCTGGTGGGCGCGAG
>ERZ869909.2931-NODE-2931-length-10471-cov-6.896767_pt1 | contig 10471 bp, 11 predicted proteins | sample MGYA00520892_ERZ869909 | MGnify/ENA primary metagenome ERZ869909 (study PRJEB32215, sample SAMEA104723947) | bioreactor metagenome | biome: bioreactor; feature: anaerobic bioreactor; material: water | place: China | collected 2015-03-12 ... | reverse complement strand
GTCCTGCCACAGGGCGAGCAGGGCCTTCACATCCGGCACCGAAAAGCCCAGCCGCCGGGCCGCGCCGATAAAGCGCAAGGTGTGGATGTCCTGCGCCGTGTAGACGCGATAGCCATTGGCCGTGCGCCCCGGCTGCAGAAGGGCGATCTCTTCGTAATAGCGGATCATCTTGCGCGAAATGCCAGACGCTTTCGCGGCTTCTCCGATATTCATCCCGCCCGGCTCCTAAATCACGCCATACATGCGCAGCGGCATCCAGATCGCCATCGCGATCATGATCAGGTTTTCTGTCAGCGAGATGAAGCCGAGCGGCACGCGGCTGTCGCCGCCCATGCAGGCGCATTTCAGCTTGCGCCGCTCGATATAGACGGCCCTGAACACCGAGATCGCGCCAATGGTGCCGATGAAGAGTGCGACCGGCGAGGCGAGCCAGATCAGCGACCCTGCCAGCATGAGAAGGCCTGCACCGGCCTCTGCAAACGGATAGATGCGCCCATAAGGCACCCAGCGCCGCGCCAGCAGGTCGTAATTGAGGAACATGGTCGCGAAGGCCTCGATATTGGTCAGCTTCTGCAGGCCCAGCAGCACCATGGCGATGGCAATGAAATATTCCACCGTGTGCAGGCTCGCGATCGGCATGCGCATTTGCCAGGCGACTGCGAGCGCGAGCAGGGCGGCTATCGAGAAGAGGGCGATCACCGGCGCGTAGGTCGTTTCCTTTTTTGGCTTCGCGAGGCCCAGGTGCGCTTCCAGGGCCTCATACCCGCCGATGCGCTTCCCATCGATGAAGGTCTGCGGGGTGGTCTTCACGCCATGTTCGGCCTTGAACGCGTCTACCGCCTCGCGGCTGGTCAGGAGATGATCCTCAACCGTGTAGCCCTTGCTGCGCAGGAGGTGGCGGCTTTTCAGCCCGTAGGGACATTTATGCTCGGGCGTTTCCATGCGGTAGAGCGTGGCGGTCTTGCCGGTCATGACGGCGTCCTTTCCTCTGTTCGGGGCAGGTCGATGCGCACCCTGAACCTTACCACAATGGGAAGGTCAACATGGGTATGCCTGACACCGATGGTAGCCGGGCTGGAGCGGGCAGTTCAGATCCAGCGGCGGACGCGGGCGCGATAGGCGGTGAACGCGTCACCGAACAAGGTCTGCAGTGCGCGCTCCTCGGGTTGTATCTGGAAGCGGCCGATATAGGCGACGAACAGCGCCAGGCCGGCGAGTCCGCCGGGATGGCCGAGAATTAGGGTCCAGCCCAGAAGCATGACCGCCATGCCCAGATACATCGGATTGCGGGTGTAATTGTAGATGCCCGTCACGACAAGTGAGCTGGCCGCGCCCGGATCGATCGGGCTGACGGTGGTGCGGGCTTTCTGGAAGGCAAGAATGCCGGCCGCCGCAATGGCAACGCCCAATGCCGCAACCAGCAATCCGAGTGCTGCCTGACCGGTAAAGACCACGCTCAGGCCCGGTGTCAGCTGCATGAGCGCCCAGCCGAGTGCGCCGCTGGCCAGCACGACAAGAGGGGGCGGAATTCGGATTTCAAGAAACCTCATCGGACATTCTCCCGTCTGTCAGCCCATGGAGATGAATTTGTCGCATAATAAATATTATGAGAAACATGGCGTGACATGATGTGCCATCCGAGGCTGGGCCTAGAACGGATCAGCCGTAAGAATATCGCCCGTGGCAGCATCGATCACAAGCTTCAGGCCGTCATAGGCCGGTCGAACGCCGTCCGGGCAACGCGCCAGAAGCGCACGGTAATCGAGATCAATATGCATGTTGGTCAGCACGGTGCGGGCGACGCCAGCGCGCATCGCCCACCCAAGTGTCTGGTCCAGATGCGAGTGAGACGGGTGCGGCTTGTCACGCAAAGCATCAGCAATCCATAGGCTTATGCCGGAAATCGCATCAAACGCACTGTCCGGCATGGCCTTGACGTCCGGCGTATAGGCGGCCGGGCCGATGCGCACGCCGCTGCAAGGCGTGGACCCGTGATCCACGGTGAAAAACCGTCCCTCGATACGTCCGCCTGCCCCGTCGACCGAAAATGCGCCATCTTCCGGCAGAACGACAGGCTCCAATATGGGCGGATAACCGGAGCCCGCAGGAGTCTCGAAGATATAGCCAAACCGCGCAAATAGCGCTTCATATGTAAAATCAGCCATATACGCCAGAAGCCTCGCACGGCGGCGATAGACGATGGCGCGCAGATCATCAATGCCGTGGGACTGGTCGGCATGGTCGTGGGTGAAGGCAACGCCATCGAGATCGTGCACGCGCTCGCGCAACATCTGGGATCTAAAATCTGGTGACGTATCAATGACCAGCCGGGTAATCTGCGTGCCGTCGGCCAGCGCGGAAAGGCTTGTGGCGCGCTCCACGAGAAGCGAGCAGCGCGTACGGTAGTTTTTAGGCTCGTTCGGGTCACAATCGCCCCAGTCACCGTCGACGCGAGGCACGCCGCCCGAGGAACCGCATCCCAGCACGGTAATACGCAGCAGCGCGCTCACCTGGCCACCTGGATGCGGTCAAACAGGGCCAGGCAATTCGCGGTCGTGCGCTGCGTGGTGTCCTCCAAGCTCCAGCCCCGGATTTCAGCTAGTTTTTCAGCGACATGCGGCAGGAAAGCCGGTTCATTGCGTGAACCGCGATGCGGTACCGGTGCCAGATATGGGCAGTCGGTCTCGATAATCACCCGGTCTGCCGGCACGATGTCGCGGAAGATGGCGCGCACGTCATCGGCCTTCTTGAAGGTGATGATGCCGGAGGCCGAAAACCACAGCCCCAGCGCGGCCGCCCGCCGGGCCAGTTCCTCCCCGCCGGTATAGCAGTGCAGCAGTGCCTTGAAGGCCCCCTTCCCCATTTCCTCTTCCAGCAGGTCCGCCATCTCGCCGTCGGCTTCGCGGCAATGGAGAATGACCGGCAGCCCCGTGTGCCGGGCCGCCTCGATATGGGCGCGCAGGCTCGCCATCTGCTGGTCGAGCGGGCTGTAATTATAGTGGAGGTCAAGCCCGGTCTCGCCAATCGCGACGAGTTTGGGGTGATTGGCTGCAATCGCCAGAAGACCGTCGGCAGTAATGTCCGGCCGGTCCTTGGCATGGTGCGGATGCGCGCCCAGCGTACACCACACATCCTCATGGGCCTCGGCGATGGCCCTTACCGCATCAAATTCGCCAAGGCGGCAGCAGATGGCAATGACGGGCGACACGCCGGCCGCCCGCGCCCGGTCCAGCACCGCGTCCAGATCGTCCGCATAGGTTTCACCGTGCAAATTGGCATGGGAATCAATCAGCATGCAGGCTGGTCCTTCCTGGCATCAGGCGGGGGTTTCCCGCGCGGCATCGTCCAGAATGCCAAAGGCCGCCAGCAGGCTCTGGCGCGGATCGAGATAGAGCGTATCGGCGTCTCGTGCGAGCCGGGTGACCTGTCCGGCTGCCTCTGCCCAGCGTCCCGCAAGCCTAGGCGCATTATCGGCGGCGGCTTCGCGCGCCCTGCCCGCCGCGGCGGCCGCCATGAGATCAAACAGGACAGCGCGCGTCTGCTCGCTGCCACTTCCGCTCGCCTTCGAAACCAGGGCCTCGGCGCGGGCGGGGTCAGCACGCCCTGACGGGCCTAGCGCGGCCGCCAGTTCGCGCTGCAATCCGCCCAGCTCGCTCACATGAAAGGCCAGCGCCCTGCCCGCCGCACCATTGGCCAGTCCAGCCAGCATCTCCGCTTCATCGCTGGTCACAGCGTGCTGGGTTCGCAGCCAGTGTGCGCAGGCGTCCACCGTGGCGGGCCGCAGCTGCAAGCGGCGGCAGCGCGAACGCACCGTGGTCGGCAGCCGTCCCGGCGAGGTAACGACCAGAATCAGGATTCCCCGCTCAGGCGGCTCCTCAAGACTTTTCAGCAAGCCATTGGCTGCATTGCGGTTCATCTCGTCCGCACTGTCGATTATGGCAACCCGCCATCCGCCTTCGGCAGCCTTGCGCGAGAAGAAGGACGGGATGCGGCGGGCCTCGTCTATCGTGATCTCGCCCTTGAGCCGTTTGCGTTGCTCGTCATAGGGCCGGCGGATCAGCAACAGATCGGGATGGGACAAGGCCTCCATCCGCCGGTTGACCGGATCATCGGCGTAATGGGCGAGCGGTGCTGCCGGGTCTGCCCTCACGCCCAGAAGGCGGCGCGCCATGCGCCAGGCCAGCGTGGCCTTGCCGATGCCTTTGGGCCCGGTGATCATCCAGGCGTGATGCATGCGCCCGGACGCAATGGCGTCTGCCGCGGCCGCTTCCGCGGCGGCGTGGCCAAACAGGGTGTGCACATGACGCGGATGCGGGAGCCCCGGCTCCGCATCGGCTTCGGGAAGGACGTCGTCGTTCATCGCCCCGCCCCCAGGCGCTGGTCGATCACCGCGAGCGCCGACGCCAGGACGGAGGCAACCGGCAGGCCGGCATCGATCACGGCGCAGCGCTCCGGTTCGGCGCGGGCGACATCCAGAAAGCCTTCACGCAGACGCTGGTGGAAGGCGAGCCCCTTGCCTTCAAAGCGCTGTTCATGCCCGCCGCGCAAGCCAGCCCGGCCAAGCCCGAGTTCCGGATCAAGATCGAGGACCAGGGTCAGGTCCGGCGCGAAATCACCAAGGGCCAGAACGCGCAACTGATCGAGTGTGGCCCGGTCGACGCCGCCAGCAGCGCCCTGATAGGCGGTTGTCGAATCAAAGAAGCGGTCGCAGATCACCCAGCGCCCGGCGGCCAGTGCAGGGCGAATGCGGCGTTCGACATGATCGTGACGGGCAGCGTAGAGAAGCAGGGCCTCGCTCATCGGCTGCCAGCGGTCGCCAGACCCTTCCACCAGCAGCCGGCGGATTTCCTCCGCGCCCGGCGTTCCGCCCGGCTCGCGCGTGCGCTCCACGCCGATACCACGCTGCACCAGTGCTGCCTCCAGCCCGGCGGCGAGGGTGGACTTGCCGGTCCCCTCCCCGCCTTCGAGCGTGATGAAGCGTGCGTGCGTCACGCTGGCCGTCAGCCCGCCACCAGATTGACCAGGGCAGTGATCGCGCGCGACACCATGCCCTGCCGGGGTACATCGCTGGCTGCTTCCAGAGGGAAATCGCGCGTACGGCCATCAGGCATGGTCACCACGAGACGTGCCACCGTATCGCCTTCCCGCACAGGCGCCATGAGCGGGCCATCATACACGATCTCGGCCCGCAGACGGTCACGTTCACGCCGGTGCATCGCCGCCCGGACGGGCTCCGCGGTGCGAAGGCTGACGCTGCGTGCCGACCCCATATAGACCTCTGCACTGCCGATCTCGGCGCCAGCGGCCGCCAGGTCAGCCATGACGAAGTCGGAAAACGCTGCGCGCATCAGACGCTCCGCCTCATTGGCACGCTCACGCATGGACTGCGTGCCGTTGAACACGATGATCCGGCGCTCATTTCCACGCACGGCAGAGGCGGTAAGACCATAGCCGGCTTCGCCGGTATAACCGGTTTTCAACCCGTCAGCGCCGTCAAACATGCCCAGCAGCGGATTGCGGTTGGCCTGCCGGATGCCGTTATAGGTGAAGCTGGTTTCGCTATAGAGGCGGTAGAAGTCCGGGTGATTGCGGATGATGTGGCTGGCCAGCCGCGCCAGGTCTTCACCCGAAATGACGTGGCCTTCTGCTGTCAGGCCGGTGGAATTGCGGAAGCTGGCGGTCTGCAGGCCCAGCTCGCGCGCACGATGGGTCATCATGTCGGCGAAGGCTTCCTCGCTGCCGCCAAGCGCTTCAGCAACCACGATGCAGGCATCATTGCCCGACTGCACGATGATGCCTCTCAGCAGGTCCTCTACACGCGCGCGGCTGTTCACGTCGAGGAACATGGTGGACCCACCCGAAGCCGAGCCGCCCTCGCGCCATGCCCGTACGCTGACCGGCAGTTCATCGTCCAGAGACAGCGTGCCCGCCTCTATCGCCTCGAACACCATCAGCGCGGTCATCAGCTTGCTCATGGAGGATGGCGGCATCGGCACATCGCCATTCTTCGAGAACAGGATCTCGCCGGTCTCGTAATCCATGATCACGGCATGGCTGGCGGATGTTTCAAAAACCGGTGCCTGCGCGCTGGCGGCTGCGCCGCACAGAAGAAGAAGGCCGGCGATTGCGGCGGTAAGGCGGGCCATGGCGGCTCTCCTGAAGAAGCGGGCGTAACTGGAAGCGTCTATAAAACCGTGCGCCGGGCCTGCCGTCCAGACAGCCCGCGCACGTCCGGCGCGCTAATTGGAGGCGCCGCGTGCTCCGGCGGTGCTGCCGCGCGGCAGGAAGCCGGATACTGCCGCCCGGTCCCGCGGATCGGACGGGCCGAATGCCTCCACCCTCACCTCGGCAAGCCCGTCCTCGATGAGGCCCAGCATCTGGGCCGCCGCCCGGCTGAGATCAACGATGCGGCCGTTTACAAACGGCCCCCGGTCATTGATGCGCACCACCACGCTGGCGCCCGTATCCAGACGCGTGACCCGGGCCAGGCTGCGCAATGGAAGGTCGGGATGCGCGGCGGTCAGATCATGCATGTCGTACGGCTCGCCGCTGGCGGTACGCCGCCCGTGGAAGCGGTCCCCATACCAGGAGGCAATACCGGTCTGGCTGCGGCGCGGCGCCTGGGTCAGCGGGTCGGGTGCAGGACTGCCTGCGGCAGGCACGATGAGGTCGGCTGGCACGGGAGATGACACCACCGAGTTCTCGCGCGCCGCGTCGCGCGTCTGCGAGCACGCCGCCAGACTCAGACAGGCAAGTGCCGCGCCTGCGCGTATCATCCACACCTTGTGCCCGTTCACGGCGCTGCCTCACATGCTGTCAGTCCGGAAGCGTCCGTCACTAGCAGCCATGGCGGCCTTGGGCAACGGGAAGATGGCCCTGTCAGGCGGCCGATCTCGGCAATTCGGCTTTGGCCTGACGCCGCTCGGCGCCGTCGAACTCGGCATTCTTGTGGCGGCGGCGGTCTGGTCCCGTATATGTTTTCGAACGTACGAAGGGGCGCGGCGCATTGACCACTTCAGCGATCCGGCTCCACAGATCACGCGCCGTAACCGGCTTCACGCACACCTCGGTGACGCCCGCATCGCGCGCCGCAATCACGCGGGAGCGCTCGGTAAAGCCCGTAATCATGATGATCGGTATCATTTGCTGGTTGTGGTCGCGGCCCGTCCGTACCAGCCGGATGAACTCGATCCCGTCCAAGATCGGCATATTATAGTCCAGCAGCACGAAATCATAGGAGCGCGACCGGATCAGCTCCAGAGCCTCGACGGCGCCGCGCACCTCGTCGACATGGCGGATGCCGAAGCTGTTGAGCACGGTGCGCAGGATGGAGGCCATATGCATGTTGTCGTCCACGACGAGGACGCGCAACACTTCCAGCCGTCTCCGCTCTCCGGCGCTGCTATCAGGCAAGGCCTCATCCTTCAGTCCGATTTTCATTTCACCATAGACGCCGGCGGCTGAACAAAAGGTTGCAGTCCCTGCCACTCACGGTTGGCGCGCCACGCGTAAACCGGTCAGATGGCAGTTGCGCTTTCGAAAGGACCGGACATGGGAACGTCATACTGGCTGCCAGCGGCCATCACGGCGCTGGCGCTCGCCGCGCCGGCAGCCAATGCCGATGATTTCTGGCAGCGCCTGACCGCGTTATGCGGCGACGCCTATGAGGGTGAGCTGCTCCGCGCACCGGCGGGCGATACCAGCTTTGAGGGCCGCAGGCTCGTCATGCATGTGCGGGCCTGCGAGGAGAACCGCATCCGCATCCCGTTCGTGGTAGGCGACGATCTGTCACGCACCTGGGTGCTGACCCGCCACGAGGATGGCCGTATCGAGCTGCGCCACGATCACCGCCACGAGGACGGGAGCGACGAGGCAGCCACGATGTACGGCGGTTATTCGCCTAGCGAAGGCGGTCCGCACGGGCGCCTCTTCCCGGCCGATGACCAGACCAACGCCGTCATTCCGGGCTCTTGGCCGAATGTATGGATGATGGAGGTGCATCCCGGCGAGCGCTTCGTCTACTTCGTGCAGCGGCTGGGCACCGAACGCGCCTTCCGCGTCGAATTCGACCTGTCACAGCCGGTAGACGCACCTGACGCCCCCTGGGGGTGGGAGGACTAGGCGTCCGCTCGCAGTCCGGGCCGGTATGCGTGCCGCAGGCAATGGCGCTTGCGGGACGGCGCGTTAAGCGGCTAAACGGTGCGCGCCGGAGGGGTGGCCGAGTGGTTGAAGGCACCGGTCTTGAAAACCGGCGTGCGGGAAACCGTACCGTGGGTTCGAATCCCACCCCCTCCGCCATTTTCCTTATGGCTCGAAATCACCGCTGGCCGGCCCACAGAGGCTGCCTTTCGGGCAGGCGCTGGATATCAGCCGTTTCGCCCGGCTGCGCACGGCAGCAAATGGGGAGGAACTCAGACGGTCCGCTTGCTCTTTGGCTCTTTCCATGAGGACCGCATCGCCAGCCGAAAGCTTGAACAACGCCGTCAGCGCGTCTGCCACCACAATCCGGCTGGGGTGATGAAGGCTGCCAGCTGCGATCTCCAGAGCCTGCGTTCGTTCAGTAGGTATCAGCCGCAGGCGGGGCAGCATTTGAAGGAGATGCCACCGGACTTCCTGCTGCGAGTTTTCAGCAATCTCGCCCAGCAGTTCGTGCTTGTGCGGCATCAGGACTTCCGGATCGGTGCGGCTTATCTTTTCCAGGGCGTCAGCGGCACGCATGCTCACGACCGGATCAGAGTCGCGCATCAGCCGCACCAACGCAGACACCACGGATGGCGAGTCCTTCGCCCTCGGGACGACCTCGTCGGCCCGGCCGATGGACCGCCGATCGCCTCCCGCAAGCAGCTGTCGCAACTCCGTGTAGCTCATGGGGGAATGATAGGGAGTTGGTCCAGGTCTATCCACCGGATAGTGGTTGCTTCGGGAAGAGCGCCCCATCCCCGTCAGATGCGTGGTATCCGACTCCTGCCATTGCGGCCCCTTCCCCCGGATGCTGAGCAGGCGCAGCATTCCCATTGCGCCGCGCGCCATGATCGTTAAACCGCCCCCATGCTCACGATCTCAAACCTCGATTACCGTATCGGCGCGCGCTCCTTGTTCGAGAATGCGTCCGCACAGATCTCCAATGGCTGGAAGGTCGGTCTTGTCGGGCGCAACGGCACCGGCAAGTCCACGCTCCTGAAACTGATCCGCGAGGAGATCGAGCGCCCCTCGCCTGACACCTCCATCCGCCTGAACAAGGGCGCGCGGCTGGGCTGGGTCGCACAGGAAGTGGAGCCGTCAGACGACACCATCCTGGAGGTGGTGCTGGCCACCGATGCCGAACGCCATGCCCTGATACAGGAGGCGGAGACGGCGCAGGACCCGGACCGCATCTCCGAGATCCACATGCGCCTGGCCGATATCGATGCGTGGTCGGCGGAATCGCGCGCGGCCGAAGTGCTGATGGGGCTGGGCTTCACCGATGCCGACCTCTCCCGGCCGACGCGCGAGTTTTCCGGCGGCTGGCGCATGCGCGCGGCCATTGCAGGCGTTCTGTTCTCCGAGCCGGACCTTCTGCTGCTGGACGAGCCGACCAACTATCTCGATCTGGAAGGCGCGGCCTGGCTGGAAACCTATCTGAAGAAATACCCCCACACCGTGCTCATGGTCTCCCACGACCGGGAAATGCTCAATCGCTGCGTCACCCACACCATGGCGCTGGAACACAAGCAGCTGTCCATCTCGCCCGGCGGATATGATGCCTGGCTGAAGCTGCGCGCAGCCAAGACCGCCTTCCTGGAAAGCCAGCGAGCCAAGCAGGAAGCCGACCGCGCGCATCTGCAGGCTTTCATCGACCGCTTTCGAGCCAAGGCATCGAAAGCCAGCCAGGCGCAGTCGCGCGTGAAGATGCTGGAGAAGATGCAGGAAATCACCGTGCCGCTGGACGAGCGCACAACGCCGTTTTCGTTTCCGACCTCGACGGACAAGCTCGCCCCGCCGCTGCTCCAGCTGCGTGACGCCTCGGTCGGTTATGGCGAGGACGCCGTGATCCTTACCGGTGTCGAGCTGCGCCTCGATCCGGAGGACCGCATCGCGATTGTCGGTGCCAATGGCCAGGGCAAGACGACGCTCGTCAAATCCATTGCCGAACGCCTGACGCTCATATCGGGCGAGCGGGTGGCGCCCCGCTCGCTGCGTATCGGCTATTTCTCGCAGGACCAGATGGACGAGCTGCGCTCCGGCGAAACCGTGCTGGACCATGTCCGCGACGCGCTGCCTGAGGGCACACCGCCCGCGAAACAGCGTGCGGCGGCGGCGGCGATGGGCTTTGCCCACGAAAAGGTCGGCACCAATATCGAGAAGCTGTCAGGCGGTGAGAAGGTGCGGCTGCTGCTGGGCCTCATGGCGATGGAGAAGCCGCATATCCTGATCCTCGACGAGCCGACCTCCCACCTTGATATCGACAGCCGCGAAGCGCTGATCTACGCGC
>ERZ869909.2930-NODE-2930-length-10476-cov-4.507164_pt1 | contig 10476 bp, 9 predicted proteins | sample MGYA00520892_ERZ869909 | MGnify/ENA primary metagenome ERZ869909 (study PRJEB32215, sample SAMEA104723947) | bioreactor metagenome | biome: bioreactor; feature: anaerobic bioreactor; material: water | place: China | collected 2015-03-12 ... | reverse complement strand
ACGCAACGCCTCGGGCGGCAGCAAGGGCTCGTCCTGGCGTTCGAACGATCCGGGCACGACCCGCCCGGCGATCGGCAGGTGATCGAGCAGGAACTTCTGCGCGCGGCTCAAAGCGCACTGTGTTGCATTGCTACGGCAATCGACGACAACTGCCGTAAAATCACAACACCGTGAGCGATCAAGCCGATCGAGTCCTCGACCTCATCGACCACCACGGCCTCGTCCGCGCGCGCGACGTGCACCGCGCAGGGATCCCGACCGTGGTCCTCACGCGCCTCGTTCGCGCCGGCAGGCTCGAGCGCGTGGTTCGGGGCCTCTACGCCAGGGCGTCCGCATCCGTGGGCGTACACGTCAACCTCGCCGAAGTCGCCAAGCTCGCACCAAAAGGCGTCATCTGCCTCCTGTCCGCGCTCACCGTCCACGGCCTCGGCACCCAGAACCCTCACCGGGTGTGGCTGGCCCTGCCGCACAAAGCGAAACCGCCGCGCTCGATCCCCGTCCGGCTTGCGGTGGTCCGGATGCATCCGCGGGCCCTCGAGGCGGGCGTCGTGATGCATCCCATCGATGGCACGCCGGTCCCGGTCTTCGACCCGAGCAAGACGATCGCCGACCTGTTCAAGTTCCGCACCCGAGTTGGGCTCGACGTCGCCCTCGAGGCGCTGCGCGCGTACTGGGCGAGCGAGCACCGGAACCTCGACGCGCTGCGCCGCTACGCCCAGATCGACGCCGTGGAGAACGTGCTGCAGCCATACCTCGAAGCCATGGCCACATGAGGGACGTCGCCGCCAGCGTCCGCGCGCGGCTCCTGAACCACGCGCGCGCCCAACGGCTCGAGTTCCAGTCGGTCCTCACGCGGTTCGGGGTCGAGCGCCTCCTCTATCGCCTTTCGATCTCGCCGTACGCCGATCGCTTCGTACTCAAGGGCGCGCAGCTGCTGCTCGTCCACGCAGCCGAGCCCCACCGACCCACCAAGGACCTCGACCTGCTCGGCCTCGGCAGCGACGACGTGCAGGAGGTCGCGCAGGTCTTCCGTGAGATCTGCGAAGTACCCGTTGCGAGCGACGGACTGGCCTTCGACACTGGAGGGGTCACCGCCGAAGTGATCCGCGAGACGGCGCGCTACGGTGGGGTGTGCGTCCGGTTGACGGCGACGCTCGAGCGCGCGAGGATCCCGCTTCAGGTCGACGTCGGCTTCGGCGACGTGGTCACACCGGCCACCGAACGCATCGCGTTCCCGGTCCTACTCGGTGGGCCGGCGCCGACCCTTCAGGGCTATCCGCTCGCGACCGTGATTGCCGAGAAGCTCGAGACGATGACGCAGCTCGGTCTGGCGACGAGCCGCATGAAGGACCTGTACGACCTCTGGCACGTCCTGCGCACCTTCGAGATCGAAGCGGACGACGTGCGCGCAGCCATCGCTCGGACCTTCCACCGCCGCGACACCGCCGTCGAGCCCACACCCGTAGCGCTCACCGCAGCCTTCTGGACGGACCCGTCGAAGCGGGCGCAGTGGTCGGCCTTCCTGAACCGCAACGACCTGCGAGCTCCTGACCTGGAGGCGGTCGTGCGCGACGTCGCAGCGCGCTTGGCGCCGATGTTGCCCGCGTGAAGGCCGCCGATGGGCCATGATGCGTCCATGCCCCAACTACCCCGCGACGCCACCATCTACGTCGCCGGCCACCGCGGCCTGGTCGGCAGCGCCGTGCTCCGGCATCTGCAGGCGAACGGCTTCACCAAGCTGATCACCCGCACCCGCAGCGAGCTCGACCTGCGCGACCCCCACGCCGTCGATGCCTTCTTCGCCGTCGAGCGCCCGCAGGTCGTGGTCCTCGCCGCCGCCAAGGTCGGCGGCATCCTCGCGAACGCCACCTACCCCGCCGATTTCCTCCACCAGAACCTGATGATCGCCGCGAACGTCATCGACGCCGCCCACCGCTTCGAGGTCGCCAAGCTCCTCAACCTCGGCAGCAGCTGCATCTACCCCAAGCTCGCCCCCCAGCCGCTGCGCGAGGACGCCCTCCTCACCGGCCCCCTCGAGCCCACCAACCGCGCCTACGCCATCGCTAAGATCGCCGCCATCGAGCTCTGCGACGCCTACCGCGCCCAGCACGGGCGGTCGTTCGTCAGCGCGATGCCCACCAACCTCTACGGGCCGGGCGACAACTTCGACCTGCAATCCAGCCACGTCCTGCCGGCGCTCATCCGCAAGGCGGTCGAGGCCAAGGAGACCGGCGCGCCCACCATCACCGTGTGGGGCAGCGGCACCCCACGCCGCGAGTTCCTCTACGTCGACGACCTCGCCGAGGCTTGCCTGTTCCTTCTCGAGCACGTCGACGAGCCGGGGCCCATCAACGTGGGCACCGGCGAGGACGTGACCATCCGCGAACTAGCGGAGCTGGTGTGCCGGATGGTGGGGTACGAGGGCGAACTGGCGTTCGACGCGAGCAAGCCCGACGGGACGCCGCGGAAGCTGATGGACGTGACCAAGCTCGCGGGGCTGGGGTGGAAGGCGAGCACGTCGCTCGAGGATGGGGTTGCCAGGACGGTCGGCTGGTACCTGGAGCAGCAGCACGACGGGTGATGGCCGCAGATCGACCCGCGCAAGGCGTCGTGTTCGCGAATACCACCATGTTCACGAATCCTGAACACACGAAGCGCGCTGAACATGCGACCTGTCAAGCCAAGCCCGCTAACTTCGCCCGAAACGCCGTCAGGATCGCCGAGTTCACGTAAACAGGGTTCGCCAAGTGGATTCGCTCGGCCGCTTCGGAAGCATCGTTGGCGAGCAGATGACCGTGCCGAACGAGCTCCAGCATGAGCTCGAGCCCCCAGATGACGTCGATACCGTCCGCCTCGCAGGCCCTCCGCAGTGCACGGTCATTGCTCACGCACGTCCAGCCGTGGTCGCGGCACACCACCAGGCAAGTGAAGTCCTGAAACGAGAGCCGGCCGGTTTGGGACGCGGCCTCCACCACCTGCACGAACGAGGGCTCGACGACACGAAACCCAAGTCGCTCGCAATCGGATTCATCGAGGCCCTCCACCTCCGCGAGCATGGTGGTGAGGATGTGGACGGTACCGACGTGGCGATTGACCAACGCGAGGATCGCTAGATCGGCCGCCTGGTAATCGACCAGCACGTTCGCATCGATGACCAGGAAGCCGCGCTGAGCCACGGATCACCGGACCCAAGACGCCGACCGCGCGCGCATGTCCATGAGCGAGAGCCCGAGGATCTCGGCACCTCGACCGAGGCTGATCGCTTCGGCCTCGATCGCGCGGCGAACCAGGCCCGACAACCGGTCCTCACGGAAATCGCCCGCCGACAAGTGGTCCGGCTCGTGGCCCCGGAGGGCTTCTGGCGCGGCGGAATCGAACGCGACGGCGTCCAGCGCCGACGGTTCATCGCTCCGCGAGAGCGACCGGCCCGTGGCGCGCTTGTACTCGGCATAGAAGCGCGCCCAGATGTTCCCCCAACCCTCGTAGGTGGGTGCCAAACGATGGAGGACCGTGCGGTAACTGACGCGGAAGATGCGCTTGACCTTGATGACCCGGTCCACAAGCGACAGGCCGTAGGTCTCCTCCCACTCGCGCTGGAAGACGCCGTCCGGCATGAGGAACTCGGCGGCGAACGCGTCCGCCTCACGTTCGTGCACCGCGTCTTCCTCGTCGCACTCGTGCTCGTAGTCGTCGAGATGAAGGAGCAAGTGCCCGAGCTCGTGGGCGGCGCTGAAGATCCATCGCTCCACCGAGATGCGCTCCCAAGTGTTGACGACGACCGCCGGACCGCCGTCCGCGGGACCGACCGACAGCCCGAAGAACCCGTCCGAGGCCACCGGCTTCGGGAACACCTTCACGCCGGCCGAGTCGAGGAGGCCACAGATATCGCGGATCGGCTCGTCCGCGCTCAGACCCATGGCTGCGCGCGCCATCCGGGCGGCGACGGCGCCACGGTCCTGCCCAGCGGCGGCCTCAGCGGCGACACCTTGGAGACGAAACGGGCGTCGCGCACCGATGAGCTCTTCGAGCGCGCTGTAGTCGTCGAGCCACCGCCCGACGTCGGACAGGATCTGCTGACGCGTCCGCAGCTTCTTGCTCGAGCGGAAACGAACGTGGCGCAGCTCGCGCGCAGGTTGGAGCAACTCGCGGACGGGGACCCCAAGACCGCGAGCGATGGCCTCGAGGCTCCGCACCCGTGGCTCGACCTTGCCGCCCTCGATGTTCCGGTACGCGCTGCGTGACAGGCCGGCCAACGCGGCCAGTCGGTCCTGCGAGACACCTTTGGCTCCGCGAACCCGCTTGAGGTTCGCGGCGAGGTCGTCGCTGGCCATGGCGCACCTCCTTATCGCGAGAGTAGCCATCTTTGCGCGAATGGTCAAGTACACTCTTTACGGCTGTCGAGCACTGCCACCGTCGGCCGTTGCGTCTCACCAACCGACGACTCGTGAGACGCAAACCGCTTTGTGCCTCAGCCTCGAGACGCAACTGGAGCCGAAAGCTCGCCGGCAACACGTGGAGGTAGCCATCGGTGTCGACCAACGGGCACCCCCGCGCGACGCACCGCCAACATCGCGAATAAGACGGAATAGGACGGAATAGGATAAGAGGCCTACCAGACGCGAGATCCGTGCCATCAAGCCGAAATGAACCGGGAAATAGACGAGATTGGGATTTCTATTCGAACGGCAACTAGCGCCCATCTTGTGGCACGAGAAACCACCGCGAACCACGGCCGTGCCCATCCTGCGCCACAAGGCCGAACGTCCGCAACTCCACGAGCGCCTCGCGGACCTGACGCAACCCAATCCGATCATCACCGACGACGTTCTCCGTTGCCAAGACCGCGTGGACCCTCCCAGGTGCTAGCGAGCCCCCCGAAGCGAGAACCTCGAGGATCGACCGTTGCACTGAACCCAGGTCCTGCCGCACCCGCGTAGGAGCGACGTACACCAGGGGCCGGAACCGAACCGTGACGGCACCACCCGCCGATTCGATCTCCGGCCGAGCCAGTCCTGCGGCCGCCATGAGTTCCACCATCCGCTCGATCCCGCGTCCCCATTGCTCCACCACACCCCGCAGGTAGAACACCCGCGCGATCAGCGGGTTCCAGGGCAACGACTCGTGCGGACGGAATAGATCGTCGACGGTCAACGAGAAGTGGAGTCCACCGCTGGAGGTCACCTCGACCCGGTCGTCGTACATCGCGACGGCAACCGAGCCGCCGCCGATCGAGTAATCGCGGTGGCAGAACGCGTTGGCCAGCGCCTCCCGCAGCGCCTCGGGGGGCAGCGAAGGCTCGTCCCGTCGTTCGAACGAACCGGGCACCACACGACCAGCGACCGGCAGGTGATCGAGCAGGAACTTCTGGGCACGATCGAGAAGATCGAAGGCGTTGCCATGGAACTCCCGACCGTCGACGAACTCCGAGCGATCGACGCCCCGAAAACGAGCCAACCGCAGCCGGCACTGCGGGAACTCCGGCAGCAGTCGATCGCTGCGCCCGAACAGGACCACCGCAGCACGCAGAACCCCTCCATCACGCGAAAGCAGGCCGAGCCGCCGCACGACTTCGGCCGGATCCGTCGTCCCCGGATCGACGAGTCGACTGCGTCGTACCGCCTCACGCACCGTCCGGACGATCTCTTCGGCGTCGAGATCTTCGATCGACCACCCGAGGGCCGGTTGGTTCTCCCATCGGTCCGTCCCGTGCATCCGCTCGAGCAGCATCTGGTCGACCTCGTGCGCCGCCATGACCGTGGTCGTGTTCGCGACCCGCTTGTACGCACGACCGCCATGCTCGTACGGGCGGAGTTGGCCGCGCTCCACCCGGACGACGATGACGCTTCGCTCGGCCGTCACCGGCACGGCCGTCACCTCGGGGACCACGGTCGGTTCGATTCGCTGAAGCTCGTTGGCGAGTTGCTCGAGCGTGCGATCGACCACCTGTTGACCCCGGATCGCTCCGTCAGGGGTCACGCCGAAGACGACACGCCCCCCATACCCGTTGAGCATCGCTGCCACGGTGCGCGCACCATCCGAACGCTGTCCCGTGGTCGCCTTGAACTCCAGGGTCGAGGATTCGCCATGGGCGACGAGTTCCTTCAGTTCAGTAAGCGTCATGGCAGCCGCCCATGGCAGAAGCGTATCCGACCGGAGAGACGGGCGCCTAGACCGCGTCCCGGTCGATGGGTACGACCACGACGAACGCCGGGCCAGGTGGTCCGTCTTCGCTCAGCGCCTTCTCCAGACGCATAGAGGAAGGCCCGACGGTGGCATCACTGGATTCGAGCAGTGCCTGCACGTCCTCCGGTAGTTCTCGGGACCGAAGCGCCGTCGCCTTGAATCCCGCCGCGTCCTCGCGTACGCATCTGCAGAGGGCACATCGTGCTGCCTCGGCCCGCCCCCGTCCGTGGATCCAAGCTGTGGTCCGCCTGCCTCGCTTCGCGAGCGCTTGCTTGACGACCGCAGCGTCGACCACGGTGCACCCCGCCCACCCGTCGTCCCAAACCGAACAGCAGCTCGTTCCGAGTCGACGACACGCCCCCATGCTTGCTGCGTCGTTCAGGAGCGCGTAAAGCGGCGTCATGTGCTCGTGCACCGCGTAGTCGATGAGGATGTCGACCTGTCGACGGCCCCCAACCGTGTGACCGAGCTTCTCGTAGAAGCCGGTACCACTGCGCAGCTTCGCCTTCTTGACCTGGATCGCGACGCCGGCCCAGGTGTTGCCGCGCACTTCGAGCCAAAGCGCTACGTCGGCTCCGTGCTCATGTTCGCCAGCGCGCATGTCGAACACCCGGGCACCCTTGACCTCCAGTGCCCCCACGCCGAGCACGACCAGAGACGTGAGCGCATCCTCGCCCATGCGTACCTGTTGGGTCCGCGCGTAGCCGATCACGTCCCAAACCCAGCGCGAAGACCGCGCCACGTACTCCTCGAAGGTCACGACTCCCTGCCCCCCTCCACTCGAGGATGCTTCTCCCCGTCACGGGCAAGTGCCCCCAACGCCGCCACCGCCAACGTCCCCGCCACCACCCCCTGCACCATCACCACGTCCAACAGATCCGCCCCCACCACCCCCACCCCGAACGCCAGCACCACCGCCGCCACGCCGTCGCCCCGCACCGCCGCGCCCGCCAGCGACCAACCCACCGTCAGCACCAACGCCGCCACCGCCACCAGCAGCAGCGCCCCGCCCTGCAGCGCGAGCGTGAGCGGCCCGTGGTGCGGGTGCGCGAGCGGCGTCGACGTGCGGAACAGCGCTTCGTTCCGGTACACCGAGTGCACCGCGTCGAGGCCGAAGCCCAGGAACGGCCGCACCGCGATCAGCTCGCGGGTGACGCGCCAGTTGACCAGCCGACCGCCCGTCTGACCCATCGGCTCACGCAGGTCCAAGAAGCGGCGACCGATGGGCGTGGACTCGTCGACGCCCATCGCGTCGCCGACCGTCGCGACGGTGCGCGGCCACCACGCGTCGGCGCGCTGGGGGGAGAAGGCGATCGCCTGGAACGCCACGAGCAGCAGCAGCGGTCCGCCGAAGGCGACGACCGTCGCCGCCAGCGGCCGGCGCCGCGCCAGCACCCAGGCGAGGCCGATCACGACCAGCGCCAGCGCCCCCAGCACCACCCCCACCCCCGTACCGCGGCTGCCGGTGAGCAGCACGGTCCCCAGCGACGCGGCCACGCCCAGCGTCGCCAGCGCCCACCCCAGCCAGCCGAAGCGGCGCACCGCCAACGCCGACGCCGCCCCCAGCGCCAGCGCCATCGCCCCGGTGAGGTTGGGGTGCGTGCTCGCCACCTGCGTCTGCGCGAAGCCCGACGCCAGTGCCTGCGCGAGCGACGCACCGGCGATCGCCACCGCCGTGGCCGCGGCCCCCACACCCACCCAGGCGGCGGCGGACGCGTCCACCGTCGCCCCCATGCGCCGCCACACCCACCCGAGCGTCGCCGCGGATGCGACCGCCGCAACCGCGAAGACGACCGACGGCGCGTGCACCACGCCGACGACGGCCGCGACGAGGGCGGCCACCGTCATCGCCGCGGCCGCGGGCGCCAGCCGGCTCGCGACGCCCACGATCGCCCACGCCACCAGTACCACCGCCCCCGCAGGCAGCGAGACGACCAGCGTCGGCACGAGCAGGAGCGCTAGCGCGGCGTGAAGACGACGTCGGAGATCCACAGGTTGCGGTCCTCGGGGGGTTCGTAGCGGTCGTTGACGAAGGCGATGAGCATGGTGCCGGCATGCGGGACGTCGAGCTCGAGCTCGATGGGGTCGGTGACGAAGCCTTCCCAGAGGTTTGTGGTGCCCAGGGCGATGACGACTTGGGCGCCAATTCCATCCACCGTACTGCCTCGAAGACGTGCCGAAAGTGTGCCGGTAGAGGATGCACAACCACGCAAGGCGGTGTTTGCTGCGTATAGCCTTTCTGAAGAAACGTCGACTTCTACTGCGTTGGGTAACGACCACGCTGAGGTCGCCTCGCACGCCGGACGCTCGAGACCGGTCGGACGCGGCTCCGGGAGACGGCCTTTGTCAAATGCGGCCCATGCCAACGCCACAACTGCGAAGCAGGTCGCGAGAGTAGCGACGTCAGCGCGGCGAATGACGGGCGGCCTCCGCCTCAATAGGTGTGACAACGACAGAAAGCAGCGTCGACGTCCGTGCACCGGCGACATCCGAAGGTTCTGCGATGAACCACGTTGCGACCACGGGACCCATGCGTGCCGCCCGCAGTGCCCCAACCAAGCCGTGCCACTCAGAATTCGGGAGCAATTCCACCCTTCCCGCTCCCGCACAGGTCCCCCTGTCACAGACGACGAACCTTCCCTCCAACGGAACCGGTGCAGTGCTCACGGCGGCACCATATGCCTCTGTTCGTTCACCGATTACAGCAGTGCCGGGGATCGCGAGGGCCGTGACCGAGGCATGAGCAATCGGATTGCTCGGAGAGCTCACAAGCAGTGCCGCCGCAGCCCCGACAGCCAGGAAGCTCACCGAAAGTGCCATTCGCGCGAACCTGTTCACGCTTCCATCATGACGTGCCCGTACATAGACTCGCGTCTCCGGACCGGATCGCCCTAGTGGCCGCCAGGCGACGCAAGATCGATTGGCGACTCCTCGGTTCGTTGAGAGCCAAGGTAGCCGGTGACTTGCAGGCTCGTCAAACGCAGGCTGCGGTGCGCGTCCACAAGCGCGCCATGCGGTCGCACTTCGTTTACTCCACCTCCAAGCGGGATTGCGGGCCACAGGTTTCGAACCGGTTGCGCTGCGCAGTAGCTTCAGGCCTTACACGACGCGGATGACGTTCGTCGCCTAGAAGCTTCGACCAGTTACTTGGCGTTCTCATCAGTCAACGTCACATAGACCAGCACACCGCTTCCGTGGTGCGTCTTCGAGTGTCACAGTGGCCGGAGCTCGCAGATCATTTCGGCGAGGCGCCTGCGCACCGCGCTTACGGCCACCGCGTCGCTGAGTATGCCCGCGAACGAATAGCCTATGAAGACAAGAGTCAAGTTGTCCAGATGCACAGCAATCGCGAACGCAGCCGCCGTCGCCGCGAAGCGCAACGCATCGGCCTGCAGATGCACGCGATTGAGGCGCAGGACTGGTATGCAAGTGAGATAGGGCACGGCGGCGAAGCGCACTGCCACCATGAGAATGACAATGCGGGCGTACGCGCCAGCCGTTTCCCAAGGGGCCCCAAAGACTAGGCCGAACATCCAGGGCCCGGCCGCGATCAGCACCGCAACCGGCAGCAGAACCAGCGCAAGTAGGATCAAGCTTGACCGTGCCAGCAGTCGGGCGAGCTCCGCGGGTGCCGCACTCGCGTTCTCTGCCACTGTTGGGATCAGTGCCTTGCGTACTGACTCGCCAATCAACTCGGCGGGGAGCGAGAGCACCCGTCGCATCAGCGCGAAGTAGCCCGCGTGGGCTGGCGAGAACGCCACACTCAGGCCCACCACGAGCACGGTGTCGGACGAAGCCGCGAGGAGCCGTTGCGGCACTTTCAGGCGTGGAAAGTCACTATACACACGGTAAACCCAGCCCCATCTTGCCCGCGCGGCAAGCTGCGCTGCCACGCGGGTCTCGCGCATCGGGATTGAGACCACCGCGACGAGGATGGAGGCGGCTTGGCCCGCTAGAGAACCCAGGATTAGGCCGCCAGAAAGGGCTCCGGCGAAGCCCAAACCGAGTTGCGTCGCCGCGGTGCCGATCGACTGGGCGACTCGGGTGAAGGATAGTGGCGCGAATCGACGCGTACGCACGAACCAGAAGCCGAGCGTCAGGTTGGTGCCACCAATCAACACGTAGAGAGGTAGTAGCGGAAGGTAAGGCCCCACCTCCACGGTGCCGAGGGCGGGGAGCAGGTGTGGTCCGCCGAGGAGCACGGCCGCAGCAGTTAGCCCGGAGGTCACCGCGACAGCCGCAAGTGCCGCCAGCAGGACGTGGGCGCCACGACCTTGGGACTTCGGCAACGCG
>ERZ869909.2929-NODE-2929-length-10476-cov-11.561112_pt1 | contig 10476 bp, 3 predicted proteins | sample MGYA00520892_ERZ869909 | MGnify/ENA primary metagenome ERZ869909 (study PRJEB32215, sample SAMEA104723947) | bioreactor metagenome | biome: bioreactor; feature: anaerobic bioreactor; material: water | place: China | collected 2015-03-12 ... | reverse complement strand
GCAGCCCCTTCGGTAACCGTCACCCAGCCGACCTGTGCAGTACCAACAGGTACCATCACGGTAACCGCCCCACTGGGAGCGAACCTTGAGTACAGCATCGATGGCGTGAACTATCAGTCAGGCGTTGTATTTTCAGGATTGGCAGCAGGCACCTATCAGGTAACTGTAAGAGACATCAACGATACCACTTGTGAGTCTGACGAAACGGAGGTTGTAATTAATGACACACCAACAGCACCGGATGCTCCTGTAAGTACCGGAGATATTTCAGAGTGTGCAGCTAGTCCAATTCAGACTTTGAATGCAAATAGCGCCGTATCTGTTGGGCCAGATGAATTTATTGTTTGGTATGACGCTGCTATCGGAGGAAATGTTATAGCCACCCCAGTTTTAAATACCATTGGAAGTGTAACCTATTGGGCAGAGTCAGTAAACAATATAGATCCAACTTGTATTAGCTCTGATAGAACAGCTGTTACTTTAACACTAAGTAACTGTTCAATAGCTTTGGTGAAAGAAGGAGACTTAATGAATAGCGGTGATTGTACCGTAGTTGGAGATACGATAACTTATACATTTAGTGTACATAATACAGGGGATGCTCCAATTTCTAATATTGTAATTACAGACCCTTTATTTGAAGATCCAAATCCGGTGGTTTCTATAGATTTTGTTAGCGGAGACACAAACAACGACGGAAACTTAGATATTGATGAAGTTTGGATTTATACAGCAACATATACAGTTACCCAAACCGATTTGGATTTAGGAGAGGTAATCAATCAAGCCTTTGTAAACGGTCTTGTGTATGGTTCAATCAACGTGAATGATGCTTCAGGAACATCAATAGATAATGACAATCCAACCATTGTTAATTTGTGTCAGGATATGGGAATAGCACTTGAAAAAATAGGTGTTTTTGACGACAACAATGGAGATGGAGCGGCACAGGTTGGAGAAACAATTACTTATTCTTTTATTGTTCACAATACCGGTTCAGTAACCTTGTACAATATAACCATAGATGATCCGCTGGTTCCTGTTCAGGGAGGTCCGATAGCTATGCTGGCTCCGGGTGAAAGTGACAGCACAACTTTTACAGCTGTGTATGTAATAACTCAACAAGACTTAGATGCCGGTGAGGTTTTAAATGAAGCGACTGTATTTGCTGAAGATATCAATGGAAATACAATTGAAGGTTTTGCTGATGAAGTAGTTGTATTACCTCAAGTTTTACCAGGTTTATTTGAAATTTTTAATGGTGTTTCTCCAAACAATGACGGATTAAATGATTATTTCAGAATTGACGGTATTGAGAATTATCCAAACAACAATCTTCAGATTTTTAACCGTTGGGGGGTATTGGTCTTTGAAAGAGATGGATACAACAATTCAAACAATGCTTTTGTTGGAAAATCTGAAGGAAGAGTTACAGTTAAGAAAGATGATGATTTACCAACAGGAACTTACTTCTATATATTAAGATTCTTTGGTGGTGAAAATCCCGGACAAAGCAGTTATTCAGGATATTTATATTTAAACAGGTAAACAAAAAAAAGAAACCATTGCGGTGTACTTGTTGCACCGCAATGAAATCCATCAATAAAAAATACAACAATGAAAAAAAGTTACATAATCATAATTTCTCTAACACTTTCGCTTGTTAGTTTAATTGGTAATGCTCAGCAGGATCCTCAGTACACGCAATATATGTACAATACTCAAGTGGTAAACCCTGCATATGCGGGTTCATTGGAAGCTATAAGTTTAGGGCTTTTATATCGCTCGCAATGGGTAGGTCTGGATGGTGCACCAAAAAACTTTACTTTCACGGGTCACACACCTGTTGGATACAGTAATGTTGGTTTAGGACTCTCTTTAGTAAGAGATGAAATTGGACCATCAGAAGAAACTTATGCAAATATTGATGTTTCCTATACACTTCAAACCTCAGACCGCGGTAAGATTGCTTTCGGTATTAAAACCGGAGCAAGTTTTTTGAATGTTGATTTTTCACAACTCAACATTTCAGACCCCGGAGATGTTTTTGAAAACAACATCGATAACAAAGTAAACTTCCAGTTAGGAGCCGGTATGTATTATTATACTGACAAGTTTTATGCAGGGCTGTCTGTTCCAAACTTTATTGAATCTAAACACTTTGACGAAGCAAGCATTGAAAATGCAGACATAAGTGCCATCAGTACTGAACGCTTACATTATTTCTTCATTACAGGGTATGTGTTTGATATTTCTGAAAATGTGAAATTTAAACCGGCAGTTTTGACAAAACTTGTTACAGGCTCACCGCTTCAAATTGATGGTTCAGCAAACTTTTTGTTTTATGAGCGATTTACTTTAGGCGCGGCTTATCGGTGGAGTGCTTCATGGAGTGCCTTGGTTGGTTTTCAAATCACAGATTCAATCATGCTTGGTTTTGCATATGACAGAGAAACAACTGACCTTGCCAGATTCAACGACGGCTCGTATGAATTTTATTTAAGGTTTGACATATTTAAAAACAAAGATAGAATCCATACTCCAAGATTCTTTTAACCAAATAATATTAGTATAGAGATGAAAACAATTTATAAAATAAGCTTATTCATAATAGTAATATTAAGTTCTAATATTATTGAAGCACAACGAGCACAACTAAGAAAAGCTGAAAAAGCATATGACCAATTTGCTTATATAGATGCTCAGGAAATCTATTTGAAAGTAGTGGAAGACGGATATACCTCTGCCGAAATTTTTAAAAGGCTTGGTAACACCTATTACTTTAACAGCGATTACAAAAATGCTGCAATTTGGTATGAAAGACTTATTAATGAATTTCCCGAGCAGACTGAACCTGAATATTACTTCAGAGCAGCCCAATCTTTGAAAAGTATTGAAAATTATACAAAATCAAATCAGTACATGAATGAGTTTGCTGCCCGAGGTGGTGAAAACAGAATTGTATTAAATTTTAAAAGCAATCCCGACTATCTGGACTTTATAACTTCAAAAGATTCAAGATTTGTAGTTGAAAAAGCCGAAGTAAACAGCGCGTATTCTGATTTTGGACCCTCATTTTACAACGGAAAAATTGTATTTGCGTCTGCTTCAGGGCTTGGCGTTGAAGGTAGAGTTAAAACTCATGACTGGAGCAACCAGCCTTTCTTTAATTTGTATGTTGCAGATATGAGTGAGGAAGGAAAACTATCCGGTGTAAAACAGCTTACGGGTGATATTAATACAAAGTTTCACGAATCTTCAGCCGTTTTTACAAAAGATGGAGAAACCATGTATTTTACCAGAAACAATTTTATTGATGGTAGAAAAGGAAGAGACAGAGACCGCAACATTCGTTTAAAAATATATAAAGCAACAAAAGTTAATGATGCCTGGACTAATATTGTTGAGTTGCCTTTTAACAGCGATACCTATTCGGTAGCACATCCCGCTCTTAGTGTGGATGAAAAAAGATTGTATTTCTCATCCAATATGCCGGGAACAATGGGGCAATCGGATTTATGGTATGTGGATATTTTAGACGACAATCAGTATGGAGAACCGGTTAATTTAGGAGGAGACCTAAACACCGAAGCCAGAGAATCATTTCCCTTCATTAGCAGCGACAATGTCTTGTATTTTTCAACAGACGGTCGTGCCGGATTTGGGGGTTTAGATGTTTTCTACACGCCTTTGGATGAAAATGGTATGCCAACCGAAGTTTTTATAATGGCAGAACCAGTTAACAGCAATATGGATGATTTTGGTTTCATAATAGACACTGAAACTAAAATTGGATTTATTTCATCAAACAGAGGTGGAGATAGAGGAAGTCTAGATGATGATATATACAGAATACTTGAAGTTTGTGAAATCACACTTACCGGTGTAGTTACCGATGAGCAAACCGGAGAGCTTTTACCCGGAGCTTTGGTAACTTTGCTGGACAGCAATAATACTGTGTTAAACTCTGTTACGGTAGGCGATGACGCAGTCTTTAGCTTTACGGTTGATTGTGATACGAGATACTCTGTTAGAGGTTCTATGGAAGACTTTGAGTCAATGGAAAAAGTTGTAAATACTCCAGACAAAACGTCTACAGTTGATTTACCATTAGAGCTTAAAAGAATTGGTTGTCATCCAAACGATTTGGGTTGCAGGCTTACGTTACAGCCCATCTATTTTGATTTTGATAAACACAACATCAGACCGGATGCTGCTATAGAGCTTGCTAAAATACTTGCTGCAATGCGAGAGTATCCTGAATTGATTATTCATATAGAATCACACACAGATAGCAGAGGGACTCATCAATACAACGAACAACTGTCTGAAAGAAGAGCCCAGTCAACTATGAAATGGTTAATTGATCAGGGAATAAGTAAAGAAAGATTAAGTGCCAAGGGTTATGGTGAAACTCGTCTTATTAATGAGTGTAGTGATGGTGTTTACTGTAGCGAAGAGGCACATCAGTTGAACAGAAGATCTATGTTTATTATACAAAATGACTTTTAAGTTAAGAGGAGTAAATTTAAATAAGAAACACCTTGGTTAATACCGAGGTGTTTTTTTATAAAATAAATTCTCACAAAATATAAATTACTAAACTAAATGAAAATAAGTGTTTATACTTATAAAAATAAATTCAACTCCTACAAAAAATCTAATTAAAAATATTCATTTTATGTATTTCGTCGATTATATTTTAGTATTCATCTAATAGTTTGTTCTTGGTAAAACTTTAACATATTTTCCTACGTATCTTTGATTCCCCATAAAAAATGTAGTACAAAATATGACTAAAATTGTTTTATGTTTTCTTAGGGAGATAATATAAACTTGTTAAAAATAAAGATATGAGCATTCAATCTAAAAATCACAGTGAATTTAATATGAAAAATTCAGTAAAAAGAAATAAGGTACCTTTCTTTATGGTGCTATTTTTTGTTCTAATCTCCTCAATGGTGCTTAGTGCTCAAGATAAAGAAAGAATTGAAATATATAGTTTAGATCAAATAGCAGGGAACACCTCTTTAAAAATATCACTACCCAATTATATTAAACCTGAAAAAATCAACCCTTTGATTTCAGAACTTAAATCTTCAATATACATAAACAATGGAGTTGTAAATGTTCAAGGTGAAAAGCCTGTTAAAGCTTATTTGGATTTAAGTTCTTTAGCAAAACCTATTTCAAGTAATAGAGCTTTTGACTATGTGGAAATAGTAGTTCTAACAATTGAAAATCAAAGAGACCTATTTTCAAAAATAAATTTAGACAATCTTTCAGCGTTTACGAAACTAAAATACATTCATATTGTTTGTAGGATTGATTGTAATCAAAATCAAATTACAACTGCGTTAAATAGTACATCAAATAATTATGTAATTATATATAGTGTTGAAAAACAATCTTAATTACACTTCCAAAAAAAAACCGAAATAAGATGAGAAATAATTACAATAAACCTAATAATAAATGCTTTTTTGTTTTATTATTAATTTCTTTAGTTTTAGGGAACTCACTGCATACTTTTGGGCAAGTTAGAGTTGATTTTGAACCCAGAACAACACCTCCTATTTATAATATTAAAGGAGATTTTACCCTGATAGGTAATACCAACATGACATTGGTAAATTACAGCGAAAACGGAACCAATGATCAAAATATGAGGTATGTTGATGTTGATGGTGTTTCAAACACATTCAACTCCTCTTCTGCACATTTAAATTTCTCTACAGAAAACGGTGCAGACCCTGAATGTTCAAACATTCTATATGCAGGATTGTACTGGACGGGTAGAGCCCATGATGGCACCAGTCCGATTTCTTTTGATGTTACCAAAGAGGTTCCCGGTACTCCACAACCGGTTAATAATGATCAAACTGTGCAGCACAATGATAATATTGATTATTCAAATTTTGCGTTGGCTGTTAACAGGCAGGGAAATAATAACAATTATTATCCAAGATTTAGATTTGTTGGGAACGGGAATAACTATGATTTTTATTTTACAAATAACACTGGTAGTAATAGAGTATACCTTCGGATTAATGGAGGTTCTAATATTAATATTCCGGTTTCATATAGTCAAACAGGTAATACCGGTACAGCAGTTTTAAACACCCCTTATGTAATCAATGACGGGTCTGTTAATATAACCATCAGTGAGTTAAGAAGAGACAGTAGAGGAAGTAGAACTGAAAGTCAATACAGAAGTTCATCTTATGCTGAAGTCAATGTAAACGGTACTTATACAGGTCTGGTACAATTAACCAAAACATACAACAAACGAGTAGTTTCTATCAAGGGGCCCAATGCAGCTAACTATACACAAATAACTGCAAATGTAAATGACATTTACTATCCATCAACCACAGATGGCTATATGTACTCTGCTTATGCTGATGTTACAAACTATGTTCAAAACAATGGAATTGGTGAATATTTTGTTGCAGATATTGCATTAAGAGAAGGAAACGGTGGTGGAACCGGTTATTATGGTGGATGGGGATTAGTTGTCATATATGAAAACTCAAAATTACCGCGCAGAGACATAACTGTTTTTGATGGTCATGCTTATGTGGCCGGTAGCACAACAATCAATCATCAATTACCAATTTCAGGATTCAATGCAATTCAGCAGGGACCTGTAAATGTAAAACTTGGTTTAATTGCAGGTGAAGGAGACAGAGGAATTTCAGGTGATTATTTTGAAATTAGAAATGCCAACAATACTTCATGGGTAGATTTAAGTCATAGTACAAATTCTACAGGTAACTTTTTTAATTCATCAATCAACACAGGTGGAAATCAAAGAAATCCTAACTTAGTAAATAATACAGGTTTGGATATTAGTATGTTTTATTTAGACAATACTAACAATAGCTTAATTAATAACTCACAAACATCAACTACTTTTAGATATGGGTCTACACAAGATACTTATATCATACCATTTGTTGCTATGGCAATCGATGCGTACATACCTGAACCGGAAGGACTGGAGCAAGTAGTAACTATTAATGGAAACCCAGCAGGACCTAACCCTACAATCGAACCGGGTCAATCTATTGAAATTGAGGTAGATATTAGAAATATTGGTACTGAAGCAATCAATAATGCAGTTATAACTATTCCGGTTCCATATACAGCAAACTTTCAAAATGTTTCAGGAATTTATTATGAGGGACTATCGGGTCCTCAACCCTATTATGATCCGGGTCTTGGGGCAAATGGAAGTATCGTATGGAATTTTGGCACGTTGCCATTACCTGCAAACCCCGAAACACTTTTTGGAAAAATCTCTTATACTCTAACCGCAACAACAAACTGTTTTCTATTAAGTAATCCAAATTGTGATTTGTCACTATCATTAGATGGTGCAATTGCAGGTACGGGTGCAATATCTGGTATAAACTTTAGTGGTGTAAGTTTTATCCAGGGATACGAACAAACCGGTAATTGTGAAGGAGAGCCTAACACTGATCCAATTGAAGTTTCTTTTGATGTAGACGACTATGTTGATCAAAATTGTCAGGGTGTTGATCCAATACCGGTTTATGCATTTTGTAATATAGAAGGTAATACAGTTCCGTTTAATGATGTTACAGGATTATTCCCTAATGGGTCTCGTTTCTATAATGAGTTCCCCGTTACTTTAAATTCAGAAGAATATACACAATCAACTGGGTTTCCTGCTACACCGGGTGAAACAACTTATTATGCAGTTCCTCCCGGAAGTGAAGATTGTTATTTTGAGTTTATAATTGATATTACTGAGATAAATTCAGTACCAGATACCGAAAACATTGAATATTGCTTGAATGATGTAGCAGTTCCTTTAACAGCAACTGCAACTGATCCGGCTTATAACCTTTACTATTTTACTCAGCCTACAGGAGGTACCGCGCAGTTAAGTATAACTCCATCAACAACATCTGCGGGGACAACTACATATTATGTAGCAGAAGGTTTATCAATTCAATGTTTGGGAGCAAGGGTTCCATTAGATGTAATAGTTAATGAACTACCTGACGCACCAACTAGTGATGGTGATATTAGTGAATGTGCAGCTGAACCTATTCAAACTCTAGATGCTAACGATGCTATAACAAGCACAGGAGCAATTGTTTGGTATGATGAAGAAACAGGTGGTAGTATTGTGAATCCAATATTAAATTCTTTAGGGACGATAACATATTGGGCAGAAGCAGTTAATGAAACTACAGATTGTAAAAGTGCCTCAAGAACCGCCGTAACTTTAACTTTAACTCAACCACCATTGGTAGATGCACCTGCGACTGTCATTGCATGTGACAGCTACACTCTTCCTGACTTGACCAATGGCGCATATTTCTTAATCTCTGGTGGAATAGACCCAATAGCAGCCGGCACCAATATTACAACTACTACAACCATCTATGTTTATGCAGAGACGGGCACGACACCAAATTGTTTTGCAGAGAACAGCTTTGTAGTAACAATCAACGATACCCCATTAGTAGATGACCCTGCAGATGTTACAGCGTGTGACACATATGAATTACCTGCTTTAACCAATGGCGCCTACTTCCTAAGTTCAGGAGGAGTAGACCCAATAGCAGCCGGCACCGATATTACAACTACTACAACCATCTATGTTTATGCAGAGACGGGCACAACGCCAAATTGTTTTGCAGAGAACAGCTTTGTAGTAACAATCAACGCTACACCATTAGTAGACGACCCTTCAGATGTTACAGCGTGTGACACATATGAATTACCTGCTTTAACCAATGGCGCCTACTTCCTAAGTTCAGGAGGAGTAGACCCAATAGCAGCCGGCACCGATATTACAACTACTACAACCATCTATGTTTATGCAGAGACGGGCACGACACCAAATTGTTTTGCAGAGAATAGCTTTGTAGTAACAATCAACGATACCCCATTAGTAGACGACCCTGGGGATGTTACTGCCTGTGACAGTTATACCTTACCGGCTTTGACCAATGGTGCTTACTTCCTAAGTCCCGGCGGAGTAAATCCAATAGTTAATGACTTTGTTATCACAACCACCACAACAATCTATGTGTATGCTGAAACCGGCACAACGCCAAATTGTTTTGCAGAGAATAGCTTTTTGGTAACGATTAATGATACTCCATTAGTTGATGCTCCTGAAGATGTTACGTCTTGTGACAGTTATATTTTACCTGCTTTGACCAATGGAGCTTACTATTTAAGTTCAGGCGGAGTAGACCCAATAGCAGTAGGCTATGAAGTCACCAGCACGACAACGATTTATGTCTATGCTGAAACCGGCACGACCCCAAACTGTTTTGCAGAGAACAGCTTTTTGGTAACGATTAATGATACACCATTGGTAGACGACCCTGCAGATGTGAGTGTTTGTTTTAGTTATGTTCTTCCTCAGATAACTAATGGTAATTATTTTACCGGCCCCGGAGGAACAGGAACCCAGTTGAATAAAGGTGATGAAATTACTTCGACTACTACACTTTATGTGTATGCTGAGACCGGAACGACTCCGAATTGTTATGCAGAGAACAGTTTTGTAGTAACTATTAACGGATGTTCAATAGCTTTAGTAAAAGAAGCTCAATTAAATAATTCCGGTGATTGTACGTCAGTTGGAGATACAATTACATATACGTTTAGTGTTCACAATACCGGTGATGCTCCAATTTCAAATGTGTCAATTGCCGATCCTTTATTTCAAGCACCAAATCCGGTTGTAGCAATTTCATATGTTTCAGGAGATACTAACAATGATGGATTATTAGATTCAAATGAAATTTGGGTTTATACAGCGACCTATACAGTAACTCAAAACGATATTAATACAGGCTTAGTCAATAATCAGGCAACTGTGAACGGTTTGGCTTTAGGAAATATTCCAGTTTCAGATTTATCAGGGACTTCTATAAATAATGATGAAGAAACAACAACTACTCTTTGTCAGGATGCCTCGATAGCGATCACCAAGGAAGCGAGTCCACAGACCTACAGTGCTGTTGGAGATATAATCACTTATACCTTTACGGTAGAGAACACGGGTAACGTGACTTTAACCGATGTAAGCGTAAGCGATCCATTGTCCGGACTCAGTGCAATCACTCCTGCTTCAGTAGCGAGTTTAGCGCCTGGTGCAACAACGATCTTTACAGCGACCTATACGATAACTCAGGACGACCTGGACAATGGCAGTGTGGTTAACACCGCTACAGCAACGGGTACCGATCCGAATGATGATGATGTAAGTGATACCGACAGTGAGACCATTACTGCGACTCAGGATGCCTCGATAGCCATCATCAAAGAAGCAAGTCCAACGACTTACAGTGCAGTAGGCGATGTGATTACCTATACCTTTACGGTAGAGAACACGGGCAACGTAACCTTGACCGATGTAAGCGTAAGCGATCTGCTTCCGGGATTGAGTGCTATCACTCCTGCCTCTGTAGCGAGTCTGGC
>ERZ869909.2928-NODE-2928-length-10476-cov-32.914415_pt1 | contig 10476 bp, 5 predicted proteins | sample MGYA00520892_ERZ869909 | MGnify/ENA primary metagenome ERZ869909 (study PRJEB32215, sample SAMEA104723947) | bioreactor metagenome | biome: bioreactor; feature: anaerobic bioreactor; material: water | place: China | collected 2015-03-12 ... | reverse complement strand
CCCGACGCGGGCAAAACCACGCTGACCGAAAAGCTGCTGCTGTTCGGCGGCGCGATCCAGCTCGCCGGCCAGGTCAAGGCCAAGAAGGACGGCCGCTCGACGCGCTCGGACTGGATGGCCATCGAGAAGGCGCGCGGCATTTCCGTCGCGACCTCGGTGATGACGTTCGAATACGACGGCGCCGTCTTCAACCTGCTCGACACGCCGGGCCACGAGGACTTTTCCGACGACACCTATCGCACGCTGACCGCCGTCGACAGTGCGATCATGGTGATCGACGCCGCGCGGGGCATCGAGGCCCGCACGCAGAAGCTGTTCGAGATCTGCCGCCTGCGCGACATCCCGATCGTCACCTTCATCAACAAGCTCGATCGCGAAGCGCGCGAGCCGCTCGACCTGCTGGACGAGATCGAGAAGACGCTCGCCCTCGACACCGCGCCGATGGTCTGGCCCATCGGCCAGGGCCGCGGCTTCCGCGGCACCTACGACCTCTATCAGCCGCGCGTGCGCCGCCTCGACGAGGGCGACGACGGCCAGCCCGTCTCCGGCCCGGACGACCCGCTCTTCGCCGAACTGCTCGAAGGCGATGCGCACGCGCGCTGGCGCGAGGAGATCGATCTCGCCGCGGAAGCCTGCGGGCGGTTCGATCTCGAAGCCTTCCGCCACGGCACGCTGACGCCTGTGTTCTTCGGCTCGGCCTTGAAGAACTTCGGCGTGCGCGACGTGCTCGACGCGCTCAAGACACATGCACCGCCGCCGCTCTCCCAGCGCGCCGCATCGCGCGAGGTCGTCGCGACAGAGCCCGCCATGACCGGCATCGTCTTCAAGATCCAGGCGAACATGGATCCGAACCACCGCGACCGCATCGCCTTCATGCGCGTCTGCTCGGGCAAGCTCACGCGCGGCATGAAGGTCAAGCACGTGCGCTCCGGCAAGACGATGGCGCTCTCCGCGCCGCAGTTCTTCTTCGCGCAGGACCGCTCGCTCGCCGAGGAAGCGTTCGCAGGCGACGTCGTCGGCATTCCGAACCGCGGCGTGCTCCGGATCGGCGACGCGTTGACCGAAGGCGAGGACATCAGCTTCCTCGGCATCCCGAGCTTCGCGCCCGAAATCCTGCGCCGCATCCGCCTCGAGGACGCGATCAAGGCCAAGAAGCTCAAGGACGCGGTGCGCGAAATGGCCGAGGAAGGCGTCGTGCAGGTGTTCAATCCCGTCGACGGCACGCAGCCCATCGTCGGCGTGATCGGCGCGTTGCAGCTCGACGTGCTGGCCGACCGGCTGAAGCACGAGTACGGCCTCGCGACCGATTTCGATCCCGCACCCTGCGAGGCCGTCCGCTGGATCCGCTCCGACGACCCGGCCGCGTTGAAGGCGTTCATCGCCGCCAACCGTTCGAGCATCGCAACCGATCTCGACGGCGACCACGTCTACATCCCGTCGTCGATCTTCACGCTGAACTACAACGCGGGGCGCAATCCCGAGATCCAGTTCCTCGAGATCAAGACCTGAGCGCTACGCCCCGAGCATCGAGCCCCGCCGTCACGCGGTGAGCGGTTGCGGCGGCGGCCCGCCGTCCACCGCGAGCCCCGTCTCGGGCGTGGCGGGATCGAGCGGACGGCCGAGCGCGGCGACCCACGTCTCCGTCGTTGCGTACGAACCGTCCTGTCGGAACGCCTCGGTGGGTGCAAATCCCTCCGATTGGCTGAGCGCGTGAGCCACGATCTTGCGGAACGACTCCACGTCGAAATAGCAGGTGTGGACCAGTTCCTTCCACGACAGATAGCTCGCGACGAGTCCCGCTTTTCTATCCTCGGATTCCGAGAAGGCCAGCGTGCTGATCGCACTGCGGAACTTGGCGACCGACTGCGCCATCATCGCATTGCTGTGGTCGGAGATCTTGTCGCTGACCGCATCGGGCAGGAGACATGTCACCGGATCGAGCCACGAGGGCCCGTAATCCGCACCCACGACCACCTCGCCGTCGGTATCGTTTCCGAAGGACGATCTCTTCACCTCCGCGCGCGTCATCCGGTTGAGCGCCCGGCTCACATAAACGCTGAGGTGCGAAGCGATGTACTGGATGAGCGCGAGCACGCCGAGCGCGAGCAGCGCAAACGCGACGGGCACCAATACGATGGGCGTTGCAAGCCGCAGCACGTTGCCGTGCGTGCCGCCGAGCAAATCCTCGTTGACGACCGCCGCCGTCAGTTCGTCCGTCACCACATGGAAGAGAAGTTTGCTGTTCAGGATGTAATCGCGCCCGCCTCCGCAAAGCCGCCCGCCGTAACACACCTGGCCATTGCGTTCCAGGAAGCGTTCCTTGAAACGTTGCGCGCGCTCCGCGTTGACGAACTCAGGAAACGTGATCTCGATCTGCCGGCGCTTGGCGCGCATCTCCCGCCGCAATTCCATCGCCCGCCGCCGGGCGTCATCCGCCTTCGTGGGTTCGAGCCCGCCGCGCTCCGCCTGCTCGTCGGCCTCTCGGATCCTGCGGTTGAAGCGGCGAAGCTCGTCGCGCGCTTGGGTCGCGTTGCGCTGCTCGGCGCTCGCCGCCCCGGGCCCGGCGCCGACGAAACGCTGAACGCCGTAGACCTTGTCCTGCAGGAAGTCCGAAAGCCCCAACATGATCGCGGGCGACATCACGATCATCAGATAGATCAGCGGCAGCGCGACGATGGACGCCTTCGTCAGCGTACCGGCCGCAAAATCGTCCTCGAAAAAGTGCAGGTCCGCCTTGGGCAGATAGCGCAATCCATGCACGGCCTCGTCGTCCTTATGGACGAGTGGCAGCCATTTGTCCGCGTAGGCTGCGCGCGCTTTCTCCGCCGTGCCGCGGCTGTAGCCGATCAGCTTTCGATGATCGAGATAGCGGAACACGATGTAATAGAACAGGATCGGCAGCGACATCATCGTGCCGGAGAACAGCAGCCCGGTGTAGCCTTCCGGTCCGACGTCGAAGCCGCCGCTCAGAAGCTCGCCCGCCACGTAGAACAGGAACATCATGAACAGCATGAGCGAGGCGACGAAGATCACCTTGCCCGTGAGCGAAACACGCGAGAACAGGAAACGCTCCTTGCGCATCCCGACGAACGGCGTCCCGACCGTGATCCACCGTTTGAGGTGCGTGAGAGGCTTGCCCCGAGCGACGCTTTCGATCAAAGCCGCCGCAATGACCGAGCCACCGTGGCTGTGTCCCACGAGGGCATAGGGCTCTTCCTTCTCGTCGAGGCTTCTCAGAAGCTTCAGAAGCTCGGACCCGCCCTTGCGGCGGTCGAGCTCGCTGTTGTTTGCGCTCCACGTGAAGGGAACGACATCGAGCCGTCCGTCGGCGCTTCCCGTAACGAGCGTCTTGAGATCGGCGACGAACTGGCCGTTCTTCTGCCACCACTCGGCGGTTCCCTCCCCGCCGATGCGAAGCGCTTCGGCCGTCCCGCCCGAGTGCGCATAGGTGCCGTGCACAGTGACGACGGTGGCCACCTTACCCTCCTAGACAGCGTACAAACTGAAAGCCCCCGGATAAACGGGCCGTAAGGTACAACGATGACAGGAGGGAGGCAAAGCCTCTCGGAGGTTCGAGCGGGAGGTCTGAGACCGGGAAGTTAAGGCGCCGCGTCCGCTCTGAGCGCCGCCCGGCGCACGGCGAGCAGCAGGTTGGAGTCCTTGGGCCGCCACCGGTAGCCGATCCCGAAGTCCAAAGGCTCCGCCTGCCCCTTGGCATAGAGATCCTGCATGTCCCGCTGATGCGCACGGGGAAAAATCCCGAGCGGGCTCAGATAGCGGCCGAACGGCTTGAGACGCCACGTGCCCGCCTCGAAGAAGCGGAGCGGAATGCCGGAGTCGTCCTGAACCAGCGTCGTGGTGTTCTCCAACAGAAACGTCCGGATGTCCGTGAAATTCTTCGAGTGCAACAGATACGACGCGCTCTTCACAAAACCGTCACCCTCGCCGAGCCCTCGGCAGAACGCGAGAAACCCGCTCGACTTGAGACCCCAGTTCGAGAGATCCGTATTGAAGTAATAAAGCGTCTGCTCGCGCGCGCCGGCCTTCGCCCCCGCTTTGGAGAACGTGATCCGGACGCCAGGGCTGCGCCCTTTCTCGATCGGACCCAGAAGCGGTGTCACCGTACCGTCGGGGTTGAGCGACACCAGCGTCGTCTCGCCCACCGTCTTCCCGCTTCGGGCGAGAAACGTATAGAGGATCGGGAGCGTGCCGTTGAGCCGCCCGGTCTGGAGTTGCGTCTTCATCTTCTTGGTAATGAAGAAGCTGAACGACAGCACGGAGTTCAGCGAACCCTGCAGCCCTCTGAGCTCCTGCGCAAGCTCGCGCGGCGTCCATCCCGCGACGTCCGGCACCGGGCCGACGGGCTCGAGCCCGGAGAGGACATACGTGTCCGCCCCCTCGAAGAAGGCGTCGGCATAAAGGAAGTCGGGCCCCGAGAACATGTAGTAGACGACGGGCCTGCGCTCCGTGACGTAGCGCGCCGACCACGCACGGATCTTCTGGAGCTGGCGCTGGTCGAGGTCCGCCCAGGCGCGATCGAAGTACTTGGCGTGCGACTGCCACCCCGCCTGCTGAGTGACGCTCTCCAGTGGAGAGCCGGTCGTCGGTGCGAGGCCGGCCAGCACCCGTGCGGTGTCGTCGTTGGAAACCGCCGTCGCGGCCTGCGCCGCGCCCGAGAGCAGCATCAGCCCGGCGATGCACGCGGCCATCCGCTGGAACACCCCGCGCGCAAGCCGCCCCGCGCGTCGGAAAGAAGCCGATGACGTCATTGCTGTCACTCGCCAATCGAAGGGACACGACCGAGAGAGAGCTTAATCGTCCGAACAGAGATCAACAAGCCGGCCGGCCGCCATGAGTTGCATGAAAAATCCACGCTCACGGCAGGCGCATCAAGCCGCCGCGATGCAACGCACCCCATCAGGCATGACGGCCCCTCGCGGACGGCGCATCTGCCCTAAAAATCCGCCGAAACGTCCAATTAACGTCCTGAAACAGCTGCAAATCACATGGCGTGTTCATCGCCAGAAATCGGCATCCGCATTATCCGTAGTTAAATGAACTTTAATCGCTGTTCTCTACCTTTCCTCCCTGAATCGCGGCCCCAAGACCGCCATTCCAAGTTTGCCGCGGGAAGGAGACGACCAAGTGTTTGCAATGCGCCGCCCAGATGAACCCCAGGCTCAAAGCGCCGGCCAAGGCGCCGCGCCCACAGCGGCGCACGAGCAGCAGCTCGTCGAAGCGCTCGAGACCCTGATCCGCAGCAAGCTCGCGCAGAACGTCCCGGTCCCGGGCGCCGTCGGAGCCGCACTCGACCGCCTCGTCGATCTCGTCAAGACCGCCAACACCAATCAGCTCTCCCTCGCCTCCAGCCTCGGCAAGGAAGCCTGCGAAGCCGCCATCAACATCGGCTGGCTGTCGCATGATTTCGGCGAGGTCGCCCAGTCGACCGTCTCCATCTCGAGCGCCGTCGAAGAAATGGCGACCTCCATCGCCGAGCTTTCGACCGTCTCCGCCGAAAGCGCGATGCAGACCGAGAACGCGCGCGACACCATGCGGAGCTGCATCAACGACAGCCGCGCCGCCATCGAGGCCATGAGCAACATCCAGGCCCAGTCGAGCAAGATCGGCGAGCAGGTCTCCGTGCTGCAGAGCGCCGTCGACCAGATCGGCGAGATGGCGACCTCGATCGACTCGATCGCGCGCCAGACCAATCTTCTCGCCCTCAACGCCACCATCGAAGCCGCCCGCGCCGGCGAAGCGGGACGCGGTTTCGCCGTCGTCGCCGCCGAGGTCAAGACGCTCTCCGTCGAGACCGGCAAGGCCACGCAGGAGATCCGCTCGCGCGTCGAAGCGCTCACCCGCGAGATGCGCGAAATCGCCCACGCCGTGACGGACAGCCTGAAATCGGTCACGTCCGGCAGCGCCGTCGTCACGCAGGTCGGCACCATCATCGAGAGCATGGGCGATGAGGTCGCCGAGGTGGCGGACCGCATCCGCGGTCTCTCCAACGTGCTCGAGCAGCAGCGCGCCGCCACCACCGAGATCACGCAGAACGTCGTCCGCATCTCCGAGAAGGCGGTGAAGAGCAAGGACGAGGTGCAGAAGATCGGCGCACGCCTCGATGGCTGCGACGTCATCCTGCGCCGCGCGTTCGACAACGTCGAGCTGCCGATCCGTCATCCGGCGCTCATCCGCACGGGCTCGGAAGTGCTCGCGTGGAAGCGACAGCTCGCCCAGATCCTCCTCGGCGCAATCCCCGCGCCCGCAACGACCCCGCAGCTCGCCCAGGGCAACGTCATGGCGGAAGCCGAAACCGTCGCGCGGGCTTCTGGCAACTCGATCCTCGCCGCGGAGCTCGCATCCGCGCTCTCAGAGGTGCAGACGCAGGGCGCCAAGATGATCGACGAGGTTCGCAACCAGAACTGGGGCAACGCGACGCCCGCCTACATCGCCTGCGACGAGGCCATCGCCAGAGTGCACGCGACGCTCGCCAAGCTGCTCGACAGGGCGGCAGCCGCCTAACGGATCCGCCTCCGACACAGAGACAAAAAGAGCGGCCGATCCGACGATCGGCCGCTCTTGTTTCGTTCGGGGCGCAGCGAATGTCGGGGGCGGCACACCCGGCCTTTGGCCGCAGGCACGAAACCCGCCGGCGCATTCGGGTGTTTCCCTCTCGGGTTGCCGGAGTTCGCCATGCACAATGAAACGTTCAATCTGTCGCTGCGCCGTTTTCTCAAGGAGGTCGGCGTATCCTCGCAACAGGAAATCGAGCGCATCGTCCGCGAGCGGGGGCTCAAAGGCCCCGGCGCACTCAAGGTCAAAATGGTCCTGACCGCGGAGAACACGGATCTGCGCCACGAGGTGGTGGGCGAGATCGACCTCGTCTGACGGCAGCGCAGCGGCGGGCGGCTCTAAGCCCCCGCGCCGATGTGCGCTTCGATCGCCGCCAGCGCTGCATCCGCCTTGCTCCCGTCGGGCCCGCCGGCCTGCGCCATGTCGGGCCGCCCGCCGCCGCCCTTTCCACCGGCCGCCTCCGACCCCACGCGCACGAGATCGACGGCGTTGATCTCTTTCGCCAGGTCGTTCGTCACCGCGACGACGATGCCGAGCTTGCCGTCGGCGGAATTATTGGCGATCGCGACGATGCCCGAGCCCACCTTGGCGCGCCCGTCGTCGGCCATTGCCTTGAGGTCTTTCATCTCGACGCCCGCGACGGAAAGCTTGAGGAACTTGCGGCCGCCGATTTCGGTGATCCCGGCGCCTGCGTCATCCTTCCCGCCTCCGCTCCCGCCGCCGAGCGCGATCTGCCGCTTGGCCTCGGCAAGCTGCCGTTCCAGCGTCTTGCGCTCTTCAACGAGAGCCTTGAGCCGTTCGATCACGTCGTCGGGACGCGTCTTGAGCACGGCTGCCGCCTCTTTGACGCGCTGGTCGGCCTCCGCCAGATAGGCGCGCGCGCCCTCGCCCGTCAGCGCCTCGATACGCCGGACACCCGCCGCGCTCGCGCTTTCCGCGATCACCTTCACGAGCCCGATGTCTCCGGTGCGGCCCACGTGCGTGCCGCCGCACAGCTCCACCGACCACGCCTTGTTCGACCCGGGCACGCCCCGGCCCATCGAGACGACACGAACTTCGTCCCCGTACTTTTCGCCGAACAGCGCCATCGCCCCCGATGCCTTCGCATCCTCGAGCGCCATCAGCCGCGTCTCGACGGGCTCGTTCTCGAGCACGACCGCGTTGGCGAGCCGCTCGACCTCCGCGATCTCGTCTGCCGTCATCGCCTTCTGATGTACGAAGTCGAAGCGGAGCCGGTCGGGAGCGACGAGCGAGCCCTTCTGCGCCACGTGCGTGCCGAGCACCTGGCGCAGCGCCTCGTGGATGAGATGCGTCGCGGAGTGGTTGGCGCGCGTCGCCGAGCGGCGCGCGTGATCGACTTCGAGCTCGACCGCTCCCCCCGTCTTGAAGCTCCCCTTCTCCACGCGCCCGATGTGCACGAAAAGATCGCCGAGCTTCTTTTGCGTGTCGGTCACGCGAAACAGCGTGCCCTTGGGGCCGCGGATCACGCCCTGGTCGCCGACCTGCCCGCCGCTTTCGCCGTAGAACGGCGTCTGGTTGACGATGATCGCGCCCTCTTCGCCGGCCTTGAGCGCCTTCACCTGCTTCCCGCCGCTGACGAGCGCCACGATCTCGCCCTCGGCCAGTTCGGTGTCGTAGCCGAGAAACTCGCTCGCCCCCGTCGCGTCCTTGATCTCGAACCAGATCTCCTCGGTCGCAGCTTCCCCGGAGCCCTTCCAGGCGCGGCGCGCCTCCTCCTTCTGTTTTGCCATGGCGGCATCGAAGGCGGCCGTATCGACGCCGATCCCGCGCGCGCGGAGCGCGTCCTCCGTGAGATCCAGCGGGAAACCGTAGGTGTCGTAGAGTCGGAACGCCACGTCGCCAGGGAACACGTCGCCGGCCGTGAGCGCCTCGGAGGCCTCCCCGAGCAGCTTGAGCCCGGTGCCGAGCGTCTTCTTGAAGCGCGTTTCCTCGAGCTTCAGCGTCTCGGTGATCAGCGCCTCGGCGCGCCCAAGCTCGGGATAGGCCGCCCCCATCTCGCGCACGAGCGAGGGGACGAGCCGGTACATCAGCGGATCGGCGCAGCCGAGCTGATGCGCATAGCGCATCGCGCGGCGCATGATGCGGCGAAGCACGTAGCCGCGCCCCTCGTTCGACGGCAGCACGCCGTCCGCGATCAGGAAGCTCGTCGCGCGCAGGTGATCGGCGATGACCCGCCGCGCCGGCTTCACGTCGACGCCCTCGGGCGCATCCGGCGCGCCGAGCTTGCGGCACTCGTCCGTGATCGTCGCGATCAGGTGGCGGAAGAGATCGATCTCGTAGTTGTCGTGCGTCCCCTGCAGCACGGCCGCGATGCGTTCGAGCCCCATGCCCGTATCGACGGAGGCCTTCGGCAGATCGACGCGCTCGCCCGATGCAAGCTGCTCGTACTGCATGAACACGAGGTTCCAGATCTCGATGAAGCGGTCGCCGTCCGCATCCGCCGAGCCCGGCGGGCCGCCGGGGATGCCCTTCTTTCCGTCGGGGTCGTGGTCGTAGAAGATCTCGGTACACGGTCCGCAGGGACCCGTGTCGCCCATCTGCCAGAAGTTGTCCTTCGTCGCGATGCGGATCAGCTTGTCGTCGCCGAATCCGGTGAGCGCCTTCCAGATCGCGTGCGCCTCGTCGTCCTCGTGATAGACGGTGACGAGGAGACGTTGCGGATCGATCCCGAATTCCTTCGTGATCAGCCGCCACGAAAGCTCGATCGCGCGCTCCTTGAAGTAGTCGCCGAAGGAGAAGTTTCCGAGCATCTCGAAGAACGTGTGATGGCGTGCCGTATAGCCCACGTTGTCGAGGTCGTTGTGCTTGCCGCCGGCGCGCACGCACTTCTGCGACGAAGCGGCCCGCACGTAAGGCCGCGTCTCCTGGCCGGTGAACACGTTCTTGAACTGCACCATCCCAGCGTTCGTGAACATCAGCGACGGGTCGTTGCGCGGCACGAGCGGCGAGGACGGCACGACCTCGTGCCCCTCCGCCCGGAAGTAGTCCAGGAACGCCCGTCTGATCTCGTTGACGCCAGTCATCTGATACTCTCGATGTGCCCCGCCCGGCCGGACACTCGTCACGCCGCTCCGGAGGGCGGCTCGCCGGTGATGCAAGGGAAAATGTGCCAGAGGCCGCTTTTACCGGCCCCTCCTGGCACTGTCCAGAAAGGCCTGCCGCTGTCCAAAACAACGAGAAGCGCCGGAACGGTTCACCCCGCCCCAGTACTTCACTAAAACGGACTTCTCTAAAACGGGCTTTCCTGAAACGCGCTGCCCCAAAACATCGCGAGCGCTCCGGGTTCCACGTGCCGCTCGCTCCGGCAGGTCGTCCACAGGCCATCGCCGGGCACCGCACCAGCGACCCCAAGACCCGAACTTCGATCCCGAAACCTGAGCCCTAAGCCGCTAGAGCAAATTCCGACCGTGCGGAATCGCACCGTTCCCCTCCCCGTCATGGCGGAGCCATGCTCCGCATGGACGTGGGCAGGGGTTAGGGGTGGAGGAACCCGCGACGGCAGACGGTCTGCAATCCCCCCTCCTAGCCGCCCCCACGTCATGTCGGAGACATGCCTCCGGCATGATGGGGGAGGGACCAGGACAGCGAAGAGGTGCGTCCGTGTGATCGGAAAACGACCTAGCGCTTGGCCGCGCGGGCCCCTTTCTTCGCGGAACCGTCGTCGGGCGTATCGGTATCCGGCAGCACGCCGTCCTCGTCCGGCTCCTCGCCGTCCGCATTCGGGTCCGTATCGGGCTCCGTGAGCATCTTGTCGACGATCAGGCCCGCGTTCGCGCGGATCGCCTGCTCGATGGCCGCCGCCACCTTCGGGTTCTCCTTGAGGAACAGCTTGGTGTTCTCCCGGCCCTGCCCGATGCGCTGGCCGTCGTAGGAGTACCAGGC
>ERZ869909.2927-NODE-2927-length-10477-cov-4.198077_pt1 | contig 10477 bp, 8 predicted proteins | sample MGYA00520892_ERZ869909 | MGnify/ENA primary metagenome ERZ869909 (study PRJEB32215, sample SAMEA104723947) | bioreactor metagenome | biome: bioreactor; feature: anaerobic bioreactor; material: water | place: China | collected 2015-03-12 ... | reverse complement strand
TTTATCCTGTTAAAAAGGATGTGTTTTCATGTTTTGAATATTGTGACTACTCGGCGTTGAAAGTGGTCATTTTAGGCCAAGATCCATATCATCAGCCTCATCAGGCTCACGGTTGTGCATTTTCGGTTCGTCCTGGAGTGAAAATCCCCCCAAGTTTAGTAAATATATATAAAGAAGCAGTCGATGATGTTCAGATACCGATGCCTCAAACAGGATATTTGACTCCCTGGGCTAAACAAGGTGTATTGCTTCTTAATACTGTGATGACCGTGGAAGAAAACAAACCAACATCGCATAAGCAAAAAGGATGGGAGATTTTTACAGATGAAGTGATACGCAAATGTGATCAGCATCCTCAACCTATCGTCTTTATCTTATGGGGAAAACATGCACAGAGTAAAGAATTCCTGATTACTCATCGGAAGCACTTAATACTAAAGGCACCACATCCATCACCATTATCGGCTTATCACGGTTTTTTTGGTAGTAAGCCTTTCTCAAAAACAAATGATTTTTTACAAGCTCATCAGCGACAGCCGATTGATTGGAGGATATAACGTGTTTTTAACATTAGACAAAGCTTTGAGTGTACTAACTAAGCGAACATCCTCAAGTTTCTTTGAATTAAAACGATTTCATGAGTGTATTAAAGATCTTGGCAATCCTCAGCATCAGTTGAAGTGCATTCATGTGGCGGGTACAAATGGTAAGGGGTCCACAAGTAACTTTTTAACGTACTCACTTATTGAAGAAGGGTATAAGGTTGGTTGCTTTACTTCACCTCATCTCATTTCTCATAATGATCGTTTTACAGTAAATCATCTGCCAATCTCTGATGAACAATTACTTCAATATATCAATCAATCTTATCCTTTGTGGGATGAGTATTATTTAAGTATGTTTGAAATAGATACTCTGATAGCTATTTGGTATTTTTTGGATCAGGGAGTGGATTGGGCTGTCTTCGAAGTTGGTTTAGGAGGTCGTCTCGATGCCACAAATATCGTATATGGGCAAGCATGTGTTATCACATCCATTGGATTTGACCACATGGACCTGCTAGGGGATACCCTTGGGAAGATAGCTTATGAAAAGGCGGGGATTATCAAACCGGGATCGATTGTTTTGACAGCAGAAACGAATCAGGAACCCAAGGAAGTGATTGAGTCGGTGGCGAAATCATTTCAGAACCCATTATATATCGTCGAAGCACCATCCTTATATCAGATAAATAAACAAGGATTAATGTTTCATTATCATAATCATTCGATTCAACTTTCGACGCATGCGTACTATCAGATAAGCAATGCATCTTTGGCGTTTGAGACGCTGATTCAGTTAAAAGAGCATGGGAAGTTAGATATCTCTGTGAGTTCCATTCTCAAAGGATTGAAGAAAGCTCATTGGGCTGGACGATTTGAAAAAATGTCGGAACACCCTCGAATATATATTGATGGAGCACACAATGAACATGGTGTTAAGGCGTTGGTTTCGTCTCTGAAAGGCTTACCTAAGCCCTGGATTATTGTGTTTGCGGCTTTAAAAGACAAGGAAACAGACAAGATGGTGACAATGCTTTATGACGTCGCAGATCAGATGATTGTGACCGAATTTCCGTTCTATAGGGCGCAAAGGGCAAAACAGTTAGCTATATATGACTCAATCATTGTCATCGAAGATATGGTGGAAGCAATCAACGTAGCTAAATCACAAGTCAACGAGGGGACTATCATCATAACAGGTTCGCTATACTTTATATCTGATGTAAGAAGAGTTATAATGAATACGTAATTAAAGGGAGAAAGATATATGTCCGATTTTTTTCAAGCAAATTCAGCGCTCATTCTGCAGATTTTATCTGTGATTGCTATCGCCGGTATTGGGTTTTTTACATTTAAAATTGATCCTTTACATTTGACCACAAAGAAACTTGCTATTGCTGCGATGCTTATCGTTTTATCTGTGGTGCTGCAATTGTTCTCGCTGATGGTACCACTATTTGGATTTCCAAGTTTTCGGATTGGATTTTCACAATTACCACTCATGATGATAGGTGTGTTGTTAGGTCCGTCCTGGGCAGTGCTGTCGGGCATAATTCAGGACTTTCTTGGCCTTATTGTGACACCGACTGGATATCCTTTTTTTGGGTTTACATTGAATAAAGTGGTGATTGCTTTCTTGCCAGCGCTTATATTCTCGAAGAAGCTTAAGATGAGTTCCAAGCATCTTAATTGGATTGTGCAAGCAACGCTGGTTTTATTTTTTGCAGGAACGATTGCTTATCTATGGCAGACACAGAGTGTGTTTGTCAGTGAGGGTGAAGTTGAAATCAGTTTGATGAACAAAGTGGTTATTTCTTTGCTTAGTGCAGCAATGATGATTGGATTGATGTTTATGATTCACTGGATTTCACAGAAGTACCAGCGCTATGAACACATCGTTCCGATTGGATTGTGGGCACTGAGTGTTATTCTGGTTGAAATTGTCGTTCAACTCGTATTAACGCCAATCTGGCTTGTGGCTATGTATGGAATTCCAGTGTGGCTGAGTTTTCTGGTCAGGGTCGTTAAAGCAGCAGTGATGGTGCCGGTTCTTATTGTTATTGGATATGGGATTTTGCTTTTGTTTGGTCGTATGAATCTGATGTCGAAACGAAAATAGACGTATTACCTCATGTTTCGCGAAGAAACTTGAGGTTTTTTTATTTTTCAAATGAGAACGCATTCTATTTACATTGTTATCCTATATTTTACACATTCTTTTCAATGGTTCCCTTTAATTTAAGGATAAAAACATATATAATGAATACATAAACACATAGGGGGTTAACTATGAGACAAAATCAGATGTTAGGAATGATTCTAGCTGGAGGTCGAGGCACTCGGTTAGAAGATCTCACAAACAAAGTTGCGAAACCAGCAGTGTTTTTTGGTGGGAAGTATCGAATTATTGACTTTCCGTTAAGTAACTGTGCAAACTCTGGTGTGCATGTTGTGGGAGTTTTGACTCAATATGAGTCGGTATTGTTGAATTCATATGTAGCTCAGGATCAAAAATGGGGCTTAGACACCAAAGATAGCGGTGTTTTTGTATTGCCTCCTCGTGAAAAATCAGATGGCTTTGGGATGTATCGGGGAACTGCCGATGCAATTACTCAGAATATTGATTTTATCGACCAATATAATCCTGAGTACGTGTTAATCCTTTCGGGAGACCACATTTACAAAATGAATTATGCAAGAATGTTACAATTTCATAAGGATCAGTCAGCGGATGTTACGATAGCGGTTTTAGAAGTGCCGTTAAAGGAAGCATCCCGTTTTGGTATTATGAACTGTGACGAAAATGATGTGATTTATGAGTTTGAAGAAAAGCCGAAAGAACCAAAAAGCAATTTAGCTTCCATGGGGATTTATATCTTCAGTTGGAAGCAGTTACGCAAATCATTGCTACAGGACTTAAAGGATGATAAATCAGATCATGACTTTGGTAAGAACATTATTCCAGATTTCTTATCGACAAAGAAAAAGCTGATGGCTTATCGTTTTAAAGGTTACTGGAAGGATGTCGGTACCCTGGACAGTCTTTGGGAGTCGAACATGGATTTACTTGATGAATCAAATGCACTTGATTTAATGGATCCAAGTTGGAAAATTTATACTGAAGACGTTGCTGCTCCTCCACACTTTGTGCAAGAACATGGTAGTGTTGTTCGTTCCATTGTCAATCAGGGTAGTGTAATCAATGGTCATGTAGAAAATTCAGTATTATTTACCAATGTAATTATTGAGGAAGGTGCAGTCGTAAAAGATTCAGTCATCATGCCGAATGCAGTGATTGGTAAAAACGCACGTATTGAACGTGTTATTATTGCTTCAGATATTGAGATTTCAGAAAATGCAGTCGTCGGCAGTGCGGATAGTGAGCACATCGAACTGATTGCAAAGAATCGATAGGGGGTAAAACATATGTGCAATGCATTAGGAATTATTAATTTTGAAGATAATTCAGTTGATGTAACTGGATTAGCTGATTACCGCCCGATACCTTCACTTACATTTATGGGTCGTTATCGTTTGATTGACTTCGTTTTATCAAATATGACGAATTCGGGTATTTCGAATATTCAGGTGTATGTCAAGAATAAACCTCGTTCGGTGTATGAGCACCTTGGAACAGGTAGACATTATAATATCAATTCAAAGCATGGTAAACTGAGAATTATGCATGGTGAAGAGCCTATTCAATCACCCATTTACAACACGGATATCAATGCATTTAAATCAAATATTCAGTTTATAGAAGAGGCGAACCGGCCATATGTTATCATTGCTCCAAGTTATCTTGTTTACACAATTGATTTTAATGATGTTTTGAATTATCATATTGGATCCAAGGCAGATGTTACAGTGATTACTAAACCTACAGATCTGGCGAAAACGTCTTTCATCGGATGTGAAACACTGATATTGGATAAGGATAAACATATCGTTTCGGCTGAAGCCAATCGAGGTAAATACAAAAATCGGAATATTTCTCTTGAAGCTTATGTCATGAAGAAAGAACTGTTTCTAGAGTTAATTGATCTGGCTCAGAAGACAAGCTCACTCTTCTGGCTAAAAGATGTATTGCGTGACAATATCGATCGATATAACATGAATGCATATATTCATCGTGGCATTGTATATCCAATCAATAGTTTGGCTGAGTACAAACGAGCAAATCTTGAACTTACGGATTTTCATGTGAGCAAGCAATTATTTGATCAAGACTGGCCAATAATGACACGGACGAGCGATACTCCGCCAACTCACTATGGGAAAACAGCTTTGGTTACCAAATCATCTGTTGCTAATGGATGTAAGATTGATGGAACCATCATTAATAGTGTAATTGGGCGTGGTGTTACTGTGAAAGAAGGAGCTGTAGTGATTGATTCTATCTTGCTTCCGGGTGTAACGGTTGGCAGTGGAATTCATTTGGAGCAAGTGATTGTGGATAAGAATGCTCGCGTAACTGAAGTTAGAGAACTAAAGGGAACAGCGGATAAGCCTGTGTATGTAAAACGTAGAGATCGTATTTAGTTCAAGGAGGTTGAGTATGAGAAAATTAGCCTTTGTAGCATCAGAAGGTCTTCCGTTTATAAAAAGTGGAGGTCTAGCGGATGTGATTGGTTCATTACCCCAAGCGCTTTTAAAAAAGGGGTATGAAGTGAGTGTGTTTTTACCAATGTATTTAAAGATTGCGCAAAAGTATCGTGATCAGATGATTAAGAAGTGCAGTTTTACAATAAAGGTAGGAAGTATTGATTCTGTTGCAACCATCTTTGAATACAAACCCGAAGATGTTACGTATTATTTTGTGGAACATGCAGGATATTTTGAACGGGAAGGCCTTTATGGCTATCCGGATGATGGAGAGCGTTTCGCGTTCTTCTCTCATGCAGTATTACGCATGTTTAAGGAATGTGATTATTTCCCGGATATTGTTCATTCACATGATTGGCATACGGGAATGATTCCTGTATTAAGTCGAATTTTCTATGGCAAAGATTCACGATATGTAGCTATGAAACAGATTTATACGATTCATAATTTAGCGTATCAAGGCAATTTCCCGTCGGAAATGCTTGATAGCTGCCTGGGCCTACCTTATTCACTGATGCAGGATGGAACACTTCGTTTTCATGATGGCCTTAGTTTCATGAAAGCAGGGATTCTCTATTCTCATAAAGTGACAACGGTTTCGAACACCTATGCTCAGGAAATTCTGACTCCTCAATATGGTGAGAAGATGGAAGAGGTTCTCAAGTTCCGTCAGTTTGATTTGTGGGGTATTGTGAATGGGATTGATGTTCAAGATTGGGATCCAGCTACAGACAAATATTTGGCAGAAACTTTCTCGGCAAAGAAGTTAAGTGGTAAAGCAAAGAACAAACTAGCAATTCAGGAAGAACTTGGATTGCGTCAAACGAAGGATGTATTGCTCGTAGCGATGGTTTCGCGTTTGACTTGGCAAAAAGGTGTCCATCTGCTTGTTGAGAAAATGGCAGATGTCATGGGTTTGGATTTACAACTTATCGTTTTGGGATCTGGTGAACATCATATGGAAAATCAATTAAGGTATATGGAAGAGAAATACAAACGGCGTATGGTCTTCTATGGAGGGTATAATGAAGAGTTGGCTCATCGTATATATGCTGGAGCTGATTTGTTTTTAATGCCTTCATTGTTTGAACCCTGCGGAATATCTCAATTAATTTCCATGCGTTATGGAACCTTGCCTTTAGTGCGGGAAACCGGTGGATTAAAAGATACTGTTCGACCTTTCAATAAACATACGCTGGAGGGGACAGGCTTTACCTTTACTCAATTTAATAGTGATGACTTCTATCATGTTTTGCGTTTAGCGCAAGATACCTACTACCTTGATAAGAAGAGCTGGAAGAAACTGGTACTTAATGCAATGGAAAAAGACGTGAGTTGGGAAAACTCCGCAAACCAATATGATCAAATGTATAAGGAGTGTTTTAAATAGGGCGATTATGCCCTATTTTAGTGGAAAAAATGTAAGCGCTTAATTTGTGAAAAACTACACATTATTGAGGATAACCGTTGTATCAGATGTAATAAAATGATATAATTTACTGTGGTTAAGGAGGAAATTACATGGCAAAACAAACCGTAAAAGATCTTAATGTCAAAGGTAGTAAAGTCATTGTCAGAGTTGATTTTAATGTTCCTATCAAAGAAGGTAAAATCAAAGATGACAACCGAATTGTACAAGCACTTCCAACCATCAACTATTTAGTTGAACAAGGTGCGAGAATTGTTTTAATGTCCCATTTGGGGAAAGTTGATCACAAGGATCCAGAGAAAAACGCAGCAGATAAAGCAAAAAATAACATGGCTCCTGTGGCGGACCGATTAGCTGAACTTGTGAATACAAAGGTTACATTCGTTGATGAAACTCGTGGTGAAAAACTTGAGGCTGCAGTCAATGCGTTGAATGATGGTGAAATCGTTGTTGTTCAAAATACACGTTATGAAAAAGGTGAAAGCAAAAATGATCCTGAGTTGGCCAAATACTGGGCATCTCTTGGTGAATACTTTGTTTCGGATGCGTTTGGGTCCGTTCATCGTGCTCATGCTTCCACCGTTGGAATCGCTGAGCATCTTCCAAGTGCTCTTGGCTTTTTAGTAGAAAAAGAAGTTAAAATGCTTGAGGCAGCCGTGTACAACCCAGAAAAACCATTCGTGGCTATTCTTGGTGGTGCAAAGGTTTCTGATAAAATCGCTGTGATTGAAAACTTGTTAAAAATTGCGGACAAAGTTCTCATTGGTGGCGGGATGTCATACACATTTTTGAAGGCTCAAGGAAATGAAATCGGTAAGTCGCTTCTTGAAGAAGATCGTCTTGACTTAGCCAAAGAATTTTTGGCGAAAGGAGCGGGTAAACTCATCCTTCCTGTTGACCATATCGTTGCTGATGCGTTTGCGGAAGATGCAAATACAGCGGTTGTTGCCAACGAAGAGATTCCTGCTGACTTTATGGGGTTGGATATTGGTCCTAAGTCCATCGAGTTGTTTAAGAAGGAACTTGAAGGCGCTAAAACTGTTGTATGGAATGGCCCAATGGGCGTATTTGAAATGAAGCCTTTTGCAAAAGGAACACTTGAAATCTGTAAAGCCATTTCAGAGTTGCCTGGAGCTATGACGGTGATTGGTGGTGGAGATAGTGCTGCTGCCGCAATTCAGTTAGGGTTTAAAGAAAAGTTTAGCCATATTTCAACTGGTGGTGGAGCTTCCATGGAATTTATGGAAGGTAAGGCATTACCGGGAATCGCAATTATTCAGGAGAAAAAATAATGAGAAAACCAATTATCGTAGGAAACTGGAAAATGAACAAAACCATTAGTGAAGCAGTTAGTTTCTTTGATGGAATTAAAGGCAAACTGCATAATGATGCAGATTTCGGCATCGGAGCACCGTTTCTTACGCTAAAAGACAGTGTGTTGGCTGCAGATGGATTGTTCGTTGCGGCGCAAAATGTTCACTTTGAAGAAAGTGGAGCATACACTGGTGAAGTATCGCTTCCGATGTTACAAGAAGTGGGAGTTTCCTGGGTGATCTTGGGTCATTCAGAGCGACGTCAGTATTTCAATGAAACAGATACTGATATAAACAAAAAAGCAAAGAAGTGCTTGGCAGCGGATGTTACCCCAATTATCTGCGTGGGTGAAACATTGACTCAGTTTGAAGCAAATGAAACAGAATCTGTAGTACGTACTCAAGTTAAGGGTACTCTTGATGGTCTTTCTGTTGAAGATGTGAAAAAACTAGTCATCGCATATGAGCCGGTTTGGGCTATTGGTACGGGTAAAAACGCTACTAAGGAAATTGCTCAAAATACATGTGCAATTGTGCGAGACGAAGTTAGAGTGCTTTTTGGTGAAGATGCTGCTGAGGCAGTGCGTATTCAATACGGTGGTTCAGTTAAGCCTGATAACATCGCTGAATACATGGCTGAAGCGGACATCGACGGGGCTTTGATTGGTGGAGCTTCATTAAAAGTTGATTCATTTTTAGCAATCGTAGATGCTGTTAAGCAATAATTACAGGAGGAAAAAATTATGCCAATTATTATTGATGTTTATGCTCGTGAGGTTATGGATTCCCGTGGGAACCCAACAATTGAAGTAGAAGTTACAACTGATTCCGGTGCGTTTGGTCGTGCTATTGTTCCTAGTGGTGCATCCACAGGGGAACGTGAAGCTTTAGAACTACGTGATGGAGATAAGACTCGTTTCTTAGGTAAAGGTGTTTTAAAGGCTGTTGAAAATGTAAATGACATTATTGCAGATGCTGTGATTGGTTTGGATGTACGCGATCAAAACCTAATCGACTATACCATGATTCAACTTGATGGTACTAAAGATAAGTCAAAATTAGGGGCAAATGCTATTCTTGGTGTTTCTATGGCAGCCGCTAAAGCAGCAGCTGATTTCTATGGAATGCCACTTTACAAGTACTTGGGTGGATTTAACGGGAAAACACTTCCAGTTCCAATGATGAATGTCATCAATGGTGGCTCACATGCGGATTCATCCGTTGATTTCCAAGAATTTATGATTATGCCTATCGGAGCATCGAGTATTAAAGAAGCTATCCGTATGGGAGCTGAGGTTTTCCATGCACTTAAGAGTGTATTGAAAAAACAAGGTCACATTACTGCTGTTGGTGATGAAGGTGGATTTGCTCCTAACTTGCCAAGTAACGAAGCTCCACTTGAAGTAATCATGGAAGCGATCGTTGCGGCTGGTTACAAACCAGGTGAAGAAATTGCATTAGCAATGGACGTTGCAGCCAGTGAATTCTACGATGTAGAAAAAGGTGTCTACGTTCTTAAAAAATCCGGCGGTCAAGTGATGACCACAGATGAACTGATTGATTTCTACGAAGGTTTAGTTGATAAGTATCCAATCGTTTCAATTGAAGACGGATTAGGTGAAAGAGACTGGGACGGATGGAAGAAGTTAACAGATCGTCTTGGACAACGCATCCAAATCGTTGGGGATGACTTGTTTGTAACTAATCCTGCAATTTTAAAAGAAGGAATTGACCGTGGTATTGGAAACTCAATCCTTATCAAGGTTAACCAAATTGGTACACTTTCTGAAACATTTGATGCTATGGAAATGGCTAAAAAAGCTGGTTATACTTCTGTTGTATCCCACCGTTCAGGTGAAACAGAAGATACAACGATTGCTGATATCGCTGTTGCATTCAACGCAGGTCAAATTAAGACAGGTTCAATGTCACGTACCGACCGTATCGCAAAATACAATCAGCTTATCCGCATTGAAGATGAACTAGCTGAAGTTGCTGTTTATCCAGGAAAAGCTACATTCACAAACCTTAAGTAATTACATATTTAAAAGGCGCTTCTTCATATAAGCGCCTTTTTCATGCTCTCTATTAGAATTAGATAATTATCTAATCATATATGATAATATTAGTTGAAATACATAAACGTATAATATATAATATAAATACCAAATAGAGAGAGGAAAATATATGAAAATACTCAAAAGGCGTGACTTTCGTGATTTGATGATTGGCAAAGCGATTTCAATGATTGGAAGCAACGTTCAACAGTTTGCGCTTTCCCTTTATGTTTTATCCACAACTCAATCAGCTACCTTGTTTGCATCGATGTTAGCTATTTCAATATTACCAAGAATTCTACTATCTCCAGTGGCAGGAGTTTTCGGTGATTGGTTTGATCGAAAGAAAACGATTGTTCGTCTGGATGTAATCAATGGTTTACTCATAGGTAGTTATGCATTATACTTTTATGTGAATGATGGTTTAAGTCTATGGAGCGTATATTTGCTTGTTATTCTTCTAGAAATTATCGAAGTTTTCTTTGGAAGTGCTATGGGTGCGGTTATTCCTAGTATGGTGAACAAGGAAGA
>ERZ869909.2926-NODE-2926-length-10477-cov-250.019808_pt1 | contig 10477 bp, 9 predicted proteins | sample MGYA00520892_ERZ869909 | MGnify/ENA primary metagenome ERZ869909 (study PRJEB32215, sample SAMEA104723947) | bioreactor metagenome | biome: bioreactor; feature: anaerobic bioreactor; material: water | place: China | collected 2015-03-12 ... | reverse complement strand
CGCGGCCAGAAGATCGAGGACACCACCATCGGCTGGCGCTTCGTCAATCCGCTGATGAAGAAGGCCTACGGCATCGACTCCATGCCGGAGACCGCCGAGAACGTGGCCGAACAGTTCAACATCTCCCGTGAGGACCAGGACGCCTTCGCCCTGCGCTCCCAGCAGAAGGCCGCCGCCGCGCAGAAAGCGGGTCGCTTCGCCATCGAGATCACGCCCATCGAGATCCCCCGGCGCAAGCAGGAGCCGCTGGTATTCGATACCGACGAGCACCCGCGCGAGACCACCCTGGAGAAGCTGGCCGGGCTGCCGACGCCGTTCCGCGAGGGTGGCAGCATCACCGCCGGCAACGCCTCCGGGGTCAACGACGGCGCCGCCGCCATGCTGGTGGCAAGCCGGGCCGCGGTGGAGCAACATGGGCTCAAGCCCATGGCCCGCATCATCGGCATGGCCACGGCCGGCGTCGAGCCGCGCATCATGGGCTACGGCCCGGTGCCGGCGGTACGCAAGCTGCTCGAGCGCACCGGCGTGACCATGGACGAGATCGACATCTTCGAGTTCAACGAAGCCTTCGCCGCCCAGGCACTCGCCTGCACGCGGGACCTGGGGCTCGCCGACGACGACCCGCGGGTCAACCCCAACGGCGGCGCCATTGCCTTGGGCCACCCGTTGGGCATGTCCGGCGCCCGCCTGCTGCTCACTGCCGCTCACGAGCTGCAGCGCACCGGCAAGCGCTACGCGCTGTGCACCATGTGCGTGGGCGTGGGGCAGGGGATCGCTACCCTGATCGAAAAGGTCTAAGCGAGACTGAGATTGGAACCAGGCCGGTGGTGAGGAACTGCCGGCTTTTCCCGTTGCACTGCAGGGAGAAGTAACATGGTATTTCTGAACGTCGACGGCCGCAGCGTCGCGTATCGCCTGCTCGGCCCCGAGGCGCTGCCGCTGGTGGTGCTGGCGCATCCGCTGGGCATGAGCCAGGCGGTGTGGGACGAGCTGCTGCCGGCGCTGCTGCCGCGCTACCGCGTGCTGACCTGGGACCTGCCCGGCCACGGTGCCAGCCAGGCCTGGCCGGCCGAAGGCGGCGAGATCACCCCGGCGGCCCTGGCCCGCGAGGCGCTGGCGCTGGTCGAACATGCCGGTGCCTCGCGCTTCCACTTCGTCGGCACCTCCATCGGCGGCGTGGTCGGCCAGCAGCTGATCAGTGAGCACGCCGAGCGGCTCTGCTCCGTCACCCTGACCAATACCGGCGCGGTGATCGGCAATGCCGAACTCTGGAGCACCCGTGCCGAGCGCATTCGTCAGGAAGGCCTGGCGGCCATGGCCGAGGAGATCGTGCCGCGCTGGTTCGCGCCGGCCTGCTTCGAGGCCGAACCGGCCCTCAAGGCCGGCTGGTGCACCCAGATGGGCCGCGGCGACGACGAATCCTACGCCCGCCTGTGCGAGATGCTCGGCCGCACCGACTTCCGCGGCAAGCTGAAAGGCCCGCTCGCCGAGCATCCGGGCATCGGCGTGCACCTGCTAGGCGGTAGCGCCGACGTGGCCACCCCGCCGGAGACCTTGCAGGCCCTGGCCGCCGAGTGTGGCGGGGCGCCGCTGGAGATCCTCGAAGGCATTGCCCACGTGCCCTCGGTGGAGGCGCCCGCCGCCATGGCCAAGCGGCTACTGCTGTGGATGGCCAGCGAGCGTGAGGACGTCGGCGAGCATGGCGTGAGCTATGCCGACGGGCTCGAGACCCGCAAGCAGGTGCTCGGCGAGGAGCACGTCGCCCGCGCCAGCCGGAACGCCAACAGCCTCGACGCTCCCTTCCAGCAGATGATCACCCGGCTGGCCTGGGGCGAGCTGTGGAGCAACGACGACCTCACCCGCCGCGAGCGCAGCCTGATCACCACCGGCATCCTCGCCGCCCTGGGCCGCGAGGAGCTCACGCTGCACCTCAAGACCGCCAAGCGCATCGGCCTCTCCGAAGCGGAACTGCGCCAGGTACTGATGCATGTGGCGATCTACGCCGGGGTGCCGGCGGCGAACCATGCGTTTGCGTTGGCCAAGGAGCTGGGCTGGGGCGAGGAGCTGGGCTGAGGTACCGTGTCACTGAGATGCCAGTGAGCGACTTCATCGCAGTCTGGTGATACGGTGGAGAGCTTGATCGGCACGCACGTGGAATATGACAAAGTCGATGCCGAAACCGTAGAGATGGAGTAACCCATGGATATTCGCCCCATTCGTACCGAGGACGATTATCAGGCCGCCCTGCGGGAAGTTTCTGGCTATTTCGATAATGAGCCGGAGCCCGGCACCGAGGAGGGCGACCGCTTCGAGATCCTCCTGACGCTGATCGAGGCCTTTGAAGCCAAGCACTTCCCCGTGGACCTGCCGGATCCCATTGAGGCCATCAAGTTTCGCATGGAACAGCAGGGGCTCACGCCCAAGGATCTCGAGCCCGCTCTTGGTCGTCGTAATCGCGTCTATGAGATCCTGAATGGCAAGCGGAACCTGACCCTCGCCATGGTCTGGAAACTACACGACATGTTCGGTATTCCTGCCGAGAGCCTGATCAAGCCACCTCACCATGCCTGATACTCCTGATACTTACTTGGGTATCGGCCACCTTTCGGCGTAGAGAGCAGCCCTAGACTTTCGTTAGAGTGCTAACAAGACTTGCCCCATGGCATGATCCGAACCGGCCTTTGGCCGGTTTCGGCTTTATGGGCGTAGCAGAAGGGATCAGGAGAGCAGGGTATGACTCAGGACACCACCACCCCGCCGCCGAGCGAGTTGCGCCAGGCCCTGCTGGCCTATGGCCTGCTGTGGTGTCTGGGGCTCTATCTGCGCCTCACGGTGCTGGTGGTGCCGCCGCTGATCCCCCAGCTCAAGGCGGTGCTGGGCTTTACCAGCAGCGAGGTGGCGATCGCCACCAGCCTGCCGCTGGTCACGCTGGCCTTCGGCGCCCTGCTGGCCGGCTGGCTGCTGGCGCGGGTCGGTACGCTGCCCAGCATGTTGCTGGGGCTCGCCGTCATGGCGCTGGGCAGCGCGCTGCGCAGTCTGCCCGAGGGCTTTACCGCCTTCATGCTGGCCACCTTGCTGATGGGGGTGGGTATCGCCTTCATGCAAACGGCGATGCCGGTACTCGCCAAGCTGTGGGCGCCCGGTCGCATCGGCCGCGCCTCGGCGGTTTACACCAACGGCCTGCTGGTGGGCGAGCTGCTGGCGGCGGGCGCCACCGGCCCCCTGGCCGCGGCCTGGCTCGGTGCCCACTGGCAGTGGGCCTTCGCCCTGTGGGTGGCGCCGGTGCCGCTGCTGATGCTGGTATTGATCGTCGGCTGCCGGCAGCTTCCGGCCATGGCGAACGGCTCCCGCAGTGCGAGCCTGACCCTGCCCAACGTGCGCGACGGCCGCACGTGGCGCCTAGTGGCCCTGCTCGGCGCGGCGGCGGCGCTCTACTTCACCGGCAACGTCTTCCTGCCGCCGCTGCTCGAGGCGAGTGCGCGCCTCGACCTGCTGGCGCCCAGCCTCACGGCGCTCAACGGCGCCCAGATGCTCTCCTCGGCGCTGCTGATCCTCTACGCCGACCGGCTGATGGGGCGGCCCCGGCCGCTGATCGGCATCACCGCCCTGGCACTGCTGGCCCTGCCGCTGATGCTGTGGCTGCCGGGCGGCCACGTGGTGTGGGCGGCGGGCGTGTTCGGCTTCTTCACCAGTGCGCTGTTCATCTTCGTGCTGGCGCTGCCGGCCTGGCTGGTTCGCCTCGAGGCGCTGCCGCGGCTGATGGCCGGCATGCTGTTCTTCGGGTACCTTCTGGTATTCGGCATCACCGTGGTTGGCGGCTGGCTCAACGATCTCTCGGGAACCGTGGCGTTGGCCTTCCTGCCGACCCTGTTGATCAGCCTGGTCGCCATGGCCGTCACCCCGCGGCTGCTCGCCTCACGCCAGTAGGAAAGCCCCATGCTCAATGCCCGTATCAAGCTGCGCCACCTGCAGGCCTTCCTCGAGGTGGCCCGCCAGCGCAGCTTCGCCCGGGCCGCCGAGCGGCTGGCGATCACCCAGCCGGGCATCTCCAAGACCATTCGCGAGCTGGAAGAGAGCCTCGGTGCTTCGCTGTTCGAACGCACGCCCCAGGGCGTGGCGCTGACCCAGGCGGGCCTGACCCTGCTGCGCCATGCCGGGCCGGCCATGCGCGCGCTGGAAGAGGGCGTGGCGGCGGTGGGCGACGTGCACCTGGGCGCTCACGACCTGCGCGTGGGGGCGCTCTCCACGGTGGAGAGCCGGCTGCTGCCCGAGGCCATCCGCCGCTGGCACGCCGCGCCCGGCGGGCAGAACGCGGTGGGCGTCAATGTGGTAGTCGGCGCCAGTGCCTTCCTGCTCTCACGCCTGCGCCGCGGCGAGCTCGATCTGGTGGTGGGGCGCATGACCGAGGCCCGCGAGATCCGCGACCTGGCCTTCGAGCATCTCTACTACGAGCCGCTGCTGCTGTGCGTGCGCCGCGGCCACCCGCTGGCCGGCATCGCACCGCTCGAAGCCGCCCGGCTGGGCGAATTCCCCTGGGTGCTACCGCCCCTGCAGACCACCCTGCGCCAGCAGGTCGACAGCTTCTGCGTGCGCCACTCGCTGACGCTGATGAGCCAGCGGCTGGAGACGCTCTCGCTGCCGATCAGCCGTCACTACACCCTGGAGAGCGACGCCATCTGGGTCGTGCCCGAAGAGGCCGTGGCCGAAGACCTGGCGGCGGGGCGGCTGTGTCGCCTCGGCATCGAGCTGGAACCCCGCGGCGGTTCCGTCGGGCTGTGCTACAACGCCAGCATGCAGCCATCGCTGGCGCTGGAGGCCTTCTGCGAAGTACTGCGCGAAGTGAGCGCCGAGCGCGGCGCCGGGAGCAATTGAAAATAGCGCCATAGCGGCAGTGCAGCATAACCCAGCGGTTATGAGGGGTGCCCGAGTCGTCAATTGGCGGGCCTTTGGCGAGAGGCCACACTGGGCGGGACAAGACCACTCTCCCCAAGAGACGACACGCCATGCAAGATCACAACAAGCGCTTCGTAGAGCGCGACCGTAACTGGCACCCCCCGGCCTACGCCCCCGGCTACAAGACCAGCGTGCCCCGCTCGCCGCAGCAGGCCCTGGCCAGCATGCAGCAAGCCACCGCTTCCGAACTCACCGGCCCCGACTTCCGCCACCTGCGCATGGGCCCCCACGACAACGACCTGCTGCTCAACTTCCGCGAAGACCCGTCGCTTTCGGGTGCGGCCGGCCTGCCGGTGGGCGAGCGCATCATCATGTTCGGCCGCGTGATCGACCAGTTCGGCAAGCCGGTGCCGCACACCCTGGTCGAGATGTGGCAGGCCAACGCCGGCGGGCGCTACCGCCACAAGAACGACCGCTACCTCGCCCCGCTCGACCCCGGCTTCGGCGGCGTGGGCCGTACCCTCACCGACGAGCAGGGCTGGTACCGCTTCCGCACCATCAAGCCCGGCCCGTACCCCTGGCCCAACGACCCCAACAGCTGGCGGCCCTCGCACATCCACGTCTCGGTGATGGGCCCCTCGATCTCCACCCGCCTGATCACCCAGATGTACTTCGAGGGCGATCCGCTGATTCCGCTGTGCCCCATCGTCCACACCATCAAGGACCCGGCCGCGGTCGAGACCATGATCGGCCGCCTCGACATGGCGCGCAGCAAGCCCATGGACTGCCTGGCCTACCGCTTCGACCTGGTGGTACGCGGCGAGCTGCAGACCTATTTCGAAAATCAGTAAGCGGGTTCGAGAATCAGTGAGGGGAAATCACATGAAACAGCCAAACAGCGTTCCCACCAGCGAGCTGATGCTGCGCGAGACCGCCTCCCAGACCGCCGGGCCCTACGTGCACATCGGCCTGGCCCTGGCCGCCGCGGGCAACCCGACCCGCGACGAAGAGATCTGGAACGAGATGGCCAAGCCCGAGGCCGAGGGCGAACACATCGAAGTCGTCGGCACCGTGATCGACGGCAACGGCGACCTGGTGCGCGACGCCTTCCTCGAGGCCTGGCAGGCCGACGCCAACGGCGTCTACCAGCCCGAGTTCGACCTCAAGAAGCCGTTCAACAGCTTCGGGCGCACCGCCACCACCTTCGACCACGGCAGCGAATGGTCGCTCAAGACCGTCAAGCCCGGCCCGGTGGCCCACCCCAACGGCCAGTTCATGGCGCCGCACATCAACCTGGCGATCTTCGCCCGCGGCATCAACATCCAGCTGCAGACCCGCCTCTACTTCGAGGACGAAGCCGAGGCCAACGCCGCCTGCCCGGTACTCTCGCGCATCGAATCGCCCACCCGTCGCCAGACCCTCATCGCCAAGCGCGAAGAGGCCGACGGCAAGGTGCGCTACCGCCTCGACATCAGGCTACAGGGCGAAGGCGAGACCGTATTCTTCGATTTTTGATCCGCCACTACCGCAGAGAATCTGGCCGAAGGGGGCTGCAAGACACCGAGAGCCGGCATACGTGCCGGCTCTCGGTTTTTTTGGCTATTGGCATGACGCAGGTCATGCGACTAAAGGCGAATGAGTTAGACCAAAGTCTAAATTTCGGGTATTCTGTTAGCATCCTCATGAAGTAACCGAGATACTCAGCCATGACCACTCAGACGCTTTCCCACAGCGCAGTCGCCACCCAAACCAGCGCTCCCCTGATCAAGCGCATCGGCTCTGCCGCGTACCGTCTGCTCGAGCGGATGAGCGAGGCTGCCTACCGCCAGCATGCGCCCCGTCTGCGCAACAACTACTACCTCTAACGGCCGAAGCCGTGTCAGGCCTGGCCCGAAGCGGCCGGCAGCGAGAGACATCAGAAGAGCCAGCGCCTGCGCTGGCTCTACTCGTTATGGAGTGTCGATAGCGCGCGACCCCGTTCGATGAGTTCCGGAAACAGGCGAAACGGCAGATGCCTGCCAATCGATGGAGCCGGAGCATGATGAAACTCTACGGAACGCCCCCGACCCGTACCCTGCGCGTGATCTGGATGCTCAACGAACTCGGCCTGGAGTATGAACAGGTCCCGGTGGATCTCATGCAAGGAGAGCACCTCCAGCCAGACTTTCTAGGGCTCAACCCCGCCGCCAAGGTTCCGGTGCTGGTCGATGGCAGCCAGGTCATCACCGAATCGGCCGCGATACAGCTCTACCTGGCCGAGAAATATCCACAGGCGGGTTTCATCCCCAGCGCTGTGGAAGAACGCGCCCAGATGTACCGTTGGATCTTTTTCCTGATGACCGAGATCGAGCCACCGCTGTGGCGCATTGCTCGCCATACCTTCATCTACCAGGAAGAGAAGCGCCTGCCCCAGGACGTCGATCAGGCCAGGCAGGAGTGCAGGGAAATGCTGACGGTGCTTGAGCGCCATATGCAGGAGCGTGAGTACGTGGTCGGCGACCGGCTTAGCGTCGCCGACTTCAATGCCGCCTACACCTTGGACTGGGCCAACGAAGAGAACCTGCTCGACGCCGCCCCGCGGCTGAGAGAGTACCTCAAGGCGATGTACGCCCGACCCACGGCACCGCCCACCATCGCCGTAGCGTTCGCGGCGATGGAGGGTTAGCCGGCCCGGTGAGATCAGCGGGCGAGCCAGCACCGAGAGCCAGCCATTGCGCTGGCTCTCGTCATTTTGGTGCTGCGTTGACGTAGGTCTCTGGTGTGGGGCTGAGCGAGCGTCTAGGCTGGTTGTATGTGTTCGTTTGTAAGCTGGAATGCTGATGGGCTCTTTGGGCTGGCAACCTGGCTCGTCATCGGAATGGAGGCTAATGGCAGCTAACGACCCAAAGCGGTCAAGCAGGAAAAGTAAGAAAGGAAGTTTACCGGTGTCATGCAGCATATGCTGAGATTGGTTTTTTGCGTTTTTATCAGAAGACTCAAAGGAATGCCTACATCCTCTGACGCCATCAGTAGGCGTTAGGCGATATCGGGCCTGGTCCATCATTTTAATTGAAACTTCGTGTTAGGGGCTAAACAAGCACATGTTTTACACCAGCTTTCGTATCCAAAACTTCAAAGGCATAAAAGACACAACGATCAAGCTTGCCGAGCAGTCCAAGGCGGGAGTGTTTGCGTTCGTCGGGCTGAACGAAAGCGGTAAGACAACCATCTTGGAGGCCATTCATAGCTTTTCACCAGACGCGGCAACTAGTGAGGTAGTAGGGGGAGAGGGTAAATCAGGGGTTCCGTTCAAAGACAGAGTTCCCCGTCATTTGATATCGAATTTTACTGGTGACGTTTCAGTTACTGCAACATTGAGAATTACTGAAGAAGAACGTGCAGATATTATTGCTAATCTGAAGAGCGAGCACGATATCACTGTTGATCCAGAGACGATTCCCGGCGATTTTTCGTTTGAGCGTCACCAGAGGTTTAAAAATGGTGATTTCGTAAGGAGTTACTTTTCCATGAGGTGCTCGGTACGCGTCAAGACCGGCCGACAGAAAAAGTGGAGGAGTCCCTCGGCTGAGGAGCAAAATATTATTAGAGATGAAGTCTATTCACGTACGCCCGATATTGCTTACTTCCCCACGTTTGTTTTTGACTTTCCCAAAAGGATTTTTTTAACAAAGGAGCGCGGGGATAAAGTAAGTAATTTTTATCGCCAAGCATTCCAAGATATTCTTGATTACGACGGAAAGGGTCACACTATCGAGGGCTCAATAATCCGGCGCGTGCGTAGCGATGAAAAGAAAGTGTCGTGGCTAGATTTTTTGAATATATGGAACGCTGGTGATGATAAAGACAAGATTCAGCATGTGATGGACCGCGCTAGTGCTACCGTAACCGAAGTGGTCTTTGGGCGATGGAATGAAATTTTTGGAGAGGACGCAAAAGGTAAGGAAATAAATATTTCATTTGAAACCCTTGAAGGGGAAGTGCGTGACAAGTCTGGCGCAATAACGAAAACAAATGAGCACGATTTATTCGTCAAGTTTCAGATTAAGGATGGAACCCGAAGGTTCGATGTAAATGACAGGAGTTTAGGGTTTAGATGGTTTTTTTCATTTATGATGTTCACTCAGTTTCGTGTTGCGCGCGAGGGGGCGCGTCCGATTTTATTTCTTTTTGATGAGCCTGCGTCGAATCTACATGCGGCAGCTCAGCAGAAGTTAATCGATAGTTTTCCGGAAATTGCCAAAGGGAATCATACTCTAGCCTATTCAACGCATAGTCATTACATGATCGAGCCTAAATGGTTGGAGCAGACCTTTATCGTGACTAATCGTGCTGATGCTCCAGAAGAGTCCGTAATTGATGGTTTGTCACTTTCAGATGAATCACTAGATATTAGGGCAACACGCTACCGAGCCTTTGTCGGTGAACACCCCAATCAGACGAACTATTTTCAACCGGTGCTGGATCGTCTGCAGGTGGTTCCATCAAGATTCGATATTGACCGAGCGTCAGTAATTGTTGAAGGTAAATCAGATTACTATGTCCTTCGGTACGCGATAAAGCTCCTGAAACGAGATGAACTGCCTATTCTTCCCGGCTTGGGAGCAGGAACGTTTGGTGCGCTTATCGGTCTTCATCTTGGGTGGGGCATAGGAATGGTTGCGCTTCTTGACGGAGATGAAAAAGGGAAGCAGGAGAAGGAAAAATATCAAAAGGAGTTTGGCCTTCGGGAAGATGCCATCCTTACACTGGACGATTTGGTGCCAAAAGTTAAGCAAATCGAAGATGTTCTAGATGATCAGGCCATGGATACGATTCGTTCTGAACTTGGACTGTCGGCAAGCCCGTCGAAATCGCAGATTAGGCGCTTCTTTCAGGAGTGCCTGGCGCGAGATAATACTCCGGATTTAGGGAAGGAGTTTGAACAAAGGGTAAGTGCAATACTGGACGGTTTAAAGCAACGGCTGTCATCAGCGGGCTGACAGGTGGTGCGGGGTTTCGCTCAATACCAGATGGTAGATGATATTTGACCTGCTTCCCACTTTTACTTATGCAAAAGCAGACTTCCCTTAGTATCCACTTTGATTAATAGTGCTTTATGATAATTCTGAATGTTCGCTTTTGTCCGTTTACTGACTTACGGATAATCATGAAAACCAGGATCGGCGCCGGGTCGGATGCCGATCACCCTATTGTTCTACGCTGGCAGAACGACAGCGGACGAGACGACTGATGGCCCCGGGTTCGACAGATATTCTCATAAGCCATTGATTTAATTTGTTTTCAGTTTTCTTGTAGTGACACGTTTTGGCCTTCAGCGTTGCCATTATGGCTAACATCACAGTATCGTGATGTTGTAAGCCAGCGCTTCGACGGAGCTTCTATAGGCTGATAAATCAATAGGTTACCAGTTCAAACGGTTGTTGTAGTGCCAATCCTGGAAACCTGTTTTCAGGAAAAACAGTTACTTACACGTTTATCTGTCGAAGTCGGGGATGGCTTTCCATAACTGTAGAGTCCCGGATGATCAGATGAGCCATAGGAGTTATCCTCTGCTGGCAGCCAGAGAGCTTCTACAGCAATTCAT
>ERZ869909.2925-NODE-2925-length-10482-cov-11.895627_pt1 | contig 10482 bp, 22 predicted proteins | sample MGYA00520892_ERZ869909 | MGnify/ENA primary metagenome ERZ869909 (study PRJEB32215, sample SAMEA104723947) | bioreactor metagenome | biome: bioreactor; feature: anaerobic bioreactor; material: water | place: China | collected 2015-03-12 ... | reverse complement strand
AAATCGAGCCGAATTCGGTCGCGGTCATTGTTTGACGACTGAGTTCACTGAAAACCTCGCGTTATTCGAGGTGCCCTAGTACTTGTTTTCCTGTTCCAAGGACGATGCCATAAGAAAGGACTCATCATTTGGACCGATAGGCCTTGTTAACTCGGCGGTTACTCCGATGAGGGGAGCTCGCAAAAGCCCGTCAGATTCAGTTTTGTGTTCTGTTGGATATCCAAAAGCAACCGGTGACTTGAGGTCTGACCAGGTTGGCTCAACCCACGAATCTAAATCAATTGGAACCTTGCCTTTTGCTTGCATGTGAATTGAAGCGAAAGCCGCGTCAAGTTTTATTATCGCTATGTCTGGCAGAGTAGCGTCAGACAGCCGAAGCGAGCGAAACATGCTTTTATAACCAGATTGGTCGAAATAGCCAAATTGATAAATGACACGCTTCTGACCGTGAACAGTTAACCACTTCGGCGGGGTCGATGCGAACTGATAGTCATAAATGTGCGCACACGTCACGCCGTAAAGGCTGCCCTTGTAGCTGATATAGGTAACTGTGCCATTCGCCTTTTCTGTCGTGTGCCCACCGCTCATCCACGGTGGTGACAAAAATAGCGGTTCGGAGTGTGTTGCTGCTGCTTTATGCAGCATCTCTAGGGAAAACTGTGCGTTCATTGTTGCGAGCCTAACGCCTTGCATGAGGGGCGCAGTTGTAGCGGAGCCCGAAGGGCGTAGCGAAAAGTGCGTCCCACTCCATGCAATTGTTAGATGCCATTACTCGCAACACTTGCCTTCCTGTATTGGAGGGCATTTAATCGTACCAAAGCTACAAAAAACACAACAATCTCCCGCATTTGGTTTTAGGACCCTTTTGCAGGACTCGCAGTCATAGAAATATTGGCATGCGTCAGTTGGCATGGTTTCTGTTTTTTGATGACCACAGTGGGGGCATGTGATTTCCGATTGAAGCACTATGCCTGTGCTACGCATTGATTACACCTCCTAGCTTCCAAAGTGTTCCAAATGGCAGCAACCATCAGCCCAACCAGCGCAGAGTACAGTAGCCATCCCAGTAGCGAAATGTTGTAAACAACCACCAATGCACCAAAGCACACTACGGTTAAGGCTAATGGCCCGTACTTGCCATGTTTCCGAAATGACAGAAACGCGCCGAAAACTGCCAGCAGGCCGAATATTTGCACGATGTACGCAATGTGCTCGGAGTAAGGCAGTAAAGCAGATAAACCGACTGTGCTGGCAACGGAAGCAAGAAACGGAAGGCAGCAAGGAGCCGCAGCGGCTACCGCTGACACACTACTTCCGACACCACCAAAACTTAGAAGGGATTCTTTCATGGCATGAGACCTTGACTATTAAGACACGGTCAGTGTAAATCCCGTACCTAAGTACGGCGTCAATTCTTTTCTTCGATCAGGCTCTCTATGATGGGGCATCCCTCATAAGGCTTGCGATCTTTGCAACTGGCAACGGCTTGCTCCAAGACAGCTTCGATTTTGGCAAGATCATTCAATTTTTCACGCACCAGCAACAACTTCCGGTTAGCTACGCTCTCGACCTCCGCGCAATCGTATGCTGAAAGCTCAAGCAGGGAGGAAATTTCCGACAGCGTGAACCCAAGCGCTTGAGCGCGCTTGATGAAATACAGACGATCACGGTGAGACGTCGAGTAGTGCCGGTTCTCGCCGTATGGGCGCTCCGGAATATCCAGAAGCCCCCGCCGCTGATAGTAACGAACCGTCTCGACCGAAACTCCTGCACTTTTAGCAAGTTCACCTATTCTCATGATCATGGATGGCGTCTAACAGTGAGTAGGTCGCACGCAGCGATATTGAATCAACGCGCGCGCTCGTTCATTACAACCTACCCACAAACGATTAACACGTAAATCTATGAATTAATTAGATTTTTCGCGGCAGGCGCAGCGAGTCCGCGTAATCGCGTGCCTGCAGCATATCCGCAGTATCACCGCACTGTACCGCATGGCATGATCGTTCCTGTGTGGAATATCTCACAGACGAGGCGTCAGATACACCAACACGATTGCTGATAAACACGATCCCACTGGGTTGTCGTCGCGAAGGCCCAAACATGAGCAGTGAAGGAGGCGCCGTGAGCGACTCGACCACGATGATGAACCCGGCCGGCGGGGCTTGGGGGGGAGGCGGGCCTCACCCAATTCGCCCTTGCCCGACTAGCTGCCACCGTGCCCCATCAGCCAGAGGGCCAGCAGCGGGGCGGCATTGAACAGGATGATTCCGAGCTTGTAGGCGCCCATGAGGCCATAGTGAATGGCGTCAAGCTGCTCCGGCTGCAGCCGGAACCACTTGCCATGAAGCCTTTGAATTGAGTCCCGCCCAAACAGAAAGGCGATGAACCAGAAAAGCAGAATGCCGTAGTTGATTGCCAGTGAGTACAGCAGGAAGTTCCAGAGGAACGCATCGTGCATGGGGCTCTCCTGTGGCAGTTACCGTCGGATCGTTCCTCGGCGGGCAAATCTTCAGCTGGTCTGGCCGATTGTGGGATCAGCCTTTGCGCGCCTCGGCCAGCTGCCGCGAGAACGCCCGAATCGAGTCCACTTCCTCGGGTGGTATCCCCAGCGATTCCAGAAAGTCCTGGTGCGCATCCGGAGACATCGTTTCGAACGCCATGTGCCACCTGTCCATGCCCGCTTCGTCCAGCCCGGTGGAGGTGAGGATCGCGACCCACTGCGCCTTGGTCATGGATCGGCTTTTTCGCAGCACCTGCGCGTCGCCGAGCAGGTCGGCGATGACGCGTTGCTGTTGGCGGAGGCGGGCGATCTCCTGGTTGACCGTCTGCAGGTGGCTTTCCAGCACGACCGGCGCCGAAGCGTCATTGGCTTGCAACAGCGTGCCGATGACGTCCAGCGAGAGCCCCGCGTCGCGATAGGTCATGATCCGTTCCATGCGCCGCAGGTCGGCCTCGGAGTACAGACGGTAGCCGGACGGACTGCGGGCGGACGGCGACAGGAGGCCGATCTGGTCGTAGTAGAGAAGCGCGCTGCGAGACAGCCCGACCCGTTTTCCGAGTTGTCCCACTGTGTACATGCCGAGTACTCCACGCTGCGGGAAGCCCGGCCCCGGTGGGGGTAGGCTTCCCTGGGTGCGTCAGTTGGTCTGCGAGTGCGACCGGACGGCCCGGATCTCGTCATCCGAAAGACCGATCCAGTGCAGGAAGGATTGATGCTGCGCAGGATAGCGGCGTTCGAACTCGCTGTGCCATCGGTCCATCATCGCTTCGTCCAGCCCGGTGGCTTCGAACAGTTCGACCCATTGCGTCCGCGTCATGTTGGAGGTGCTCATGTGATGACTCCTGGTAGTGGATGGTTGACGGCAACATGCCGTCAGCGACCGACTCTGGGGTGTCAAGCGATAGACAGGTCAACCGGCTTCGAAGCCGATGGATGAATGCCATGCTGATGGCTCGTATGGCGAGTCACCGGCGCTCTTGACGATGCGGTTGTCGAGGGCGTCGTTGCCTTGGGGGGATTGATGTTTCCGGAGATTCTTCAGGGAATCCGAGGCGACCGGGAACACCGCACGACCAGGCAAGGCCTCATGATGCTGGATCAGCATGAACCGTCTGGAAAAGGCATGCCCGAGAAGCGCGCAGCGAACTACCGGGCACTGCGCAAAGAAGGAATGTCGATCCGAAAAACTGCGGACGTACGCATTGCCACCTGCTGCATCGAGCAGAAGTTGCCCTTGTTCTTCACCGACCGCGACTTCATCCCTTTCGTTGATCATCTCGGCCTGGTCTCAGCGCTTCCGGAAACGTGACGTCCAAGAACAGGTGCGCAGGGAGGCGCGCGTTGTTGGGCGACTTCAACACGGCACCGCGCTTGCCGCAGCGCCAACCGCGTTGAGAGCGGCGTTGACGATCTGGGTGCAAACCCGCGCTCGATTCAGCACGATGTCACATAGCAGTCCGAAGACCAGCCCCAGGTATGCGAGGTAGTTGAACCCGAGATAGTCGTTGTAAATGATCGTCAGCAGCCAGTTCTGTTCGAAGACGTAGAAGTACGCGCAAATGAGGGTTGCTGCAGTGAGCAGGATGCCGGGAACGAAGAGCTGAAGGCTCGCTTGAGGCTTGAAAATGGCGACGCCGAGAAGCAGGAAGAACACGAGTGCATTTGTTGCGGTGAAGATCCGGATGTCCCGTTTAAGGTCATTCACGACTTCAGCATAGGTGGCGTGGATAAACGCCGTGATTCTATCGTTACCCTGTTCCAGAAGCCGAATATGAGTAGCGGTCCCGTCCTTGAGCCACTGAGCCCATTTATCCCGGCATTCACAATCCAGATTTCGGATCTCGGCGATGGCATCAGTCAGTTGATCATGCACGTTCAGTCTTAGCGATTCCCGATGGCGCTGAATCTCGGCCTCATTCTTGTTGTAGAGAGCGGTCGCCACGCGTGAGAGCGTACCCTCACCGCTCGGCGGCTGAAGAGAGTCGATGACGACGTCGATCCGCGTGGTTGCTTCGTGCTCGATGAAGTCGGCAGCGAACTGCTCCACCCATGTCGGGGTGTAGAACGTGAGCGAAAAGAACAGGGAGAATGTCGCTGCGCCGACGACCGCCATGATGCTTAGAATTGCTCGATGCATGTTGTGTCTCGTGATCACGCCCGACGCTAAAGCTCAGCCGCAGCGAAACTGCGGAGCGGTTTTTGACTCTGGATGAAGCGCCTTGTTGGGAAAAATTGCTGCGTATCCACAAGACGTCTAACCGTTTGGTATTACTTGTTCGCTGCGTATTCCAGCTTGGACCTTGCCGACGGACTGAACGCCAGTCGCAACAATGCGCGTTCCAGCTTGAATAGGGGCGTGGTGTAGAAAGCCTCGACGTACTGAGCTTGGCTCACCGACCCTGTCACCGTGGTCGAGTAGCAATCGGTGCAGGCGCCCCCGCCAACATATGCGTTCAGAAGTGAGCCTTCAGGAACCTCAGATGCACTTACTGTCTTCACTTTGCCGCTCAGGTCTTGTTGTGCCCAACGCCGAGGCACAGCGACGACCTTGTAATGGCGACAAAGGCGCCATGGAAAGGGCATCCGGCGGCCATCGGCCACGTGCTGCTGCGCCTTGCTACACATTGACTGAGTACTTGAGGTCACGCGCCTCGTCCCCGGTCATGCCCCGAAATCCCCAACAGTGGGCAGGTTGCTCCTTGATTGTCTCCTCGACATCCACAGGTGAGATACCGACCACGGACTCGATCTTGTTGAAGAGCTCCTTGATCAGAGCTTTCTGGGTATCGGGGGCACGACCCTGCATCATGTTGATCTCGATGACAGTGTAGGCAGGCGTTCTGCCCCCGGGGTAATAAAAATCCTCGGCATCCATCGGGATGAAACGATGAGCCCGCTTGTCTTCCGGCATGCCAAGAACAGACTGCATGCAGCCGTGAATGACCTCGGAGAGTTGAGCTTTGACTGGATTTAGATGCTCTTTGATTCCATATATGACTATCACGACTCCTCCTGCATTGTGTAGTGTAGAGCTAACTGGCGCTGCACGGCTTTATCGCGCAGCGTCCGACGACCGAAGGAAGCGAGGCCGAGTCCCATTTTATGCTGCCTGCTTGTGAAAAACGCTGTATTCCCAGTATTTCCTGGGTGACTTGTCGACGGATAGCCATCCCATGCGCTTGAGATACCGTGCAACGAACCAGTTTAACGATCCGTGCCCAACGAACAATACAGTGCTGTGAGTTGAAGCCAAATTGGCGAGTTGCTCGGCGCAGCTACGTGCTCTTGTCCTGGAAGATTTGAAGGACTCTGTATTGGCTGAATATCCGAGTGCCCAAGCAAGCCGAAACAACACCACCCACGCTTGCAACGAGAGGGTTGGGAAACGCCATGTCGCGTGAGGCATATCCATTTCTCGGAACATGTGGGAATAGGCTCCTATTCGCTCAATCCCAAGGGCATTTGCAGATTCCAAAGAGCGCGGGAGGTTGCTGCATACAGTAAAAGCACATTGGCTGGCTTGCGCAACGGCTTCTTGCGTGGGAAGGCACTCGTCGTCGATACCAGCGGCATTGTATTGTTCAACCCAAACGCCAAACTCTGCCGCATTCAATCGGCGGCGCATGTCGATCTTGGGCTTTCCATGTCGCATCAGTACGATTTGCAAAAGCGATCTCCTGAAACATAACGTCCCATGTAACCGGCCTCCGGAGCGCGTAGCGCGGAGGGAACCCACGAGCGCAGTTTTTGGGCGGCCCGGTTGGTGTGGTCGTTAGAACTTGGGAAAGGAATCACGAAGCCTACTTCGACAAATGGTGCAAAACGATGCTCGCGACACCTTCAATCGTTCCATCAATACTGAACCATTCACTCTGGGATGCGCTAATGTGGAAATGCTTTTCGACCTCTGCAATAAAGAGCGACAGGTCATCTGTATCGATGTGGAAATCCTTCGCCGGGTTCGTGAATCTAGAAACGTTCTCCCGTTCGATGAATCCGATTACACGAACGAAAATGTCAATAACGGCTTCGATTACCTGATCCTTTTGAGCAAGGATGCCATTGTCATTTTCCATTGCGCGCCTCGTATGCGCACATGCCGATGCTGACAGCGTCGAATACCGCCAAACCCACTGCAACGAATGGCAGCGCACGTCCCACGATTCCAAAGACCCGAATTGTGCCGAACGTGTTCTTTGCCACTCGGGCAGAAACGGAGCCGTGCGGAAGCGTTGCCATGGGAAAGAACTTAAGGCCAAAATGGCTGACCAGGTTGGTGTACTTACTGGAGCCTGGGTAGACCTTATGACCCAGACGCAGCTTGCTAATTGGAATTCCGCCAGCGCCAGTTATTGCCGCTGCTGCAGTGAGTCCGTAGTGCTCTTTCGCACATTCCCAAATGTCACTGACCGTAGTGTCAAGGTTCGGAACGTCCGGGGCCGATAGCCTTACCAAGTCGTATCCCTGACGGTTTCCATCCTCCGCATTTTCGGGAGCGAACGCTATGACCCCACTGCTACCTGAGGACATGCTGAATTCCGCAAATAGGCTTGATGTGTTCGGCCTAAAATTGGTTCCCCGGCGGTTGAGTTCGGCTATGCCAATGTGGATCGCATGAGACAAAGGTGCTGAGTTCATAGAGTCTTCCTTTCGCAATCTGATTGCGCTTAATCGAGAGTTCAACGAATAGCGTTTATCGTCGTTGGTGCATTATAACGTCATCTACCGATCGACCTTGGCTTTTCAGCCGCCTGACTGATTGAGAGCGACCATGGCGATACGTGGGAAGAAAGACGAAACTCCGAGCAAACCCAAGTACCGCTACCGGCTGATGAGCTGGGCCGAGTACGACCGTGCGCTGGTCAATCGGGGCAACCGCACGGTGTGGTTCGACGCGGAAACGGTCAAGAATGCGTGGACGCCCGCGTCTCCCGAGCGCCGTGGCAAACCTGGGCTTTACTCGGATGTGGCATTCAGACCTGCCTGACGATCAAGGCCTCGTTTCGCCTTCCGTACCGTGCGACCGAAGAGGACATCCACGCGAAGGCGCAGTGCGATGGGGCCAGGCCCATCCGCGCGACGCAATTCTCGATGCCATTGACGCCAAGGGGCGTGACGGCTGGAAGACGGACAGCGGCTACCATCGGCGCAGCCTTGCCGAGAACGCGATGAGTCGCCTCAAGGGTCTGGGCGAGCGACTGTTCTCGCCCACCTTTGAGCGCCAGGTCTCCGAAGTGCATGCTCGCGTGGCCATCATCAACCGTTTCACCTACCTGGGCTTGCCCAGTTCTGTCCGGGCTGGGCAAATTGCGTCCATCTCATGAAGAAGGTTGGAAAAAAGGGGAACTCATCACGAAAAATCGGAATTCAGTGATTACGTATATTGATATGTTCGAATTTTGCACGAACGCCAACGCCAACGCCAACGCCAACGCCAACGCCAACGCCAACGCCAACGCCAACGCCAACGCCAACGCCAACCCAAACGCCAACCCAAACGCTAAACTATGCCGCATTCAATCGGCGGCGCGTCCTTTGGAACGCAATGCTATCTTTCAACGCGCTTCAGATACTCCAACCCCTGGGGCCATCCGCCAAGCCCGCTGTCGGCATCAATGTGCCCTAGTTCACCGACGTCAATGAACTCACTTCCCCATGCACGAGCCATTCTTCGCATATGTTCCTGTGATCCATATGGGTCGTTTGAGCTAGACACAACCATGCTCTTGAATTCAAAGGGGTCTTGCGGTAGTGAGTTGAAATTCAAAGCATCCTTTGGGAAAGTTGGTCCATCAGGATCTGGAACCGAGACCAACAGCGCCCCTTGAACTCGTCCGCCCGAACGATTCGCCCAGTGAGCGACCATGAGACAGGCAAGACTGTGAGCAACAAGAACCAATTTATCGTTGATTGAATCAACTATGGCATCAAGCTCACTCACCCACTCCTCTCTATCTGGATATGTCCAACTCCTGTGCTCCAACTTCACCATACGCGGATTCTCTTGCATCCATATTGACTGCCAGTGTTCTGGGCCAGAGTTATATATGCCTGAAAGAATGAGGTATGTCATGCGTGTCTTCCCGAAAGATAAGGTAGAGCTAACCGGCGCTGCACGGCTTTATCGCGCAGCGTCCAGCGACTGGGATGAGCGAGGTTGAGCGCCGGTCAGGAGGACTGATCAGCATCAGCACTGAAGCCCCACATCTTTTGCACGACGGTATGCAATAAATGCGATCACGAGAGACAGCGCCCCGAAAAGGAGCAAGAACCATTCGGGTTCGTGGTTTCGATAGCTTTGATAGATGCCGAAGCCACCGAAAAGGAGCGCGAACAGCACCCACATGATGACGCCACTGGGCAGCTTGTTAGGCACGCCAATGCCGTAGATTTTCTTTCCACGCTGATTCATTTCGTGGAGATCTGTCGCTTCTTTGGCGCAGCGATCACAGCACGCGATAGAGGTCCCAAGGTCAATCACGCAAGCACGGCATACCGCTTTGCCGCAAGACTTACATACGCCGACTGCTTGAGTACCGCTGTGAGCAAAACACTCCATGGAGGCATACTCCTGACGTTGAAAAGCACCGGACGGAGGTAAGCGTAGTTCGCCGAAGCTCCGGAGGATTGTGAGGTGTGCGCCTGGCATGGGCATGAACTGATGGGGTGGAAGTCCCCTGTGGGAGTGCCTGCCTTGTCGCATGCGATAAGGATAACCGCTAGCCGATGGCAAGGGCAACACCGCGAGGTGTCAGCGGTGATTCAATAATCCGCAGCGGTTATCTTGCACGCCGATCGGTTCGCTCCGCACGTCGCGCATCCCGCAAGTGCACCACGATCATGCCCACCAACACGAAGGCGGAGAATCCGGCCAACAGCAGTCCGAAACCGAACCAGGGTCATCGCACTCGAATGACATGGATTTTTTGAGATATTTCGTAAAATCCTTTCACGTTCAACGGGTTATACAACCATCTTGTGGACCTTCTCGAAAACGCGTCTACTCTAATGGGATGGTCGCCCCAACCGAACCGGCATCGATGTGCCAAACTGGAAATGGAACGTTTCCACAAACGGACGAAGAGGCGACCGAGATGAAGACTACGACGATCGGGATTGACCTGGCGAAGAACGTGTTCCAGGTGCATGGCGTGGATGGGCGCGGCAAGGTGGTTCTGAGGAAGCAGCTGCGGCGGGATAAGATGCCGTTGTTCTTCTCGAACCTCACCCCGTGCGTGATCGGCATGGAAGCCTGTGGCAGCGCGCATTACTGGGCCAGGAAGCTTTCTGCGCTGGGGCACACGGTCAAGCTGATGGCGCCGCAGTTCGTCAAACCGTATGTCAAGACGAACAAGAATGACGCGGCGGATGCCGAGGCGATCTGCGAAGCGGTGGGTCGGCCGAACATGCACTTCGTGCCGGTGAAGACTGATGAACAGCAGGCGGTGCTCGCGCTGCATCGGGCACGCCAGGGAATGGTCCACGCGCGTACCGCGCAGGCCAATCAGATTCGTGGCCTGCTGTCCGAGTTCGGCATCGTCATACCGCAGGGTATCGGCAACATTGCCAGATGCTTGCCGGGCATCCTTGAGGACGGAGAGAGCAGCCTGCCCGGCATTTTCCGGCAGTTGATCCAGAGGCTGGGCGATCACCTGAAGGAACTGGATAGGCAGGTCGATGAGTTGGAAGTACAAATCCAGCTCTGGCACCGTGCAAGCGAAGCTAGCCAAAAGTTGGCCGAGATTCCCGGCATCGGGCCGATCACAGCCAGTGCCCTGGTAGCTTCGGTCGGCAATGCGAGGAGCTTCGAGAGCGGGCGACAAATGGCGGCTTGGCTCGGGCTGGTGCCTCGACAGCATTCCAGCGGTGGCAAGCCGACGTTGCTGGGGATCAGCAAGCGGGTGTCAAGGGCAAGCGAATTTTCCCCAGCGTGGTAATTCAAATTTCCCCACCCGGTTGGGTTTGTTCGTCAAACGAGC
>ERZ869909.2924-NODE-2924-length-10484-cov-4.330739_pt1 | contig 10484 bp, 6 predicted proteins | sample MGYA00520892_ERZ869909 | MGnify/ENA primary metagenome ERZ869909 (study PRJEB32215, sample SAMEA104723947) | bioreactor metagenome | biome: bioreactor; feature: anaerobic bioreactor; material: water | place: China | collected 2015-03-12 ... | reverse complement strand
CCCGTCGCCCCACCACCCCGCAGCCCCCGCGACCGACGATCATCGCGATTCGGCACGATTCGTGCCGCGTGGTGCAGTTCGTGCGCAGAGCGCCACCACGGTCGGCGCGAGAGGCTTGCGTTCTGCGGGAGGTGGGTACAAGGTGGTGCCTGTGACGGGAACGTGGGATTCACTCCACGTGTCATCGGTTGTTGTGCCAACGGTTCGCCGCGCTGCGGTGAGCGGGCTCGGCGCCTGGTTTGAAGACGACAGAGTCGCCGCAATGAGCGGCGTCACCCCCGCTGGTGCGGGGTTCACATGCTGTGCGGACGCCGTGGGGGCGGCCGCGAGGCCGCCGCGCGACGTGGTGGTCACCTGAACCGGCCACCGCGCGACGTGGTGGTCACCTGAACCGGCCGCCGCGCGACGTGGTGGTCACCTGAACCGGCCGCCGCGCGACGTGGGGGCCACGTGAACAGGCCGCCGCGCGACGCGGGGCCGCTGGACGAGGAGAACGGACACGATGACTGCATTGACCCTGGAAGTACTGGCATCTGCGGTGGCTGGCGACGTCGCGGCGTTCCGCGCGATCTCTCGGCTCCAGCCCGCGGGCGGCCCCGGCGACAAGGTGTTCCCGTCGACCTACGCGGTGAGCAACGGCGTGAAGTACGCGATCGAGCAGCGGCGCATCGACGGGCAGTCGGTGAAGACGGTGCTGCTCGACTCGGTGGCGTCGCAGGCGAACCGGCTCGAGCTGGCGCTGCGCGACGCCTGGGAGCGCGGCGAGATCACGCTGCCGATCATCTCGGTGGACTTCAGCACCTTCGAGGACCTCGCGGACCTGGGGCGCATCACCGTGCTCGACGCGCCGCACCGCATCGCGGACGCCATCTTCCGCGACAGCGAGCTCGACGGCACGGCGTTCCGGATGAGCACGGTGGGCCGGGCCTTCACCGAGGCCACGTCGAAGGCCGCGACGCCGGTCTTCGTGTACTGCCCCAGCGCGCTCGTCTTTGGCGTCTGGGACAGCACCGGGCCCAAGGGCGGCCTGGGCGCCAAGTACGCGCGCGCGCTGTCGTCGGAGATCGTCGGCATCGGCGCTGAGGTCGGCGTGAAGACCGGCAGCCGCATCGACCCGCTCGCGATCTCGAAGCACGTCGAGGTCTACGCCCAGGCGGACGACAACGCCGAGTGGACCGCGAACGCCGAGCTCGCCCAGAAGGACCGCAAGGGCAACCCGGTGGCGCACGGCGGCAAGGGCGACACCCGGCCCAGCACGGTCAACCACGGCAACGTCGCGCCGTCGATCGACAGCGACGCTGGCGGCGTGACCATCGACTACGCGCTGCAGACGACCGTGCTGTCCCTGCCGGCGCTCCGTCGGCTGCGCTTCCCCCGCGCCGCAGACGGCACCGCCCTCTCCGGCGCCCAGCGCCTCAAGGCAGAGAACGCCGCCCACACCGCGCTCGCCGCCCTGGGCATCGCCGCCATGGTCTTCGCCCGCCGCGACGGCTACGACCTGCGCTCCCGCTGCGCCCTCGTCGCCGAGTCCCCGTTCACCCTCGAGGCCGTACCGTCCGACGGCAGCGCCCCCACGAGCTACAGCCTCGACACCGCCGGCGCCGCGAAGCTGCTCCAGGACGCCTCTGCCGCAGCGCGCGCCGCGGGCATGGGCTGGCACGACGACGAGATCCGCCTCGCGCCCGCCACCCGCCTCGTCGACCTCGTCCGCCGCAGCCGCGAGAAGCACATCGAGCTGGCGGCCGCAGAAGGGGAGGCCGAGTGATGCTCGCCATCGAGGTCGAACTGCTGACCGGGCGGTACGCCGCGACGGCCTACAACCGACGTGACCGCGTCGAGTGGCCGCCGCACCCCGCCCGCCTCTACTCGGCGCTCGTCGCCGCGTGGGCGGAGGGCGACGCCTCGGACGTCGCCGCCGCCGCGCTCGACACCCTCGCCGAGCTCCCCGCCCCCGCGCTCCGGGTCTCCGACCTCGACGCGGACGGCGCACGCACCACCCCCACCTTCTACGTCCCCGTCAACGACTCCGCCGTCCTGGGCAGCTCCGCCTACGCGAACGCCTACCAGCGCATGAACGACGCCCTCACCGAGCTCGAACAGGCCCGCGCAGAGCTCGAGGCCGGCGCAGACGCCAAACGCACGAAGGCCCTCACGAAGGCGATCGACAAGGCGACCCGCGTCGCCGACAAGGAGCGCGAGAAGGCCGCCGGCTACCTGTCCTCGGGCAGCGCGAGTGCCGGGTCACTGGAGATCCTCCCGGACTCCCGCCGCAAGCAGGCGCGCATGTTCCCGTCGTTCACGCCCGCCGCCCCGCGCTTCGTCGTGCTGTGGCCCGAGGCGTCCCTCGACGCGAACACGACCGCCGCGCTGGCCGCCCTCTGCGCCCAGGTCAGCCGCGTGGGCCACTCGCAGACGCTGGTCCGCGTGCGCGTCCTCCCGGCTGACGAGGCGCTGCGGCTCAGGCCCAACCTCGTGCCGGACGACGAGGGCGACCGGGTGCTTCGCTGGGTGGGCCCCGGCCAGCGCCTCGCCCTCGAGGCCGCCCACGCGCTGCACCTGGGCAACGAGCCGCGGGTGATGCCCGCCCGCAACGTCCGCTACTGGGCCCTCGATCCGGGCGCGCTCGATCCGGGCGCGACGCCGCCGTCGCGCGCGGCCGCGTCTGCCCTGGGCGGCGACGTCATCGTCTACGAGCGCGTCGGCGGCCCGAAGGTCCCCATCGAGCAGACCACCCGCCTCGCCCGCACCGTGCACCGCGCGCTCATCCACCACGCCGAGCAGCTCGCGCCAGGACAGGTCCACCCCGCCGTCTGCGGCCGCGAGGCAGACGGCTCCGTGAGCCGCGATCCCCACGTCGCCATCACGCCGCTGCCGTACGTCGACAGCGAGTGGGCTGATGGCAGCCTGATGGGCGTGGCTTTTGTCGTGCCGCGCGGGCTGTCCGACGAAGGTCGCCGGCACATCCTGCGGGCGCTGGGCCTCTGGGAGCAGTCGATCGACGCAGACGAGCGGCTGATCCACGTCCACCTGGGCGCCCAGGGCACCCTCGAGCTCCGCCGCGTGCAGGGCGAGTCGACCCGCTTCAACCTGCAGCGCGGCACCTGGACCCACGCCGCGACCGACTGGGTGACCGCGACGCCGATCGCCCTCGACCGCAACCCGAAGACGCTCTGGTCCCGTGACCCGGAGGCGGCCGCCCGCGGTGAGCAACGCGCGATCGAGTCGATCGCGACGGCCTGCGAGCGGATTGGCCTGCCGCGACCGATCGCCGTCTTCATCACGCCGTCGCCGCTGCTCCAGGGCTGCCCACATGTCCGGGACTTCGCGTCGGCTGATGACGGCGCAGGCGGGGCGCATGCGGCGCGCGGCGCGCAAGCGGCAGGGGGTGAGCAGCCGGCAGGCGGCGCGCACACGCGCCGTGATCGGGCTGGCGCAAGCGGCGGAGGCCGGCAGGGCCCGCCCCGCGTGCTGGTGCACGCGCGCGTCCGCTTCGCGGAGCCGATCCGCGGCCCCGTCATCCTGGGCGCCGGCCGGTTCCTGGGGCTGGGGCTGCTGCGACCCGTCGAGCGCTCGCGCAGCATGGAGCCAGATCTCCGCGGCGGCGCGGGGCGTGGGCCCGATGGCGAAGACACGGACGCAGACGGTGGGATCGGCCTGCGCGGTGACCGCCGCGGCGGCGCCGCCGGACGCCCGGCCCGCGCGGGCGGGAAGCAGGGCGCGGGTGGGGAACACCGCGTTGGTGGGGAACACCGGGGCAGGAACTCTGCCGCCGCTGCCACCGGACCGAACACCGGACCGAACACCGGACCGAACGCCGGCGCGACAAGCCGCTCGACGCGCGGAGGAGGGAGCAGCACATGACGCTGACCGCAGATGACTTCGTTCGCTTCCACGAGGCGATCCACGGCTACCCGCCGTTCCCGTGGCAGCGCGCCGTCGCTGACCACATCCTGACCCAGCGCCGTTTCCCGGATCTCGTCGACGTGCCCACCGGCGCCGGCAAGACGACGATGCTCGACATCGCGATCTTCGCGTTGGCGGCGGACGCCGAGCGCCCACCGGAGGAGCGCTGGGTGCCACGGCGCACGTTCCTCGTCGTCGACCGCCGGGTCGTCGTCGACCAGGCCGGCGAGCGCGCGATGCAGCTGGCGCGCGCGCTCGAGGCGCCCACGGATCCGGTCGTGCAGCGCGTCGCCGGCCTGCTTCGCTCGTTGACCGACGGCGGGCCGCCGGTGATCTCCGCGGCGCTGCGCGGTGGCACGCTGCGCGACGACGAGTGGGCGCGCTCGCCGGACCAGCCGGTACTGGGCGCCTCGACCGTCGATCAGGTGGGCTCGCGCCTGCTGTTCATGGGCTACGGTGTCGCGCCGCGCGCCGCCGCGATGCACGCCGGCCTGCTGGGCCGGGACACGCTGTTCCTGCTCGACGAGGTGCACCTGTCGCAGCCGTTCCGCGACACCCTGCACGCCGTGGCGCGCTACGACCGCTGGGCTGAGCGCCCGGTGGGCGTGAGCAACCAGGTCGTCGAGCTGTCCGCCACACCGGGCGCGGCCGCCGGCCGGCTCGTCGCCTCGCTGTCGGACGACGACCTCGCGCACCCGGTCCTGCGCGAGCGGCTCGACGCCCGCAAGCCCGTGCGCCTCGAGCTGGCGTCGAGCAGCACGACGAAGGCGATCGCGGACACCTGCGTGCGCCAGGCGCGCGATCTGCTGCAGCGCCACCGCACCGTCGTCGTCGTCGTCAACCGCGTCGCGACGGCCCGCGAAGCGCACGCGAAGCTGGCCCAGGACGCGGAGCGGCGCGGCTACGACACGGTCCTGCTCACCGGTCGGATGCGCCCGCTCGACCGCCAGGACCTGCTCGACCGCTACGCGTCGCGCATCCGCGCCGGGCGCGTGCGCACCGGCGACGAGCGCCCGCTCGTCGTCGTCGCCACGCAGTGCATCGAGGCCGGCGCAGACTTCGACTTCGACGCCATCGTCAGCGAGTGCGCCTCGCTGGACGCGCTGCGCCAGCGGTTCGGACGCGTCGACCGCCTGGGCCGCTACCACACGTTCGAGGACGCCAGCACCAGCGGGGAAGGTGCCGGCGGGGAAGGTATCGCCGGAGCAGGAATCCACACCGACGACGCTCGGACGGACGACCGCAGCGGGGCAGCGGGTGGCAGCGCGGACCCGGCCGGCTACGGCGCTCTCGCGGGGCCCCCGCAACACACGACGTCCGGCGCGGACGAGCCCGGAGGCGGGTCGCACGGCGACGAAGCTCCCGGAGACCGGGACACGGAGCGGAGCACCGGTCACACGACCAGTCAGGCCGCCGCCCACGCGACGGACGAGGCGGACGTCCACGCCCACGCCCACGCCGCGGCCTCGGTCCCGTCGGGCCCGCGCCGCCGCAGCCTCGCGGAGGGTGTCATCGTCGCCGGCCGCAGCGACATCACGACCACCGGCAAGCCGGACCCGGTCTACGGGTACGCGCTGGCCCACACCTGGCAGTGGCTCGAGCAGCTCGCCGAGCGCGGCGCGGCTGACCTGGGCCCCGGCGCCCTGCCCCCCAACGACAACCCGGCCCTGCTCGCACCCCGCGAGCAGGCGCCCATCCTCCTGCCCGTGCACCTCGACGCGTGGTGCCAGACCGCCCCGCGCCCTGCCCTGCAGCCGGACCCGTCGCTCTGGCTCCACGGCCGAGACGACATCGCCCGCGATGTCCAGCTGGTCTGGCGCGCGGACGTCACGGAGGAGGAGCTGCTCGACGCCGCGCTCGAGGCCGCGCCTGAGCGCCGCTCGGCGATCGTCGACCGCCTCACCGCCGTGCCACCCAGCGGCCTCGAGGCGCTGTCCGTGCCCATCGCGGCGGCCCGCGCCTGGCTCGCGACCCACCCGTCGCAGCGCGGCGAGGCGGACGTCGCAGACGTCGAGGGCTTCACCGACACCAGCGAGCCAGACATGCGCCCGCGCGAACGCGCCGCCCGCCCGTTCCTGGCGTGGCGCGGCGACGAGTCAGCCGCCCACGTCGACCTGGGCGCCCTGCGCCCCGGCATGACCCTCGTCGTGCCAGCGCGCTACGGCGGCCTCTCCGGTGGCACATGGTCACCGGACGCGACGGCGCCGGTTCCGGACCTGGGCGACCGCGCTCAGCTCATGCTCCGCGGCCGGGCGACGCTGCGCCTGCTTCCCGACGTCAGCGGCGCCATCGCGCCCGGGGGGCCTCGCCCGTCCCCTGACGACTCGGCAGATATCGTCGAGCGGCTCCGGGTGTGGCTGGCCGCGACGGCCGCTCGCGGTGACGCTCCGGCGTGGCTCGCGACGGCGGCGGGCTGGCTGGAGGCGGACCTGGGCGCGCGCCGCGGCCGCCGCCCGCTGGTCCGGGAGCTGAGCGACGGCCACGCGCGGTGGTACGTGGTCGTGGCGACGGCCAGGCGGGGGCTCGCGCAGGTGCGCGCGCTCCGTGAGCGGGAGCTGGAGCGGGCGGGCGGGGCCGCCGCGGCGCCTGGTGGTCCGCTGCTCGACCCGCTGCTCTCGGACTTCGATGAGCTCGAGGCGTCGTCGTTCATCGCGCGGCGGGTGCCGCTGCGGGAGCACCTCGACGGCGTCGCGGCGCTGGCGGCGGCGTTCGCGCGGAACGTGGGGCTGGCTGCTGAGCTGGCGCGCGACGTGGAGCTCGCGGCGGCGCTGCACGACGTGGGCAAGGCGGACGCGCGCTTCCAGTGCTGGCTGCATGGGGGCGACGAGATTGGCCTGGCGGTGGCGCCCGAGCCGCTGGCGAAGTCGTCGCTGCCGGCGCAGGACGCGCGGAACCGCCGGGCGGCGCGTGCGCGGGCCGGGTACCCGGACGGGATGCGGCACGAGGCGCTGAGCGCGGCGATGGCGAGCGGGCACGCCGAGGTGATGGCCAGCGCGCACGACGCAGAGCTGGTGCTGCACCTGATCGCGAGCCACCACGGGCACGCGCGCCCGCTGCTGCCGCCGGTGATCGACGAGCGGCCCATCGAGGTCACGTACGCCGATCCGCGCTGGGCGGCGCCGCTCGCGGCGTCGAGCGACATGACGCTGGCCGCCCTGGACAGCGGCGTGGCCGAGCGGTTCTGGCGCCTCGTGCGCCGCTACGGCTGGCACGGGCTGGCCCACCTGGAGAGCATCGTGCGGCTGGCTGACCATCGGCGCAGCCAGCAGGAGGAGGAGCAGGGATGACGACGATTCGGCTTGATGGGCTGGAGGGCAGCAACCCGGGCGCGTTCCTCGCGGCGCTGGGTGTGCTGGAGGTGTTGACGGAGGCCGGGCTGCCGGCGCGTCTGCGGTGGGTCGAGCACGCGGGCTGGCGACCGGAGGTGGCGGGGGTGCAGACGTTCGATCAGCTCGTGGACGCGGTCGTCGCGGACCTGGGCTCCGCGCGGGACGAGGCGCTGCTGGCGTTCACGTACCCCAGGGAGTCGGACAAGCGCGGGATCGAGGACATCGCTGATCTGAAGGCGCCGCCTGACTGGCTGCGCAGTCGGCTGGTGGAGCCGCTGGCGCGGGCGGCGAGCGCGGAGGCCCGGTCTGCCGTGGACCTGTGCGCGGCGCTGGTGGCGGAAGGTGGCGTTGACAACAACGGGCAGACCAAGCCCTCGGCGTTCCACTTCACCGCGGGGCAGCAGAAGTTCCTGCAGATGGTCGGTGAGCTGCGCCGCTCGACGACGAGGGAGCACGTCGTGGAGGGGTTGCTGGGCCCGTGGGTGAACCCGGCGCCGCTGCCGGCGCTGGGCTGGGACGTGGGCAACAGCCGAGACTACGCGCTGCGCGCGACGGACCCGTCGTCGGACAAGAAGATGAGCCAGCCGGCGGTCGAGTGGCTCGGCTTCCGCGGGCTGCGGCTGCTGCCGTGCTTCGTGGTGCGTCAGCAGACGCGCACGACGGGTGTGTCGGGGAGCTGGAAGCGTGGTCGGTTCACGTGGCCGCTGTGGTCGACGTGGCTCTCGATGGACACCGCGCGCACGGCGTGCGGGCTGCCGCTGCAGGAGCTCGACGCCGCGACGCGTCGCGCCTGGGGGCTGGTCGACGTGCTGTCGTCCGCGATCCACCGGAGCGATCAGGGTGGGTACGGGAGCATGGGCCCCCCGGAGGTGCTGCCATGACGGTCACATCGACGGACGGCGCGGGAGCGCGGGTCGTGGCGGGCGACGAGGACGGCGGACTGCTGCCGGTTCGCTCGGTCAACGCGCACCGGTTCTGCCCTCGGCTGTTCTGGTTCGAGGAGGTGGAGGGGGTGTTCGTGGACAACGAGCACACGATCGAGGGCCAGCACGTACACCGGCGGGTTGATCGGCCCGGCGGCAGCCTGGCTGCACCCGAGGGACCTGAGGGCCCGCCATGGCACGCGCGGTCGCTGTGGCTGTCCGACGCTGCGCTGGGGGTGTCCGGCAAGCTGGATCTCGTCGAGGAGGACGCGACGTCCAGCGGCGTCTTCCCGGTGGACACCAAGAAGGGGCGATCGATGGACGGCGCGCTGTGGCCCGCGGATGAGGTGCAGCTGACGCTGCAGGCGCTGCTGCTGCGGTCAGCCGGGTACCGGGTCGACTCGATCGCGGCGTGGTACGCGGAGGAGCGGCGGCGGGTGCGGGTCGAGCTGACTGACGAGCTCGTTGCGGCTGCGGTGGCTGAGGTCTCCGCGGCGAACGCGACGCGGGCTGGCGCGCACGCGCCGGCGCCGCTGGACGGCTCGAGCAAGTGCCTGGGCTGTTCGCTGAACGTCGTGTGCCTGCCGGACGAGACGCGACGGCTGTCGCTGGTGGACGCGCTGGAGGCGGAGGTGGCTGACCAGGCCGCGGTGCGGCGGGTGGTGCCGCCGCGCGCGGACCGGATGCCGGTCTACGTGCAGAGCACCGGCGCGACGCTGCGCAAGTCGGGTGCCGAGCTGCTGGTCGTGCCGCGCGGCGAGGACGAGCCGGAGCATCGGGTGGGCCTCGACCGGGTGGCGCAGGTGAACGTCTACGGCATGGTGAACGTGACGACGCCGCTGCTGCAGGAGTGCCTCGATCGTTCGATCCCGCTGTGCTTCTTCTCGAGCGGTGGCTGGTACCGGGGCCGGACGGCGAGCAGCGGCAACCGGCAGGTGGCGGTGCGGCTGGCGCAGTACCGGGCGATGGAGGGGCTGGCCGGCCTCGAGGTCGCGCGGGCGCTGGTAGCGGACAAGATCGCGAACGGCAGGACCCTGCTGCGGCGCAACATGGCGCGGGGCGACGAAGCCGATGGTCCCGGTGGCGACGACGGGGTCCTGAAGGAGCTCAGGCGCCACGCCCGCCAGGCGGTCGAGGCAGAGTCCACGGCGTCGCTGCTGGGGTACGAGGGGGCGGCGGCCCGGCTGTACTGGGGCGCGTACAGCGAGCTGCTGGCGCGTGACGACGAGGCGTTCCGGATGTCCGGGCGCAACCGGCGGCCACCACGGGACCGGGCGAACGCGCTGCTGTCGTTCGGGTACGGGATGCTGGCGAAGGACGCGGAGCTGGCGGTGAGCGGGGTGGGCCTGGACGCGTGGCTGGGCGTGTACCACACGGCGCACCATGGCCGGCCGTCGATGGCGCTGGATCTGATGGAGCCGTTCCGGCCGCTGGTCGTGGACTCCGTGGTGCTGCAGATGGTGCGGCGGCGGGAGGTGACGGCGGACGACTTCATCGTGGCCGGGCAGCAGGTGTCGATGAAGCCGCACGCGCGGAAGGCGGTGATCCGGGCGTTCGAGCGGCGGATGGACGAGCTCGTGACGCACCCGGTGTTCGGGTACGCGATCACGTACCGGCAGGTGTTGTGGGTGCAGGCGCGGTTGCTGGCGCGCTACCTGATGGGCGAGCTGGAGACGGTGCCCACGTTCCGGACGCGGTAGGGGGGATGAGATGGGCAGGCATGTGTACATCGTGAGCTACGACATCGCGGATGACAGGCGGCGGACGCGGGTGTATCAGTACCTGCGCGGGTGGGGTGATCACCTGCAGTGGTCGGTGTTCCGGCTGGTGCTGTCGAACCCGGATGTGGCGCGGGTGCGCGCCGGGTTGCATGGGTTGGTGCAGCACCGGGAGGATCAGGTGATCCTGTTCAACCTGGGCCCGGAGGAGGGCCGAGCGTTGGGGTCGGTCGAGTCGATCGGGGTGCCGTATACCCACCCGGAGCGTCATGCTATTGTGGTGTAGCTTGTGGCGCGAGCGTCGCGGTGCCGCGCGTCCCCCGGGGGTCGCTCGCGCCGGCCGCAAGTGCCCTGTTTGGCAACGGATGATGACGAGGAACCGGGCCGTTGGGGTCGGGTCTGCGCCGGTCTGCGGGTCACGCCGAGGGCGTCGCTCGCAAACCGCTTCCCAACGTCCTGGAGTTACGGTAGTTCTGCGCGGGAGCCTTCCGCCGCCTCCGGGCGGCGGCCTCATTGAAGCATCGTGCGCACGTCGAGTCAAGGTCTCGCGGCGGGTCTCCTTCCGCCGCCTCCGGGCGGCGGCCTCATTGAAGCGGGATTCCTTGGGCTTG